>Ga0070659_100004243_pt1 | contig 10232 bp, 9 predicted proteins | sample KBSC23metaG_FD_64666 | JGI IMG/M metagenome (GOLD analysis project Ga0070659, IMG submission 64666) | Corn rhizosphere microbial communities from Kellogg Biological Station, Michigan, USA - KBS C2-3 metaG | ecosystem: Host-associated > Plants > Roots > Rhizosphere > Soil ...
ACGAGCACATTGGTCTCCAATGAAGTCGGTGATCCTGCTCGAGCAGTGACAGCGGATCTAGAGCGCTGAGCCGTGAGCCTCAACGACCAAGGTTCTTGATGCTAAAAGTGCTCATTATCTCTTAACACTGGAGTTGAGGATGCCGCGGACACCAGGATCGGGCAATGCAGCGTGGCAGGCCGTCGCTTTCAAATATCGGTTCAGGCGAGGGCGGCCAGGGTTCCGCAAGTGCGCGGCGCTGAAAAGGAATGGCGAACCCTGCGGCAATCTCGCCATGCGCAGAGTCAGCGTCTGCCAGTGCCATGGGGGCAGGATGCTGGTCGCTCGCCTTCGCCACCGGCGAAAGATGCACCGTCACCGCTTTAGTTTTTCTTAGTTTGAGGTCAATTGAACGATTCGGAGTGCTCGCGCGGAAAGCCCAGCGCGCAAACTTTAGGCGAGAATGCGCCGCAACGACTCTCCGCGGGTCGCCGAGGCGTTCTTGCTGGCCGCGCGCTCAGAGGCGTGCTACTGGGCAGCAATCCGCAGTCGGTCCATGACCCTAAGTACTGTCTTCGCTGACCAGGCCGCGCCGCGGGCGGCAGGGACGCCCCGCATAGTCAACTCGGACGCGATCGCACGGGCGGATAAGCCGGACATGCCTTCCAGAAGGGGGCGCAGTGACTCAGCGCGGGCTACTGAATCGGTTTTATTTGCCAAGGCCTGTTTGGCATTCCCCAACACGACGCCGCGCTCACGGGCCGCCGCAAGCGCCTGGCGGGTAAGGACTGACGCGGCCGAGCCATCCGGCACATCGCCAGACGCTGTTCCAAAAACCCCTGGCTTCACGACTTGAAAAACGCTCGCGATATCAAGCTCTGTCTGCACCGCTTTTTATTGTTCCAAAACCAGACGTTTATGGTACACGCTTCATGAAGGAGAACCATCCCATGAACGCGAAGCGAATTAAGCGGGTTGCCCTTTACGTACGAGTCTCGACGGACCATCAGAGCGTCAAGAACCAGGAGATCGAATTGCAGGTCGCGGCGGAGCGTCACGGCTGGCAGGTCGTCAGCGTCTACAGGGATCAGGGCATTTCCGGCGCCAAGGGACGCGATAAGCGGCCGGGCCTCGACAAGCTGCTACAAGCCGTCGCCCGCAAGGAGTTTGATATGGTCGCAGCCTGGAGCGTCGATCGGCTGGGCCGATCTCTGATCGACCTTGTCGGCATCTTGCAGGAATTCCACGCCAAGCACGTCGACTTGTATCTGCACCAGCAAGGGATCGACACGACTACGCCAAGCGGCCGTGCGATGTTCCAGATGATGGGCGTGTTCGCCGAGTTCGAGCGTTCGATGATCCGGGAACGTGTCATGGCTGGCCTTGCGCGGGCAAAAGCCGAAGGGACACGACTTGGTCGACCCGCAACCGTCGCGGATGACGCGGCCAAGGTCCAAACGATCCGAGCCGCCCGCGCCGGAGGCAAGAGCATTCGGGCCATTGCACGCGAGCAGGGAGTAGGCATCGGGACGGTTTCGCGCCTTACGGGATAGAAAGCCGTCTTGCCGAGAAAACAAACCGGCTATCTCAGCCGTATATCGCGGCGCTGAGCGCGCCAAGCGCCCCCTGGCACCGCCCAATCGAGCTGGCGCCAGCGGGCGCATTACTCCCCGCCAAAATTTTCGTGCCTTGAACTTACTACTGGTCGTGACGCCGATACGCAAATGCCGACAAGCATGCCGAATGACTGCTTGTGGCGGATTGTGTTGAAAAAGTCCTTTTTCGCTGATGACTGAAAATTCTCAGGACCGCTGATGCGTCTCTTTCGCTGCGAGTTGAGAGACCACATCAATTACCGCAAAAACGATCGTCGGCCCTCGTATCGATTCTACAGGACCTTGCAGCGGCGGAAATTGCCGATGCGCTACATTTAAGCGAGCACATGCATGTGCTCGAACCCCGCGCGCGAAGTCGCCCGCAATCCCACCGTGGCCGTCGTCGGCCTGAAAGACCCCGGCAGCTATTTGAGGTAGGTCGCTCTCGAGAACCGGCTGCTCGTCGAAGCGCTTTATCAGAAAGTTTATCGCGCCCGCGTTCATGCCCGTCTCGCGTCGATCTGCCGGACCGTACAATATTAGCGCAATCCACCGGTGAGATCGCGGCTCCGTAGTCTACCTCGGCGGATAGCCCACCGTTCATGGCTGTGTCGCATCACGCTATCGAGTGCGGTCCGTGAACCCAGCGTCTTCTCGGGTATGCAGGCGATGACGGCATTGCGGTCCTCGATGCCTTGCTCATCGACGATCCATGTCCGCAGTTCCTCACCGGCAAGTCGGGCGGCGATCCGGTCGGGCGTCGGATCAATGTCGTTTGCCACCATCACATTCATCACGATACGGCCGCCCGGCGCCAGGCGGGCACGGATGGCGTCGCAAGTTTCGGTATCGAACTCATCCATGAATCGAAACCCGGGGCCGCCGACGTCGATCGCAATGCCGTCGTAATACGCGCGGTCATCAAACACGAATTTCCGGAAGTCGGAAACGATGCAGGGCAGTTCGTCCGGCAGCTCGAAAAATTGGCGTGCCAGCACGAAGCTGATCGGGTTGACGTCGACGACGGTCAAGCTCTTGCCGAGACGCGACAGCCTCGTCGCGAGATTGCCGCCGCCGCAACCCAGCACGAGGATGTGTTGCGAGCGGGACAGCAGTTCGTCCATCAGCTTGACATAGGTGAACACGCTTTCGCCGTCGGGCGTCGCCTGGCTTTGCCTCACGCCCGCTTCGAAATACACGCGCGTGCCGTCCCAGGAACACTCGACGATTTCGATCTGGCCGTTCTTCCCTTGATAACATCCCAGCAATTTCACGATCGAGAACCATATTAGGATTGAACATCAGAAGACATGTACCAAACATCGTTTATCATGTAAGGTATGGCGCGCCAACTATTTCCGGATTGGCGTATAATGCTCCGCGTGCCACGAGAAAATTCGGTGCAGACTCAGATGCCTCGAAGCTGTGCCATCGCCAAAGTCAGTTGATATGTTGCGCATCTAAATTGATGCTTGAAGCCGTAATTTGTGTGATATAGACATACCCGATGCGAATCTCACCGGAGGCCGCCATTTCATGATCACGGCCAACCAACTCAGGGCGGCCCGAGCGCTCCTGAATATCGATCAGCGGCAAACCGCCGACCTTGCGAACCTTTCAGTCCCCACCATCCAGCGCATGGAATCGAGTGACGGTGTCGTCCGCGGCAACGTCGATTCGCTGATGAAGCTGGTTTCCGCACTGGAGAATGCGGGGATTGAATTGATCAATCCGGGTGTTGCGAGTTCGGCCGGGGGACGTGGCGTTCGTCTCCGGGAGCACGTGACGAAGCCGAGGATGAAAAATATGAAGCAGTCCAAACCTTCGTCTCCGCGGACTCTGGAAAGGACCAGATGACTGCTGTGGTTCCCGAACAACGGATTTCCTGATCGAAGGTGGCGTCGTACACCTCGCCGTCTCGTCAAATATCCCGCGGCCGTCGACGTCCCGATCAATACGCGGCGTCCGTAGCTGCATGAGCGTTTGCTCCGAAACCGGCAACGCAGACGCTCATCAGTGCCGACCACAGGATGGGTGCCGCTGGGTGGGGACCGAGATACACGTCCAAAGCCACCAGAATGTCGGGAGGCGGCTGCAGGGCATATGATGCGCATCCGATCGACGCCAAGAAGTGACAGATGGCGAGCGTGCCGGCTAAACGATCCGGATCGGAAGACGACATGAGGTGGGATGCGTGGCGAATTCGCGCGGTCGTCAACGTCACATAACGGTGCTTTGTCAGAGCCACCCCCGCGGCGAGCGTCACATAAATCAAGGGCAGAAACGCGATCAACATGGCCGCCGGGCTCCGGCCGGACGCGCCGGGATCATGATCCCGGTACTGCGCGAAAACCATCACCATGGGCGTCATCACACAGACCAAGCCGGCTTGAACGCACCCGGCAATCAAGCCGGCCTGGAATAGCCGAAGTGGTCTCCAGAGCCTCAAGTCGAAGCGGCGGTTTTGGCCGTTCGATCGAGCAGGGCGAGAAGTCCCTGCAAAATCGTAACGGGTGGCGGCGGGCAGCCGGGAATATGAAGGTCGACAGGGACGACTTGCGAGACCCCTCCGACCACCGCGTAACTGCCGGCGAAACAGCCGCCATCCCGTGCGCAATCTCCCAAGGCAATGACCCATTTCGGGTCGGGGGTCGCATGATAGGTTCGTTCCAGGGCATCGCGCATGTTTTTGGTCACGGGCCCGGTGACCATGAGAACATCGGCGTGGCGTGGCGAGGCGACGAACCGGATACCGAAACGCTCGACGTCGTAATAGGCGTTGCTCAGCGCATGAATTTCCAGCTCGCACCCGTTGCATGACCCGGCATCAATTTCGCGGATCGAGAGGCTTCTGCCGAGGCGTCGCCGTGCGGCGCGCTTGAGAGCCGCCGCGAGTTCTTCGACGGCGGTCTCGTCCAGCGCGGGCGCCGGCTCCGTGAGCGGCCCCCGGAAGAAGCTTTGAAAGAGAAGCTTGCGCATTGTCTTCTCCTACAGATCCTGCCCGGAATAGGAACAGTTGAACGATTTGTTGCAGAGTGGAAAGTCGGCGACGATGTTGTCCTCGATGGCGGCCTCGAGCAGGGGCCATTGAAACCAGGATGGATCCCGCAGATGGCAGCGGTCTATCCGGCCGCCGTCGAGCCGGAGCCAGACCATGACGTCGCCCCTGAAACCTTCGACCAGCGCCATGCCCTCTCGCGGTCCCGCCTCGGCGGCGACCGGCACGCGCAGCGGGCCACCGGGAAGCCGGTCCAGAACCTGGTTTGCCAAAGAAAGGCTTTGCTCGACTTCGCGAATCCGGATCCACACGCGGGCGTTCACGTCACCCTCGTCGAGCACCGGTACCTCGAAGCGCAGATCGTGATACGGGGCATATCCCGGAGCCCGGCGGGCATCGAAGGTGCGACCGGATGCGCGCCCCACATAGCCTCCAGCGGCGTACTGCCTCGCCAGCGCCGACGTGACGATGCCGGTGCCGACGGTGCGATCCTGAAGCGAGGCGGTGTTGTCGTAGAGTTCGATAAGTGCGGGAAAGCGAATATGGATATTGTCGAGCGCCGCACGGATGCTCGCTCGCCCCTTTTCGTCGAGATCGCGACCTAGCCCGCCGGGAACGATGACGTCCCGCATCAGGCGGTGACCGAAGGCGATGTTCGACGCGCGGAGAACGTCCTCGCGCAGCACGTTGCAATGGGCCTGCATCAGGCCGAAGGACGCATCGTTGCAGATCGCGCCGATGTCGCCGAGATGGTTGGCGAGCCGTTCGAGTTCCGCAAGCAGCGCCCGCAGCCAGACCGCTCGCTCCGGCACCGCAAGTTGCAGCACCGCTTCGGCGGCCCGCGAAAAAGCATAGGCATAGGCGACGGTGCTGTCGCCCGATACGCGCCCGGCGAGCTCAGCGCCGCGCTCGACGCTGGTGCCGCGCATCAGGGCCTCGATGCCCTTGTGGGTATATCCCAGCCGCTGTTCCAGCCGGACCACGGTCTCCCCGCTGGCAGTAAAGCGAAAATGTCCGGGCTCGATGATACCCGCATGCACGGGGCCGACCGCAATCTGATGCATGCCATCGCCCTCCGCCGCGAGGAAGCGGTAGGGCGCCGTCGTCGACAACGCGTCGATGCGATCACTCAAGGGAAAGCGTACACCCCAACGGTTGTGATCGAGCCAGGGGCGGGCGTCAGGTAGATCTTCCGCTGTTAATCCGAACAGGTCGTTGATGGTGCGCTCCAACCGAATCGCTGGCGGGTGGTGTTGGCTGACCGAGGGATAGACGCGACTGGGGCAATCCAGGCTGATGACCGCGACTTCCGCCGTGTCCCGGTCGATGACGGCCATGTGCACCGTCGTGGGCTCACCCCAGAGGCCAAGCAGGCTCCAGCCTCCCTGCGCCAGTTCGCCTGCCGCATATTTCCAGAGGTGCGCGTCGACCACGATGCGCGGCCACGGGCTGTGTTGCCGGATCTTGCGGCCCTCCAGCATCAGATCGATCAGCGATGGCATATCCCGTTCATCCCTCAATCATCCAAGAAGACGAGCGACGTGCTGGAACCAGACGACGAGCGGCGCGGGGAGATAGATTCCCGCGCCCAGAACAAGTGCGAGGTGCGCAAACATCGGCACGTAGGATGCTTCCGCCGATGCCGTGCTGCCGCGAGGTTCGCCGAACGCGACGCTGGTCAGGCGCAACGTCAATGCGCCGAAGGCAAGCAGCAGTCCGAACACCAGCGCGACCGCCAGCAGCGGTTGCCGCGCAAAGGTCGAACTCACGACCAGAAACTCGCTCATGAAGATGCCGAGCGGCGGCAGTCCGGCGATCGCGACGACGCCCACAACGAAACCCCAGCCAAGCACCGGATGGGTCACCGTCAGGCCCCGGATCCTGTTGATCCGCTGCGTGCCCTTGATCTGCGAGATGTGGCCAACCGCGTAGAAGATCGCCGACTTGGTCAGGCTGTGCATCACCATGTGCAGCAGCCCGGCAAAATTGGCGAGCGGGCCGCCCATTCCGAACGCGAAGACGATGATGCCCATGTGTTCGATAGAGGAGTAGGCGAACAGCCGCTTGATGTCGCGACGGCGATACAGCATGAACGCCGCGAAGATCAGCGAGAGGAGGCCCATCGTCACCATCAGCGGGCCCGGAGCGATCGCGTCAGGATTGGCGACGAGCAATATCTTGAAGCGCAGCAGCGCATAGAGCGCGACGTTCAGCAGCAGGCCCGACAGCACGGCCGATATCGGGGTCGGACCTTCGGCGTGGGCGTCGGGCAGCCAGGCGTGCAGCGGCGCGAGGCCGACCTTGGTTCCGTAGCCGAGAAACAGGAAAATGAAAGCAACATTGAGCAGCGCGGGGTCGAAGGCGGCGGCATGCTGGATCAACAGCGTCCAGACCATGCCATCTTGGCCTTCGCCCACGATCGGCCGTGCCGCCATGTAAACGAGGATGGTACCGAACAGCGCGAACGCAATTCCGACGCTGCCAAGGATGAAATATTTCCACGCCGCTTCCAGTGCCGCGTGGGTGCGATAGATGCCGACCATCAGCACCGTGGTGAGCGTCGCGATTTCAACCGCGACCCACATCAGGCCGATATTGTTCGACACGAAAGCCAGATTCATGCCGAACATCATGGTCTGGTACATGGCGTGGTAGAAACGCAGATAGGTCGGCGTCAGCCGGCCGGTATCGAGTTCGTGGGCGATGTAGCTCGCACTGAAGATGCTGGTCGTGAAGCCGACGAAGGTGTTGAGCACGATGAAGACGATGTTGAGATCGTCGACCAGCACATAGGGCCCGGCCGGCGGGCGCTCGATGACGAAGAGGGAAAGCGCCGAAAGAAATGTCGCGAGACTCGCAATGACGTTCAGCCGCGCCGTCAGCCGGTAACCGGGCAACACGGCGAGCAACGCCGCCGAGCCGATCGGGATCAGCAGGACAGCCGCCACGGGATCGAAGGAAGACATGCTCATCGGTGCTCGCCCCGGTAGTCGTCGAGGGCGGAGACATCGACGGAATCGAAGCGTTCACGGATCCGGAACAGGAAGATGCCGATGACGATGAAGGCGATCAGGATCGAGAAGGCAACGCTGATCTCGACGACGAGCGGCATGCCCTTGGCGCCGGTCGCTGCCAGCACCAGCCCGTTCTCGAGCGACATGAACCCCACGACCTGGCTGACGGCATTGCGCCGCGTCACCATGACCAGAAGTCCGAGCAATACGACCGACAGGGCGAAAGCGAGATCCTCGCGCGCCAGCGGATCGGCCTCGGCGGTGACCCGCAGCATCAGCACCATGGAGAGCGCGACCAAGGCCATTCCGGCCAGCATGGTCGGGCCGATGCCCACGGCCGACTCGATGTCGCGATGAATGCCAAGCTGCTTGACGATGCGATGCAGCGCCACCGGAATGACGATCGCCTTGAACACGAGGGCGATCACCGCTGTGATGTAGAGATGCGGCGCGTCCTGGATGAAAGCCTGCCAGGCCACCGAAAGCGCAAGCACGACGGCGTGCAGCGCAAAGACGTTGAGCAGGGAATATAGCCGGTCCTGGTACAGCATCATGAAGCTGATCAGGACGAGCCCGCCGGCCAGCGTATGCGAGATGTCGAAGGCGAGGCTGTGCATCTGCATCAGAAACTCCTCGACACGAACAGCAGGAGCGTACCGAGCAAGCCCAGCATGAGTGCGGCGCCGAGAAATTGCGGAATGCGGAAAACCCTCATCTTCGCGGTGGCGGTCTCGAACAACGCGAGCAAGAAGCCGGCGAGCGCTAGTTTGACGACATAGGCGCCGGCGCCGATGGCGTATGCCAACGGCCCGGTACCTAACAGGGCGATCTGCCAGGGCGCGAACACGCAGGCGATCAGCGAGATGTAGAGCAGGAGCTTGAGAAACGCGCCGAATTCGATCATCGCCAGATGACGTCCCGAATATTCGAGAACCATCGCTTCATGCACCATGGTGAGTTCGAGGTGCGTGGCCGGGTTGTCGACCGGGATGCGCGCGTTCTCGGCGAGCGCCACCATGATGAGCGCAATCAGCGCCATGCCCAGCGATACCCGCAATCCGACGTAGGACGAGGCCAGGAATTCTGCGATCGTCGAAAGTTGGGTCGAGCCGGCAACCAGCGCCATGCAAAACACGATCAGGAGCATCGCCGGTTCCGCAAGTGCCGCGATCATGACTTCGCGGCTGGAGCCGATGCCGCCAAAACTGGTGCCGACGTCCATTCCCGCGAGCGCCAGAAAGAAGCGCGCGCTTCCGAGCAGGGCTACGATGGCAATCAGGTCGGCGGTCCAGTTGAACAGCAGGCCTGTCGCAAAGGTCGGCACCAAGGCAGCGGCAACCCAGATCGCGGCAAAGGTCACATAGGGGATCACGCGGAACAGCCACGAGGCGTTGTCGGCCAGCACGACCTCCTTGCGGAGCAGGCGCAGGAGGTCGCGATACGGTTGAAACATTGACGCGCCCTGGCGGCGCACCAGCCGCGCCTTGATCTTGCGCACGAAGCCGGTCAGCAGCGGCGCGAGCAGCAGCACCAGCAGCATCTGCACGCCCTGCACGATGATGTCCGAGATCACGACCATATCGCGAGCACCAGCAGCAGCGTGACGAGCGTGGCAAAGACGAGACTGAGATATTGCCGGATGGACAGGAATTGCAGGCGATTAAGCCAATCGGCGGAATATCCGACCGCGCCCGCGATTGGCGCATACATCCCCTCCCAGACCAGATCGTGCAATTCGATCCGCAGCCGCGCCGGCCTGGTATCTCCGGGTGCCGGCATCTCAACATGGTCGCGGGCGTGAAACACCAGCGTGCCGAATACACGGCGGATCGGCTGGGCGAAGCTGCCGGCCGAATACTGGGCCGCAGGCGTCGGATCGGAAAAGCCGCAGCCCCAGGCCGGTCCCCGCCGTAGCGCATGCGAGGCGAAGCGATGGATGACGAAGACGGCTGATGAGGCGGATATCGTGATGAAGACCATCACCAGCAACCCGTTGTAGGAACTGCGGCTCTCCGCAATCGGCGCAATCGAAAGCCAGGGTTCATTGGCCTGGATCGGCATGCCGCCACCAAGGATCTCGATGGTGATCGGCGAAAGCGCGTCGATCACCAGTCCCGGGAGGATGCCGGCCAGCAGGCACAGCGCAGCGAGGATGAACATGGCGGCGAGCGAGTAACGGTCGATTTCGTTGGCGGTTTCCGCCGCCGTTGAGCGCGGCCGCCCGAGAAAGGTCACGCCGTAGGCCTTGACGAAGCACGCCGCGGCCAGCGCAGCCGCCAGGGCCAATAGCGCGCCAACCGCGGGCACCGCGATCTTCAGCGCCCATTGCGGCAACTCCGGACTCTGCAGCACGGCCTGGAACATCAGCCATTCCGAAACGAAGCCGTTGAAGGGCGGAAGTGCGGAGATCGCGACGCAGCCAACGAGAACGACGAAGCTGGTAAGCGGCATGCGATGAATGAGACCACCCAGTCGGTCCATGTCCCGCTCGCCCGTCGCGGTCAGGACGGCGCCGGCCCCGAAAAACAACAGGCTCTTGAAAAAGGAGTGGTTGAGCACGTGAAACAGCGCGGCGGTGAAGGCCAGCGCCGCCGCGAGCTTCAGCCCGTTGGCCTGGAAGGCCAGTGCGAGGCCGAGGCTGGCGAA
>Ga0070659_100004244_pt1 | contig 10231 bp, 10 predicted proteins | sample KBSC23metaG_FD_64666 | JGI IMG/M metagenome (GOLD analysis project Ga0070659, IMG submission 64666) | Corn rhizosphere microbial communities from Kellogg Biological Station, Michigan, USA - KBS C2-3 metaG | ecosystem: Host-associated > Plants > Roots > Rhizosphere > Soil ...
TCCAACAACAACGACCGTGGCGACCCCGGCGGTGGCAGCGGCAGCACGTGCACCCGCTCGGGCGGGACCGTCGGTGCCCAGCGCTCGAGCACCAGCCGCAGGTCGAGGGTCCGCCAGTTCCACACCGACATCGAGCTCTCGGAGACCTCGGCCTCGGCGAACTCGGTCATCGTCCGCGCGTCGCGGTTCTTCAGGCTCTCCTGCCACCCCCCGGAGTAGAGGCCGACGGGTTCGCGGGCGGTCACGACGAGGTGGACCTCGGCGGGGGCGAGCTCGGCGACCATCCGGGCGGCCTGGTCAGGAGCTGCGCCGGCGAAGAACTCGTGGCTGATCAGGGCCGTGCCGTGCCAGCCCGCGATCTCGGCCCTGAGGACGCCCCAGGACTCCCGAACGCGCTCCTCGTAGGTGTCCAGGTGCGGATCCTGGCGGATGATCCGCGTCGTCCAGAGGTGGTCGCGCCGCTCCCGGCCCGGCAGCAGCACACCCTGCGAGCGCATCCGCTCGCGGTCGGCCCACATCACCGTCTGCAGGTACGTCGTCCCGGTCTTGGGCAAGCCGATGTGGAGGAAGACCGTGGACGCCATGCGCCTAGAGCGACCGCTCGAACTTGGCCACGGCCGCTTCGATCCGCTCACGGTCCTGGGACGCCACCGGGACCAGCAGCTCCTGGACGACGTCGATGAGCTCGGCCAGCTTGAGGTTGAGGTTGCGGTTCTCCTGGACCTCGTCCTCGAGCTGCTCGATGCGGGTCAGCAGGTCGTCGACGATCCCGCCGCCGGCTGCGTTGACCACCCGCCGGGTGACCCGCTGCCGCAGGTTTTCCTTCACCGTCGCCACTCCGCCACCAATCGACTGACCGGACGCCCGGGCTCGCCGCCGCTCGCGCGCGTCTCGTGGGTGTCCTCGCGGTGAACGATAACGGCTCCGTGCGCGGCGAGCTCGGCGGTCACCGTCTCCACGGCGACCGGGGCGAGCAGGTCGCCCTCGGCCCGTGGGGCCGGGGCCCCGGTGCGGAACTCGAGGTAGAGCCGCCCGCCGTCGCGCAGGGCCATGTCGCACAGCCGCCACGCGTTGTCCCGCGCCGGTGCGGTGAGGGCGTCGACGAGGTGCCGGGCCACGACGGTCCGCGGCCCGGGCGTGTGCGCCAGGCGGGTGCCCTCGGCCAGCCAGGAGCGCAGGGAGAGCAGGTTGAGCTCACGGACCGTGAGGTCGAGGTCCTCGTCACGGGCGGCCTCCTGGGCCGCGGTGGACGCCGAGGGCACGAAGTCCAGCGCGGTGACGTGGGCGCCGTTGCGGGCGAACCACAGCGCGTCGCGACCGCGGCCGGCACCGAGGTCGACGACCTGGCTGGGCACTCCCTCGCGCTCGACGACCAGCGCGGTCAGGGGGGTGCCGGTGCGCTGCGGGAGCGTACGCCGAGTGCGGCTGTGCTTGCGCTCCCACTCGCTGCGCAGCACCCGGATGCCGCGGAACCAGCCGTTGAGCCGGCGTACCGTCGGCCGCGCGGTCTCGAAGTGGTACGCCGGGTCGGGCACCCGCCAACCGGGGCCGTAGGTGGCGACGAGGAGCCGTTCGGGATCGGCCGGCACCGGGAAGGTGCGCCCCTCCAGCGTCGCCGTGGTGAGCGGGTAGACCCACTCGCGCCGGAACGGTGCCCCGATCTCGCCCATCAGGTAGAGCATCGCCGGCTTGTCACCGACGGGGTCGGCGATGAAGCCACCGAACACGTCCAGCCCGCGCTTGGAGCCGTCCGCCTCGGCGACGTCGACGCGGAAGGCGAAGCCGCTGTAGCGGTAGGTGTCGAAGCCGAGCTCAGCCACCCGACGCTGCAGCGCGAACGACTCGCGGATCACGTCGACCGGGTGCGTGTGCGGGCTCAGGTAGCCGAGATCCGCGTCGCTGTCGTGGCCGATCAAGGCCCCTCCACGGACGGCGCCGAGCAGGGTGCCGTACGCCAGGAACGCCTGCGTGCCGGCCTCGTCGAGCGCGGCCAGCACCCCGCTGATCGCGTCGAGCAGGGGCGCGACCTGCTCGGGGCTCCGGGTGTCGAAGGTCTGGGAGAGCCGGTTGGACTTGTCCAGGCCGAGCGGCCGGCCCTCGTCGTTGACCACCGCGATCCGGTCCTCAGCGGTGCCGAGCGCGACCTCCGCGTCGTACAGGGTGACGCCGGAGACGTGCGCGACGACGCTCAGCCGGGTGCGACCGTCGAGGAACCGCCGCAGAGGTGCGGGCCAGGCGGCCAGCCGCTCAGCGCCGTGCTGCTCACTGTCGCGCAGGAGCCAGAAGGACCAGACCCGGCGACCGTCGAAGCGGACGTCGACGACGTCATCGGCCGAGGCGTGGAACCAGACGCCGCGGTCGTCCGCGTGCACGCCGTCGACCGACGTCACGCGCTCAGCCCTCCACGAAGGCGTTGGCCCGTGACAGGTCGTCCTCGAAGTCGACCTCGACGACCTGGAACTGCGAGATGTCGACCGCCTCGACCTTCAGCCCGTCGCGCTCGATCGCCAGCTCGAGGCCGCGCTCGAAGTAGTCCTGGTCGTCGACCTCGTCGAGCCGCGCGACCAGTGCGGCCTTGTCCTGCGCGGCGACGTAGTTGATGCCGACGGCCTCGCCGAGACCACCGACGACCGACTTGGACAGCTCCCGGATGAAGCCGTCGCCGTCGACGGTGTACTTGACCTCCTCGTCGGCCACCGAGGCGGTGTTGACGCACACGAAGCTGCGACCGGCGTCGATCTTGTCGTGGATCAGGCCGAGCACGCGGCGGTCGAACACCACGTCTCCGTTGAGCCAGAGCACCCCGCCGGGCTGGGAGAGCTGCAGCGCCTTGAGCAGGCTCTTGGAGGTGTTCGTCGAGTCGTAGACCTCGTTGTAGACGAACGAGATGTCCGGCATCGCCTCGATCACCAGGTCGAGTTTGAAGCCGACCACGGCGGTCACGAACACCTCGTCGCCGTACGCCGCGCGCAGCGACGTGACCGCCCGGCGCATGATGCTCTCGCCGCTGGTGAGCGGGGTCAGCGGCTTGGGGTGCGGCTTGCCGAGGCGGGTGCCCAGACCGGCGGCAAGGATGACGACCTGGATGGTCACGCGGGTTCTACCTCGGCTCTCGGGGGTCGGGCGATCGCGTCATCCTACAAACCCGTGGACGGGTGCCGGTCGCTCGTGCACAGTGGCGGCGTGCTGCTCGAGACACCACGGCTGCGGATCCGCGACTGGACACCCGAGGACGCGCCCACCGTGCTGGACATCCACGGTCGGGTCGAGGTGATGAAGTGGCTCGGAGACGGGCCTGTCGTCCTCTGTGCCGACCTCGACGCGGCCCGCGCGAAGATCGAGCGCTGGCGCGGGCGCGACGACCCGCCGCTCGGCTACTGGGCCGTCGAGGTGACCGACGGTGGTCCACTGGACGGCCGCGTGATCGGAGCAGTGCTCCTGGTGCCGATGCCCAACGGTGACGGGGCGGTCGAGATCGGCTGGCACCTGCACCCCGACGCCTGGGGCCACGGCTACGCCTCCGAGGCGGCGCGCGCCGTCCTCCGGCACGGGTTCGAGGGCGGCCTGGAGGAGATCAACGCGGTCACGCACCTGACCAACGGCCCGTCTCAGGCGGTGTGCCGCCGGATCGGGATGGAGCACCGCGGGATCACCGACAGGTGGTACGACGAACCGTCGGAGCACTTCGTCGCACGACGCGGTCGATAGGCCGGCTCACGCGGGAACGCTGGCGGCCGTGGGCTCCCGGGGACCACTGAGCACGACCAGCGCCATCCCCGCCAGGATCAGCACCAGCCCGCCGACCGCCGCCGGTCCGGGCACCTGGCCGAGCCAGGCAGCCGCGATCAGGGCCGCACCCGGGATCTCCAGCAGCAGGGCGAGCGAGACCACGAGCGGGCTGACCGTCGCCAGAAGGTGGTTGAACACCGAGTGGCCGAGCAGCTGGGCGGTCGTCGCCAGCAGGACCAGGCCGGCCCACTGCCGCCCGTCGTACCCGGTGAGCTCCTGCCCGGAGACGAGTGCCGCGACCAGCAGGGCGGCCGCGGCGGTGCCGTAGCAGCCGAGCGTGTACGACGAGGTGGGCATCGTCTGTCGGAGCCGCCCGCCGAGGACGGCGTACGCCGCGACGGCGACCGACCCGACCAGAGCGAGCCCGTCGCCGGCGAGGGCGCGCCGCGAGACGGAGAGGTCCACGCCGCTCACCACGACCGCGCCGGCGACCGCGACCAGCACGCCGAGCACGACCCTGGTGGGCACGACCGCGCCGCGCAGGAGGTCGAAGCCGACGACCCAGACCACCTGCAAGGACACGATCGCCGTGCTGGAGGCCACCGAGGTCATCGACAGCGAGCTGATCCAGAAGCCGAAGTGCGCCGCCAGGCACAGGCCGGCGAGGACGACGAGCCACGCGCGCGTACGCCGACATGCGAATGTCGCGGCGGGGGCGGATGCGCCTCGCTCTGGCCCATCCTGCGACATTCGCATGTCGGGCTGCGCGCGGCGGCCACGTCCCCGAGCCACCACCACGGGCGCGATCGCGGCGGTCGCCAGGGCGTTGCGCCAGAACGCGATCGCCAGCGGCGGCACCACCAGCCAGGCCATCAGGGGCGCCGCGAAGGACACCGCCACGACGCCGACACCGAGCAGCGCCAGCGTGCGGAGGCCGACGGCGGCCCTCAAGGGCGCCGGATCTGTCCCCGCGCGATCGGATGGACCGATCCGGCCACCCGCACTGCGCCGACCGCCGACCCGGCGCGCTCCACGCGGCCGGCAAGGACGGAGGGGCGACCCATCTCGGAGCCCTGGCTGATCCGGTAGCGACCGTCGGCCTCCAGCACGCCCCGCTCGTGCAGGGCCAGCCCCAGACCGGCGGCCGCGGAGCCCGTGGCCGGGTCCTCCGGCACCGAGAGCCCCGGCACGAACACCCGGCTGTGCAGGTCGATGCCGTCGTCGGAGCGGGAGCGGACGGCGTACAGGTTGATCCCCTCGAGGGGGTCGCGGGTGTCCGGGAGGTCGGCGATGTCGTGCACCGCACGCCGCGGGACGCGCGCCCGTGCGACCGCTTCGTCGTGGACCGGCAGGTGCACGAACGTCAACCCGGTGCCGGCCAGCCACACCTCGCCGTCACCGTCACTGAGGCCGAGCCCCAAGGCCTCGAGCAGCTGGGCGACGTACGCGTCGCCCAGCGGCCCGACGAGGTCGCGAGGGGGCGCGGACAGCTCGACCACGTCGCCCAGGCGCACGCCGATCTCGCCGGCTCCGCACTCCTGGACGACCTCCACCTGGTCGAGATTGCCGCGCTCGTGGAGCACCCAGGCGGTCCCGAGGGTCGGGTGCCCGGCGAACGGGATCTCCCCGCCGGGTGTGAAGATGCGCACCCGGTAGCGGGCCCCGTCGAGCGGGGTCGGGAACGTCGTCTCGGAGAAGTTGAACTCCCGCGCGATCGCCAGCAGGTCGGCGTCCGGCAGGTCGGCCGCACCGTGGACGACGGCGAGCTGGTTGCCGGCGAACGGCTGGTCGGCGAAGACGTCGACGACGTCGTAGTCGAGAAAGGCGGCGGGCATGGCCTCATCCTGCCGCAGCCCCGTGTCCGCGGGCCCTACCCTTGACACCTGTGAGCACCACACCCCCCCGCGTCTTCGCCGCCAGGCTCAGCGGGCTCCCGGTGTTCGACCCACAGGGTGACCAGGTCGGCAAGGTCCGCGATGTCGTCGTGGTGCTCCGCTCGGACGTGCGGCAGCCGCGCGTGGTCGGCCTGGTGGTCGAGGTGTTCGGTCAGCGTCCGGTCTTCGTGCCGATGACCCGGGTCACCAACATCGACGCCGGCCAGGTGATCACCACCGGCCTGCTCAACATGCGTCGGTTCGAGAAGCGCACGGCCGAGACGCTGGTGATCGGCCAGATGCTCGACCGCAAGGTCCGGGTCAAGAGCACCGGCGTCGAGGGTGTCGTGTACGACGTCGCGATGGAGCAGGCCCGCACCCGCGACTGGGTGCTCTCCCGGGTCGCGCTCCAGGAGGGCGGCAAGGGCTTCCGCCGCCGCGTCCAGACCCACGTGGTGGCCTGGGACGACGTCGAGGGGCTGCACCGGCGCGAGAAGGACCAGGGCGCGACGAACCTGATCGCCTCGCTCGCAGACCTGCGGCCGGCCGACGCCGCCAACGTGATCCACGAGCTGACCCCCGACCGCCGCCGCCAGGTGGTCGCGGCGCTGGACGACGAGCGGCTCGCCGAGCTGCTCGAGGAGCTGCCCGAGGAGGACCAGGTCGAGATCCTCGAGCACCTGACCCACGAGCGCGCCGCCGACGTGCTCGAGGAGATGTCGGCCGACGACGCCGCCGACCTGATCAACGACCTGCCGCCGGAGACCGCGGCCCATCTGCTCGAGCTGATGGAGCCCGACGAGGCCCAGGACGTGCGCCGGCTGATGGAGTACGGCGAGGAGACGGCCGGCGGCATGATGACCCCGGAGCCGGTGATCCTCTCCCCCGACGCCACGGTGGCCGAGGCGCTCGCGCGGGTCCGCAACGAGGAGCTGACCCCGTCCCTCGCTGCCCTGGTGTACGTCTGCCGGCCGCCGCTGGAGACCCCGACCGGCAAGCTGCTCGGGGTCGCGCACATCCAGCGGCTGCTGCGCGAACCACCCTCGGAGCTCGTGGCAGGGGTGCTCGACACCGGCATCACCTACCTGCACGCCGACGCCACCCTCGAGGACGTCGCGACCTTCCTGGCCACCTACAACCTCGTCGCCGCCCCGGTGATCGACGAGCAGGGCCGGCTGCTCGGCACGGTCGCGGTCGACGATCTCCTCGACCACCTGCTCCCCGAGGGCTGGCGGGACCGGAAGATCGGCTCGGCATGAGCGAGCGGACCCCGGAGCCGCGCCGGCCCGAGCGCCCGCGCGTGCGGCTCGACGTCCCGCGCGAGCTGCGGCGCCCGCTGCTCGGCCGGGCACTCGACCGGGCCGGTGCACCCGACCAGGACCGGCTCGGCCGGTTCGCCGAGCGGTTCGCGCGCTTCATGGGCACCGCGCGCTTCCTGATCTACATGACCCTGGTGGTCGCGGTGTGGATCGGCTGGAACTACCTGGCGCCGAAGGGCGTCCGCTTCGACGACTACCCGTTCATCTTCCTGACCCTGATGCTGAGCCTGCAGGCGTCGTACGCCGCCCCGCTGATCCTGCTTGCCCAGAACCGCCAGGAGCTGCGCGACCGGGTCATCACCGAGCAGGACCGGCAGGCCAACGCCCGGGCGCACGCGGACATGGAGTTCCTCGCCCGCGAGGTGGCCTCGCTGCGGATGGCGCTCGGTGAGGTCGCCACCCGCGACTTCCTGCGCTCCGAGCTGCGCGGCCTGCTCCAGGAGCTCCACGAGCTCGAGGACAGCCACGGCGAGACCGACCTGACGGCCGAGCCGTCGGAGAGTGAGATCGGCCATAGTGGGCCGCCCCCAGAGGGTCAGGGCGTCGACTGAGTCGTAGGCTCGACGGCATGACCACCCCTGTCCTCGAGGAGATCAACGCTGCTCTGGCGACCGTGAACGACCCGGAGATCAAGCGCCCGATCACCGACCTCGGGATGGTCGAGTCCGTCGCCGTCGACGACACCGGCAAGGTGTCGGTCAAGGTCCTCCTCACCGTCGCGGGCTGCCCGCTCAAGGACACCATCAACCGCGACGTCACCACCGCGGTCGCCAAGGTCCCCGGCGTCACCACGGTCGACCTCGACCTCGGCGTGATGACCGCCGAGCAGCGCGCCGGGCTGCACGAGGTGCTCCGCGACGGCCACGCGCAGCGCGAGATCCCGTTCAACAGGCCGGGCTCGCTCACCAAGGTCTACGCGATCGCCTCGGGCAAGGGCGGCGTCGGCAAGTCCTCGGTCACCGTGAATCTCGCCCTCGCGCTCGCCGCTGCGGGCCAGAAGGTCGGCGTCCTCGACGCCGACATCTACGGCCACTCGGTGCCCGCCATGCTCGGCGTGGCCGACAACCGACCGACCCAGGTCGACGACCTGATCATGCCGGTGCCGACGCCCAGCGGCGTCTCGGTGATCTCGATCGGCATGCTCAAGCCGCGCCGCGACCAGGTGGTCGCCTGGCGTGGCCCGATGCTCGACCGGGCGCTGGTGCAGATGCTGGCCGACGTGTACTGGGGCGACCTCGACGCGCTGCTGCTCGACCTGCCGCCCGGCACGGGTGACGTCGCCATCTCGCTCGGCCAGCACCTCCCCAACGCCGAGGTGATCGTGGTGACCACCCCTCAGGAGGCCGCGGCCGAGGTCGCCGAGCGGGCCGGGACGATGGCGTCGATGATGCACCAGCGGGTCGTCGGCGTCGTGGAGAACATGTCCTTCCTCGCCTGCCCGCACTGCGCCGCGGAGGGCAGGGAGCACCGGCTGGAGATCTTCGGGGCGGGAGGCGGCGCCCGGGTGGCGGCGACGCTCACTCAGCGGTTCGGGTACGACGTCCCGCTGCTCGGCGAGATCCCGATCGACGTCGCCCTGCGTGAGGGCGGCGACTCCGGCAAGCCGGTCATCGAGGCCGACCCGACCTCGCCCTCCGCCCAGGCGCTCGCGCACGTCGCGGAGACCCTGGCCGGCCGCGGCCGGGGACTGGCGGGTCTGCAGCTCGGGCTGACGCCGACCGTGAAGGTCTGACGCCGACGGCCGGGCGACTGCCGGCCTCGTAGACTCGAACCATGTTCGGCGTCGGCCTGCCCGAGATGGGGGTGATCCTCCTGGTCGCCGTCATCGTGTTCGGGCCCGACAAGCTCCCTGACTACGCCCGCCAGGCCGGGCGGATGCTGCGCCAGCTGCGGACCTTCGCCCAGGCCGCGCAACAGGACCTGCGCAACGAGCTCGGACCCGAGTACGCCGACCTGCGGCTCACCGACCTCGACCCGCGGGTCGCGATCCGCAAGCACCTGCTCGAGGCGATGGACGAGGCCGACCTCGACGCCACCGGCGCGGTGGTCGACCGGCCCCGCGCACGCGACGTGCTCGGGCTCGACGAGCGGCCGCCGTACGACCTCGAGGCCACCTGACACGTCAGCCGGTCTTGCCCTCCAGGCCGACGGTGATCTCGAGCGTCTTCCCGCCCCGGCGTACCGTCAGGGTCACCTTCTCCCCCGGCTGGTGCGTGCGCACTGCCACGACCACGTCGCTCGACCCCGTCACCGGCTTGCCGTCGACCTTGACGATCAGGTCGCCCACCTTGAGGTCGGTCCGGCTCGCCGGGCTCCCCGCGGCGATGCTCTCGACGGTCGCACCGTCGAGCTTCTCGCTGCCGCGCACATTGGCGCCGATCACGGGGTACTGCGCCTCGCCGGTCCGCAGGATCTGGTCGGTGGTGATCTGCACCTGCTCGATCGGGATCGCGAACCCCACGCCGATGTTGCCGCCCTCGTCGGAGGGCGTCGACGAGCCGAGCGACGCGATCGCCGAGTTGACCCCGATCACCTGCCCGCGCAGGTCGACCAGCGGGCCGCCCGAGTTGCCGGGGTTGATCGCCGCGTCGGTCTGCACCGCGTTGATGTAGGAGGAGTCGCTGCCGTCGCCGGTGGTCACCGGGCGGTTGACGGCGCTGATGATGCCGCTGGTGACGGTCGCGGAGAGGCCCAGCGGCGACCCGAACGCGACGACTGTCTCTCCGACGTGCATCTGCTGCGACGAGCCGATCGCGGCCGGTGGCAGGTTCTCGGCGCCCTTCACCTCGAGGACGGCGATGTCGTAGACGGCGCTGCGGCCGACCACGCTGGCGCTCATGTGCCGCCCGTCGTGGTCGATCACCTCGATGGGGCCGTCGTCGCCGGCGGCCTGTGCGACCACGTGGTTGTTGGTGATCACGTGGCCCTGCTTGTCGAAGACGAATCCCGACCCGGTGGCTCCCTGCGGCTTGCCGTCGTACTCCGCGATGATCTGGACGGTGCTCGGGAGCACCTTCGCCGAGACCGCCGCGATGCTGGTGTTGTCGGCATCCAGCGGCGGCGCCGTCCGACGCTCGACCGACAGCACTCCGCCGGAGCCGTGGTCGCCGCCCGCCACGAGCGCGCCCCCGACCGCCCCACCGGCCAGGCCGAGCAGCAGCGCGACGGCGCTGATCAGCGGCCAGGTCCACCCGGGCAGACGCGGCCGGTCAGGTGCCGGAGCCACCGGGCTCGAGCCGGGTGGGGAGTACTCGGTCGGGGAGAACTCGGTCGGCGGCTGGGCCGACGTCTGGGCCGACGTCTGGGCCG
>Ga0070659_100004246_pt1 | contig 10229 bp, 9 predicted proteins | sample KBSC23metaG_FD_64666 | JGI IMG/M metagenome (GOLD analysis project Ga0070659, IMG submission 64666) | Corn rhizosphere microbial communities from Kellogg Biological Station, Michigan, USA - KBS C2-3 metaG | ecosystem: Host-associated > Plants > Roots > Rhizosphere > Soil ...
CCGCGCTCGATCGCCATCGCGGCCATCTCCTCGATCGAGTTGCGCCCGTCCGACGCGGTGGTGTGGCAGTGCAGGTCGCCACGGATGTCGTCGATCGTGATCAGCTCGGGGAGCTTGCCGTCGCGCGCCGCGTCCAGCTCGCCGCGGTTCTCGCGCAACTCGGGCGGGATGAACTGGAGCCCGAGCAGCTCGTACACCTCCTCCTCGGTGGCACAGGCGTGCGTGGTCTCCGTGGAGTCGTCGATCACCCCGTACTCGCTCACGTGGAAGCCGCGGCGCACGGCCTGGTTGCGCAGCGCCTCGTTGTGCTTGCCCGACCCGGTGAAGTGCTGAAGCAGGTTGCCGAAGTTCTCGGGCGGCACGATCCGCAGGTCCACGCTCATGCCGTTGTTGGTGGTGGCGCGCACGCCGGCCGCGCCTGTGGAATGCACCTCGGCGATCAGCGGCAGGTCGCCGAACGCGCTCGCCAGTGCCTCGGCATCGCTCGCGGTGGCCACGATGTCCAGGTCCTTGCAGGTCTCCGCCAGACGGCGTGCGCTGCCCGCCAGCTCAACGCGGTCCGACGCCGGGTGCTCGCGCAGCGCCTCCACCAGCGCCTCGCCGATCCCGAGTGCGCGCGAGAGCAACGTGCGCGCCCTCGGCTTGCCGTCGGCGCCCGCGGCCAGCGCGGCCAGGATGTTCTCCTCGGCCTTGGGCCCAAAGCCCGCGACTCCTCGCAGCTGCTCCTGCTCCGCCGCGGCCCTCAGCTCCTCGAGGGACGAGATGCCCAGTTCGTCGAACAGCTTGCGCGCGCGCTTTGGCCCGAGGCCCGGGATGCGCGTGACCTCCACGAGCCCGGGCGGGAACTTGGCCTTGAGCTTGTCCGCCGCCGGGATCGTGCCGGTCTCGAGCAGGGCGTCGATCTTCTCCGCGATCGTCTTGCCCACGCCCGGCAGCTTCGTGACCGTGCCCGCGCGCGCCATCTCCTCGACCGACGCCGCCGAGTCGCGTATCGCCTTGGCCGCGTTGCGATAGGCCAGCACGCGGTAAACGACCGCGCCGTCGAGCTCGTAGAGGTCGCCGAGCTCGTCAAATGCCTGTGCAATCTCCGCGTTTCTCATCTTGTGAGTTCGCTCATCCCGGGCGTCTACTGTACGCGCCGGTGTCCGGTGCCTGGCTCGTCCTGCCGACGTACAACGAGGTCGACAACATCGATCCGTTCGTGCGGGCCGTGCTCCCTCAGCTTGCCGGCGCGGCACCCGATCATCACCTCCTGATCGTGGACGACAACTCGCCCGACGGCACCGGCGCGGTGGCGGACAAGCTGGCCGCGGAGTTCGACGTCGTCGAGGTGCTCCACCGGCCCGCCAAGCAGGGGCTCGGCCGCGCCTACCTGGCCGGCTTCCGGCGGGTGCTCGACTCGGGCGCGGAGCTCGTGCTCCAGATGGACGCGGACTTCTCGCACGATCCCGCGGATGTGCCTCGGCTGATCAAGGGGGCTTCGAGTGCGGACCTGGTGCTTGGCTCCCGCTACGTGCGCGGCGGCGGCGTGAGCGACTGGGGTCTGCTCCGGCGCGTGCTCAGCCGCGGCGGCTGCTGGTACGCCCAGCACATCCTGGGCGTCGAGGTGAACGACCTCACGGGCGGCTTCAAGTGCTTCAACCGGCGCGTGCTCGAGGGGATCAAGCTCGACAACGTGCACGCCGACGGCTACGGATTCCAGATCGAGCTGACCTATTGCGCGATCAAGGCCGGCTTCAGCGTGGTCGAGGTACCCATCACCTTCCGGGAGCGCCAAGTGGGAACATCCAAGATGAGCCCCCGAATCGCGCTCGAGGCCGTGTGGAAGGTTCCTGCCCTCCGCCTGCGTCGCGACCGCTAGTCGAGGGTCACTATACTTTTTGTAGTAACGCCCTCGCTAACGACCTAGGAGAACCCGTGGCAGGCAACCTCACCGAAGTTACCGACAACAACTTCCAGGCCGAGGTGCTCGAGTCCGAGACCCCGGTGCTTGTGGACTTCTGGGCGCCGTGGTGCGGTCCCTGCCGCATCATCGCGCCGAGCCTCGAAGAGCTGAACGACGAGATGGACAACCTCCGGGTGGTCAAGCTCAACGTCGACGAGAACCAGCAGACCGCCGCTCAGTACGAGGTCATGTCGATTCCCACGCTGATCATCTTCAAGAACGGCCAGCCGGCCAAGAAGATCATCGGCGCGATGCCGAAGAAGCGCCTCGAGCAGGAAATCGAGCCGGCGCTCGCCTAGTTGTTCGCGCGGCTGACGGCGATCGTCAGTGGCTTACCCTCGATCGCCGTCTGTTCGCCGCCGCCCGCGCCGTCATATGACAGGGACGTGGCGAGCGTCTCCGCGGTCACGTAGTCCTCGTTCGCGCGCACGGCGTCGAGCAGGTCGCCGTCGCCCCCCAGGGTGAGCGAGATGCGGTCCTCCACGTTGAGGCCCGCGGACTTGCGCGCGTTCTGGATCGCGTGCACCACCTCGCGCGCCAGCCCTTCTCGCTTGAGCGCGTCGTCCAGCTCGAGGTTGAGCGCGACCGCGTGTGTTCCGGCGCGCTCCACCTGGTAGCCCTCGAGCGGCTGCAGCACGAGCTGCACGTCGTCGGCGCTCAGCGGGTACTCGCCGCCGTTCAGCACGAGCCCGACCGTTCCGCCGTCGCGCAGCGTCTGTGCCGCGCGCGAGGCATCGAGCGCCGCCACGGCCTCAGCCACCCGCGGCATGTCCTTGCCGAACCGCGGGCCGAGCGTGCGGTAGTTCGGCTTCAGCTCCCACTGGCCGAGCTCGTCCGCCTCGGACACGTAGCGGAGCGCCTTCACGTTCAGCTCGTCGAGCACGATCCGCTCCAGGCGCTCGATCGCTTCGCGCTCGCGCGGCGCGGCCACCACCACCGCCTCGGCAAGCGGCTGGCGCAGCTTGAGCTTGCCGTGTGCGCGGGCGCTGCGGCCCAGCTCCACGGCATCGCGCACGATCTGCATGTCGCGCTCGAGCTGCCCGTCTCGCGGCGCGGCGTCGGGGTACTCCGTCAGGTGGATCGACGGCTCCGTGCCGTCGAGGTTCTCGTAGATCGCGTCCGCCACGAAGGGTGTGAGAGGCGCGAGCAGCTTCGCGGTGGTCACGAGGCACTCACGCAGCGTGGCCACGGCACCCGGGTCGCCGTCCCAGAAGCGCCGGCGCGACAGGCGCACGTACCAGTTGGACAGGTCATCCACAAACGCCGCGATCGCGCGCCCCGCGCTCGTGGTGTCGTAGTCGTCCAGCCGCTCGCGCGCGATCTCGGTCGTCTCCGCCAGGCGCGACAGGATCCAGCGGTCCAGCTCCGTGCGCTCGCCGTCGGCGTCGCGCGCCACCCCGTTCACGTTCGCGTAGAGGACGAAGAACGAGTACGTGTTCCAGAGCGTGTTCAGGAACAGCCGCACGCCCTCGCCGACGGTCTCCATCGAGAAGCGGTAGCCGTCCCACGGCTGCTTGGAGGTGAACAGGTACCAGCGGAACGCGTCGGCGCCGAAGCGGTCGAGCACGTCCCACGGCGAGATCACGTTCCCGCGGCTCTTCGACATCTTCTGCCCGTCCTCGTCGAGGATCAGCCCGAGGCAGAGGCAGGTCTCGTACGACGAGCGGCCCCACAGCAGTGTCGAGATCGCGAGCAGCGAGTAGAACCAGCCGCGCGTCTGGTCGATGGCCTCGCAGATGTAGTCCGCCGGGTAGCGCTCCTCGAACACATCCTGGTTCTCGAATGGCGCGTGCCATTGCGCGAACGGCATCGAGCCCGAGTCGTACCAAGCGTCGATCACCTCGGGCACGCGGCGCATCTCCTGGCCGCAGTCCGGACAGGGGAACACCACGTCGTCGATGTAGGGCTTGTGGAGGTCGTCCGGCACGTCCGCTCCGAGCGAGCGCAGCTCCTCCAGCGAGCCGATGCAGACGTCGTGCTTCTCCTCGCAGCGCCACACCGGCAGCGGCGTGCCCCAGTAGCGCTCGCGCGACAGCGCCCAGTCCACCACGTTCTCCAGCCACTTGCCCATGCGCCCGTTCTTGATGTGCGCCGGGTACCAGGTCACCGCCTGGTTGGAGGCCAGCAGCTCGTCGCGGATCGCGGTCGTCTTGATGTACCAGCTCTGCTTCGCGTAGTAGATGAGCGGCGTGCCGCAGCGCCAGCAGTGCGGATAGGAGTGCTCGTAGTCCTCGGCGCGGAACAGCCGGCCGCTCTCGCGGAGCGCCTCGATGATGTCCGGGTTGGCGTCGATCACGAAGCGCCCGGCGTAAGGCTCGATCCGCTCGTCGAAGGTGCCGTCCTCCTTCACCGGGTTCTGCACGGTCATGCCGTACTTCTCACCGAGCTTGAAGTCGTCCTCGCCGAAAGCGAGCGCCGTGTGGACGACACCCGTGCCGTCCTCGGTCGTCACGAAGTCGGCCTCCAGGACGGTGTGCGTGCGCGGGCCGAAGTCGTTCATATACGGGAACGGCGGCTCGTAGGACATACCCGCCAGCTCCGAGCCCTTCAGCTTCGACTCGATCTGCACGCCCTCGCCCAGCACGCGCTCCACGAGCGGCTCGGCCACGATCAGCGTCTCGTCGCCGACGCGTGCGCGCACGTACGTGATGTCCGGGCCGACCGCCAGAGCGGCGTTCGACAGCAGCGTCCACGGCGTGGTCGTCCAGCCGAGGAACGACACGCCCGGCTCGCCCTTCACCGGGAAGCGCACGAACACCGACGGGTCCACGCGGTCCTCGTAGCCCTGCGCCACCTCGTGCGACGACAGCGCCGTGCCGCAGCGGGCGCAGTAGGGCACGACCTTGTAGCCCTGGTAGAGCAGGTCCTTCTTCCAGATCTCCTTGAGCGACCACCAGACCGATTCGATGTAGTCGTTCGCGTAGGTCACGTAGGCGTCGTCGGTGTCCACCCAGAAGCCGATCCGCTCGGTGAGCTGCTCGAACTCGTTCACGTACTTGAGGACCGACTCGCGGCAGCGCTGGTTGAACTCCGCCACCCCGTAGCGCTCGATGTCCTCCTTGGACTGGATGCCCAGCTCGCGCTCCACCTCCAGCTCGACGGGCAGTCCGTGCGTGTCCCAGCCGGCCTTGCGGTACACCTGATGGCCGCGCATGGTCTTGTAGCGCGGGAATACGTCCTTGAAGACGCGGGCGAGCACGTGGTGCGAGCCCGGCCGGCCGTTCGCGGTCGGCGGCCCCTCGTAGAACACGTAGCCGGGAGCGCCCTCGCGGCGGCGGATCGACTCGTGGAAGATGTCGCGCTCGCGCCAGCGCTCGAGCACGGTCTGCTCGAGGTCTGGGAAGGACTGGCCGGGCTCGACCGGCTGGTAGCTGGGACCACTCACGAAGAGCCCCGGATTCTAGGTACGCGGATCAGGCGGCCAGCTTGCGGCAGATCTCGGCAAGCGAGCGCTTCTCGGCATCGTCGAGGCGGGCGAAGGTCTGCGCCACGCGCGCGGTGTGATCCGGGAACAGCGCCTCGACCAGCTCGACGCCCTCCGCGGTCATGCGCAGCACGACGGCGCGGCGATCGCCCGACAGCCTGCGGCGGCTCACGTATCCCCGCGCCTCCAGCGTGGAGCAGATCTCGCTCGTGCTCGCCTTGGTCCAGCCGAGGCGGCGGCGCAGCGTGCGCATCTCGAGCTCGCCGCCGGCGGTGGTGAGGACCACCAGCGCCGAGAACCCGGCGGCCGACAGCCCGCGGCGCTCGAGATCAGCCGCGAGCTGGCGCCGCACCGACGACTCCGCCCGGACCAGGGCCTCGAGGGCCCTGTGTGCAAGAGCGTCGCCGACGGAGAGCATCGGGGCGCGATGCTAGGTCGCGCCCCGGATGGCTAGAAGCTGAGGCTGGCGGTGCAGACCTCGCCCGACGAGCTCTTGGCCCGCGCGGAGATGCGGTCCTTGCCGGCGCCGTTGGCAAGACGCCGATTGAAGCTGAAGGAGCCGCTCGGCGCGTGGGTCCTGGCCGTGCCCTTCGAGGCGACCTTGCCGTTGCGCTTGAGCGTGACGTTCCATTTCACGCCATTGCGGTTCTGATCCACCTCGAACTCGGTTTCGAGGCGGCCATTGTCGGCCTTGACCTTGAGCTTGGAGGTCGCGTTCTTGGTGCAGCTGCCGCTGGCGGTCTTGCCGTCATTGCCGCCGTGCCGCGCAGAGGCAGCCGCCGGAAGAGAAAGCGCCGCGAGAGCGAGCGCCACAGTGAGTGTTCGCAAAAGAGTCATGCCGCGAGCATGCACCCGACCCGGTCCACTTGTCACCTGGACATTGGTCCTAAGACCGGGCTACGGGCTACGGGCTACGGGCTGCGGGCTGCGGGCTGCGGGCTGCGGGCGACGGGCTACGGGCTACGGGCGAACTACCCGTGAGCCCGCGCAGGAGACGCCGGAGCCAGCTCGGGAGCAGCAAGCTCATCAGCAACCTCAAGCCCACGCCCATCCACGATCGCCTTCATGTTGGCCGTGGCCTCGGTGGGCCGCGAGCCGAGCGTGGGGATGGCGTGGCTGCCCGAGACCGGCATGGCCTCGCGGTACTCGTAGACGCGCGCGGCGGAGCCGGTGTGGCGCACGGCGTACACGAGCCGGCCGACCACGTCGAGCGTGGCGCCGCTGCCGCAGACCACGAGAGCGGTCGGGTCGAGCGCCCGCATGGCGCGCGACAGGCGCTCCTGGGCGAGCGTCATCGAGAGAAGAAGAACGCGGAAGCCGCCCCGGCGCAAAGCCAGCTCGAGCGCCTGCACGTGCAGCGACTCCAGGTCGAGCCGGGCGCTCGAGTCGAACAGCAGGACGCCCTCGGAGCGCGTGGCGGCGGGGGCGACGCGGCGCGCGGCGTGGAGCCAGCCGGTGGCCCAGCGCAGAGCCAGCTCGTACTCCGCCTCGCGGCCCTCGCGACCCGAGGCCATCTCAAGCGCGGGAAGCATCAGGTCCTCCACCGAGCGCTCGACGGAGCGTACGGCGAGGCTCTCCTCCAGCACGCGGTCGGCCAGCGTCTCGTCGAAGCGGTCGAACGCCTCCACGAGGCGGGCCGCCGAGGTCGGGCCCTCGCCGCGCTGGCGGGCGACCTCGATCGCCGAGGAGATGTTGTGCGTCTCGAGCAGCGCGCGGCGCAGCGCCTCGAGTTCGGTCAGGTCGTACTGGCGGTGGCCGCCGGACGTCCGCCGGGGCTTGGGATAGCCGAAGCGGCGCTCCCAGCTTCGGAGTGTGTTCGGGCTAACCCCGAGGAGTTCTGCCGCTGCGTTCGTGCGGATACCGCTCATTGCTCCCGTCCTGGGATGACGTCATTGCGGTAGGAGGGTTCGCAATGACTGCAGAGGTTTTCGCGGCTTTCTCGCATCTTGGCAACCCTTGAACTTGATCTTGCACGGGTTCGGCGGGCGTATCGGCAATGAACTTGCCCGTCCAACCGGGAAACGAGTCCCAACTGGACGAATGTGCGAGGTTTCCTGCAGTTTGCGGTATTTCAGGTGAGCAGCGGTTCGATCGCCACGAGCGCTCCTCGCGGCGGCCCGCAGCTCGACACGCGGGCCTCAAGATCGCGGAAGCCGGGGCGTCCGCCGCGCTCGAGCTCGATCGGGATGAGCACCACGTCGCGCCCGCCGCCGGCCGCGCGGGCGATCCTGAGCGCCAGCTCCTCGAGGCCCAGCGGGCTCGAGATCGCCGTGAAGAGCATGGTGCCGAGCAGCTCGGTCTCGGAGCCGAAGATGCGCTCCGCGCCCTCGCTGACGGCGCTGATGCGCAGGTCCTCGGTCACGATCAAGAAGGACATGCCGGGGCCCGGCAGCGCGTCGCGCGGAGCGCTCAGCATCACGCCCATCCCGCAGTCGTTGCAGACGCGTTCCAGGTCGGGTGGGCTGAACGGAAGTTCGCGCTCCTCTCGGAGCGTTCCGCAGCGCGAGCAAAATCGGATTCGGTCGGCGAGGGCCGACCGGACAGAACCGAGGAATGGCCGGTCCGCAAGGGCCATGGTCATCATCTTTCGCGAGCTCCCTGTCTCTACTGCCGAAGAGTCCGTTCTCCGGTTTGACGATGAGAGCACGAACCGGCTCCGCGCCGCTTGCGGGCGCTTCGAATTGCACGAGTTCTGCACAGCTAGTTCGTGCAAGCGTCATTGCATGCGCTACCCCGCATGCGCCCTTGCAAGCAGCATTACGATCGGTCTGTGGCCCGGACCCTGTGCGTCGGCTGCGTTTTCCTGGTCGTGCTCGCCGCCGGCTGCTCGCGCAGCTCGGGCTCCGAGCGGGCCCCGGCCGCCTGCACGGACGGCAGCCCGGTCGCCCGCGTGAGCGCCATTCGTTCCGCCCTGGCGCGCGCTCCCGCGCCCGTGAGGCTCGGCGACGGCACGAGCATCTCGGACTGCCTCGCCCACGACTCCGACAGCGGCGACCTCCAAAACGTCGGCTCGATGCTCCTGACTGTCGCGCAGCAACTCGTGGACTCCGGCGCCGGCGACGATCGCAAGCTGCTCGAGCTCGGCTACCTGGCGGGCGCCGTGCACCGCGGCGCGCTGAAGGCGCAGGGAGTGGACGGTGAGATCGAGCGCCGGATCGAGCAGGAGCTCGACAGCGTCCACACCGGCTCCGCGGCGTTCGCACGTGGCGAGCGGGCCGGCCGTGCCACCGGCTAGATAGCCTCCAGGGCATGAGTGAGCAGACGGTCGATAGAGAGCTTTGGGGCGGGGAGACCCGCAAGGCGGTAGAGAACTTCCCGGTGTCCGGCGAGCGTGTCCCGGCACCGGTTCTGCATTGGCTGGGCCGCATCAAGGCGGCGGCGGCGCGAACCAACGCCGAGCTGGGCAAGCTCGATTCCGAGCTGGCCGAGCGCATCGCGCGGGCAGGCGACGAGGTGGCGAACGGCGAGCACGACGATCAGTTCCCGATCGATGTGTTCCAGACCGGCTCCGGGACCTCGACGAACATGAACGCCAACGAGGTGATCGCCGCGCTGGCGGGCGAGGGCGTCCACGCGAACGACCACGTGAACATGGGGCAGTCGTCGAACGACGTGTTCCCCTCCGCCGTCCACCTGGCGGCGCTGGCCGAGGCGCAGGACGAGCTGCTGCCCGCCCTCGACAAGCTGGCCGGCTCGTTCGAGCGCAAAGCCGACGAGTTCAAGGACCTGGTGAAGGCCGGGCGCACGCACCTGATGGACGCCGTGCCGGTCACGCTCGGCCAGGAGTTCGCCGGCTACGCCGCCCAGATGCGCCTGGCCGGCGAGCGCGTGAACGCTGCCCTGCCACACGTGGCCCAGATCCCGCTCGGCGGCACCGCCACCGGCACCGGGCTCAACACGCACGCGGACTTCGCGGCGGGGGTGCGCGCCAAGCTGGCCGACGCGACCGGCGTGAACGCGCAGCCGCCCGCCGATCCGTTCGAGGCGCAGGCCAATCGCGACGCCCTGGTGGAGCTGTCGGGCGCGCTCAAGGTCGTGGCCGTCTCGCTCTCCAAGATCGCCAACGACCTCGCGCTGATGGGCTCAGGGCCGCGCGCGGGACTCGGCGAGATCAGGCTGCCCGAGCTTCAGAAGGGCTCGTCCATCATGCCGGGCAAGGTCAACCCGGTGATCCCTGAGGTCGTGCTCCAGGTGTCCGCGCAGGTGATAGGCAACGACACCGCGATCACCATCGGAGGCATGCAGGGCCAGTTCGAGCTGAACGTGCGCGTGCCGCTGATCGCGCGCAACCTGCTGCAGTCGATCGGTCTGCTCACGAGCGCCACGACGATGCTCTCGGAGAAGTGCGTCGACGGCATCGAGGCCAATGAGGAGGCGCTCACCCGCTACGGCGAGTCGACGCCCGCGGCGGCCACCGGGCTCAACGAATACATCGGCTACGACAAGGCCACCGAGATCGTGAAGGAGTCGGTCGCCTCAGGGAAGACGATCCGCGAGGTCGCCAAGGAGAAGGGTGTCGACGACGAGACGCTGGATAAAGCTCTCGACCTCAAGGCACTCGCGCATCCGCATGGGTGATAAGCCCATAGCCCATAGCCCATAGCCCATAGCCCATAGCCCGTAGCCCGTAGCCCGTAGCCCGTAGCCCGTAGGGCTTAGGGCTCTAACGCGCCGCGCGCTTCGCTCGATACATGCTCGCGTCGGCGTGGCGCATCAGCGCCTCCACCTCGGGCGCGTCCTCCGGCCATACGGCGCGGCCGATGCTCGCGCCCACTCGCAGCTCGTCCCCGCCGACCTCGAACGGCTGCTCGAATGCCGCCGCCACTCGCTCGGCCGCGGCCTCGATCTCCTCGGTGCCAG
>Ga0070659_100004247_pt1 | contig 10229 bp, 8 predicted proteins | sample KBSC23metaG_FD_64666 | JGI IMG/M metagenome (GOLD analysis project Ga0070659, IMG submission 64666) | Corn rhizosphere microbial communities from Kellogg Biological Station, Michigan, USA - KBS C2-3 metaG | ecosystem: Host-associated > Plants > Roots > Rhizosphere > Soil ...
GAGACCGTCACCTGCGGCACCGGCCCCTTGTACTGCGGCTGCAGCCCGAGTGTGATCACCCGCTCGATCTCGCTCGGCAAACGACCGGCTGCGTTTACCTGCCCGACGAGCGGAAAGGCGAAGGTCCCGTCGGGGAGCACCAGCACGCTGCGCTGCAGCCGCTCATCGCCCCAGACGAGGATTTCCAGCTCGTCACCGGCATTGATCCGATAAGGCGTCGAAATCGCCGCCGGCCCGGCTGGCTGCGCCGCCTGAACGGCCGTGCCGACCGTCACACTCAAAAGCGCGAACCATGAAATCAGGAGCGCTATTCCCCGTCCGATCACCAACTGTCCCCTTCTGACACACATACACACCAGGGGCGCTCAACCGCCGGTGAGTCGATTGGAATCACTCTATTGCCTTGTTAAATTTAGAAAAGGATAATCGCCGCCCCTGGAGTTGCCAATCAATGCCTCTGCCGACGCATCCTATATTGCGCGCCGTCGCTTGGCTATCCGTGGCCTTTCTCGTTCCGGGCTGCAGCTCGTCGGACACTCGCGCGGAGGCGGCGCTCGGCGAATATCAAAGCGCCGCGGCAGCTAACAACTTGTGGGGAGCGCGCAACGCCCTCCTCAAGCTCGTGCGAGCCAAGGACGACGTCGCCGACTACTGGGCGGAGCTGGGCAAGGTCCAGGCAGCCATGGGCAGCTATGGCGACGCCTATTACGCCTTCACCCGCGCCTATGAACTCGACCGAAGCAATCCCGAACTGGTGCGGGTGCTCACCGAGCTCGCGCTGCGCTCCGGCGATATTGGCATGGCGCAAGCGCACGCACAGGAGCTGGAGGTGCTTAATCCCGGCGACCCGTGGGTAAAGCTGGTCAAAGGCTGGGCGGCTTTCAGCGAATCGCGCTACGACCAAGCGCTCAACGTAAGCGACCAACTCCTGGCTGCCACGCCTTTCGACCCGTCGGCTACGGTCCTGAAAGCCCGCGCGCTAACCAGCCTGAACCGCGAAGACGAAGCGCTCGATCTCCTGACCAAGCAGGTGCAATCCCAACCGGCGGATGTCGGTGGCCTGACCCTTCTGGCGAAGGTTTATCAGCGGCGGATGGACTGGACGAAGGTAGCGGATATCACGCGCCGCATCAGTCAGCTCGCCCCACAAGACCAGCAGAATATGCTCGTGCTGATCGAGGCCGCGCTGCGCGCCGGCAACGTCACACTGGCGCGGGAAGCCTCGTTCAAGCTTCTTCAGCCGCGGGCCGATCCGACGCTCATCACGTCGGTCCTCGACCGCTGGATCGACTATTGGCCCTCACCGCAGCGCATCGAGGATGCGAAGCGGATCGCGACTGGCGCCGGCCCGGCGCAGCGACTCATCTATGCGGCCTTTCTCAGCCGGATCGGGAGCCCAGTTGACGCGATTCGGCTCGTCGGGGGTGCAGCCACCCTCCCGGTGAATGCGGAAAACACCGAGGCTAACGCCGTGCTCGGCGACGCATTGTTGCGAGGCGGCAAGCTGGCCGAAGCAAAGCCTCGGCTTGACGCGGTGATCGCCTTCGATCCCGGGAATTCGACGGCGCTGCGCGCTCGCGCCGAGCTTGAGATTCGCACCCGGCAGGCCGAAGCGGCTGTGGAGGACGCGCAAAAGCTGATCACCGTGCTTCCGAGTTCAGCGCGCGACCGACTGCTTCTGGCGCGTGCTTATTCGGCGGCGGGCAACCGGCCATGGATGCAGCGGACCTTGTGGGCGGCATTTCAGGACATCCCCGGCGATGAGGAGATTTATGCCGCGCTGCGTTCGACCAGGAACGGTGGTAGTGAAGCGATGAGCCAGCTGCAGGCGGAGTTTGAACGCCAGCGCGCCGCTAAACTCAACCGGGGGCTGATGTAATGCGTTTGGACGACAATTACTGCCTTCCACCGTCGGGACCGAGCGCCGCGGCAGAGGTCTCTGCATCTTTCACCCGCAGGGCCGGTGGGCTTCGCTTCACGTCTAACGTCGTCGGGTTTCTGTTCCTGATCACCGACATTCTCTGCTTCATCGTCAGCGCGCCGATTACGTTGGAAGCTTATTCGCTCGTCCGCGGCCAGCGCATCGTCGTGCCGGTGCACATTACTGCCTTTGTCCTGATGCTCGGCAGTTTCATGCTCATTCGAATATCGCGCCAGGCTTACCGCCGCAGTCTCCTCGACCTCGGCGACAGCAGCGACACGACCTTCGATGCCGTGATCAGCAGCCTCATCGCCTCTGCCCTGATCTGGCAGGCGGGCCTGGTTGAGGACTATTCACGCGGCGTCACTCTGCTCTTCCTCCTCAGCGTCGTCCTCTGTCTATCGGTCTCGCGCCCGATCCTCCGCAGAATCATCACCTACCTCGCCGAGCGTGGGCAGATTGAGCAGCGCATCGCCTTTTATGGCGCGGACCCCGATTCGGTCGCGCTCACCCGTCAGCTGCTGGAATCGCTGAAGTTTCCGCACCTGCGCTTCGTCGGCATCGCCGACGACCGCACCTGGGCAACGAATTTCGACGATCTGCCCATGCTAGGCGACTTGCCGCGCCTGTGCGAGCTCGCGAGGCAGGGCGAAATCGACCAGGTGCTGATCAGCGGCGCTCACTTCACACCCAAGCGGCTCGAACAGATCGTCGAGGGCCTCAGCGAAGTCTGCGTCGACGTTTCACTCATTCCATCACAGGCGATTGAGCTTTCTCCGAATTATCGGGTGAATTTGCTCGGGACCGTGCCCGTCCTGACGCTTTGGCAGCGGCCGTTTCGCGATATGAATCAGGTCACCAAGCGGGCCGAGGACATCGTGTTGAGCGGACTCGCGCTGATCCTGCTCTCGCCCGTCCTGCTCGTGGCGGCACTTCTGGTGCGTCTCACCAGCCCGGGGCCGATCTTCTTCGTCCAGCCGCGGGTCGGCTTCAACAATGAGACGATCAACGTCTTCAAGTTCCGCACCATGTACACCGACATGGCGGACATGGGGGCCCGCAAGACAACAACCAAGGACGACCCTCGGGTCACGCCGGTCGGCCGGATCCTGCGTCGCTTCAGTATCGACGAGCTGCCGCAGCTGCTGAACGTGCTGCAGGGCAGTATGTCCCTAGTCGGGCCGCGACCTCACGGTACCGAGATGATGGTCGGCGACCGCTTCTATCACGAAGCTGTCCGCGGCTATGCTGGGCGCCACCGTGTGAAACCCGGCATTACCGGCTATGCGCAAGTTAAGGGCCTTCGCGGCGAAGTCCGGACGATCGAGCGCGCAAAGCGCCGCGTCGAGCTCGACAAACATTATGTCGACAATTGGTCGTTCTGGCTCGACATATGGATCTTGTTCGCAACCGTTCGAGCGGTCTTGTTCGATGTTGATGCGTACTAATCGCATCCAGTTTCTGGATCTGCCTTTTGACGGCCTGACCTTCAATCAAGTCAGGAGCCGGCTCCAGGCGGTCACCGGCGGGACGCCTTACCGGTACATCGTGACGCCAAACGTCGATCACGTCGTCCGAGCTCATCGCGAGCCCGAGTTGCGTGACCTCTACGAGTCAGCCGACCTTTGCGTTTGCGACAGCAGGATCTTGCGGCTCCTCGCACGCTTCAGCGGGATCAAGCTGCCGCTGGTTCCGGGAAGCGACCTTGCCGCCACGCTGTTCAAGAACGTGATCAAGCCGGGCGAGCGCGTCGCCGTCGTCGGCGGCACGCGGAAAACGCTCGCGCGTCTGCGGGCGAAATATCCTGGTGTCGAATTTCTTCATCATGAGCCGCCGATGGGACTTCGCAATGATGCTGAGTCACGTGGCGCTGCGGCCGCCTTCCTCGCCTCCGCGCAAGCTCGCTTCGCATTCATCGCCGTCGGCTCGCCCCAGCAGGAAATGATTGCGAAGGAGGCCCGCGAACTTCCGGGTGCTACTGGAGTTGCTCTGTGCGTCGGTGCCGCTCTGGAATTCCTGACGGGCGAACAAAGGCGCGCCCCGCGTGTCCTGCAGGGGTTGGGGCTTGAATGGGCGCATCGCCTGGCGACCAATCCGCGGCGCCTGTGGCGCCGGTACCTGGTCGAAGGCATCAAGATCCTGCCGATTTATTTGCGCTGGCGCGGCGCGCCGGGGTGGAAAACCTGGGCCGTCGCGGCGGTCGGATTGTCGACGATTGCCGCGATCGGGATCTACGCAGCAAGCCTTAAGGTCCGACCCGCGCCAGTCGCGCAAAATGCCGATATCAGCCAACAGGCCTATGCGACGGGGGATCTGGTTGTTCACCTTCCACCGCCTGACCTCCTTCGCCCTTTAACCCCCGAAGAAGCGAGCAAGGAGAATGCGGAACGGCCCTTCGTGGACCGGCCTGACAGCGCCGCGGGCAAGTTTGTCCTCAGAACCGATCCCGGGGATCGCGAGCGCGCACTCACCTGCCTCACCCAGGCGGTCTATTATGAGGCGGCGAGCGAAGGCGCTGACGGCGGCCGCGCGGTCGCGCAGGTTGTGCTCAATCGGATGCGGCACCCGGGCTACCCCTCGAGCGTATGCGGAGTTGTCTATCAGGGATCCGATCGCACGACCGGCTGCCAATTCACCTTCACCTGCGACGGGTCGTTGCTTCGCGCTCCGGTCGAGGCGCTGTGGGCCCGTTCGCGCAAGATCGCCGAGGAAGCCCTGGCCGGCCGCGTGTTCGCGCCGGTCGGTCACGCGACTTCCTACCACGCCGATTATGTGTTGCCCTACTGGGCCGACGCGCTGGACAAGACCGTCCAGATCGGCCGTCATATCTTCTATCGCTTGCCGGGCACTTACGGCGATGGCCGGTCCTTCTTCCAGCGCTATGCAGGGGCGGAACCACAGCTTCCTGTGCCGCACGCGCCTGCCGAGCTGCCGATGAGCTCCGAGGCCGCGGCGTTGGCGAGCGCGCTGATCGGGGACAACGTCCGCGGTCCGGTCTCTGACGTCGAGAAGGCCGCCGATCCAGCCGCGACGCTGCTCGCCGATGTCACACGACCCACCTTGCTGGCGGACGCGCAGGCACCGGTCGCCGCACCGCACCGCCGGCAGTCTTCGAGCGAATGCGTTGCGGCAGGCGATCGCAAGCAGCTGACGCCGATGAGCGCCAACGACATGCGCTCCGGCGGTGGCGATTCCGGCTGCTGAACCACCGCCTCACCTCCGAGAACAGCTGCAGACCAGTTCTCTCAGAAAGTGGGCACGGTCGGCCCAGAGAATCGATACCGGATCAACCAGGCCCAAAAAGAGCGGCCCGGTGTGAACCGGGCCGCAGGCGGAGTTCGGTAATGGATTGATGTTTTACGCGATCTGCAGCAGCGCCGGATTACGCTTGCGGCTGCGGCGAATGGCCATGCCAATGCCCGAGAATCCGAGCAGCATCAAACCCCACGTCGCTGGCTCGGGAACCGCACCGGGCGCGGGGTTGTATGACAACTGTTTGATTTCGAAGAACGCGATCGGACTGGTCGACTGGATCATAAATCCATCGAACACACCGCCGGATAGAAGCTTATTGAGATCGCTGTTGGTGGCAGAATACTGGCCACCGACCTGGGTGTAGTTGGCGATGTTATTCGCATCGAGCCCAGAGCCGGTCAAAAGGTAGTAAACAGTTATCGTCCCGTCATCGACCAGCTGAGTCGCGAATTTGAAGTCTGAAAAATCCAGATCCGGATTGATGACGAGAGTGTACCAATCGGGATTGTCGGGTGTGGCGTCGTTGATCTGCGCAAACCCCGCGCCCATATGGACCGTGGTGTCCGCCGTAAACGTGACGTTAGCAATATTGTTATTGCTAGGCGACGAGCCGTAAACTGTCGTGCCATCGGCGGCAATGCCGAAGATTTGGTAGTCCAGCGGCGCCCCATTTGTATCTGTAACCGTCACCACCGCGCTTGCGGGTGAAGCGAAGCTGATTGCGGCCGCAGTGGCCAGTGCTGTCATCAAAATGCGTCGCATGTGTGACTCCTTCCTTCTAACGCCCCTGAAAGGAGCCATCAGGTGGGAAGAGTCACAGATGACGGCCCCGCTCACGGCCAGTGGGGTAACCACGCATGAGCGACTCTGTAGTAAACGGATTTTTAACCATTTGCAACGGGGCAACACAAGCGGCCCGGCGTGAGCCGGGCCGCTAAATAACGCAAATCAGGATGTTTTTGGGTTTAAGCGATCTGCATCAATGCCCCACTACGGCGGCGGCTGCGGCGAACGGCCATGCCGATGCCGGCAAAGCCGAGCAGCATCAGACCCCAGGTGCCCGGTTCGGGAACCGCGCCTGGCGCCAGATTGATCGAATTCTGCTTCACCTGGAAGATCGCGCTCGTCGAACTGATCAGGACCTTGTCGAAGCTGCCCGAGCTCAGGCCGCTCAACAGGTACTGATTGTTCTGGTTTGCGTTCTGGTGGATCGGACTGCCGGTAACCAGCTGCCAGGCCGAGCTGCCGGTAAGCATCACATAAATGCTGAGGTCGCCGGCCGCCGCGAGCTGAATGCTGAATTCATACTCGGTGAACGCCGGATCCGGATCCATGATCAGAGCGAACAGGTTCTGGGTCGAATCAACCTTGGAGTCGAAATCCAGATCGTTGACCTGCGCAAAGCCGGACCCGCCGGTAATGCTAATGTCGGTCGCCGTTCCCGTACCCGTTGCCGCATTGTAAGCGCTGAAACCGCTGAACACGACGTCATGGCCGGTATTGACTTGCGTCGAGCCGTACACCGTCGGTCCCGTATCGGCCCATCCAGCGTCGTGACTCGCGTGGATCGCTACCGACAGGTCGGGTCCGCTATAGTCGGCGAAAGTCGACCCATTCGGATCCGCAAGCGCGGGAGTCGCGAGGCCGATAGCAGTTGCAGCAATTGCTGTCATTAAAGCGCGTCGCATAGATAATCCTTCCATTGCCCCTGAAAGGAGCCATCAGGTGGGAAGAGCTCACAGATGACGGCCCCGCTCGTACTCGTGATTAACACGGGTAAGCCGGCGTTTGGTAAACAGGTTTTTAACGATTCGCAATGGTAAGAATTACCCACCCTCGTGAGTCCAAATCATCGCGTCCCGAAAGGATACAAGAAAGGCCCGGGCGGAACGCCCTTCTACGATGCGCATGCGGCCCGGCGTGAACCGGGCCGCGAGGTTACGCAAACGTCACTTCTTGTGTTTAGGCGATTTGCATCAGCGCGCCGTTGCGGCGACGGCTGCGGCGGAGTGCCGTACCCATACCCGCAAAGCCGAGCAGCATCATGCCCCAGGTCGCAGGCTCCGGCACGGGCGGCGTACCGGTCGTATACAGCTGCGCGTTGGACGAGCCGGCTGAAGTGGGATTGAGGTGAATGGTGGTCCCGGGAGTGGTCAGATTGAACAGCCAGAAGGCAGTCACATTGTTGACCGCGGAATCATCATTGTTGCCGAAGTGCATACCGATGACGGTCAACCCGGAAAGGGTCGTACCGAAACCGAAATCGTTCGTGCCAGCGAGGCCTTCGATGCTGGCGAGAACCGTATCGACATCGAGAGCGTAAGGCGGGTTATAGCCGCCGGCGCTGTCGTTCACGCCCGGTGCGCTGTTCGTAAGCAGCACGTTCAGGTCGTCCATGATGTTCTGGGGAGTGGCCGACCCGGCGGCCCCTGAAAGCAAATTCTTGTCGTAATAGCCTACGCAGGCAATCGCCGACTGGCCGGAAATGGTCGGGTAGGCCACGCTGCAGGCATCGCCGACAAGCGTGTCGGTCGCGTAAGCCGGCGTGGCCACAGTCCCAAGCGCGATCGCCGCAGTGGCGAGAGCAATTTTCAAAACGCGTCGCATAACAATTCCCTTTTCTTTGCCCCTGAAGGAAGTCCGCCGGCATTCTCGAGTAAAGGAGGGCGACGGTCCCAAGCTCCCTGACCGTTCACCTGCGCGGTAAATATCAATGGAGGCGATTCGCACTAAACAGATTTTTAACGATGCGCAATTAATTGGCGTTAATTGTAGGGCCTGAGAATTACGTAGGCAAAAGTGCTACGTATTTTTCCTAAGTAGATGCATCAGCACGGGTCGTTTGTGCTGGAAAACAGCCAAAAATCATGCGCCGCAAATGGCCAGGCCATCAAGGATCGGCGGGATGAAATCCCTTTCGAGTGGCGTTTCTTGGATACACTTTGTTCGAAATCGGGACAGCTTCGTTCAACTGGCTGTAAGCCCATGAGAACTAGGCTTATCGATACGGACAGGAATTGATTTCCCAACAAGGGGAGAGATGGTGAATTTTCCGCGGCCACAGGAAGATTTCGTCACGCTGTCCGAGCGTGAGCGCGAGGTGCTCCAGTGCATCGCCAGCGGCCTTTCCTCGAAACAGTGCGCGCAGCAGCTCGGAATCGCGCCGCGCACCGTCGAGCGTCACGTCGAGAATCTCCGCAACAAGCTCAACGCGCGCAACAAGCCGCACCTGGTCGCCAAGGCGCTTGCCGCCGGCCATATCTGAGGCGCGCCAGCCGCCAATCGACAATCCGTCTCTCTCATCGCCCCAACCTTTGTTATGGAGGCGCAGGGGACCAGCCAAAAAGCGGAGTGAGAGTGCGCCTAGCCTATCTGTGCAATCTCTATCCGGCGGTCAGCCATTCCTTCGTCCGGCGAGAGATTGAGGGCGTCGAGCGCCTCGGGCATGAGGTTCACCGCTTCTCGCTGAGGCTGGCGCGTTCGGATCTCAAGGACGAAGCCGACCTTAATGAAGCCAGACGCACGGAGGCCGTGCTTGGCCGAGGCGTCACGGCACTCCTCGGTTCGGCGATCCCTCTGTCGCTTTCTCGGCCCGGAAAATCCTTATCGGCTCTGGCGATGGCGTACCGACTCGCCGGCCCTGGTCTCCGGCAAAAGTTCCGTCATCTCGCTTATTGGCTCGAGGCTGGCTGGCTGGTCCGGAGAATGGAACAGCTGAAGATCGATCATCTTCACGCGCATTTCGGCACCAACCCGGCAGCCGTCGCGTCGATCGCGCGCGCCTGGGGCGGGCCGCCGTTCAGCTTCACGGTTCACGGGCCGGACGAATTTGATGCGCCGGTGGCGCTCGGTCTGGCCGCAAAGATCGAGGCTGCAAGCTTCGTTGCGGCGATCAGCAGCTATGGCCGAAGCCAGTTGATGCGCTGGAGCGCGCCCGATCAGTGGGACAAGATCGAGGTAATTCGCTGCGGTATCGACAATGGATTTCTCGAAGCGCGACTTGAACCGGTGCCTGGGGGCTCGACCGAGTTCGTCTGCGTCGCCCGTCTCTCGGCGCAAAAGGGATTGCCGCTGCTAGTCGCTGCCTGCGATCGCCTGCGCGCTGCTGGCGAACGATTCTCCCTTACGATCATCGGAGAGGGAGAGATGCGCGGCGCACTTCAAGATGATATTCAGCGCCGCAAGCTCAAAGATGTGATCTCCCTCGTCGGCGTCCGAACCTCGGCGGAGATCCGCGAACACCTGCTGAGCGCCCGCGCGTTCGTACTGCCGAGCTTCGCTGAAGGTCTTCCAGTCGTGATCATGGAGGCGCTTGCGCTCTCAAGGCCCGTTATTTCGACTTCGATCGCCGGCATTCCTGAGCTCGTGGACAATGAGTGCGGCTGGCTGATTCCCGCGGGATCCGAAGGCGCCCTGATCGATGCGATGAAATCGGCTCTTCACGCTGAGCCCGTGGAGCTCACCACGAAAGGTGCCATCGGCCGTGAGCGAGTCCGGCGGCTGCATGACGCTGCGAGCAATGCAGCACTGTTGCTTGACGCGATGGCATCCCGTCGGCACGAGCCCGCTTAAGCAGGAAGTCGCCGACCGCCCTATCGATCACCTATTTATACTCGATGATCTCAAAACGGCCGCGCAGGCGGTTGTAGCAATAGCGGGCGATCCCGATGAGGTGCGCGAATTTGCTGTAGATGACGAAACGAGTCACGAGCAGCGCGTCTGACCCACTCAGGCCGTTCCGCCGGTAATGCCGGTAAACGCGCCAACCGAGCACGACGTAGCCTCCAAGAAGCACCAGCGAGAGTCCGTGCGTCGGCCAGAAGAGCACTAGCACGAGTGCCGGAAGGGCTAATCCCCAGAACAGGTCGCTTGTCAGCTCCCGGCGACCGTCGCGAAATCGAGTGCGACCGTGTCGCGCATAGCGATGCGCCAGTGCATGCCCGCCGCGAACTGCGCGGGTCCACCACTGGCCGAACGACAGCATCTGCGCGTCGTGAGTCGCCATGGCCTCGTCGATCTTAATGATCGAAAAACCGGCGAGGCCAAGGCGCAC
>Ga0070659_100004248_pt1 | contig 10229 bp, 9 predicted proteins | sample KBSC23metaG_FD_64666 | JGI IMG/M metagenome (GOLD analysis project Ga0070659, IMG submission 64666) | Corn rhizosphere microbial communities from Kellogg Biological Station, Michigan, USA - KBS C2-3 metaG | ecosystem: Host-associated > Plants > Roots > Rhizosphere > Soil ...
ACGCCGCGTTCAAGTTCTTCCTCTACACGCTCGCGGGCTCGTTGCTGATGCTCGTGGCGCTGATCTACCTTTACTACAAGTCGGGCAGCAGCTTCGATATCCGTTCGTGGCACACGCTGCCGCTGTCCCTGCCGGCGCAGACGATGCTGTTCTTTGCATTCCTCGCGGCATTCGCGGTCAAGGTGCCGATGTGGCCGGTGCACACCTGGTTGCCTGACGCCCACGTGGAGGCGCCCACCGGCGGCTCCGTGGTGCTGGCGGCCATCATGCTCAAGCTCGGCGGCTACGGCTTCCTGCGCTTCTCGCTGCCCATCGCACCCGATGCCAGCCAGCAATACGCCTGGTTCATCATCGCGCTGTCGCTGGTGGCGGTGATCTACGTCGGCCTCGTGGCCCTCGTGCAGCAGGACATGAAGAAACTCGTCGCGTACTCCTCGGTGGCGCACATGGGTTTCGTGACGCTCGGCTTCTTCCTGTTCAACGAACTCGGCGTGTCCGGTGCGTTGGTGCAGATGGTGTCTCACGGCTTCGTGTCGGGTGCCATGTTCCTGTGCATCGGCGTGCTGTACGACCGCGTGCACTCCCGTGAAATCGCCAGCTACGGCGGCGTGGTCAACACGATGCCCAAGTTCGCCGCGTTCGCCGTCTTCTTCGGCATGGCCAACTGCGGCCTGCCGGCCACCGCCGGCTTCGTGGGCGAATGGATGGTGATCCTCGGCACCGTGAAGGTGAACTTCTGGCTGGGCGCATTGGCCGCCACCGCGCTGATCTTCGGCGCCGCCTACACGCTGTGGATGATCAAGCGCGTGTACTTCGGCCCGGTCGTCAACGACGAGGTGCGTGCGCTGACCGACATCAACCTTCGCGAATTCGCGATGCTGGGCGCCCTGGCGGTGGCAACCCTCTACATGGGCCTGCATCCGAAACCCTTCACCGACGTCATGCACGTCAGCGTCAACGAACTGCTCCGCCACGTGGCCGTCTCGAAGTTGAACTGATCGCACCTCGGGAACGAAACAATGAATCACATGAACTGGTTGGCGATCTATCCCGAGCTGTTGCTGCTCGTCATGGCCCTCGTCGTGTCCATGGTCGATCTGTGGGTCAAGAGCCCACGCCGCACGCCCACCTACTGGCTGACGCAGCTCACGCTCGCCGCCGTGGCGGCCATGCACTTCACCTACATCGACACCCCGGCCCTCTACGCGATGCAGGGCATGGTCGTGAGCGATTCGCTCGGCCACCTGCTCGGCTTCTTCGCCGCGCTCGCCGTCATGGTGTCGCTGGTCTATGCACGGCCGTATGCTGCCGAGCGGGAAATGCTCAAGGGTGAACTCTTCACGCTGAGCCTGTTCTCGCTGCTGGGCATCAGCGTCATGCTGTCGGCCAACAACTTCCTGGTGATGTACCTGGGCCTGGAGCTGATGTCGCTCTCGCTGTACGCGCTGACGGCGTTGCGCCGCGATCATGCGCAGGCCACCGAAGCCGCGATGAAGTACTTCGTGCTCGGCGCGCTGGCCAGCGGGTTCCTGCTCTACGGCCTGTCGATGATGTACGGCGCCACCGGCTCGCTCGACATCCCCCGCGTGTTCGAAGCCATCGTCACCGGCCAGCTCAACGAAGGCGTTCTCGCCCTCGGCCTCGTGTTCGTGATGGCCGGCGTGGCCTTCAAGCTCGGGGCAGTGCCGTTCCACATGTGGGTGCCCGACGTCTACCACGGCGCCCCCACGGCCGTCACGCTGCTGATCGCAGGCGCGCCGAAGCTCGCCGCGTTCGCGATGACCTTCCGCCTGTTGGTCGAAGGGCTGCTGGGCCTCGCGCTCGACTGGCAACAGATGATCATCGTCCTGTCGGTCGGCTCCATGTTCATCGGCAACGTGGTCGCCATCGCCCAAAGCAACCTGAAGCGGATGCTGGCGTATTCGACCATCAGCAACATCGGCTTCATGCTGCTGGGCTTCGCGCCCACGGTGATCGCGAACAACACCCTGTCGGCGCCCAACGGCTACGGCTCGGCCCTGTTCTACATCGTCACCTATGTGTTCACGACGCTCGGCACCTTCGGCATGGTGATGCTGCTGTCGCGCCAGGGCTTCGAAGCCGACCAGATCGACGACTTCAAGGGCCTGGCCAAGCGCAGCCCGTTCTTCGCGGCGGTGATGGCGGTGTTCATGTTCTCGCTCGCAGGCATTCCGCCCACGGTCGGCTTCTTCGCCAAGCTGTCGGTGCTCCAGGCGATCGTGACGACGAACCAGTACAGCTACATCGTGCTGGCCGTGATCGCGGTGGTGCTCTCCCTGGTCGGTGCCTACTACTACCTGCGCATCGTCAAGGTCATGTACTTCGACGAGCCGGCCGATGCCCGGCCGCTCAATGCCTCGTTGGACGTTCGCACGGTGCTGACGCTGAACGGCTTTGCCGCGCTGCTCTTCGGTATCGTGCCCGGCGGCTTGATGGAGCTTTGTGCTGGCGCCGTGCTGAACGCGCTCAAGAGCTGATCCCTGGGACGAAAGGGCCGCCATGCGGCCCTTTCGCCATTCCAGGGCGAGCCGTCCATCAAGTCCCGACTCGCCGCGCTCGACTGAGTCGGGCAGGGCGGTGTTCTTTGACTTGACGCTGGCCATTCCTCCGGCGTTCCCCATACCCAGCTGATCGCATGTCCGACCATCTCGTACCCGGCCAGACCGATGCCCACCTTGTCGAGCACCGGGTCTCGTCCGAACAGGTCTACCAAGGCAGCTTTCTCGATATCCGCCGTGACACGGTGCGCCTGCCAGACGGTCGGCAAGCCACGCGCGAATGGATCGTGCACCCCGGGGCGGTGATGATCGTGCCGCTGCTCGATGATGGCCGTGTGGTGATCGAGCGCCAGTTCCGATATCCGATGGGCCGCGTGATGATCGAATTCCCGGCCGGCAAGCTCGATCCGGGCGAACCGGCGCTGAGCTGCGCCGTCCGGGAACTGGCCGAAGAGACCGGCTACAGCGCGGCCGAATGGGCGCGTGCCGGCATCCTGCACAACGCCATCGCCTATTCCAATGAAGGCATCGAGATCTGGTTCGCCCGCGGTCTGAAGGCCGGGGCCAACCGGCTCGATGAAGGTGAGTTCCTCGAGGTGGGCGCCGCCACCCTGGACGAACTGCTCGAACAATCACGGCGCGGCGAACTGACCGATGCCAAGACGCTGACAGGGCTCTTGTGGTTGCAAAATTGGCAATCTGGCCGTTGGGCTTTGGATTGGCAGTCCGCACCCTGAGGTGGCAACTGCCGATAATCGACCCATGAAAGTCCTCAACCTGCGCTGCGCCCACGACCACACCTTCGAAGGCTGGTTCGCGTCGGAAGGCGATTTCCAGTCCCAGTTGGAATCCGGGCTGGTGGCGTGTCCCCTGTGCAACGACACGGCGGTGGCCAAGCTGCCGAGTGCCCCCCGCATCAGCATCTCGCGCACGCGAGACCTGGCCGAGCCCTCGGGCCACGACGGCGCCCAACCCGTCTCGCCCGAGGCGGTGACCATGCAGAACCTCTGGATGCGCGCGGTGCAGCATGTGCTGGAACACACCGACGACGTGGGGGAGCGCTTCGTCGAAGAAGCACGCCGCATCCACTACGGCGAAGCCGAGGAACGTGCCATTCGCGGCCGCGCCACACCGGAAGATCGCCAGGCGCTTCAGGAAGAAGGCATCGATGTGCTCGCCATCGCGATGCCCGAACCGTTCAACGGGCCGTTGCAATAAGGCGACTGGCCGCGTGTCCAGCAGGGCGTTGCACGCGGCGCCCGCCGGCTCCCTTACGGGAACGCGTGCTTACGAGGCCGAGCCCGAAGAAGAGGGCCTGAACTTACCAGCAGATGATCCGTTCCTTGGTGTTGAACTCCTTGCATACCGAGGGAATCGACTTCTTCACCTGCTGCTCGATCTTGGGGTCGCCGTACACCAGTATGGTGTTCATGGACGATAGTTGCAGCCGCATGGTCGAGCCGCCCAAGTGCCAAATCAAAAGGTCGGGTTCCTTGCCATCCGCAAAAAGGGTCTTCTTGCGTTCGCGCGGCTGGCCGTGCTTGATCTCCAAACGTCTGCGCAACTGCGCGACTTGTTCGTCGGTGTACGGTTGGGTTTCACCCTTGCGCAGCAAAGTGCGCAGCCGAACCTGAATAGAGTACAAAGTGCCCTTGTAAAACACAAAGCGCGCCTTCGGCAAACCTTCAAAGTCCACGCCCTGGACATCCATCAGAACCACATCCTTGTGATAGGCCTGGCTCACGTTGTCCAAGCCCTGTCCGGTTCCCAGAGCCAAGTGCCCTTTGCCCAGCACTTGCGCTCCACTTTGCTGCCAATACTCCATGGCCTGCTGCTCAGTGGTTTTGCCGGGCACGTAGCTAAAGTTCACCGCAGGCGCGGCCGCCTCAGAAGCGGGAAGGGCAGAAACAGATTGAGCGCTCACGCATGCTGCAGTGAATGCCAAGCTCAAGGTGCAAAGAAGATGCTGCATCATGATTCGGAGCGGGCTTGTTGTTACCGGTCGTGGGGGTGCCTGGTGGGGTCCGGATCGTCCTAGAGCAACCGACCCGGGTTCATCAGCCCGGCCGGATCGAGCGCCTGCTTGACGGCCCGCATGAGCTGGAGGGCCACCGGTGATTTGCGCCGTGCCAGCTCATCCCGCTTCAACGCCCCGATGCCGTGTTCGGCCGAGAACGAGCCGCCGTGGGCGCTCACCGCGTCGTACACGACCGTGTTGATGGCGCGCTCGTGGTCGCGCAAGAAATCCGCCGCGGGTACATCCTCTGGGGCCTGGACGTTGTAGTGCAGGTTGCCGTCACCGAGGTGGCCGAAGTTCACGAGGCGCAATCCCGGCCAGCGGGCCGTCAGCCATCCATCCGTCTCGGACACGAAATCGGGGATGCGCGACACCGGCAGGGCGATGTCGTGCTTGATGTTCAGGCCTTCCTCGGCCTGGGCCAGGGGAATGGACTCGCGCAGATGCCACATGGCGTGGGACTGCTCGATGCTTTCAGCCACGGCTGCATCGGTGATCACGCCCGCTTCCAGTGCGGCCTCCAGAAGCCCTTCGAACAACGCGCGGGCATGCGCCTCTCCTTCGGTGTCGGACTGTTCCAGCAACACCGTCCATTCGGCGGGTGGCAGCGGCTGGCGCAGCTGCGGGAAATGCTTTCGCACGAGCGCCAATGAAAATCCGTTCATCACCTCGAACCCCGTGAGCCCCGGGCCCAGGCGCGCCTGCGCAAGCTGCAAGAGCGCCACCGCATCCGCCATGGAAGGCACGGCGGCCAGCGCGGTCATCACCGCCGCGGGCGCGGGATACAGCTTCAGCGTGGCCGCGGTGATGATGCCCAGCGTGCCTTCGCTGCCGATGAACAGGTCGCGCAGGTCGTAGCCGGTGTTGTCCTTGCGCAGGCCGGCCAGCCCGTCCCAGACCTCGCCCTGCGCGGTGACGACCTCCAGGCCAAGGCAGAGCTCCCGCGCATTGCCATATCTCAGCACCTGGGTTCCCCCGGCGTTGCTCGCGAGGTTCCCGCCCACGGTGCAACTGCCTTCGGCCGCCAGGCTGAGCGGAAACAGCAGGCCGGCTGCGGCGGCCGTCTCCTGCACGGTCTGCAGGATGCAGCCGGCCTCCACCGTGAGGGTGAGGTTCGCCGCGTCGAGCCCGCGCACCCGGTTCATGCGGGTGAGGCTCAGCACCACCTGCGTGCCCGAGCCGTCGGGCACCGAGCCGCCCACCAGGCCGGTGTTGCCGCCTTGCGGAACGAGTGCGGTGCCATGCGCTGCACAGGCCCGCACCACCGCAGCCACTTCGGCCGTGGTGCCCGGACGCACCACGGCGAGCGCCTTGCCGCGGTAGCGCTTGCGCCAGTCCTGCTCCCAGGCGGCGAGGTCGCCGTCGGTCAATACATGGGCAGGTCCGACCGTGGCGGCCAGGGTGTCGAGGAGGGGGCTCATCGGGTGACCTCGAGGGATTGCGGGGTGGCGTCGGGACGCGCCGCATGCAACAGGCGCCAGCGCACATGCATGGCGCAGGCGGCGAACAGAACGACGCACAAGAGCACCTGCACGGCGGCCAGCGCTGCGCTGATGCGGTTCGGGTCGCTCGCCGCACGAACGACGCCTTCGGTGAAATAAAGCCAGATCATCAGGCTGACCCAGCGGTACGTGTACATGCGGTTTTTCAGAAGACCGGCGAGCGGCCAGGCGAGCGGCAGCACCTTCAGCGCAAGCCAGGAGCCTCCCGGGTGAAGCGGGGCAAGCTGCAACTCCCACAGCAGGCCGAGCACGATCAGGCCCAGCACGCTTCCAACGGCGAGGCGGCGGGTCCAGTCGACAACGGGGGAGGGCTTCATCGCTGGCTATGATGCCACCAATGAACGTTCCTTCTTCCCTCAAGGCCGGCTGGCAGGCCCAACTGTCGCAGGGTTTGCTCGAGCTTCAGCGACTGCCCTGGCTCGACACCCTGCGCACACTGCACCAGCGGTTCCGAGAGGACCGTCTCGGCGTCACCGCGAGCAGCCTGACCTTCACCACGCTGATTTCGCTCGTGCCGCTCGTCACCGTGATGCTCGCGCTGTTCACGGCCTTTCCGATGTTCGCGAAGTTCCAGGATTCGCTGCAGAAGTACTTCCTGCAAAGCCTCGTGCCCGACAACATCGCGCGGCCGGTGCTCGGCGCGCTGACGCAGTTCGCGAGCAAGGCCAACCGGCTCGGCGCCTTCGGCCTGGTGCTTCTCGGTTTCACCGCCGTCGCGCTGATGCTGACGATCGACCGCACCCTCAACGCCATCTGGCGCGTGCCGAAGCCGCGCCCCATCGCCCAGCGGGTGCTGGTGTACTGGGCCAGCGTCACCCTGGGTCCGCTGCTCCTCGGCGTCAGCCTGACCGTCACCTCGTACGCCGTCTCGGCGTCCAAGGGCTTCGTCGGTGCCATGCCCGGCGGCGTGACCCTGCTGATCAACGTGCTCGAATTCTTCATCCTGGCCGGCGCCATGGCCGCGCTGTTCCACTACGTTCCGAACACCCATGTGCGCTGGCGACACGCGATGTTCGGCGGCCTGTTCGTCTCCATCGCGTTCGAGGTGGCCAAGCGGGGTCTCGGGCTCTACCTCGCGAATGTGCCGAGTTTCACCAACATCTACGGTGCCTTCGCGACGGTCCCGATCCTGCTGGTCTGGATCTACCTCGGCTGGGTGATCGTGCTGATCGGCGCGGTGATGACGGCCTATGCGCCGAGTCTGAAGATGCGCATCGTGCGCCGCGCCGAAGTGCCGGGCTTCCGGTTCGAGCTGGCCCTGTTGGTGTTGCGCGAACTCGCCGCGGCGCGGGAGGGAGAGCGGCACGGCATGGGCGCGGCGCAGTTGTCCGAGACCCTGCGCACCGACCCGTTGCAGATCGAGCCGCTGCTCGACATGCTCGTCGGCTTGGACTGGCTCGGCCGCCTCGATGAAGCGGGCCAAGCGCGCTACGTCTTGCTGTGCGACCCGGAACGCACGCGGGCCATGCCGCTCTTTTCGCACGTGCTGCTCGGACCGTCGCCCGCGGTGAGTGCGTTCTGGCAGCAGGCTGGTCTCGACCGGATCATGCTGCAAGACATCCTGAAGGCCGGCTGAAGCGCTGCTGCAGTGCGGCAAACATTCGGGAATCCCCTTTCCACTTCGAGCGCTTTCGCATGCGGCAAGGGGTGTCACCTGCCCTGGTTTGCGGCTATATTGATTCGAACCTGTCAGTGTTCCAAAGGAGAGCCACCATGAAAGTCGCCGATATCCTGCGTGTGAAAGGAGGCACGCTGTACACCGTGTCGCCGGAGCAATCCCTTGCCGACGCATTGAAGACCATGGCCGAACGCGACATCGGCTCGCTGGTCGTGATGGATCACGGTGAACTCATCGGCATGCTCACGTTCCGCGAAGTCATCGTGGCGGTGGTGGGCAATGGAGGCAACGTGGGCTCGTCCACGGTGCGCGGCGTGATGGACGATCATCCGCTGACCTGCACCCCCGACACCGAAATCGACGAAGTGCGCCGCATGATGCTCGAGCGCCACGCCCGCTACATGCCCGTGATGAGCCAGCGCACGCTGATGGGGGTGATCTCGTTCTACGACGTGGCCAAGGCCGTCGTGGAAAGCCAGGATTTCGAGAACCGCATGCTCAAGGCCTACATCCGCGATTGGCCCGTGAGCGAGGAAGAGGCCACGGCGTCGCCCACGCAACTTTGAGCGATCCGGCCGGCAGGCTGCGCGGCCGGCCGGCGACCAGGCTCGCCGCTCGTGCGAGGGCAACACGGGCGTAAAATGCAGCGCTTGTCCCTCGGCCTTGATTCCGCATGTCCGGCAGCACCTTCGGCACCCTGTTCCGCGTCACCAACTTCGGCGAATCCCACGGTCCGGCCATCGGCTGCGTGATCGACGGATGCCCCCCGGGCATGGCCTTGTCCGAGGCCGACATCCAGCCCGAGCTCGACCGCCGCCGTCCCGGCACGTCGCGCCATGTGACGCAACGCAACGAGCCCGATGCGGTGGAGATCCTCTCCGGTGTCTATGAAGGGCGCACCACCGGCACGCCCATCTGCCTGCTGATCCGCAACACCGACCAGCGCAGCAAGGACTACGGGAACATCCTGCAGACCTTCAGGCCCGGCCACGCCGACTACACCTACTGGCACAAATACGGGATTCGCGATCCCCGCGGCGGCGGCCGGTCATCGGCCCGCCTCACAGCCCCCATGGTCGCCGCAGGCGCCGTGGCGAAGAAATGGCTGCGCGAGCGCCACGGCACCACCTTCGACGGTCACATGACCCAGATCGGCGACATCGAAATCCCTTTCGAATCGCTCGAGCATGTACCGAACAACCCGTTCTTCGCGGCCAATGCCACCGACATCCCCCGGCTGGAGGCCTACATGGACCAGCTCCGCAAGAATGGCGACAGCTGCGGCGCGCGCATCGCGGTCGCCGCGCGGCATGTGCCGGTGGGCTGGGGGGCACCGTTGTTCGACAAGCTCGATGCCGACATCGCCTACGCGATGATGGGTATCAATGCGGTCAAGGGCGTCGAGATCGGCGCGGGCTTCGCCAGTGTGGCGCAGCGTGGCACCACCCATGGCGATTCGCTGTCGCCCGAGGGCTTCCGCGGGAACAACGCAGGCGGTGTGCTCGGTGGCATCTCCACGGGCCAGGACATCACGGTCCAGATTGCCATCAAGCCCACGAGTTCGATCCGCAGCCCGCGGGAGTCTGTCGACCTGACGGGCGCACCGGCCACGGTCGAGACCTTCGGCCGGCACGACCCGTGCGTGGGCATCCGCGCCACGCCCATTGCCGAGGCCATGCTCGCGCTCGTCCTGATCGATCACGCGCTGCGCCATCGCGCGCAGTGCGGCGACGTGCAGGTGGACATGCCTCCCATCCCGGCAGGGCAGGGGTCCGCCTCCGGCTGATGGCCGACACCGCGCCGCAGCGGCGCGGCAGATGAGCCTTGGCTGCACCGGCCTTCCCACGGCACAGGGGGCCGTGCAGCTGCCTTATCGAGGCGTTCTCCGACAGTGGGGTTTCCCGCCAGCGCCTACGATTTCGCTTCAACCGACGAAGTGGCCGTTCAGCGGTCACCCTCCTTATGCGGAAGCTCTTCCTGAGTGTGTGGTGTGCCGGAACCCTGTTGCTGCTGTCGAGTTGCGGCGGAGGGGGCGGGGGCGGCGATGCGGATGACGCCGGAGTCACCTTGTCCGGCACGCTCTCCTTGCCTGAACACGCCGCCGTCGATTCGGACACCAATGACCCGAACCAGGCCGGGCGCAAGTCGAACGACACATTCGCCACGGCCCAGCCTCTGGTCACTCCGGTCTACCTCGTCGGGGACGTGAACCAACCCCAGGCCGGGCCGGCCGGCGCCAGTCACGAGACCGGAGACTTGATCGACACCTACGTGGCCGATCTTCAACCCGGCCAGGTCATCGAACTGGAGTTCACGGCCAATCCCCTCGTCAACGACCTGGACCTCTTCGTCTACGCCGAGGGAGCCACGGCAGGCTCACCCGCCATCGGGCAGTCGGCCGGCGTCAATGCCTTCGAATGCCTGCGCATCCAGACGGCCGGCCGCTACCACGTGGTTGTCAATGCGTACGCTGGTGCGTCCATCTACAACCTGCGCATCGGCGCGCCCACCGACAGCAGCACCTGCCCCAACACGGTGAGCAGCACGTCGGGGGTGGTGCCGGGCGAGGTGGT
>Ga0070659_100004249_pt1 | contig 10228 bp, 6 predicted proteins | sample KBSC23metaG_FD_64666 | JGI IMG/M metagenome (GOLD analysis project Ga0070659, IMG submission 64666) | Corn rhizosphere microbial communities from Kellogg Biological Station, Michigan, USA - KBS C2-3 metaG | ecosystem: Host-associated > Plants > Roots > Rhizosphere > Soil ...
CAGTGAGCCGAGCCGCTGCTGGACGAACCCGTCCAGCGTCCCCCCCGCGCCGAAGACGCGCATCATATCTACCATCTCCGCGTCCTGCGCAGAGGTCCCGAAAAAAGGGTAGTGCTCCTGGGCAACCCCCTTGCACGCCGGCAAGACGGATTGGGCATAGGCCTGGGCGACTGCGCCGGTGGCGGTGCTCACCTGCGCCGCGGATCCCCCCTTGGTCGCCGCGTCGAGGAAGGGCCGCATCTGCGGCGGCGCACCGGTCACGGCGGCCGCGGCGACATTCGCCATCGCCTGCGCCATCGCCGCCTGGACCGAATCCGATCCGCCCCCTCCGATGCTCGATCGCGCCGCCTGCACCGCCCGGCCGGCGCCCTTCACCGCTTCGACGAATTCGTCGACGGGCGCCTGGCCCTTGCCGTCGCCGACATAGTCGTGGAGTTCGGCGAAATGCGAGGCGATCTGCCCGCCGGCGTCAAGGCCGGTCTCCCGTCCGTTCTGCATGTCGCTGACGAACCGGCCGCTGCGGCTGCGGTTTAATCTCTGGTTGATCGCACTGCCGGTCGCCGACGCGACGCCGCCTTCGAAGCTGGTGTTGCGACGCAGCTCGAGAAGCACGCGTTTGAGCGGCGACGGACTCTTGGTGAAGGCGCCGTAGGCGACGAGGTTGGTAAAATAGTCGGCGGGCTTCATCGACGCGACGACCTGCTCCCAAGCGTCGATATAGTCCTTGGCGTAAAGCCCCGCGACGGCCGGCTGTATGTTGCCGATGTCGCTGCGGATACTCTCCGCGTTGCTGCCCAGCACCCATGCATCGCGTTCGATGTCGTGCTGCACCGTGGCGCGTCCGATGAGGTAGCTCTTCTCATACCCCGCCCGCGTGAAGAAATAGGGTATTTGCATGCCCCGTACCGCGTCGGGGTTGGCGAACGCAGCCGCATCGCCGGGGGAGAGGAGGTTGGCGATGAGCAGGGGCCTGCCTGCGGCCGCGGCGCGCTGACGCATGACCGCATAGGCGCGTTCCGCCACCGACAAAGCCTGTACCTCCACGCGCACCTGCGCCACGAGGTCCCCGTTCAGCGGCGCCTTGCGGCCGGCCCACGCTGCGGTAAGGTTCGGGTCCGCGAGCAAGGCCTTCAGGTGTCCCGCCAGCTCCTGTCGTTCGCCGGCGCTGTCGGCGCCGGGATAGAGCTCCTTCTCCCAATCGCGTTTGATCCAGGATTCGATCGCGGCCGTGTCGAGCGTCCCTGGGCCTTGTCCGCCGAGCAGCAGATAGACCTTGAGGGGCTCGTAGAGGCTCATCGCATCGCCGTGATGCGCCTGCAAATAGGCTTCGAGCCGAAGCAGGAGCCGCGGCAGCATGATCCTGCGCAGGCCCTGCCGGTACGCCTCCTCCGACTGGCGGCTGAGTCCCCACTGGAAAAGGCCGAAGCGCATCCCCCAGGGAGGCGCGCCGGCCGAGCGCGCTGCATAGCCCTCCGGCAAATCCCGCAGTGCCCGGAGGGTCGGCAGCGCCTGGCGAAGATTCGGATCGCTCTCGCGGACCTCTGCGGTGTCGATGCCGCTCTGCTTGATCTGCGCCTGCACCTCGCTGCCGGAGGCGAGCAGGGCGTTCTGGAAACTGCGGTTGCGCTCGAAGCTGATGCCCCAGGCCGACAGCATCAGGAACGAAGCGAAGCCGATCGCCGCGATCATGCCGATCAGCCGGGCCCGCTGCCGCGCCCGTGCGCGCGGATCCGTCTGCACCAGGCCCGCTTCCTCGAACATCACGTTCGTGAGGAGGCGGTTGAGGAAATAGGCCTTGCCCGACGCGCCGGCGCGCGCCTCGTGGGGGCGGTCGTAGACATCGGCCATCCCCGACAGGATGCGATCCAGCGGCGCCCCTTCCTGCACGCCGCTCGTGAGATAGAAGCCGCGCAGCCTCCCGCCGGATTCGGCCGAGACGAAGGCGCCTTCCAGAAACCGCATCAGCCGCGCCCGCAGCGACTGGAGCTGGGACGGAAAGCCGAGGAGCAGGCTGCGCCGGGACGCGTCCACCTCCTCGAACAGACGCTTCGCCTGGCGGTCTGACGCGGCCTGCGCCATCGTGTCGAACGCTTTCGACAGCCCCTCCATCGTCGGGTTGCCGGCGCTGAACGGTAACGTCGCCCCGAGCACGGCGCGCCGCCCTTCGAAATCGAGATCGTCGAAATATTCTGAGAAGCCCGCGAGCAGATCGGCCTTCGTCAGGAGGACGTACACCGGCGCTGCCACCTCCAATGTCGTCCGGATCTCCCGCAAGCGGCGCATCACGGCTGCTGCGTGCGCGTCGATGCGGGCGCGGTCCGAGCGGATGAGCTCGTCCACCGAAATCGCGACGATGATGCCGTTGACCGGCTGCAGCGGCCGGTGCCGCTTGAGCAGGGACAGAAAGCTTGTCCAGCCGCCGGAGTCGACCGCATAGTCCGAATCCTGCGTCGTATAGCGGCCGGCGGTGTCGACCAGCGCAGCCTCGTCGGCGAACCAGAAATCGAGGTTGCGGGTGCCGCCCACCCCTTTCAGCGCTTGCTCGGCGAACGGGAAGCGCAGCCCGGAATTGAGGAGCGCCGTCGTCTTGCCCGCTCCGGGCGGCCCGATAATCACGTACCAGGGGCGGCTGTAGAGATAGTCGCGCTTCTTGCTCGATGCGGAGCGAAGCGCTCCCAGCGCTTCCTTCATCCGGGTCGCGAGGGCCTTGCTTTCCTCGTCGGCGGCGTTGGGCTGCGTGAGTTCGGCCGCGATCGCGGCGGAGGCCTGCCGCGCGCGTCGCACCCGCAGGAAGGCGAACACCGCCCAGATCGCGGCAATCGCCAGGCCGAGCGAGACGCGCACCCAAGTCGGCCGCAGAAATGCGACGAAGAAAGGCAGGCCATAGGTAAGGAGAAGGAGCGCGATCAGCGCCAGGCCGATCGTCAGAACCCACCAATTCTTGAAGGCACGCCCCATCTCTGCCCCCTTAGCCGCGTCGCTGAACGATGATCTCGACGCGCCTGTTCAGTGATTTGCCCTGCGTATTGCTGTTGGGTGCGATGGGGACCGTGTCGCCCATGCCGCGCGCAGTGACACGCCCGCCGTTGCTCAGCGTTCCGCGAATGATGCCGGCGATCGTACTCGCGCGGGCGGACGAGAGCGCCATGTTGTCCGGAAAGGCCAGGCTGGCGACGCGGTCCGAATCGGCATGGCCTTCGATCACCACGGGTCCGGGCTCGGTTTCGACGGCACGGCCGATACGCTCGAAGAGGGGCCGCCGCTCAGGTTCGAGCTGGTCCGATCCCGACTTGAACAATTGCCCCACGGTCGTACGGACGCGAACGGTCGAGCCGTCTTCCTCCACCTTGACCAGTCCCCGCCGGATCTCCTCCTCGAGGAATTTCTTGAGCCGGCTTGTCTGGGCGCTGTCCCCCTGCGGCATCGCGGCCGCTGACCGCGAGAGCCGGAGCGGATCGTCGCGAAAGAGCCCGGCGACCTGACGCTCCGGCGCGCTCCCCGTCTGCATGAGGATCAGCCGCAGCAGGACGAAGACCAGAAACAGCAGTCCTGCGGCAACCGCGCCGGCGATCGCGACGTAGGTCCAGAAGCCGACCCGGGCGAGCGGCGCTTTCTCGCCGCGCCACTGCGGAGAAAGCTCCAGCATCGACAGCGATCTTACGTGATCGAGTGCCCCTTGCAGGCGACTCATGATTTCCTGCAAGCGACGCCGGCCGTCAGGCATCACGCGGAAGCGACCCTCGAATCCGGCCGCCAGACAGGCGTGAAAAAGTTCGATCAGGTCGCGATTGTCGCTCGGCGCGCGCAACATGTCGTCGACCAGCTGCCAGAACCGGTCGCCGCCGATATTCTCCTGGAAGAAGCGCACGACAAGGCTGCGCCGCGCCCATTCCGCCCCGTCGGTGCCGGAGCCCGGAAGGTTCTGTGCGATGTCGTCGATCGTCGCGCAAAGCGCGTATTTCGCGCGCTGACGGGTCTCGGCCGAATAATGCCGCGCCACCGACTGGTCGAAGGCGGCGATCGACTCCGTCGCCTGGCGGTGGAATTGCGGCATCGCCAGCCGCACGCGGCCCGAGCGCACGCCCGCAGCCAGCGCAAGCAGCGGAGCGGCCTCGGTGAGCAGGATGTTCCGGACCGTCCGCGCAGTCGCCGGCTGCGGAACATCGTCCTCGGCCAGCCGAGAGGGAATCGCCGCCGGGCTCGAGAGCGGGGCTCCGCCGCGCGAGACCGCCGGAGGCGCCTCATAGGCTGGGGAAGGGCCGGACGGCGGCCCTGGTGTGGCCCAATCCGCAGGGGTGGGGGGATGCCCCTGCGGGGGAATGTTGCCCTGCTTCAGCCCCTGAAGCGGGGACGGTCTGAACACCGTCTTGTTGGGCCCGTTGGGGCCGCCGCCCTCGCCGCCCATCAGTTCATCCTTTTCACGCACCACAGCTCGAGCTTGAGCTGAGGCCAGTCCCCCGCGACGTGCAGGCCGAGGGCGGGCGCAGTTGCGAACTCGCGCCAGTCGGGTACGCCGCGGTCGAGTTCGAAATAGACGTGGCCGGGAAGCACGCGCAGCTGCGGCGGCGGCGTCGGCGTGTGGCGCAGCGGTACGCCAGGCAGCGCGGAATCGACGATCTGCCGCATCTTCTGGACGGGGCCTATCTTCGCCACGCTGGGGAATAGGCTGCGCACTTCCTCCACCGGGGAGGCGGCCGACACGGCGAGGTAGAAATAGCCGGTCTTGAACAAATTGTGGTCGGTGATCTTCGAAACGTAGGCGCCGGGGCCGGCCTTTTCGAGCGGCAGCTGGACGGCGGAGCGGTCGAAGACCGCCGATAACATCGACTGCAACAGGTCTATCACCGGCTCGAAGCAGACCTGCGGGTTTTCATGATCGTAGAAGGGCAGGGGCGGCGGCTTGCGCTCGGGGCGGATCAGCGTAGCGAGTTCGCCCGAGGCGCCCAGCAGCATCTCGTAGAGCCGCTCCGGATGAACCGTGGGCAGCTTTTCGATGTGGCGCAGCATCGGCAGCCAGCGGTTCAGGGCTTGCAGGAGAAGGAAGCTGCCGAACGTTTCGGCGCCGCCGTCCGTCGCCTCGACGGCCCGCAGGGCAAGTTCGTCCGCGCGCTGCTCGATGCGTGCCGCGATGTCGGTAAGCGCGCCTTCGAGGCGGCGCGACGCGTTGAGGCTGAGCGAGGGCGGGATGTAGCGATCGTCGAACATCAGCCGCTTGTTGCTCACCTCGCGCACCCGGGCGGCGCCGAGCGTCACGCGGCCGTAGGTCTGGTCGCGCGTCACGCCGAACCGCAGATTGGGGCGGCCCAGTTCCACCGGTTCGGTGGTGCGGTCGTCGGAGAAGGCATCCGCCACTTCCGTCTCCTCGACTAGGAAGCGGGCGTCGTGGCCACCGTTCTCGCTGGGGCGAAACTCCACGGCGCCAGGTTGGGCCGCAGGTAAAGTAAGGAAAACGATCGCATCGCGCGCGTCAGACGGAACGTCGAGCGGCTCGGGCGGCGCGATCTGGTCCGGAATTGAGAAGCAAGTTCCATCCGGCATCACGCCAGCACAACGACTCACGCCAAACTTGCCAAGCGAAGCCAGGTCCTCGTCGACGACAAGTTCGGTCATGCCCCACGCAAATCCACAAACCCCCTCCACCCGAGCTTTAAGTTGGGCGTCCAGGTAGCGGTCTTGCGACTGGAAGTGCTGGGGGCGCAGGAACATTCCTTCCCGCCATGCAACGCGGTTCTTCCCTGCCATTCAAGTTCCCCCTCGAGGCGCTGTCATTTAAGCATAGCTTTTCCTTTCGTTAAAGCTGCGATATTGCCGATGCGGGCAAAGCTTCCCGCGGGGGGTCGGGGCGACATGGGCAGCCGGGACGAGAATTCAGCCTCCTTCGACCCGCGCACGTGGGACGGCGCCGCCGACCCCGCAGCTTCGGCGCCGAAGTACGGGAACGATCCAGCTTCGGCAGAAGCGTCCTTCGATCCGCGAAGCTGGCGAGGCGAAGCGGGATCGCCCCAAACAACCGCGCCGGGCGCCTCCCAGCAGACGCCGTCGGCCCCCCAGGCTGATATTCCGATCTGGCGCTGCGTCGCAGCTGTCGCCGCCTGTGGGGCGATCCTCGCCGCAGGCGGCGGCATTGCTTACGTGCACCGCGGCCCTTCCCCATCATCGCGGGCGCCTCCCGTCGCGCGCGACCCGCCCAAACCCGTGGCGGCGGCTGGTGCTGCGGCCAACCTGTCAGCTACGGGCGGCCGGCGGACGCTCGTCGTGGCTGATGCGGGACAGGTAAGGGCGACGATTGCGGCCACCGGCATCGCTCCTGGCGCAGCGCGGGACGCGGCACAAGACGTCCTCGCTGTCGTCGGCGTAGCCAACGGCGAAATCCGCCTAAGCTACGAAGTCGCGGGTCCGCCCGGTGCAGTGCGGCTCCTATCGCTGGAGGCGACCCGCGGCGACGGCGCCGGCGTTCGCCTTACCCCTGCGCCGGAAGGCGGGTTCAAGACAACGCCCATCGCGGCCCATCTTACCACCCGCATTCGATCTGTGACGGGCCAGATGGATGCCACGAATTTCTACTCTTCCGCGGTTACGGCCGGCGTCGACGACAGCCTCATCAGCGACTTCGCAAAGGCTTTCTCGTTCGACTTCAACTTTCAGACGGAAATCCATCCCGGTGACGTGTTCGGCGCGGCCATCGAGCAGCCGGTCAATGCCGCCGGGCAGCCCGTCGGACTGCCCCGCCTGGTCTACGTGTCGATGCGGACGCAGACGAAGTCGCGCGCGCTCTACAGCTTTACGGCCCCCGGCGAATCGCAGCCGAGTTGGTTCGACGCCAATGGCCGCAGCGTCGCGCGGTCCCTCATGCGCACGCCGGTCGACGGGGCACGGATCACCTCTACCTTCGGGGCCCGGTTCCATCCGATCCTGCACTTCATGAAGATGCACAAGGGAATAGATTTCGCAGCGCCCACCGGGACGCCCATCTACGCCTCTGGAAACGGCCAGATCGAGTGGGCGGCGATGAAGGGTGCGAACGGAAATCTGACGATCCTCCGGCACGACAATGGCTGGCAGACATATTATCTTCACCAGAGCGTGTTCATGCCGGGCGTGGTGAAAGGCGCCCGCGTAAGCCAAGGCCAGAAAATCGGCGAGATCGGCACGACCGGCCGCTCGACCGGTCCCCACCTCCACTATGAGGTGCACATCAACGGAGAGGCGGTCGATCCGCAGGGAATCGACACCGGCTCGGGGCTGACGCTGCAGGGCGCAGCACTGGCGGCGTTCAGGTCCGAGCGGGAGCGGGTCGATCGCGCGCGGAGCGCGCAGCCTTAGCGTCGGCGCCCGCCCGCAGCAGGGCCAGGGGAATCAGCAACGCTGCCAGCGTCAGCAGCATGGCCAGGCTGCCGTTCAGTCCCTCCTCGGAACCGCCCCACAGGGTCGGGCCGGTGAGCTCGAGGTTGATCCAGGCGCCGAAACTCCCGACGCCGGGGTTGGGACTGAGGCCGAGCACAATCCCCTCCGTCCAGTTCCAGGAAAAATGCGCGGCCACCGCGCCGACCAGCCCGCCGCTTCGCGCCATCAGCAACCCGAACAGCAAACCGCCAAGGAAGAGGTTGACGACGCTGATGGGATTGCGGGTGCCGCCGAGGATGTGCAGGCCGGCGAAGGCCAGGGCCGCGGCGACGATCCCGCCACGAGGGCCCCAGCGTTCGGCAAGCACGCGCTGCAGCCAGCCGCGGAAATAAACTTCCTCGGCGGACGCTTCGAGGAAGACGAGTGCGCTTCCCCAGGCGAGGGCGGCAATGCTGCCTTCAGCGGGCCCGCGCGCTAGGCTGCCCGCCAGCCACGCATAGCCGCTCGCCGCTGCGACGCCGACCGCGCCGAGGAAGCCGCCGACCAGCAGGTAACGCGCGGGCTTGCGGCCGGCCCGGAGCGCGTTCGTGCCGCAGATCGCAGCGCCGATCAGCCCGCAGGCGAGGAGACTGCCGAAGAAGACGAGCGTGAACACGGTTTCGGTCGCGCGGGCGTCGTGCTGGGCCACCGCCGGCAACGCCGCCACGACCGCTTCCGCCGCGGGCGGCGCCGCGTACAGCAGCCCGGCGCAAAGGCCGAGCGCCACCAGCAGGACCACCAGCGCCTTCATCCTCCCCCTTCGTCGAACAGCACGCCGCCGCGCAGCCGGTACTCGTGCACCGTCCCGTCCTCGTCCTCGACGGAATATCGTGTCACCCCGTTGAACCACGGTGCGGCCTCGTCGGCTGTGCAGGCGCGGATATATGTGTTGAAGACGCGCGGATCGTAGAAGCGGAACAGGGCTACGGTGCCGTCCGGGAGACGGGCGTTGAGGAACTTCTTGAAGTGCCGGCGCAGCGAAGCGAACTCCATCGCCGATTCGCACAGGATGCCCCAGTTCCTACCGGCCCCGCGGTCGGTCCACGCCGCCATCAGGGGCGAATCCTCGTCGATGCGAACGAGATAAGGGGAGGCGGCGGCGAGCATGGGATCGAGATCACCGGAGAACAGGCATTCTTGTCTGGAGCATTGCTTGACCAGCGCGTGAAGCGATGAAGCCTGCGCTGCGTCCACAATGGCGTACCAGACAGTCACCGGACGTCAGCGCCTGCACGAGGAGGCGGGCGTCGTCTTGCTAGCCACGGCTTGCCGTGACGCTGGCGTATACACTGCCAAGTGGGCCGACCTTCGTAAAGCGTTGCGCAGCCTCGTCGAACGCGTCGAAGCCGGGTCGTGGGCCGTGATCCGTCGGGAATGTTCGCGCGAGCTTCTCAGTGCCGGGTGCACCGACGAAATAACCGAGTTCAAAAAACAGGGGGTAACGTTTTGGCGCAGACGAGCTTTCGGACCTTTGATCGCGGTATGGATCTCGCGGCTTCACCGGCAGGGGAACGGAGATCGTTTCGACGATCGACTCCGCGGGCTGCAGGCGGGTCACGAACGGCAAGTTACGAGTTTCGACCAGCATCATGTCCGGCACCGGAAAGAGCTTGCAGCTCAGGACGACGGATCCCTCCCGAATCTCAGCGTATGCGCCGGTGTCGAGCGGGAAGACGCCTGCCTCCGTCATCTCGCCATGAAGGGTGTTGAACAGAAATAGCGGGCGCTTCGTGAGGTTGGTTGCGCGGTATCGCAACCTCAAGTCGGCTGAGCCTTCGGCGCGGCCGACCTCCAGCTTCAGGTCTGCCACGCTTTGGTTGGACATCCTCGTCTCTCCCGAACTCGAACAAGCGGACGACAACAGCGTCGATCCGCATCCCAGTATCGCAGCTCGCCGAGTTAATACCATGGACGGTCAGGCTGCTTGGGTTTCCACTCCCGTCGGATCGTGTTCTCCGAATATTTTTCCTTGTCGTAGGGCGGTATGCCGGCCGTGCGAACCTCTTCCGCTTTCTCGGCTGCTGTCTTCTTCGGATTAGACGGGTCCGGCTTGCTGTCGTTTGGAACCTTGGTCATGTCCATACTGCCTTCGGCAGCATGTTGGGCATGCACCAATTCGTGAGCGAGACCCACAGCCGGCGGGCGCGTCTGCCACGTGTCTGGCCCCAGCTTGGTGCGATCCGGGTTGTAATGAATGGTCGAATCGGACCCCGACCCGTTTTTACCGCCTTTCTTCAGCGCTCCGGGCGAGAAGCCGTCGACGGAGTTCCCCTTGTCGGTCTTTGTGATCGTGATCATCTTTCCGGAATTATCAAGGTCAGCGAGCAGCTTAGCTCCGCTGGGCGTTTTCTTGATGGCATCGAGGTCCTTTTGGACCCGGTCTTTAAATTTTTTATCGCCGTCAATTCGTATCGCCTTGCCATATCTGCGCGGCTGGTCGGGGAGGAGTTCGGCGACGGCATCTTCCACGGCCTTGGCAGCAGCAAGGGCCGCAGCGGCCGCGGCGGCCGCAGCAGCCGCAGCTTGCCGTTTCGCCCACTCGAACGGTGATTCTGCTGCAGCGCAGCGCTCGCAGAACGGCACACCGTATTTCGCGGCGTTGATCAGCGCTGCCGCCTGTGCCGCCGGGTTCTGAAAAGCCGCCGCGCTCGACATCCCCGCGCCGGCACCGCCGCCGCCCCCGCCTCCTCCGCCACCGGCGTCGCCGATGAGGACGGTGAAGCAGCCCGAGACGATCACCCCGCCATGCGCGGTCATGTCCCCCATCCGCGCCGCGGGGAGGCCTCCGACTAGTACCGTCGCGGAGCCTTTCACAATCACGTCCGGCGGCCCGATGCATACCGCC
>Ga0070659_100004253_pt1 | contig 10218 bp, 10 predicted proteins | sample KBSC23metaG_FD_64666 | JGI IMG/M metagenome (GOLD analysis project Ga0070659, IMG submission 64666) | Corn rhizosphere microbial communities from Kellogg Biological Station, Michigan, USA - KBS C2-3 metaG | ecosystem: Host-associated > Plants > Roots > Rhizosphere > Soil ...
GACAGCGTGACGATGCCCTTCAGGAGATTCTCCACGCTGACCTGCTCGTTGACCGAGAGGAACATCGTCGAACCCTGATTGTGCCACTTCTGCCAGGTCTCGGGCCTTACCGTGCACATCTTGTTGAGCGGAAGCTTGCCCTGGTCGATGAGCTCGAAGGCGACGTCGGTCGTCATCATCTTCGCCATCGAAGCTGGCGGCATGCGAACGTCGGCGTTCTTCGCGTAGAGCACCGCGCCCGAATTGACGTCATAGAGATAAGCGACCTTGGCCGGCGTATCGAATTGGGGAGCGGCGGCGGGCGCTGCGCTGGCGAGAAGGACTGAAGCGGCGGTGGCGAGAAGAAGAGTGCGCGGCATGGACTGGTCCGAATTCCCCCGTGTCAGGCTGGTGAGAGACCCCTGTTATCGCCGCGCAATCGCGTCCGCCAGAACTCCGACCGAAATCGCGTAGAAATTCGAGCAATTGTAATCGAGAATCGCGCGATAATTGGTGGTGAGCAGGTAGGCGGTCGCATTCGGACCGTCCGGCTCGATCAGGCTCGCCATCTCATTGTCGGGCAGCGAACGTCCCATCGGAGTGACGCCAAGCGCGCGCCACTCCCGCATGCTCAGCCATCGGCTCTGGCGGCGATAGACCTGCGGACAGCGCGGCGCGGTGATTCGCGATACGATGGCCTGCCGGTTAAGGTTGTCAGGAGTTCGAACCGGGATTCCCCAAAGCGCGTTCGGCTTCCAGCCGGCGTCGCGCATGTAGGCGGCGATCGAAGCGAGACCGTCGAGCTCGTTCGACCAGATGTCGGCATAGCCGTCGCCGTCGCCGTCGGCCCGTAAACGAAGCGCGACCGAAGGCATGAACTGCGGATAGCCGGTCGCGCCGGCCCAGCTGCCTTTCAGCTGCCTCCGCGGAACACCCAGGTCGATCAGCTTCAATGCCGACACGAACTCGTTTTCGAACATCTGTCGCCGACGTCCATAATAGCCAAGGCTCGCGAGTGCCTCGAGCAGGTCCGTGCTTCCGGTTACCGTTCCGTAGCTGGTTTCGAGACCCCAGATGGCCATCAGCACCGCAGGATCGACGCCATATCTTGTTTCGAGGGCCCGAAGCGCGCCGTAATGTTCGGAATAATTCGCCTGCCCGCGCGCGATCAGCGATCGCGTGACATGCGACCGAAGGTAGGGCGCAAGCACGCCGACGACGCCTCCGGACGAGTGAGCCACCGGCTCGGTGCGCTCGAGATCGATCACCCGGCTGTTCATGCCGAGCCCCGGAACATAGGCCTGGATGGTCGACTCGCGAACGCCCTGCAACCTCGCGAGCGAAGCGAGGCGGGTCTTGTATGTGTCCCAGTTATAGTCGGAATATTGCGATGCGGTCGCCGATGCCGCCACCACCGTTGGGGATCTGACGCCATCCGCGACCGACTGTGGCGCTGCAGACCCGATCGAAGCCGCCGACGCAGCAACCCAAATCCAAGAACTCATTCCCGACAACGCCTTCCTCCCGACTTCCGAGGCTAAAGGGAAAAACCCGCATACCGCCAGCTTGGTTCACCGCGTGCCTTGCACGGCCCGTCCCGACACGCGATAGGCTCGGCGTCTCGAGGATGGGTGGCCGAGCGGTTTAAGGCACCGGTCTTGAAAACCGGCGACGTGCAAGCGTCCGTGGGTTCGAATCCCACCCCATCCGCCATCCTGTCGAGCGGGACTTGCATTCACGCTACAAATGTAGCACGTACCGTGACGAGCGCGGCGACTCCGCGCGCCGAACAGGATTATCAGATGCTGAGCAAGCTCCCGCCCCGCGAACGGCAAATCGTCGATATCCTCTACGAGCGCGGGCCGCTGCCCGTCGCCGAGATCTGCGATGTCCTCCCCGATCAGCTGAGCGGTTCGGCGGTTCGCGCGATGCTGAAGCGCCTCGAAGACAAGGGCTTCGTCCAACGCAGCGAGTCGGAACGCGGTTTCCTTTACGCACCGACGCTCTCCGACACTGTCGCGAAGAAGTCGGCGCTGAGCGAAATCGTGCGGGTCTTCTTCAACGGCTCGCCCGCAAGTGCCGCGAGCGCGCTTCTCGGAATGTCCGAAAAGCTCAAGGAAAACGAACTCGATGAGCTCGAGCAGATGATCGCTCGCGCCCGCAAGGCGAAGGGCGAGCGGTGATACAGGTCCTGATCGCGATCGCCGCCAAGTCGCTTCTCGTGGCTGGAGCAACGCTCGGCATCCTCATGGTGATGAAGAAGCGCTCGGCGGCCGAACGGTCGTGGGTCGCGCACATCGGTCTGCTCGCGCTCGTCGTCATGGCGTTCGCGCCGATGGGGCTTCCGACTTGGAACGTGGAGGCCCCTGCCCTGTTTGGCACGGCGCCGCCGACCGAGATTTCGGTCGCGCCGGCTGACAAGGCAACCAACGCTCCAGCGCCGGTACTCCCAACAACGGCGGCTCCGGCTCCAGCGCGCCCGCTGATTAGCGCCTCTGCGGCTGCCTCGGCCATCTACGCGCTTCCGGCCGCAATTCTCTTGTTGATTACGGCGCTCGCGCTGGCGAGGTTGATCGCGCTCCGGGCCCGGGCGGACGTTCTCGTCGACGGTCATTGGCTGAGCGCGCTCGCCCGGGCGCAGCGGCGGATGGGGTTCAAGCACGGCACGGCTTTGCTCACCAGCAATGAGCTCGCGTCCCCGATCAGCTGGGGGCTCATGCGGCCGGTGATCCTTCTGAACTCACGCGCGGTTGAGGCGTCAGGCGAAGCCGAGGCGATCATTGCCCACGAGCTGGCCCACGTCGCCCGGATGGACTGGGTGAAACTGCTCCTCTCCCGCGTCGCGACGGCGCTTTTCTGGTTCAACCCCCTGGTCTGGATTCTCGCCCGCGAGGCGCACCAGTTGCGCGAGGAAGCAGCGGATGATGCGGTCCTCGGCGCGGACATCGCCGATACCGACTATGCGCAGTTGCTCGTCGCCGTAGCGCGTCATGAATGCCCGGGGCTGCTGCTCGGTGCGCATGGAGTCGCTCCTTCGAAAAGCTCGCTCGCGAGGCGGGTCGCGAGGGTGCTCGACGGCACGTCGGTCCGCGGACCTGGCGCGCGCAGCTTCGCTGTCGGGGTGTTCGTCGGCGCAGTCGTGGTGGCCGCTCCGCTGGCCGCGCTGACCTTCACTCCGGCCGGGAGCAAGTCTCAGTCAGCGCTTGTAACTTCAGCGAGCTTGCCCGGGACCGTCGGACATCCCGTCGCTATTCCCGCCGACTTGCCGCACATCATTGCAAGCGGCGTTTCGACGTCCGTTGCAACCGCCGCACAAGCGATCGCCCCTGTAACCGGCAAGCCCGAGTTCGAAGCCGTCGGACCCGACGGCGCCAAAGTCGTCACCGGCAAGGGCATGACTGTGGCCACGGGCACGGACGGTTCGAAGGTTACCGTTACCCACCCGACGCCTCGGGACGGAGTAGGGTTGTAGCGGTCGCCGCGAATGGTGCGACGGCGGTCAGCTATGCCGGCGCCGGCGCTTATGCAGCCGCGCAGGGACGGCACGGTCGCGACGATGATTCGATCGACACCGCCGTAAAGCTGAAGGTGCTTGGTATCGATGCCGGATACCTCGCTGCCATGCGGGCGGCGGCGCCCTCGCTCAGGGATGCCGACGTCGACGAGATCATCTCCCTGAAACAGGTCGGTGCGAGCCCGCAATATGTCCGCGACCTCGCCAGTTCGGGCTTGAGCGACCTCACCTCGGACGATTTCGTCCAGGCTCGCGTGGTCGGGATTACAGGCGATTACGCCCGCCGGGTTCTTGCGACCGGAGTCCGGGCCGGCCTTGATGATCTGATTGAGCTTCGGGCGATGGGGATCACGCCGGATGAGCTCGCGCGCGCGCACGCGAGCGGGACGCTGAGCAAGCGCGAGATGCACGAACTCGCCGTAAGGCGTCCACCACTGCCGCCCAATCCACCGCCGCCGCCGGCAAATCCCGACGACGACTGACCGACCCCGCTGATTCGAAACAAGGCTGAATTTGAAGCGCCCGTCAGGGCGAACGGGTGAGATTTGCCCGGAACTTTGAAGGAGACGAACAATGAATCGCTTCGTGATTTTCGTAGGCGCCGTCCTTGCTGCCTCCATCAGCGTAGCCTCGGCCTGCACCGCCGCGCCGTCCGAGCCGATCAACTTCACGCTCACCCCTGAACGCGGTAGCGATTCGATCCAGGCAAGCTTCAACAGCAACCTCGGCCGCGGACACGAGAGTAACTGGTCGACCGGCTTCCGTCCGGCGGAGCTTGCGGGACTCGACGTCGCCGGCTTCCGGAGCGCGGGCAGCCGCCCTTTGCGCTTTGCTCTGGTTCGTGAGGCCGGCCGGCTCGATTGTGCAGGCCGCGGCGGCGACTCCCGCGCCTCGGGCGGGTGCAGCTTCACGCCCGATCCCGGATTCATCCAGCTGCTGGAAAGCCGCCGCATCGGGCGCCCGACGAACGAGCAAGCACTTGGGCTCATGGCGGTCAACGTGCGCCGCGAGCTGATCGACGCGATCGCGGCGGCGAATTATCCCACGCCCACGATCGACAATCTGATGGCGCTCTCTGCACTTGGCATCGACGAGCATTATATCGCAGGTATGGCCCGGGCGGGCTATCGCCCGAACACGCTCGATGCGCTTGTCCAGTTCAAGGCGCTTGAGATCACGCCACAATGGATCGGCGGCTTCATGCGCATCGGCTACGCCGACTTGCCGGCCGATGAGCTGATGCAGCTCAAGGCGCTCAATATCACTCCGGAATATATCGCGGGGTTCGACCGGGTTGGGTACCATCACCTGCCCGTCGACAAGCTCGTCCAGCTGAAGGCGCTCGACATTACGCCCGAATTCGTTCGCTCTGTCGCTGGCCCAAGCGGCCAGATGCCAGACGTGGCCAAGCTGATGGAGCTCAAAACGGTCGGCGGAAGGTACTGAGCGTCCGTTTGTCCAATCGTCGGCGGCCGGGCGCGGTCCGACGAAGCGCCTGTCGATTGGTCGATCACGGCTGGTTCGAATCTCCGGCATAGGGCTGGCGTCATTCCCTGACGATCACGGGGAACGACTTGCGCCTAAATCCACTCGCCGGTGTCGCGGCCGCGGCATTGATGGCCAGCTGCCCCGCCATCGCAAGGCAGGCGGGAAGCGCGCCGGCCGCGGCCCGCACCACCAGCTACGATGCGGCGTTCTTCGCCCAATATGCGCCGCGAACCGCGTACGACATCGTCCAGCACGTTCCGGGATTCCAGCTCGATCTGGGGAGCACGCAGAGCGCCACCGGTAGTGTGGACGTCCGGGGTTTCGCCGCTACCGCCGGGAATGTCGTCTTCAACGGCGCCCGGCCCAGCACCAAGTCGGAAACGCTCGACGTAACCCTTCAGCGCATCCCCGCGCAGCGGGTCGTCAGGGTCGAGCTCGGATCCGGAGATCTTTACGGGTCCGACTACGCGGGGAAGAGCCAGGTTCTGAACATCATCCTGTCGGATGCCGCTGGTTTCGACGCCAATGTGACGGCCAGCGCGACGCGGCGGTACACCGGCTACATCCAGCCCAACCTGTCAGGCAATGCGCTGATCCGCAAAGGGCCGTCGAGCATCAACCTTTCCGCGGGAACGCAGCGGAACAAGCAGTTCGAGGAAGGGACCGATACGCTCACGGACCTCGGCACGGGTGAACTGGTCGAGTTCCGCCGCAAGCATAACATGTACTACAACCGCGATCCGTTCCTGTCGGGCGCCTACGCGCTGGAGCATGGGTCGGACGATGCCTGGCGGATCAACGCGCGCTGGCAGCCGAGCCGGTTCGACCTGCACCAGGACAATCGAGTCACTCCCGGCGAGGGGGCAGTCCACGACGACAATCTGAACCAGCATTATCGCGATCCGGTCTTTGAGCTGGGTGGCGATGTCACGCGTCCCCTCGCGGACGGTGCGCTGAAGTTCGTCGGCCTCGCTACGCGCCGCAAACGCCACGACTTCGACCAGTACATCCAGCGCGACGGCCTGATCGAGGACGATGCGGCAGTGAACGGCGGATTCGAGCAGCTCGTGGCTGCCCGGCGCAACGAAACCATCGGGCGCGCGAGTTGGACCCGGTCGAACCTCCTGGGCTTCTCCTTAGAGGTGGGTGCGGAGGCCGCGCTCAACAGCCTCGACGATCACGTCAGCTTTTCCGAGATCGACGAGAATGGTCAGCGGGTGCCAATCGACCTGCCCATCGCCAATGCGACGGTGAAGGAAAAGCGCGGCGAGCTTTACGTGAATGCCGGAAGAAGCTTGTCGAAGACCTTGCGGGTCGATGGCGGCATCAACTTCGAATTCTCGCACCTGACCGTGAATGGCGATGCGACCGAAGACCGGCGGCTCAAGTTCCTGAAGCCCAACCTGACATTCGACTGGAACCCGGGCGGCGGATGGCATGCGTTGCTGTCGGCCCGGCGTACGGTCGCACAGCTCGATTTCTACGATTTCATCAGCATCGCCGACCTCTCGGCGCAGCGGGTGAGCGGCGGCAATGCCCAGCTCCAGCCGCAGCGGACCTGGGAATTCCGGGGATCGGTCGATCATCCGTTGCTTGGCGACGGATTGATCAAGCTCGACTTCGGGCATGACCAGGTCAGCCTGCTTCAGGACCGCATTTTGATTGAGGACGATCAGGGGAAATTTTTCGATGCCCCCGGCAATCTAGGAAGCGGGCGGCGTGACTTCGCACAGCTGACGCTCGATATTCCCCTGTCGAAGCTGTGGAGCGGTCTGCGGGTCAAGGGAGGCGGGACGCTTCAGCGGACTCGCGTCGAGGATCCGATCGATCACCACCAGCGCAAGTGGAGCGGCTATTATCCGACCTGGCAGTGGAACGTGGACGTCCGCCGGGACTCGGGCAAATGGTCCTACGGCTTCTCGGCCTTCGATAACCAGCGCTTCACTTTCTATCGGACCGACGAGTTCGACACCAACTTCAACGGGAGCGTGTACTGGACGGCCTTCGCCGAATATCGGCCGTGGGCAAACACCGCGATTACCTTCGACGTCGACAATCTGTTTGCGACGAGCGGCAATCGCGAGCGCCTGCTGTTCAGGCCGAACCGCGCCCAGCCCGATTTCATGTTCGACGAGTTCCGCGAGCGCAACCGTCACCAGAGCTTTGGAATCACGCTGAAACGCAGCTTTGGCGGCGGCGGCACGACGAAGGTGGCGAAGTCGGGGGGAAGCGACTAAGGAGCGCTGGATTTTCCTCGGGGACCAGCATTGGCGACTTCACGCATCGCGGACGTGCACGAGCATCACGAGCCCGCAATCCTGCCGTTCGATTGGCAGGACCCGTTCGACCTTGATCATCAGCTGACTGACGAGGAGCGGCTCGTCCGCGACACCGCGGAAGCCTTCGCGCAGGAGAAACTGCAGCCGCGCGTGACTTCCGCCTATCTCGAAGAGCGCTTCGACCGCGAGATCATGAGCGAGTTCGGCGAGCTCGGTCTCATCGGGGCGACGATCCCGCCTGAATATGGCGGCGCGGGTCTTGGATACGTGAGCTACGGCCTCATCGCCCGCGCGGTCGAGCGCGTCGACAGCGGCTACCGCTCCGCCATGTCGGTCCAATCGAGCCTCGTCATGTATCCGATCCATGCCTACGGCTCGGAAGACCAAAGGCAGAAGTATTTGCCGAAGCTGGCGACCGGTGAGTGGGTCGGCTGCTTCGGCCTTACCGAGCCCGACTCCGGTTCGGACCCGGGAAGCATGCGGACCCGCGCCGAGAAGATCGACGGCGGGTATCGCCTCACCGGCACCAAGATGTGGATCACCAACTCGCCGATCGCGGATGTCTTCGTCGTGTGGGCGAAGTCGGATGCGCATGGCGGAAAAATCCGCGGTTTCGTGCTCGAGAAGGGCATGGCCGGACTGTCGGCGCCGAAGATCAAGGAGAAGCTTTCGCTACGGGCTTCGATCACCGGCGAGATCGTGATGGACGGGGTCGAGGTCGGCGAGGACGCTCTCTTGCCCAACGTCGAGGGACTGAAGGGCCCTTTCGGCTGCCTCAATCGGGCGCGCTACGGAATTGCCTGGGGCTCAATGGGAGCGGCCGAGGCCTGCTACCATTCGGCGCGCCAGTACACCCTCGACCGCAAGCAGTTCGGAAAGCCCCTCGCCTCCAACCAGCTTGTCCAGCTGAAGCTTGCCAACATGGCGACCGAGATCACGCTTGGACTGCAGGCCGCGCTTCGCGTGGGGCGCCGTCTGGAAGCTGGCGAGCTCGTTCCGGAGACGATCAGCCTCATCAAGCGCAACAATTGCGGGAAGGCGCTGGATATCGCCCGCATCTCCCGCGACATGCACGGCGGCAACGGCATTTCGGCCGAGTTTAACGTGATGCGCCACGCCGCGAACCTCGAGACGGTCAATACTTATGAGGGCACGCACGATGTCCACGCCCTCATCATGGGCCGCGCGATTACCGGATTGAGCGCCTTCTAGTTTCGGAGCGGATTGGGCCGGCGCCAGACGCTTGTCGGCTCGCCGTGGTAAACGCCGTCGGGCTGGCGTTCGTAGCCGAGGCGCTGCGCAAGCTTGATCGAAGGTTCGTTCTGGATCGCGATGATCGCCACCGTCCTGTCGGCGTCGAGCGTTTGGTCTGCCCAGGCTAGGATCGCCTCGCAGGCCTCGCGGGCGATGCCCTGGCCGTGAACCTCAGCCGCAAAGATGTAACCGAGTTCCGGCTCACCCTCGATCGAGGGAATGATTTCGCGGTGGTAGTCGAACAGGCCGACGTGACCGACGAGCCTGCCGTCGCTCTTCCGTTCGGCGGCGAGGAGGCCGGTTCCCTGCAATTGCCAAAGCCCGATGCCTCCGAGCAGCCGGCGGAATGAGTCCTCGCGGCCGAAACCCTGTGCGCCGAAATGCTTCATGACCACCGGATCCGCGAGCATCGCCGCATGTTCCGGAAGATCTTCCTCACGAAAGCCACGCAGCACCAGCCGCTCGGTCTCCAGCGTCGGAGCCGAGGTCAGCGGCGAGAATCTCATGCTGGACCCCGGATCAAGTCCGGGGTGACGGACTTGCGTCCGTCACTTTTTGGCGAGGGTGAGACCGCCGAATCGCTTGTTGAAGCGCGCGACCTGGCCGCCTTCCTGGACCTGGCGCGTGCCGCCGACCCACGCCGGGTGGACCTTCGGATCGATCTCGAGGTGGAGGGTGTCGCCCTCCTTGCCCCAGGTCGAACGGGTCTGGAACTTGGTGCCGTCGGTCATTTCGACGTTGATCATGTGATAGTCGGGGTGGCTACCGGACTTCATGTGCATTTTCCTTGGGTTAGCCGCTGGTTTCCGACCAGCGGCAGCAAGTTGAGCGGCGCCTCTACAGGGAGAGGCTTAAACTTGCAACTTAAGCGGGCTGCGGCTGTCCCGCTCTTAACCGGGGGACCAGCCTTTCGGCAATCGCGAAGCCGCCGAACAGCAATGCAGCGTAGAAGAGATCTCCCGCAACCGTGTTCTGGAAGAACGGAACCGCCGCGGCGTAGCATGATGCCAGGCCGGCGAAGCTATGGGGATACATACCGCTCACGGCCCACGTGCCGAAGTTGCTCACCGCGAAAAAGAGGATCGAGCTCGCGAGCGAAGCTGCCCCGATCCGAGGTATCGACCTGCGCGGGAGCGCATATGCGCCGAGGATGACGATCAGCGCCACGCTGACGTATTGGAACTCCATCCCCTGATAGAATCCGAGCACTGCGTCGCTCAAAACGAGCGCAGCGAACGGCGCAGCGAATGCAAGCCAACGCCTGCCCAGATAAGCGCCGCTGAAGAGCGCCATGGCGTCAATCGGCGAGAAATTCGGCGGATGGGGAACAAGGCGCAACGCCGTGGCGGCGACGATCGCCGACAAAAGCGCGGCAAGACGGGCGTGATTGCTGATCATTGCGCCTCATTAACCGGAGGAGTGCGAATTTGACAGCCCGTCAGGCACGGCCCTAGCAGGGCCCGTGATCAGGGTGCTGTCCACCGACTTTCGTCGGGCGGGGACGGTTCAAAGGGAAGCCGGCGAAATTCCGGCGCTGTGCCCGCAACTGTGAGAGCCGATCGGGGTCAAGAACCCTTGGTGGCGAAGTCAGGAACCTGCCTTGGTCCGTCGTCCGTTTCCCCGGCCGGGACCAGCCGCGGGGCGTGGGTCCCGCTGCCTCACGGCCGCGCATCCCTCTGTGACGACAGGTTCGTCAACAGGAGG
>Ga0070659_100004255_pt1 | contig 10213 bp, 9 predicted proteins | sample KBSC23metaG_FD_64666 | JGI IMG/M metagenome (GOLD analysis project Ga0070659, IMG submission 64666) | Corn rhizosphere microbial communities from Kellogg Biological Station, Michigan, USA - KBS C2-3 metaG | ecosystem: Host-associated > Plants > Roots > Rhizosphere > Soil ...
CATTGACTGTTCAGGCTTTACCCAGATGATATTTAAGTTGAAGGGCTTTCAACTTAAACGCGATGCAAGTATGCAGGCAGAGCAGGGCAGGCCGGTTGAATCCATCTCGTCAGCATTAATAGGCGACCTGGCCTTCTTTAAAAACGAAAACAATAAAATTACCCACGTTGGTATGTTGCTTAACAGGGAGCATATTATCCATGCATCAGGAAAGGTAAAAATTGATATGATTGATGAGAAGGGTATTTATTCAGAAGAACAAAGCCGCTATACGCATACACTGGCCTTTATAAAGCGAATCTTTTAAAAGATTCGCTTTATAATAAACTTCTTTACAGTTTTACGAACTTGCTTTGGGCCTGAAATTTATCGTCAGCTAATTTCGTTACCTGTACCATATAGGCTCCCGGCAGAAACCCTGTTACATCTGTTTGCAGAATTGGCGAGTTCGACGTCAATTGCCTGACCACTCTGCCCCCGGTGCCTAATATCGTGATGATATATGAACTATCATCGTTCTTAGACGCTTGCATTTTTATGTTTATTATACCTGTCGCCGGATTTGGGTAAACAGTGATTTTATTTTCAAGTGCTGTTGTTGCTGCGCCGGTATATTTTAAACTAACAGTGTTTGAATAGCTGGTGTCGTTCAATATCATATCCTGCAGTTTTATTCTATAGTAATTGATACCTTTTGCCGGAGTTATATCTGTATAAGCATAGTTGCCGCTACCATTTGATAATACCTGGCCAATTTGGGTAAATGTTTTTCCGTCAACACTTTTTTCAATATTGAAAGTGAAGTCATTGCCTTCGTTTTCGGTTCGCCAACTTATCTGTGCACCTTCGGTGATTTTATTAGCTGCGATGCTCAATAAACGCATCATGGTCTCCGGATTTAATCGAACTACTATATTAAACCGATTGCTGCCGTAAGTTGCTGCATTGCTTTTATCGATGCTGAAATCATAATTGCTGTTGTGTTTTAGATCTAGCGAATCTTTCATAAAGCTGTCCATCAGCCACACATCATAAGCGTTGGGTAGGTTATCTAAATTTCTGAGTCGTAAATGATAAGTTCCGCTAGCGGTAGCATTCACCAGTAATCGTGTGGTTTGATTTCCGGTTTGTGGTAACCTTTGTTGTTTTATAGCCAGCGCAATATTATCGCTCGATATTACTGAGAGACTAACCAAGGCGCCATTTCCATTCATATCTTCGGCATCGTCGCCCTTGCTATAAGTTGTTGGTCTATGGTCGTTAAAAGCTATCACAGCGTCGTCTGTGTTGTCATCGTCTTTAACAAGCCTTAAACCTAATATTGCCAAATTTGAAACCTTATTTACGTTTGCCGGCGCACCTGAGAAAGCCAGTACATTGCGTGAAGACGGCACATCCATAATGCGGTTTATATTGGTTGACACCGGCTGTGCGTTTGTTTTAGCAGCCTCCCTGAAGGTCAGCCCCCGGTTATTTGTGGTCACCTTCATAAAAAAGCCCTGACCGCTGGCAATCATATTGCTTGCATCCCCGGTGTAAATACTGCCGACAGGGCGTACCGTCGTCGTTGTATCAGCTGCCGAACTAACGGTTTTGGCTTGCATATAGGTGTCGTACTGCTTAGTTGTGGAGTTGTATATCCATATTTTGGTAACGGTGTCGGTAGGAGCCGGAAAACCTTTTCCATATATAGAAGAGCTGGCGCCCGAGCGGTTGAATTTCTCGAAATTTATGGTAGAAGGATAGGGGTTACCCACAAAAGCAAATCCCCGAACACCGGAGTTATTAACGTTAGATGCAGAGGTGATAGAAAAATTTGTAGAACCGCTATACCATTGTTGAACCGCAATAGTTCCCGTATTCAGATAGCCTGTTTGGGTAAACACTACATCTTCAGGATAATCAAGGGGTGCTGTAACCTTGTCGCCTGTTTGCGAGCTGTTGTTGCTTTTATTGCCTCTGAAAAAAAACAAAACGCCATTACCAACCGCCAGGTTAATGGTGGTATCTGCAATATTGGTTTGGGTCAATCGTTTTTGGGTACCAATATCATAGGCATTGGTGTTGTTGATCTTGCTAATGCCTTTCCAGTTGCCATCGGTAAACATAGCATTGCTTGACGATATATCTTCGCGATATAAATACAAACTCGGATTTGTGCCTGTGGTGTTAAAGCCTCCGCCCGCTGCGCCTGAAACGTAAGCGCTGTCCAATAAATATTTCAGGTCGAAATAGTTAACACCTCCATTAGTGTAGCTATAAACCGGTGACGATATTGCTCTGTAACCGCGTTTTGTTAAATTTAAGTTATCTAAACTACCTTTAACAAATCGTTGCGATTTAACCAGTCCACTTATAGATGTTCCGACGGGTATGGCTGCTACAGTTGCTGTACCTGATATGTTAGACATTAAGGTCAGTAATCCGTTTGTAGTCAATGTGGCTGTGCCCGCCATGGTCAATACCCCAGTGCTGCCTATTGCAAAATTACCCGCAGTTATAGTTTTGGTGCCGGAGCCCTGGAAGTTTACATTGTTAAAAATAATCCCCGTTCCGTTATGCGATCCATTATCTGTTAATTGCTGGGCTGTGCCTTGAAAATAAATAGTATTTGAGTTGGATTGCGCATCAATATAAGCGCCGGATGATGTCCAGTCGCCGGCGATGGTAACAGTACCTGATTGTACAGATTTTGGGCTAGCCCCCGTAATGCTCAGGTTTTGATATAGCGCAGGCGAGGTGTCGAGTCCGCTTTGGGTTGTTGAATAAATAGATTGAGTAGTGCTGCTGTTATTGCTGCTATAAATTGTTGTGCTTTTACCGGCTCCGGTACCATAAAAATCAATAAGGCCGCCGCTATTAACCGTTACAGAGCCGCCAAAGCTTAATACCGATGAGGTGCCTGCCGTGGTATTGGCTGCAGGATTTACCAATAACTGCGCTTGGTTAAGCGATACATAAGCACTGTTGGTAGTTTGGATATTGCCACTCACGGTTAACGTACCGCTGTTAAGGTTAACCACAGCATTATTCGCATTTGAATAAGTTGTTAAAAGTACAGGTCCTGTAGAGGAGGTGGTATTGATAATGAAATTTTGAGTTACGTTTAATGATGCGAGGCTAAGCGTTAACGTAGTTACATTTACCTGGCCGGCTTCTAATATACTAGGTGTAGGCGGTGCAGTGCTGTCGCCTACATAAAATGATCCCTGGCAGTTTAGATTGCCGCTACCGGTAATAGCCAAGGTAGCTGCCGCTGTGTTATTGTATTTAATGGTAACATCGCCCGTAACCGTTAAGGTATAACCTGCGTTTATAAGCAAGTTGCCATTGCTTGCAACCCCAAATAGCAAACTACCTATTGAGGCGTCGGATGATAATATGGGAGAATTAGTATAGCTGGTTGTCACTCCAATTTGTACAATATCCCCCGCGGCAGGCACGCCATTGCTCCAATTTGATGCGTTGAGCCAATCTTGTGTGTTATTTCCGCCCAAAATACCGCTGCCATAGCCTGTCCAGTTAGTGGTTTTAGCTTCGCTTTGCAGGCAGGAAAAAAGGATAATCAGCAGTAAAGTATAAAGTCTTCTCATATAGTAACCTCCCTTTAAAAGCAACTTAAAGAGTAAGTAAATTTATTTCACTACTAAAGGTTGTACTATTATAACTATTTATATTTTTCTTTGGAATTGGGTGGATAAAATGAACAAAATGAATAGTAGATTATGATTTTAATAATTGGGAATCAGGGATATTGAAAATTTTTCTTGACAGATGATAGATTTGCTTAAAAAGCTATATCCCAGATAATGATGCGTTTATCATCGCTGGTTGAGAGGAGTTGCCCGTTATGCCAAACGAGTTTGTTAATGGAAAGGAAGTGTGTTTCGAAGCCCTTTTCGCGACTGATGACCTTGTAAAGCTTGAAATCATCCGCTCCCCAAAGCTTAATGGTTTTGTCCATGCTGGCTGTAGCAAAATAAGGCTGCTCAGGGTGGAAAGCGATATGATTTACTGCGAACAAATGCGCGGGAATATTGTGTATAAGCTCAAAGGTGGCTGTGTTCCAGATCTTCACCTGTGCATCGCGCGATCCGGTAACCACGTAGCTGCCATCGGGCGAGTATTGGGTAGAAAATACCGCCATTGTGTGGCCTTTTAGAGTAGTTATGTGTGCGTAGTCTTCCAGATCATATATCTGCACGTTGTTATCGCGGCAGCCAAAGGCAATCTGCTTTTCGTCTGGCGAAATGCTGATGGTGCGCACTGTATCTGCAGATACCTGAATGGTGTGTACCAGCTGTAAAGTATCCATGTTCCAGATAGATACCGTACCGTCTTCAGAAGCAACCAGCAGTTCTTTTTTGCTAACTACCGATTTGATATCAAATACAGGTTTACGATGAACTCGCAATCCGGGGAGCAGTTGCTGTTTGATGAAATCGAACACTAATACCTCACCATTACGCAGTCCGGTAAACATCAAAGGGTAACTCTCGGGACAATGAATTGCATATACCGACGAGACCACCGGGAACATTACCTTGATGAACGAGTTGGTTTTAAGGCTCCATTCAACCACCCCTTTATCATTACCTCCCGAAAACACAATATCCGGTTTTTGTGACAAGGTTAATGCAAAGATGGGGTTGCTGTGTCCGGTAAGTTCGGTTGCTTTTTGTACGGTGATCATCGGCACAAATATAAAACAAAAAGCCCTCCGGTGATGCCGGAAGGCTTTTCTATGATGAAGATCATATTTACTTATTAAACTTAATATGCTGACCCAGGAAACCGCCCTGGGCTGTAGTCATAGCGCTGTCTATATGAAAAACGTCTGATTTGGTAACAGTACCACCGTACGCGTTTTTTGACCGGTAGGTGTGTGCTATTTCATACTGCCCATGAAAAATTTCAGGGTATGATTGGCCGTCAACTATTTTAACGGTGTCTTTTAGCTTTAAGAGTTCGCTAAAGCTTACACTCTCGTAACTTTCAGGGTCTTTCAGGCTATCCTTTACGGCCTGCGCTACTAATTCATGCGCTTTTTCTATTTTAGGATCTGAATGAGAACAAGCAGCAAATGCCAGCATGGCAATAATTGCAATTGGAAATAAGTATTTCATGGTTTATTTTTTTGGTTGAGTTAAATTACAAAAAAAAATAAACGCCGCAAGTTATTTGTGCCTTTGTTCCAGATTTTTAGCGATGGTTTCTAAACTTAAACCCTTTTCACGAAGCAATACCAGCAGATGAAATACCAGGTCGGACGCTTCATTGATCAGGTCGGTTTCTGTTTCGGCAAGGGCCGCAATTACAGTTTCGACGCCTTCTTCGCCAACCTTTTGAGCTATTTTGTTAAGGCCTTTACCCCGTAATTTGTTTACATATGAACCTTCGACCGGGTTATCATAGCGGTCGGCAATGATATTTTCCAGTTCCAGGATAAAATTCTGATTGTATTTCGTATTAAAACAGCTGCGCGAACCCGTGTGGCAGGTTGGGCCATCGGGCTTTACTTTAATCAAGATGGTATCGTTATCGCAATCAATAGCAATCGACTTAACATGCAGAAAGTTGTTGCTGGTTTCGCCTTTAGTCCATAGGCGTTGTTTTGAGCGCGAGTAGAAAGTCACTATGTTTTCCTGAACAGTTTTATCGTAAGCTTCCTGGTTCATGTAGCCCAGCATTAAAACCTCAAGGGTTTGTTCGTCCTGTATCACAACCGGCACTAAGCCGTCTGTTTTGTTAAAGTCTATGTTCATATTAGCTCAAATAGTCATGCCGAATTTATTTCGGCATCCCACAGGACATCTTCCTGGGTTTTATCATCATTCACCTGTCATCCTGAAACAAGTTCAGGATGACAGGTACTTTTATTTATCCAATCTAACTTCAATCCCTTTATCCTGCAAAATACCTTTCAAGTCAGGGATCAAAATCTCGCCGTAGTGAAAAACCGAAGCTGCCAAAGCTGCATCTACATTGGTTTTTTCAAATACGTCCACAAAATGCTCAACCGAACCTGCGCCGCCCGAAGCTATTACCGGTATTTTAACGGCGTCATTAACGGTTTTAAGCAAGCCGTTGTCAAAGCCGGCTTTGGTGCCGTCATGATCCATCGAGGTTAATAATATCTCACCTGCGCCGCGGCTTTCGGCTTCTATGATCCAGTCCAAGGTTTCTTTTTCCGTGGGGATGCGGCCGCCGTTCAAATGCACGATATTTTTGCCATTGTTCAACCGGGTATCCACAGCGACGATGACAAACTGTACGCCGAAAGCCTTAGCCAACTCATCAATTAATGCCGGGTTACGTACCGCGGCCGAATTGATAGATATCTTATCAGCACCCGCATTTAAAAGCGCGTCGGCATCTGCAATTTCATTGATACCGCCACCAATAGTAAACGGAATGCTGATTTGCCGCGCAACCGACTTCACCAGCTCGACCATGGTTTTACGACGCTCATGTGTTGCCGTAATGTCCAGGAAAACCAGCTCATCAGCTCCCTGGCGCGAATAGTTCCAGGCCAGCTCGACCGGGTCGCCGGCATCGCGAAGGTCAACAAAGTTTACGCCTTTTACGGTACGTCCGTCTTTAACGTCTAAGCAGGGGATAATTCTCTTCGAAAGCATGTTTTAAACCGCGTCATTGCGAGGAACGAAGCAATCTCTACATAGGACATTCCCTCCTAAAAAGTTCAGAGATTGCTTCGTTCCTCGCAATGACGCTTTAATATTTTTTGTCTAAATAGACATTAATGATTCCAAATTCCAGTTCTTAATTTCTTCAATAGTAACGCGGCCCTCATAAATGGCTTTACCTACTACTACTGATTCCACTTTCAGTTTTGCCAATTGCTCAATATCAGCCATTGAACTTACACCGCCTGATGCTATCAGTTTAATGAAAGGCGAATGGTCTAATAACTTAGCATATAGCTCGACACCGGCGCCACCCAGTTTACCGTCTTTGTTGATATCGGTACACAAGAAACGGAAGAAACCTAGTTGTAAGCAACGATCAACATAGTCCATCAGCTTAATTGGCGAGCTTTCCATCCAGCCGGAGTATTTGATTACCTCGTCCAACACGTCAATTGCAATAACTACGTTGTCAGAGCACTTATTCGCTCCGCATAATTCTTTGCTTAGTTCGTCAAGAAAGGTAGGGTTGGTGATGGCCTGAGTACCCACGATAACGCGGGACACGCCTTCGCCAATTAGTTCTTTTACTTTGTCAATGCTACGGATACCGCCACCGTACTGCACTTGCATATCGGTTTTGCGGATCACATCAAACAGATATTCCTGGTTAGAAAAATCATTTTTTGCGCCGTTAAGGTCGATGATGTGAATGAGATTGGTACCGTTTGACTGGTAACGTTCAATCATTTCTTCCAAAGTAACGTCGTAATTGGTTACTTGCTGATAGTCTCCCTCGCGCAGGCGGACAACCTTTTTGTCAAGAATATCAATAGCAGGGATAATATACATGTCTTTATATTTTTGAAAAATTCTTTAATAACGTTTCGCCGTGGTTACCCGACTTTTCAGGGTGAAACTGCACCCCGTAAAAGTTGTCTTGCCAAATTGATGCCGAAAATTTTGTGCTGTAATCTGTAGCAGCTAAAGTATAAACATCATCATACTCAATAAAGTATGAATGTACAAAGTAAAAATGTGAACCTTCAGGAATATCTGTAAACAGTGGATTACCTTTTTGTGAAAAAACACGGTTCCAGCCGGTATGCGGAACTTTATGTTCCGGATCGGCTGTAAATTTTAAAGTTTTGATAGGGAAGATACTCAACAAATCAGAATTGCCCTCCTCTGAGTACGAAGTCAGTAACTGCATACCTACGCAAATACCCAAAGTAGGTTTGTTTTGCGCCTTAATGGCCGGTACCAAACCCGATGCTGTTAATTTATCCATAGCTGCGCCCGCATGGCCCACTCCCGGAATAATAAAACGATCATACTGTGCCATGTCGGCCTCAGTATAAACCATTCCATAAGGGATGTTCAAGCGATCTAGTGCCGCAGTAAGCGAAAATATATTGCCGGCGCCGTAGCGTATAATGCCTATCATTTATTTAGAAATAAGAGTCAAGAGATAAGAATCAAGATTTTTATCTCAGACTAAATTTAATATCAAATTCAAGAAATGGTCAAAAGGCAAGAATCGATGAGACTAAATAATCTTGTCTCTTGGTTCTTGTCTCTTGATTCTATAACAAACCTTTTGTACTCGGTAACACCATTTTGTTCACATCACGTTTTACCGCTACTTTTATTGCTTTAGCGAAAGCTTTAAATATAGCTTCGATTTTGTGATGTTCGTTTTGTCCTTCAGCTTTTACATTCAGGTTGGCTTTAGCGGCATCACTGAATGATTTGAAGAAGTGATAAAACATTTCTGTCGGCACGTCGCCAACCTTTTCGCGTTTAAATTCTGCGTCCCAAACCAACCAGTTGCGTCCGCCAAAATCAATGGCTACTTGCGCCAGGCAATCATCCATTGGCAGGCAAAATCCATAACGCTCAATACCTTTTTTATTGCCTAAAGCTGCAGCAAAAACTTCGCCCAGTGCAATGCCTGTATCCTCGATGGTATGATGTTCGTCGATATGCAGGTCGCCTTTGGTAGTGATCTCTAAATCAATGCTGCCATGACGTGCAATCTGATCCAGCATATGATCAAAGAAATGCAATCCGGTTGAAATTTTAGCTTCGCCGGTGCCATCTAAGTTTATTTTAACATAGATGTCGGTTTCTTTGGTGGTGCGTTTACCTTCAAAAACGCGCTCGCCGTATTTCAGGAATTCGTATATCTTGGCCCAATCGGTAGTTTCCAGCGCGATGGTATCTTTTAAATCTTCTTTATTTGAAAATTCGCTCCCGCCAAGGTTGCTGTGGTTATTTAACCAAATACTTTTAGCGCCTAAATTCCTGGCTAGCAATACATCATTCTGGCGGTCGCCGATGGTGTATGAGTTTTTCAGATCGTATTTCTCAGTATCAAAATATTGCGTCAGCAAGGCTGTGCCCGGTTTGCGGGTAGGGGCGTTGTCTTTAGGAAAAGTACGATCGATCACAATGTTTGAGAACTTTACGCCCTCGTTTTCCAAAGTTTTGAGGATAAAGTTCTGAACAGGCCAAAAAGTATCTTCAGGAAAAGAAGCGGTGCCTAAGCCGTCCTGGTTGGTAACCATTACCAGCTCATAATCCAGTTCTTTGGCGATCTTCGACATGTATTCGATAGCGCCTGGATAAAACTCCAACTTTTCAAATGAGTCGATCTGCTCATCAACAGGCTCCTTGATCACGGTGCCGTCGCGGTCAACAAAAAGTATTTTTGCGGGATTGCTCATTTGTATTGCTTTAAAGATTCAATCAATAGTTCATTTTCAGCAGGTGTACCGACGGTTATACGTAAACTGCCTTCGCAAAGATCAACTTTTGAACGGTCGCGCACAATAATGCCACGTTCAACCAAAAAGTTGTAAATACCTCTGGGGTTGGTGGTTTTAACCAATATAAAGTTGGCATCGCTTGGATAGATGTCCAAAACAATGTCCAGATCTTTTAAAGCTAACACCAACTTGTCGCGCTGAGCTAAAGTTTCTTTGATCCACTCATTCACCTGCTCTACGTTGTTCAACGCTTTTAAGGCCAGTTGCTGCGATGCCTCATTGATGTTATAAGGTGGTTTTACCTTATTCATCACTTCGATGATCTCCTCACTGGCGAAAGCCATGCCTATGCGTAAACCGGCTAGTCCCCAGGCTTTTGATAAAGTCTGCAGTACCACCAGGTTTGAATATTCGGTAAGCTCCTGTATAAATGTTTTTTGGCGACTGAAGTTGATATAAGCCTCGTCAACCACCACTAAACCATCAAAATTAGCCAGCAGCGTTTCTACGTCATCTCTGTTAATAGAGTTACCGGTAGGGTTATTAGGCGAACAGATAAAGATGATTTTGGTATGCTCGTCAATAGCCTGTGAAATGCCTTCAAGGTTTAGCTGGTATTCGGCAGTAAGCGATACCTTTTTGGTTTTGATATCATTGATATTGGCCGATACCTCGTACATACCATAGGTAGGGGGTACCAGGATCACGTTATCAACGCCCGGATTGCAAAAGCTGCGGAATAGTACATCGATAGCCTCATCGCTGCCGTTGCCTAAAAAAATGTTGCGTGCCGGT
>Ga0070659_100004261_pt1 | contig 10208 bp, 10 predicted proteins | sample KBSC23metaG_FD_64666 | JGI IMG/M metagenome (GOLD analysis project Ga0070659, IMG submission 64666) | Corn rhizosphere microbial communities from Kellogg Biological Station, Michigan, USA - KBS C2-3 metaG | ecosystem: Host-associated > Plants > Roots > Rhizosphere > Soil ...
GGTCCGTAGTGCGAATAAGCCTGGTTCAAAAGCCAAAAATCAAAGGGCCAAGAGCCAAGGCCAAAGCCCAACTGAGAACCCTAAATGACCAAACTGCTTCGCGAACTTCTTTTTCCGCTCATCGCCGTTGTCGCCGCTTTCGTAGTTGGCGGCATTCTTATTTTGTTGGTCGGCGACAATCCCATCACGGCCTATAGTCTACTGCTTGGTAGTGCGTTCTCATGGCCCGATGGCATTGGATATACGTTGTTTCAGGCGACTCCGTTGATTTTCACTGGACTCGCGGTGCTGGTCGGTTTTCGTTGCGGTCTTTTTAATATTGGGGCAGAAGGTCAACTTTATATTGCTGCGTTTGCAACGGCGTGGGTCGGTATCACATTCTTCAATCTAACTGCGTGGTTGCTCGTTCCGATGTGCTGTATCGCAGCAATTCTGGTGGGAGGCGTGTGGGCCGCAATCCCAGGCATCCTGAAAGCAAAGTTTGGGTCACATGAAGTTATCAACACCATCATGTTGAACTTTATCGCTGTAGCGCTGGTCAGTTATCTAACCCAATATCATTATCGCGCCCCCGGAGATCCGATTCTGCAAACGACAGTTATCGGATATGGTGCTCATATTGCTCGTTTGGGTAAGTTCATCCCGACTTTTCCCGAAAGAATTCCCCTAAATCTGTCGTTTCTCCTCGCCTTACTGTGTTGCCTGCTGGTCTATCTTTTTCTCTGGCGAACAAAATGGGGTTACGAGATCCGCGCCACAGGTAGTAATCCTTCGGCTGCAGAATACGGCGGCATTTCAGTCAAGAAGCAGATTGTTATCGCAATGACAGTCTCAGGCGCGTTGGCCGGAATGGTGGGTATCAATGAAGTGCTGGGCTACCATTATCGTTATTACGATGGCTTCTCTGATAATTACGGCTACACCGGAATTGCAGTCGCCCTACTAGGTCGCAATCATCCCGTCGGTGTGATCCTATCGGCGCTGCTTTTTGCTGTACTGCAACATGGTGGAATTTATGTCGACGGATTTTCTGAACATGTGACCAAAGATATCGTGCAGGTGTTGCAAGGCATAATCATACTGTTTGTAGCAGCCGAGGGATTTTTCCGTGGTCCATTCAGCAAATTTGGCTTGTTGAAACAGTCGAAGGTCTAAAACGATGAAAGATATCTTCACGCTGGAATTATTGTGGTCCACCATCAGGCTTGCCGCGCCACTCATACTTGCCGCCTTGGGCGGTTTGTTCTCCGAGCGGTCCGGCGTTATCAACATCGCTCTAGAAGGAAAGATGCTCGCCGGAGCTTTTACCGCCGCTGCTGTTACTTATGCAGCTGATGTGAAACTCGGACTAGGCGCCGGCAGTCCCTGGCTCGGCCTGATTTCTGCAATCGCCGCCGGTGTATTTCTAGCGGCCATTTATGGAATTGTCTGCATCCGTTTCCGGGCAGACCAGGTCGTTAGTGGTGCAGCGTTAAACATTCTGATGCTGGGCATCCCGGGATTTCTCAGTGGTGCGTTATTCCTTTCTTCGGGTTCAACGCCGCAATTGCCAAAAGATCATTTACTGCCCCAGGATCCAAAAATCATTGGTCTCGCGCTGGCGCTCATAGTCGCTGCAACCTGGTACGTTCTTTACCGAACACCGTTTGGTCTAAGACTGCGTTCGGTAGGAGAAAAGCCCGAAGCTGCCGACGCCGCGGGTGTTAGTGTCGAGAAATTGCGCTACTCAGGCGTGTTACTGGCTGGAGCTCTTGCTGGTATGGGCGGTGCCTATCTTTCAATCGGACAGTCTTCATTATTCACCAGAAACATGAGCGCAGGTCGAGGGTTTATCGCGCTGGCCGCTTTAATATTCGGAAAGTGGCGCCCGGTGCAAACGTTAATGGCATGTTTACTTTTTGGTTTTACCGAAGCGTTTTCAAATCAAATACAAGGCCTGATAAAGTTGCCATCAGGAGAAGATATTCCGGTTCAGTTTATTGCGATTGTTCCGTACGTCTTGACCATAATCGTTTTGGCTGGCTTTATAGGATCGTCGCGACCGCCCCTTGCCCTTGGCATTCCGTACAGGAAGGAAAAATAGCGAAGTGATGGCTGAAAGAGTCGCAAGCGCCAGTTTGTATGAGCGCGCAGAGCATGCCGCCCGACTAATTCGATCTCGAATTAGCATTGAACCACGAATTGCAATTGTGCTTGGCAGTGGTTTAGGTGGATTTGCTGACGACTTCGAGGATTCGGTGGCCGTTCCTTACAATGAGATACCAGGTTTCGTCCGATCAACTGCACAGGGCCACGCCGGACGCCTGGTGGTGGGTACTGTTGATAAGGTTCCGGTTGTTGCAATGCAAGGACGGGTTCACTACTACGAAGGTTATTCGCTGGAGGAGGTCACGTTCCCGGTTAGAGCGTTCAAGTTGCTCGGTATCAAGACATTGATTCTCACCAACGCTTCCGGAGGAGTCAACGTTCAACTAACCCAGGGCGCATTGATGGTCTTGAGTGATCACCTCAACTTGATGGGAGACAATCCGCTGCGTGGACCAAATGATGATCGATTTGGACCACGGTTCCCCGACATGACAGCTGTTTATTCGCCTGCACTGCAGGAGATAGTTGTCGAAGAAGCACGTGAACTTGGCGTCGAAATCCGGCGTGGAATCTACGCCGCCCTGGGTGGACCAAGTTATGAAACGCCTGCAGAAATTCATCTGCTGCGGAATCTTGGAGCTGATGCAGTGGGTATGAGCACTGTCCCTGAAGCAATTGTGGCGCGTCAGATGGAGATGGAAGTCTTAGGCATATCATGTATCACGAACATGGCTGCTGGAATCAGTGATCAACCAATTAATCACGATGAAGTAATGGCCACTGGAGATCGCGTTAGATCGACATTTACGCAGTTGTTGCGGGGCGTGGTCAGTCGGGTGCACGCGAGGGTTTGAAGTAGGCAGATTGGAAACTGACGCATGATAATTGGTATTTGCGGCGGCACCGGTTCTGGAAAAACAACGGTTGCCAATAGAATTCTTGAATCCGTCAGCGCTGATCAGGTAGTTTTCATCCAGCAGGACTCCTATTACCGCAATCTCAAAGACCTGCCTCTTGATTATCGGCAACTCGCAAACTTTGATCATCCAGACGCACTTGATAACGATTTACTGGTCAATCATGTCCGAAAACTGAAGGCTGGCGAACCAATTGACCTGCCGCTCTATGATTTTCGAACCAACAATCGGGTGAGCGAAGTCAGACACGTTGAGCCAAAACCAATTGTTATTGTCGAAGGAATTCTGATATTCGCCGAACCCAGGTTACTGGAACAAATGGATATCAAGGTCTTTGTGGATACTCCGGACGATATCCGTTTTATCAGGCGTCTCAGACGCGACGTGGCCGAACGTGGCCGGACCGTTGAATCAGTTATTGAGCAGTACCTGGGGACCGTAAGGCCGATGCATATGCAGTTTGTGGAACCATCAAAGCGTCACGCTGACGTCATTATTCCTGAAGGCGGTCATAATCTTGTGAGCATTGATTTGCTGAGCGGAAAGATTCGCGAAAGGCTGGCCAGTGCTTTATCTAGTATCGGAGGTCGAGCTTGAGCGAAAAGAATTCAGAATCTCTAATCGAGGCCGCCAAAAAGGCGCGTCTACAATCCGTGGCCCCATTTTCTAATTTTTTGGTTGGTGCTGCAATCAGAACTGAAGATGGAAAAGTCTACACCGGCTGCAATGTGGAAAGCGCAAGCTACGGCCTAACCGTTTGCGCCGAACGGGTTGCTATCTGGAAGGCATTGTCAGAAGGCGAGCGCAAATTCTCCGAATTGGCAGTTGTCGCGGATACGGAATCGTTGACCCCACCCTGCGGAACGTGCCGGCAGATCATCTGGGAATTTGCACGCGGCGCAAAAATTGTCTTCGCAAATCTCGAGGGAACGACTGAAACGTTTGAGATTAAAGACTTGTTGCCGCGAGCCTTTGATGCCAGATTTCTTAAGAATGGAAATGTTCGATAATTTATTTCTAAACCTATGCTTGATCGAATCCTTAATTTAGTGATCCTCGCAACCATGCTTGTAAGTTCCGTTCCCATCGATGCTGCACAAACCAGGCGGTCGGTCGATCTACTTATTTTAGGTGGAACTGTAGTTACGATGGATGCAAACCGTCGTGTCCTGGAGGATGGTGGCATCGCAATCAGTGCCGGACGAATTGTTGCTATTGGACCACGAGTTGAAATCGAGCGAGGTTATCAATCACAAACTACAATTGACGCCAAAGGAAAACTGATCACACCAGGACTGATAAATGGCCACACTCACATTCCAATGGTCTTGTTTCGGGGGCTGGCCGATGACCTGGATCTCCAAGACTGGCTGACAAAGTACATCTTCCCTGCTGAAGCCAAGAATGTGAGTGAAGAGTTTGTTCGCGTTGGCACTCGTCTAGGTTTGGCAGAGATGATTCGCGGTGGCACGACTACATACTGCGACATGTACTACTTTGAAGATGCTATCGCCGACGAAACTAGTAAGGCTGGCGTTCGGGGTGTGTTGGGCGAAACGGTCATCGACTTTCCGGTTGCCGATAATAAGACGAATGCCGACGCGATGGCGTACGTCGAGAAGTTCGTAAAGAGATGGCAGGGTAACGATTTGATTGTTCCTGCTATTGCACCTCATGCGCCCTACACAGTTTCGGAGGAACATCTTAGGGCCGCACGCGCATTCTCTGATCGCACTGGCGCGCCAATCGTTACTCACGTCTCCGAAACAAAGAAGGAACTTGAAGACAGTCTTAAGGCGAAGAATGGCAGTCCCGTCCAATATCTCGAAAGAATCGGATTCCTGAACGATAAGGTGATAGCCGCTCACATGGTCTGGCCCCAGGGTGATGATCTGGAAACGCTTAAACGCCGCGGAGTAGGTGTCATTCACAATCCACAGTCGAACATGAAGTTGGCTTCAGGAGTGGCGCCAGTACCCAAAATGTTGGCCGAGGGGTTGCTGGTCGGGCTCGGGACTGATGGTGCAGCTTCGAACAACGACCTGAATATTTGGGAGGAGATGGATACCGTTGCCAAACTTCATAAGGTATTCAGCGGTGACCCTAAGATAATTTCTGCCCTACAGGCGTTCGAGCTGGCGACCATTCGAGGCGCCCAGGCGCTTCATCTCGACAAGGAGATAGGTTCATTAGAGACGGGAAAGCGGGCCGATCTTCTGCTCATCGAACGTGATTCGTTGAATCAGACTCCGATGTATAACTTATATTCGGACTTGGTTTATGCAACGAAGGCAAATGATGTAGAGACAGTGATTATCAACGGCCGGATCGTAATGCGAGATTGCAAACTACTGACCCTCGACGAGCCAACGATCAAAAAGGACGCGAGCGTCTTTAGGGAACGAATTATCAAAAGTCTGACCCCGCCTGCCGGACAATAGAAAACTTAAGGATTAGTCGATTTCTCTCACGACCTCTTCTACTGCCTTGCGAAAAGATGCCGGGGTCAACATCCGAGCTTCTTGCCGGTTCTGTTAAGACAGAGCGGCCATGAACCGAGCAATCTTTTCGCTTGTGCGGATTTCACATTAAAGACCGCTTTTGCTGAAATGGGAAAAGCGTCGCCGGGCCGCCGCACTCCAAAGGATGCTTGCCTCATTTGAGTTGAGCGGCCATAATAGGGCGTCAAGTTACTAAAGCGAGCCTCATGCTCGCTTTTCTTATTTTGGGAGTCAGCCTATTGAAATCTTTATCTCATTCTTCTTTAACAACTTATGCGATCCTCCCGACACTCGTAATTACCATCACTGCAATCTTCGCAGCTGGGCAGTCCACTGGCTCAGCGGAAGACGCTTCCTCCTCAACCCCAGTTTTGCGTCGAATTGACCGAGCCAGAGCCCTTGCAGCGGCGCACCAGCTACCCTCAGCGGCCAGCGAACTCGAGAATATTCGTGCGTCAGTTGGCGATGTCACGATACGAAACGTAGCAACGCTAATGTTGCTCGGAATTTATCTTGAAGACGGCACCTACGGACGTGCTCAATCCTTGCTCGAAGAGGCTTTTCAGGCTCGTGGTTCGCAAAAGGATGAGTCGATCCGAACCTATTTCGCCGCCGCGGGCCAAACTGTAATCGGAATTCGCGCACGACTCGCCCGCTATCGTAGCTTCGGCTTGAACCCATCAGATGTCGACTTGCCGGTTGAGGCAAACACGGACCTCGATCGCATGCGCAACCTGACCGAGCGAATCATTGCTCAAGCAAAAGAGATATCCCAGGAACAGGGGCGTGGATACGACGCGCTGGCATTGCAGGAGGATGTACTCGGAATAAGGTTATCGCTGGCAAGGGACAACTCAGATCGCGATAAATGGCAGTCAGAGTATGTTGACGCGCGAGAAAGATTGGCTTCGCTACAGCGCGCCTCTTCGCTCGGTAGATCCGCGGCCCTTGATGCGTTGACGTCCAGAATTCCAAATCCGTTTCAAACGGCCAAACCAGACGGAAGCCCCAACGACAAGGGAAGTACAGTTTTACCAGTCTCGGGCGCAGCACCGTCGGCGGCAGTCCCGACGAGCAGTCCGACACCCAGTTCCAGCACTGATAATTCCGAGCCAAAGTTGGTCAGCACGGGATCGTTGAGCGGTCGAGAAACAAAGCGAGTGACTCCGGGCTATCCAGCAATTGCAAAGTCGAGCAAGATCTCCGGGACCGTTAGGGTCTTCGCGATTGTCGACGAGAACGGCAAAGTTTGGGTCACAAACTCCGAAGGACCTACCCTGCTAAGGAAGGCAGCCGAAGATGCGGCAAGGGGTTGGAGCTTTCCCCCTACAGTAGTTGGAGGCCGGCCGGCCCGGCTCGCTGGTTACCTGGACTTCGACTTCAAACTCTAGCTTAGTGCCGGGCTCTACGGCACGTAGATCACCCTCGAATTATCGAATTTTTGCTAACAGTTCCAGTTGTTTGCCGGTACTTGCGCCTAATCTTGACTTAAAAGTAAGGTTTAGCTTAAGATTCGGCCAGTTAATAATTTACGGACCCGACGGTAGTTCGAAGCATTGGTTTAGAGATGAAGATTTCTGCACAAGAAGAGTATGGACTGCGTTGCCTGCTTCAGTTGGCTTACGCAGAGGCGAAGGGCGAGACCCTGACGCTGTCGCAGATTTCCAGGCGTGAAGGTATCTCGGCCGCCAATGCCGGAAAGCTGATGTGGATTTTAAGCAAGGCAGGACTCGTCAGCTCGACGCGGGGCACGAAGGGCGGTTATACGCTCGCCCGACCGGCTTCTGAGATCCAGCTCAATCAGGTTATTCGAGTACTTGAGGGCGAACCTGCCGAATCGCATTGCAAGAGCTATGCGGGCGTGTTGGATGCATGCGTCCACACGGGTGATTGTGGGATTAGACCCGTTATCGTTGAGTTACATCAAATCGTAGATAACGCGCTAGCTGAAATTACCTTGTCGCAATTATTGGGAAGCGAAGAGAAGGTTGATCAGGCACTCCATCAAATTCAAGGAGCAAAGCCTCGAACTGAGCCTTCACCGATAGGCGCTTAGCGAATTTTGGAACAGATACAGGCTGATTAAGACATGAGCACTGCTGAGCTAATAGGCAACCAGGAATATAAATACGGTTTCGTCACCGATATCGAATCTGATGTGATTCCTCGTGGACTGACGGAAGACACCATTCGACTCATTTCAGAAAAGAAAAACGAGCCCGAATGGATGTTGGAGTTCCGTCTAAAGGCTTATCGCCATTGGTTAACTATGACGGAGCCGAAACATTGGCCCAACATCAGTTACCCCGACATCGATTATCAGGACATCATTTACTACAGTGCGCCTAAGCAAAAAATAACCAAGAAGAGTTTGGACGAGGTCGATCCAGAGTTACTTAAGACGTTCGAGAAACTTGGGATCCCGCTCCAGGAGCAGAAGCAACTCGCCGGTGTAGCGGTTGATGCCGTTTTCGATTCGGTCTCAGTTGCGACAACCTACAAAGAAAAACTCAAAAAGCATGGTGTGATCTTTTGCTCGTTCACCGAAGCTATCAAGGATCATCCGGACCTTGTTAAGAAATACCTGGGTTCCGTTGTTCCGACAAACGATAACTTTTTTGCTGCTCTAAACAGTGCGGTGTTCTCTGATGGGAGTTTCTGTTTCATACCTAAAGGCGTGCGCTGCCCGATGGAGTTATCAACCTACTTCCGTATCAACAACGCAGATTCCGGACAGTTTGAACGAACGTTAATTGTTGCCGAGGAAGGTTCGTACGTCTCATATCTTGAGGGGTGTACCGCGCCAAAGTTTGATAAGAATCAACTTCATGCTGCCGTTGTTGAACTGGTCGCCCTCGATGACGCACAGATTAAATACTCGACAGTGCAGAACTGGTACGCAGGAGACGAGCAGGGGCGTGGAGGGATCTATAACTTCGTTACCAAAAGAGGAAAGTGCGCCGGCAGGAACTCAAAAATTTCCTGGACGCAAGTAGAAACGGGTTCCGCTATCACGTGGAAGTACCCCTCGTGCATTCTGGCGGGAGATAACTCGGTTGGCGAGTTCTACTCGGTGGCGTTGACGAATCACGCGCAACAGGCGGACACCGGGACAAAGATGATTCATCTCGGCAAGAACACTCGTTCAACAATAATCTCGAAGGGTATTGCAGCCGGTAGATCAAATAACAGCTATCGAGGCCTGGTGAAAGTCATGCCCAAGGCTGAAGACGCCCGGAACTACACTCAGTGCGATTCGATGTTGATTGGCTCAACTTGTGGGGCAAACACTTTTCCCTACATTGAAGTGATGAATAGTAGTTCGAGTGTTGAGCATGAAGCGTCGACTTCCAAGATCAGCGAAGAGCAGTTGTTTTACCTGCAGCAGAGAGGAATCTCGCAGGAAGATGCGGTTTCGCTGATTATTAACGGGTTCTGTAAAGATGTCTTCCTTCAGTTGCCGATGGAGTTCGCGGTTGAAGCGCAACGGTTACTTGGTCTGAAACTCGAAGGAAGTGTTGGATAAGAGAAGGCAGCAATGAATCGGGTGTCAGTTACGCAATTGTTTTGATTTCGCGTCTGACACCCGATAGCTGTGAACAGGTTTAGGAGAAGAGATTAGTGATGCTGGAAATTCGAAATTTACACGCCGGAATTGAGGGAACGGAGATTCTGAAAGGGATCGATCTGACCATCAATAAAGGCGAAGTTCACGCGATCATGGGGCCGAACGGTTCTGGTAAATCAACCCTCGCAAAAGTGCTGGCCGGACATCCACAGTACCAGGTAACCGCTGGTGAGGTGCTCTATAACGGCAAGAACCTGCTCGAACTAGCTCCACATGAACGCGCTCTTGAAGGGGTGTTCATGGCTTTTCAGTATCCAATAGAGGTTCCAGGAGTTTCGAATGCTCAATTTCTGCGACTCGCCTATAACGAGAAGCGTAAACATCTCGGCGAAGAAGAACTGGATCCGCTCGAGTTTAAAGACTTGCTGAAAGAGCGCGCCAGGGTTGTCGAGATGGATGCGAGTTTTATGACGCGATCAGTAAATGAAGGATTCTCAGGCGGGGAAAAGAAGCGCAATGAGATATTGCAGATGGCGGTTTTGGAGCCGATGTTAGCAGTGCTTGATGAAACGGATTCCGGTCTGGACATTGACGCGTTGCGCGTCGTTGCCGGTGGCGTAAATCAATTGCGAACACCAGACAACGCTATCATCGTCGTTACTCACTACCAGCGACTGCTGAATTACATCGTTCCTGACTTTGTTCACGTTCTGGCGAGCGGTCGGATCGCGCGCGAAGGAGGAAAGGAACTCGCGCTTGAGTTGGAAGAGAAGGGTTACGACTGGATTAGGGCGGAACAAAACGGAAGTGGGGTAAGCGCGATCGCGAAGTAGATATGGTGAGTCAAATCGTTAAGCCAGATAGAAACTTTCAAGCTGCCTTCCAATCGTTACGTGAGACCGATCCAGCAGCAGCGTGGTTCCAACTCGTACGCGAAACTGCGATGGATCGCTTTGAATCCTTGGGATTTCCCTCAGTCGCAGACGAAGAATGGAAGTACACGAATCTCGCACCTTGGGCCAAAGGTAGTTTTACGCCCGCTTCAAATCAGTCGCACATCACCCGAGATGCTGTTCAGAGTCTACGGTCGCACGAGACTGCTAACAGTCATCTAGTGCTGGTTAACGGTTTCTT
>Ga0070659_100004263_pt1 | contig 10207 bp, 12 predicted proteins | sample KBSC23metaG_FD_64666 | JGI IMG/M metagenome (GOLD analysis project Ga0070659, IMG submission 64666) | Corn rhizosphere microbial communities from Kellogg Biological Station, Michigan, USA - KBS C2-3 metaG | ecosystem: Host-associated > Plants > Roots > Rhizosphere > Soil ...
CCAAAGCGAACAGGATAAGTCCCGCGACGATCCCGCCGAGAAAGCTGCGCGTCATGATCCGTCTCCCCTGATTGTGCGCCGGTTGTAGACCCGAACGCGGCGGAGGCGAAATCAGACCATCAGGTCGCGGACGAAATCGTGGAGGAAGACGCGGCGCGAGGCCTTAAGCCGCTCCGACTTCAGGATGGTGTGGACCAGGTCGCGGCATTTCTCGGCATCGTTGTTGATCAGCACATAGTCGTACTCGGCCCAATGGCTGATCTCGGCGGCGGCGCGGTCCATGCGGCGACGGATCACCTCCTGGCTGTCGGTGCCGCGGCGGGTGAGGCGCCGCTCCAGCTCGGTCAGCGACGGCGGCAGGATGAAGACGCGGACGATGTCCGGATCGACCTGCTTCAATTGCTGCGTGCCCTGCCAGTCGATGTCGAGGAGGACGTCGCGGCCGCCCTCGATCGCCTTCATCACCTCGCTCTTCAGCGTGCCGTAGCGGTGGCCGAAGACGTGCGCCCATTCGAGGAAATCGCCGTTGGCGACCATCGATTCGAACTTTTCGGTGGTGACGAAATGATAGTCGCGCCCGTCGATTTCGCCCGGCCGCCGCGGGCGGGTCGTCGCCGACACCGACATGGCGATGCCGTCGTCGCTGCCCAGCAGCATCCGCGCGATGGTGGACTTGCCCGCTCCGCTCGGGCTCGACAGGACGAAGAGGAGGCCGCGGCGCTTGAAGGCGCTTTTGATTTCCATGCGCGCTACTGGCTTGCCGCGCGCCCGCCCGTCAAGCAGGTTGGGGCATGACGAAGCGGATCGCGCTGCTGCGGGGCATCAATGTCGGCGGACGCAATGCTGTGCCGATGGCGGCGCTGCGGGAGGTCTGCGCCAGATTGGGGTGGCGGGAGGTCGCGACCTTCATCCAGAGCGGCAACGTCGTGTTCGAGGCGAAGGGGTCCGATGAAGCGCTCGAAGCGGCGCTGGAGGAAGCGCTGGCGAAGCGGTTCGACGTGCGGACGGCGGTGATCGTCCGCTCCGCCGCCGAATGGGCGAAGATCGTTGCGGCCAATCCGTTTCCGGGCGAATCGGAGCGGGAGCCGAACCGGGTGCTGGTCGGCCTTTCGAAACACTCTCTCACTAGAGGGGCCGCGGAGGCGCTGGCGGCGAAGGCGGCGGCGGGGGAGCGGGTCGAGCAGGCGGGAGGGGCGTTGTGGTTTCACTATCCGAACGGGGCGGGGCAGTCGAAGCTTACCCCGGCGACGATCGACCGCGCGGCGGGATCGCAAGTGACGGCGCGCAACTGGCGGACGATGACGGCGCTGGCGGACATGGCCGGGTGAGCGGCCGCATCGGACGCCGCGCCTGGCTGATCGTCCTCGCGCTGGTCGTCGCGGCGGCGGCGATCCTGCTGCTGATGGGGCGGCCGCCCATCTGCACCTGCGGGACCGTCAAGCTGTGGGTCGACACCGCCAAGGGGCCGGACAACAGCCAGCACCTCTCCGACTGGTACACGCTGAGCCACATCATCCACGGCTTCCTGTTCTTCGGGCTGACCGCGCTGCTCCTCCGCCGCCGCACCATCGGCCTCCGGCTCATCACGGCGGTGATCGTCGAGGCCGGGTGGGAGATCGTCGAGAACAGCCCCTTCATCATCGAGCGCTACCGCCACGCGACGATGGCGCTCGGCTATTCGGGCGACACCGTGCTGAACTCGGTGTCGGACATCAGCGCGATGATCTTGGGCTTCCTCATCGCCAGGCGCCTGCCCTGGTGGGGCACGGTCGCGCTGGCGATCGGGTTCGAGCTGCTCGCGCTCGCCGTCATCCGCGACAACCTGACGCTGAACGTCTGGATGCTCGTCGCGCCGTCCGACACGATCCGCGCCTGGCAGGCGGGCGGCTGAGCGCCAAGGGTCTGGACTCATAACCGGCAACGGCCATGACGAGGCGGAGAGGTGGTCAGGGCTAGGCGCGAGGAGGGAGCGATGCTTGATGCATCGTGACCGACGAGCAACGACGGAGGGTTCCCCACAAAGTACTACTTTGTGGGGGTCCCACCATGGCCGGCTCTCCGCCTCGCCGCTTCGCGGTCGTCCGGAGAAGGGCAGCGGCTACGTCGCGGCGCTTGTGCGGGCAACCAGCCCGCCCTGCGCACCGCTCCTTGCCGCTGCCCTTCTCCGGACGATCCTGGCCATTGCCGGTTATGAGTCCAGACCCTAGCCGCCGCTGGCGGCGAGCTGGCGGACCCGGTCGAAATGCTGCTGGACGATCGGCGCCGCGGCACCGGCGATCTGGCGCAGCGGCGGCGCGTCGCCGTGCTGCGCGTAGTTGCTGTGGAGGGCGAGGGCCATCTGGTGCGCCTGCACCTGCTGGTCGAGATAGACCCGGTTGAAATTGCCGGCGGGGGCGGCGCGCAGCTGGTCGAGCATCTGCTGCTGCATGGGGAGCAGCGCCGGCGTGATCGGCGGCATGCCGGCGAACCGCGCGCCCAGCATCAGTTGCCGGGAGGTCTCCGTGTGGTCCACGGCCAGCATCTGCGCAAAATCCCGCACGGCGCGCGAGGCGGCGCGGGTGCGGGCGATTTGCGACGACTGGATCTCGTAAAGATCACCCGCCGCGGCCCTGGCGACATAGGCGTCACGAGTGGTGGGCGTCGCCTCCCCCGTCAGCGCGGCAGTCACTGGCGCATCCTTGGGCACACAGCCGGCAAGGACTATCCCGAGCGAGCCAGCGGCGGCCGCGAGGAGGATCTTGGCGCGCACCTACTCAGCCGCCGGCGAGGCCTTCGACGACCTTGCCGGTGCCGCCGCAGACCGGGCAGGCTTTGCCGTCATGCTCTCCCGTGCCGTTGCAGTGGCGGCACAGATTCTCGCCCGTGCCGGGCGTCCCCGGCGCAGCCTCGTCGCCGGGATTGGTGGGCTCGTTGCTCATGAAGCGGGAAGCGCGCGGATGCGGGAGAGGTTCCGGCCGCGGAACCGACGCCGCGCGGGCGGGGTTCACCCGACCATGACCCGCTTCCTCCTCGCCGCCGGCACTGCCCTCCTCTGCACCGCGGCACCGTCGCACGCGCAGGAGGTGTTTGGCGGCGTCTATGCCCACGACGTCAATTGGGTGACCCGCAGCGGCATCGAGCATGGCGTGGATTTCGAAGTCGGTGTCCGCGGGCCGCGCCTCCACGCCCTCGATTTCATCGGCGCGCCGCGGCCGCAGGCGTTCGTGTCGGTGAACAGCGCCGGCGACACCCACTTCGCCGCCGCCGGAGTGAGCTGGCAGATCGGGCATCGCTTCTACCTGCGGCCCGGCATCGGCGTCGCCGTCCATACCGGGCCGAGCGATTTCGATCCCAGCAACCGCCGCATCTATTTCGGCTCGCGCGTGCTGTTCGAGCCGGAGCTCGGAATCGGCGTGAAGCTCACCCGCACCGCGTCCGTCGAGGCGAGTTGGGTCCATTTGAGCCACGCCCAGATCTTCAGCGGCCAGAATCCCGGCCTCGACACGGTCGGCGTCCGCTTCAACCTCGGCTTCCGCTGAGCCTCAGCGGCCGATCATCGTCTCCGGGATGACCACGCGGTCGAAGGTCGCCTCGTCGACCAGGCCGAGCTCGAGCCCGGCTTCCTTGAGCGTCTGGCCGTGCTGGTGGGCGTGCTTGGCGATCTTGGCGGCGTTGTCGTAGCCGATCTCGGGGGCGAGCGCGGTGACCAGCATCAGCGAGCGGTTCATCAGCTCGGAGATGCGGCGCTCGTCCGGCTCGAGGCCGTCCAAGGCGCGCTCTGAGAAGCTTTCCATGCCGGTGGAGAGTAGGTCGATCGAGCGCAGCACGTTGGCGGCGATGATCGGCTTGAAGACGTTGAGCTCGAGATGGCCCTGCAGCCCGCCGACGGTGGCGGCGACGTGGTTGCCCATCACCTGGGCGGCAACCATGGTCAGCATCTCGGCCTGGGTCGGGTTGACCTTGCCCGGCATGATCGAGCTGCCCGGCTCGTTCTCCGGGAGCTTCAGCTCACCGAGGCCGCAGCGCGGGCCCGAGCCCAGGAGGCGGATGTCGTTGGCGATCTTGGTCACCGACACGGCGATGACGTTGAGCACGCCCGACAGCTCGACCATCGTGTCGTGGCTCGCCAGCGCTTCGAACTTGTTCGGTGCGGTCTTGAACGGGAGACCTGTGAGGCGGGCGATCTCGGCCGCGAAATCCTCGGCGAAACCCTTGGGCGCGTTGAGGCCGGTGCCGACGGCGGTACCGCCCTGGGCGAGGAGGAGGAGGCGCGGCATCACGGAGCGGACGCGCTCGATCGCCAGCTCGATCTGGGCGGCGTAGCCGGAAAATTCCTGGCCGAGCGTCAGCGGCGTGGCGTCCTGGAGGTGGGTGCGGCCGATCTTGACGATATGGTCCCACGCCGCCGCCTGCGCCGCGAGGCGGCGGTGCATGCCGTTCAGCGCGGGGATGAGGCGCATCTCGACCGCGCGCGCCGCCGCGACGTGCATCGCGGTGGGGAAGCTGTCGTTGGACGACTGGCCTTTGTTGACATGATCGTTGGGGTGGACCGGGCTCTTGCCGCCGCGGGTACCGGAGAGGATCTCGTTGGCGCGGCCGGCGACGACCTCGTTGGCGTTCATGTTGGACTGGGTGCCGGAGCCGGTCTGCCATACGACGAGCGGGAACTGGTCGTCGTGCATGCCGTGCGCGACTTCGCCGGCCGCCTGCTGGATCGCTTCGGCGATGTCGGGGGCGAGGCCGCCGCTCTTGCCGTTCACCCGCGCCGCGGCCTGCTTCACATAGCCCAGCGCATGGACGATCTCCGTCGGCATCGTCTCGCGGGGACCGAACGGGAAGTTCTGGATCGAGCGCTGCGTCTGCGCGCCCCAGTAGGAATCGCCCGGGACGGCGATGGGTCCGAAGCTGTCGCTCTCGGTGCGGGTGGGCTTGGAAATCATGCCCGCGCCTTTAGCGGGGTGGAACGGCGCCGTCACCCCAGTGAGGAAGGGGGAGCGGTGGTGCGCACGCACAGAACGTCATGCTGAACTTGTTTCAGCATCCAGGTCTCCACCGCCCGAGCGGGCGACCAGCTGGACCCTGAAACAAGTTCAGTGTGACGGCCGAGGGGCGGACGGGCGGGCGTTACGACTCGCCGGCGCGGGGGCTACTTCTTGCGCTTGAAATCCACCGCGACGACGTTTGAGCCGTCTTCGACCGGCTCGCCGAGCGGGTGGTCGTTTTCCGCTTCCTCGTGCGCCTGGAGGCTGCCGTCCTCGGCCTGGGCCTGGAACTGGAGGGCGAAGTTGACGGCGGGGTCGACGAAGCCGGTGATGGCCGAGAAGGGGATGACGAGGCGCGCCGGCGCCTGGTTGAAGCTCAGGCCCACTTCGAAGCCGTCGCCGCCGACCTTCAGGTCCCAGAAGCGGTTCTGGATGACGATGGTCATCTCGTCCGGGAAGCGCTCGGTGAGGTGGCGCGGGATGTCGACTCCGGCGGCGCCCGTCTTGAAGGTAATGTAGAAATGGTGCTCGCCGGGGAGGTGGCCGGTGCTCTCCACTTCGCCGAGGACGCGGCCGACGACGGCGCGCAGCGCCTCCTGCACGATCTCGTCGTAGGGAATCAGGCTGTCGGGCGCGTCGCTGGGCATCTCCCTTGTGGTAGCGCGGCCTAAGCCCCGGTCAAGCGGCTTGCGCGGCGGCGGCAATCCATGTTGAGCAAGCGGGGCGAGCCGAGGAGAGTCTCAAGCCCATGGCGATCGATGCGACCCAGCCCTATGACGACAGCAACATCTTCGCGCGGATCCTGCGCGGGGAGATCCCGGCCAAGGCGGTCTATGAGGACGCTCATGCACTTGCCTTCCACGACATCAATCCGCAGGCGCCGGTCCATATCCTGGTGATTCCCAAGGGGCCGTACGTGTCGTGGGACGATTTTTCCGCGCGCGCTTCGGAGGCGGAGATTGCCGGCTTCATACGGGCGGTGGGGCATGTGGCGCGGGAGAATGGACTGGTGGCGCCGGGCTACCGGCTCCTCGCCAATGCCGGAGGGCACAGCGGCCAGGAAGTGCCGCATCTCCACGTTCACCTGTTCGGCGGGCGGCCGCTCGGGCCGATGCTCGCGCGCTGAGAGCGTTGCAGGGCGAAACCTGTTGCGCAGGGAGGATCAGCCGCTAGGCTGCCGACGCTGCAGCGCGAGGCGCCTTGGCGGAAATGCGAAAGCGATTACAAAGACGAAGCGGCCCTGAGGCCGCCATGCAAGGGGAAGCACATGATTTTCGGGCGCGTTAAGCCACTCGACGCCATCCTGGCGACGGCCGAGAAGAAAAGCCTCAAACGGTCGCTCGGCGCCTTCCAGCTGACCATGCTGGGCATCGGCGCGGTGATCGGCACCGGCATCTTCGTCCTGACCGCCACGGCGGCCCAGAAGGCCGGGCCGGGCATGATGATCTCCTTCATCGTTGCCGGCGTTGTCTGCGCCCTTGCTGCGCTCTGCTATTCCGAGCTGGCCTCGATGGTCCCGGTGGCGGGCTCCGCCTACACCTACAGCTATGCGGTGATGGGCGAGCTGCTCGCCTGGATGGTCGGCTGGGCGTTGATCCTCGAATACGCGCTCGGGGCCAGCGCCGTCGCGGTAGGATGGTCCGGCCACATCGTCGGCTTCCTCGATTCAGTGGGGGTGCACCTACCACATGCGCTCACCGTCGGTCCCAAGATCGAGTGGGGCATCTTGAAGGGCGGCGAGGTCGGCGGCATCGTCAACTTGCCCGCGGTGATCATCACCGGCCTCGTCACCTGGCTGCTCGTCGTCGGCACCAAGGAGAGCGCGACGGTCAATGCGGTGCTCGTCGCTATCAAGGTTACGGCGCTGACCCTGTTCGTGATCATCACCGTGCCGATGATCTTCGGCCACACGCCGAACTTCCAGCCTTTCGTCCCGCGCGGCTGGGGCAATCCTTTGTCGTCCGAAGGCGTCGGCGTGCTCGGCGCCGCGGCGTCGATCTTCTTCGCCTATGTCGGCTTCGACGCGGTGTCGACCGCGGCGGAGGAGACCAAGAACCCGCAGCGCAACGTGCCCATCGGCCTGATCGCCTCGCTGGCGATCTGCACCATCTTCTACCTGCTGGTGGCCGGCGGCGTGATCGGCTCGTTCGGGGCCCAGCCGCTGATCGATCCGGCGACCGGCAAGTACTTTGTGGAAGGATCGCCGGAGCTCTACGGCAGTGCCGCCTGCCAGGCGGCCCACGCGCCGCTCGTCTGCTCGAAGGAGGCGCTCGCCTACGTGCTGCGCGAGGTCTCCTCGCCCTGGACGGGCTGGCTGGTCGGCCTTGCCGCCACCATCGCACTGCCGTCGGTCGTCCTGCTGATGATGTACGGCCAGACCCGCATCTTCTTCGTGATGGCCCGCGACGGCCTGCTCCCCCAGAAGCTCGCCACGGTGCACCCGAAGTTCCGGACGCCCTGGGTCGTCACCATCGTCACCGGCATTGCGGTGGCGATCTGCGCCGCCTTCCTGCCGGTCGGCACGCTCGCCGATTATTCGAACTCGGGAACCCTGTTCGCCTTCGCGGCGGTGTCGCTCGGCGTGCTGATCCTTCGCAAGAAGGACCCGACCCGCGCGCGGCCGTTCCGGACGCCCGCCATCTGGGTGATCGCGCCGGCCTCGATCATCGGCTGCGTCGTGCTGTTCGCCAGCCTCAACATCGCCTCGAAGCTGGTCTTCCTGGTGTGGGCGGCCGTCGGCCTCGTCTTCTACTTTCTCTACGGATACCGGAAGAGCCATGTCGGCCGGGGTATCATCGACGTGCCGGAGCACGAGGCCTATGAAGGCACCGAGCCCCCGGTGCCGGGGACGCATTGAGGAGATGAAGAGGCCGGGAGAGATCCCGGCCTCTTTCCCATTCAGCCGAGCTTGGCGTCGACCAGCGCCTTGAGGTCCGCCTCCGGCCGGGCACCGTAGTGGGAGATGACTTCGGCGGCGGCGATGGCGCCCATCTGCAGGCTGTCGCGCAAGGGGCGCTGCTGGCTGAGGCCGGCGAGGAAGCCGGCGGCGAAGAGGTCGCCCGCGCCGGTCGTGTCGACCACCGTCTCGACCGGCTCGGCGGGAACCTGCGCCCGCTCTTCGCCGGAGACGGCTACGGCGCCGTGCTCGCCCCGCGTCACGATCAGGAGGGGGACCCGCTTGGCGGCCGCGGCGACGGCGGCTTCGAAGTCCGCTTCGCCGGTGAGGGAGACGATCTCCGCCTCGTTGGCGAAGAGGATGTCGAGGCGGCCGCTGTCGATGAGGGCGTTGAAGCCGTCGCGGTGGCGCTCGACGCAGAAGCTGTCGGAGAGGGTGAAGGCGACCTTGTTGCCGGCGGCGCGGGCAATGTCGATCGCCTGCTCCATCGCCGCCCGCGGCGTCTCGGGATCCCAGAGATAGCCTTCGAGATAGACGATGCGGGCGCGGCGGACCTGGTCCTCGTCGAGCGCGTCGACGGTCAGGTTCTGGGCGGCGCCGAGGAAGGTGTTCATGGTCCGCTGCGCGTCCGGCGTGACGAGGACGAGCGAGCGGGCGGTGGGAATTCCGCCCTGCTGCACCGGCGTGGTGAACTCGATGCCGATCGAGCTTATGTCGTGGCGGTAGACTTCGCCCAGCTGATCGTCGGCGACCTGGCCGACGAAGCCGGCCTTCGCGCCGAGCATGGCGAGGCCGGCAGCGGTGTTGCCGGCCGAGCCGCCGCTGATCTCCCGCCCCGGGCCCATGCGGCCGTAGAGGCGGGTCGCCTCGTCCGCGTCGATCAGGCGCATTGCGCCCTTGTCCAGACCCTCGGCGGCGAGGAATGCATCGTCGGTGGCGGCGATCACGTCGACGATGGCGTTGCCGATGCAGAGGACGTCGAGCGAGGTATCGGACACGAGCGGGACTTTCGAGACTGAGGGGAAAAGAGCGCCGCCCCTAGCCGCCGCTTGCCGCGCCGGTCAATCGCGCGGCTTGCCAGCGGCGGCCGCTTCGGCTTTGGAAGAGGCTGAGCAGGAGGGACGATGCGCAGGCTGGTTGCTATGGCGATGATGCTGGCGGCGGCGGGGTGCGTCAGCCAGCAGCCGGCGGCGGCCCCGCCCGTCCGCCGCGTCCAGGCGCCGCCGCCGCCCGCCGAAGTCCACTACAGCCCGCAGGGGCTCGAGAATGTGATCGGTCGCACTGCGGCATACCTTGCCGCCGAGCTGGGCGAGCCGGACCTCGACATTCGCGAGGGGCCGGCGCGCAAGCTGCAATTCTCCCGCCCCGCCTGTGTGCTCGACGCGTACCTCTATCCCCCCAAGGCGGGGGGCGATCCGATCGTGACGTGGATCGACACGCGGCTGCCGGACGGGCGGGACGCCAACCGGGTGAGCTGCGTCAATGCGCTGGTCGAGGCGCGGCGGCGGTAGCAGTGCCTCTCCAGGCGCGACGCGCATGGGGAGGGGGGTGGAGGCGGGTCGGCATGCCGGGGGCATGCCGAGAGCCGGAACCGGCTGCGCAGCAGCCGTCGGGCGAAGCATGGTGGACGGGTATTCGCTCGCCCGCAGTCCGTGAACGACCCCTCCACCACCCTTCGGGTGGTCCCCCTTCCCACGAGCTTTGCTCGCAGGGAGGCAAAAAAAGAGGCCCCTGAAGGAGCCTCCTTCCAATTCACCGAGGCGGGCGGCCTTAGGTCGCGTCGCGCGAGTTAGTGGATCATATGCGGCTTCAGGAAATCGGCCACGGCGGAATTCGAAGGCGAGGCGTAATCGTCCACAGTCTCCGAATCGGTCTGAAAATTCTCGAACATCGGGCAGTCGGTGTCGGTCGCCTCGAGCGAGGTCTCGGCTAGCTTCTTGCCCGTCTTGGCTTCCCACAAGGTGAGCGCGTAGGTTGCCGTATGCCAGCGGACCTTGTTCTGGCCTTCCTTGCCGTCCGTCTTATATTTGTCGCAGACCTTCACCTCTTTCGCGGCTGTCCGCTTGGCGCAGACGACGAGGTCGATCGCCCTGAACGCGTCGCTGGTCGGTGAAAATTGCACGGTCCAGTCGGCGGGCAGCGAGCTCGAATGGTCGCTGAAATCGTCCTTGTAGGTCTGGAAATACAAGGCCTTGTGGCCTTTGGCGGCGGGATCGTAGGCGGTCGCGGCCGAGAAAGGAGCGCCCGAGCACACGCCCTTGAAATTTTCGGGGAACAGCTTGCTCGCCAGCGCGGCGTCGGCCGCGGCGTTCGCGCTTGCGGCCGTATTATCGCCGCCATTCTTACCGCA
>Ga0070659_100004266_pt1 | contig 10205 bp, 8 predicted proteins | sample KBSC23metaG_FD_64666 | JGI IMG/M metagenome (GOLD analysis project Ga0070659, IMG submission 64666) | Corn rhizosphere microbial communities from Kellogg Biological Station, Michigan, USA - KBS C2-3 metaG | ecosystem: Host-associated > Plants > Roots > Rhizosphere > Soil ...
AGCACGCAGTCGCCCGGTCCGAAGGTGCGCTCGCCGACGCCCTCGTAGACGAACTTGATCGTGCCCTTGAGCACGTAGAACATCTGGAAGTCGCACTGGTGCCGGTGGAGCCCGGTGGTGTGCAGGTCGTGGGTGTCGCCGCCCTGCTTCACCCGCACGATGTGGGCGCGCATCTTGCCGTGGGTGGCGTCCGCGATGCCGAGGTCGCGGTACTCCATGAAGCTGCGGAGGCCGGGCTGGTAGACGGCGTCCTTGGCGTAGCTGGCGCTGAACTTCTGCTTGGGGTCGCTCATGTCAGATCTCTCCTCTCGGGATCAGACGGTGCGCTGCAGGAAGCCGGTGGTCAGTGGCCACGTGAGGTCGGCGTAGTAGGGCTGGAAGCCCGGGTTGTCGGGATGCCGGAAGCCGTGCTGGGCGTCGGAGAAGAAGTGCCACTCCACGAGCTTGCCGTTGGCGAGGAAGGCCTGCCAGAGCGGGCCCTGGATGGCCGGCGTGGCGATGTAGTCCTGGCCGGCCGCGAACACGAGGCTCGCGCACTGGAGCGTCTTCGCGAGGTGGAAGGCGTGCCGTGGGCGGTGCCCGGTCTCGGGCTCGTCGCGCACCGAGGGGTAGTAGAGCACGATGGCCTTCACCGACGGGTGATCGGCCGCGAACGGGATCAGCAGGCGCCCGCCCATGCAGTGGCCGATGCAGCCGGTGCGCGCCGGGTCGGTCCCCATGCGGTCGATCAGGTAGCGCCAGGCCTCGTCCATCTTGTCCAGGAACTCGTCGTCGCCGTGCTTGGCCTGCAGATCCGCGCCCATGCCGATGTGGGTGGTGCCCGCGATGCCGAACATGTTGAAGAGATCGGGGGCGAGCACGTCGAAGCCGAGGCACGCCAGCCGATAGGCGTCGATCTTGTAGTCCGCGGTCACCCCGTGGGCGTGGTGGACCATCAGGATGCCCGGCCGCTTGCCCGGCGCGTCGGGATGCGCCATGTACCCCGGGATGCCGTCCTGCTCCTGCGTGACCATCCGTGCCACGACGTTCATGGCCGCACCACGTCGTTCATGTCCGCTCCTTGATCGAGACCCGCCAGTGGATCCGGTCTTCTTCCGGCGGATAGTCGCCCGCCGCCTTGTGGTACGAGCACCGGTTGTCCCAGATCACCACGTCGCCCTTCCGCCACTTGTGCGTATAGCAGCCCTCGGGCCGGATCATGCGCTCGGTCAGCTCGTCGATCAACGCGTCGCTCTCCGCCGGCTCGAGCCCGTCGATGGAGAGGATCTTGCCCGGATCGAAGTAGAGGCCCCGGCGGCCCGTCTCCGGATGCGGGCGGACGATCGGGTGGCGGACCGGGATCCAGTCGCGGTCCTCCGGGTTCAGCAGCGCCGTCGCCTTCTTGCGCCCGCCGTAGGTGAAGGCGCCCGTGCGCCCCTCCAGGCGCTCCTTGAGCCGCGCGGGCAACGCGTCGTACGCCGCGTACATGCTGGCGAAGTGAGTGTCGCCGCCACGGCTCGGCACCGCGAGCGCGTAGAGCTGGGTGGCCTTGAAGGGCTCGGCGTCGTAGGCGCCGTCGGTGTGCCAGCCCTCCGCGCCGCGGCGGTAGATCGCCAGGTCGAGCGTCCCATCGGCGCCGAACTTGTTCGCGCCGAGCAGCGTGATCTCGGGCCGCTCCGGATGCCGCGTCATCTTCGAGGGATGCGGCACGACCTCGCCGAAGCGCCGGCTGTAGGCCAGGAAGTCGTCGATCTCGAGCGTCTGCTCCGGCACCACCGCCACGTTGTGGTCGAGCCACGCCCGGTAGATCCGGGCGAAGCCGGCGTCGTCGAGCCGGCGCAGGTCCACGCCGCGGATCTCGACGCCGATCTGCGGGCCGAGCGGGCGGACCTCGATGGCGGCCGCCGTCATCCCCGCCCCGCGCCGCCCGGTCCCGCCAGCGCCGCCTTCACTCGCTCCGGGCGGAACGGGATCGTGCGGAGACGCACGCCCGTCGCGTCGAACACCGCGTTGGCCAGCGCCGCACCGACGGGCGTGGACGCGGCCTCGCCCGCGCCGAGGGGCGGCTGGTCCAGCCGCTGGATCACCTCCAGCTCGAGCCTCGGCACCTCCGGGAACGTGAGGATCGGGTAGCTCGCCCAGTCCACCGTGGTCACCCGGTCACGGTCGTAGGCGATCTCCTCGTGGAGCGCGCGCGACAGCGTCTGCAGGATGTTGCCCTCGAGCTGCGCCCGCACGCAGTCGGGATTGATCACGAGCCCGCAGTCCTGCGCGGCCACCACCCGGGTCACGCGGATCCTGCCGGTGGCGCGCTCCACCGCGACCTCCATCCCCATGGCCACGATGGTCTCCTCGTGCTTGTAGTGCACGTAGGCGAGCCCGCGCCCGGTCATCACCGCCGCGGCGCGGCGGTCCACCCGTCTGGGCGACGGGCGCGGCTGCCACCCCATGCGCGCGGCCACCTTCCGCAGCACCTCGATGCCACGTGGGTTGGTCAGGCGTCTCAGGCGGAACTCGAGCGGGTCCACGCGGGTCAGCGCCGCGATCTCGTCGGTGAACGACTCCACCGCGAAGGTGTTGGCGATCTTGCCCGGCGCCCGCAGCGGCGAGGTGCGGAGCGGCGCGTCGGCCACCCAGTGCACGACCGCGTTCAGGTTCGCCATCGTGTAGGGCGGGTCGATGTTCTGGTAGATGAGCCCGGTGGAGCGGCCCTGGGTCTGCGCGATCCCCGCCGAGTCCAGCGAGATCAGCGGGATGTTGGGGAGGTTGGCGGTGGCGATGGGCAGCCACGCCTGCGTCTCCCACGCCGCGATCTCGCCGTCCTTGTCGACGGCGGCGCGCAGGTCCAGCATCTGGGCCGGGCCCTTGGGATCGAGCCCGTGCTCCTCCTGGCGGCTCCACTGCACGCGCACCGGCCGTCCCACCGCGCGGGAGAGCAGCAGCGCCTCCAGCGCCGCGTCGTCCGCGCCGTTGGCCCCGTAGGAGCCCGCCCCGTCCAGGTAGATGACGCGCACCTTCGCCCGGTCGACCCCGAGCACGCGCGCGAACGTGTTCTGCAGCCCGTGCACGTTCTGCGACGAGCTCCACACGGTGACGCGATCCGCGCGCACGTCGGCCACCCCGCACGAGGGGCCGATCGAGCCGTGGGTCTGCATGGGCCACCGGTAGGAGGCGCTGAGGGTGCGCGTGCCGGCGGGCGGCGCGGTGAGCCCGGAGAGATCGCCGCGCTTGGCCACCTCCTGGTCGCGCTCGATCTTGCCGGCGCGCATCAGGTCGAACTCGTGCGCGTGGTCGGTGAGGCCGGGGCCCCCGCTCCACTGGGCCTTGATCGCCCGCGCGGCCCGGAGCGCATCCCACTCGCGCTCCGCCACCACCGCCAGGAAGCTCTGGACGCGCACCACGCGTGCGCCGCCGACGCCGGCGATCGACGACTCGTCCACGCTCTCGAGCGTGGCCCCGAGCGCGGGCGGGTGGATGACGCGCGCGTGCAGCATGCTCGGCAGCACCAGGTCTTGCAGGTAGCGATGGTGGCCGGTCACCTTCTCCGGCACGTCGGGCCGGGGGAGCGACTGGCCGATGAAGCGGAAGCGGTCGTGCGGCTTGAGCGGGGCCTGCGCGTCGATCTTCAGATCGAAGGTGCGACCGCCGATCAGCTCGCCGAAAGCCACCGAGCCGGCTCCATCCCTGGCGCGCACCACCCCGTCCGCCAGCTCCAGCTCGGCGGCGGGCCGTCCAAGGCGCGTCGCGGCCATGCCCAGCAGGGCCTGCCGCGCGGTGGCGGCGGCGCGACGGATCTGGACGCCGCCCCGGGCCACGCCGTAGCTGCCGCCGGTGCCGCCCTGGTTCGGCGTGAGCGCGGTGTCGCCCTCGATCATCGCGATGCGATCCGGCGCCAGATCGAGCTCCTCGCCCACCATCTGGCGGATGGCGATGCGAGAGCCGGTGCCGAGGTCCACCCGGCCCACGAAGATCGTGACGGTGCCGTCGCCCCGCACCGCGAGGTAGGAGTCGACCGCGTCGGGGGTCAGCGACTTGCCGAGGAAGCGGTCCGCGTCGGGGATCGACTGGGCGTGCGCGGGCGCGACCGCGCCGAGCCCGTCGCCGCCCAGGCGGACGATGAGGGCTCCGCCCGCCGCGAGGCCGGTGGCGAGGAAGGCGCGGCGCGAGAGCCGGGCCGCCATCTCAGCGCGCTCCCGGCGTGCGGCCCGATGCCCGCAGCACCGCGCGGATGACCCGCGCGTGGCTGCCGCAGCGGCAGAGGTTGCCGGCCAGCGCCTCGCGCACCTGCGGCTCGGTGGGGCGCGGCGTCCGGGCGAGGAGGGCGCGCGCGCTCATCACCATGCCCGCGGTGCAGTAGCCGCACTGGGCGGCCTGCTCGGCGATGAACGCGGCCTGCAATGGATCGGGACGCTCCGGCGAGCCGAGCCCCTCGATCGTGACCACCTCGGAGCCGGCCACCGAGCGGGCGGGTGCGATGCAGGAGCGCACCGCGCGACCGTCCACCAGCACCGTGCACGCCCCGCACTGGGCCAGCCCGCAGCCGAAGTGGGTGCCGGTCAGGGCCAGATCGTTCCGCAGCACGTACAGCAGCGGGGTGTCGGGATCGTCGGTCTCGACCTCCCGGGCCGTCCCGTTCACCTTGAGCGTCAGCTTGGCCATGTGCCCGCCTCCCGGATCATCATGCGCCCGCGGGCAACTAGTTACCGCGCCGGCCGGCGCGCGCGAGCCACTGCTGGTCGCGCGGCGAGGCACGGCGGGCGAGGCGGCGAGAGATCAGGCGGGTGGCGTCGTCCCACCGCTGGAGCGCCAGGTAGCACTGCACCATCGTCTCCTCGTAGATCTCCCACTGGGCGTGGCTGCCCCCGATGCGGTGCATCTCGGCCTCGACCGGCTCGAAGTGGCGCAGGGCACCCGCGTGGTCGCCCGCCGCGAAGGCGGCGGTGCCCAGCACGAGGGGCAGCACCACGCGGGCCGCGATCGGGTGGCCCTTGGCTCCGAGCGCGCGGAGGCCGTCCGCCTGCCGGTCCAGCGCGGCCTGGTCGCCGCACGCCGCGTAGGCGAAGGCGGCGTGCACCTCGCCGAAGAGGAAGCCGGGACGCGAGACCTTCTCGGCCAGGTCGGCGAGGGCGCGCCACGGCAGCGCGCCCCCCTCCGCGTCGAGCTTCAACCGCCAGAGCAGCGCGGTGCCGTCGGTCATGGCCGAGCGGGGGTTGCTCGAGGGCAGGATCTCGCGCTCGAAGATCTCCATCGCGTGCGCGTGGCGGCCGGCGTGCAGCGCGAACATCGCCTGGTGCCAGGCCATGTGGCAGTGGAACGAGGCGCGCCGGTCGTAGCCCGCCATCCACTCGTCGAGGAAGGCGGCGCCCGCCTCGCAGTCGAGGGTCTCGAGCGAGATGTGGGCGAGGTTGTGCGCCGCGTGAGCGTTCCGAGGGTACTTCTGCAGGGAAGCCTCCGAGAGCCGGCGCGACTCGTCGAAGCGGTCCACCTCGTGATAGGTGAAGGCGAGCGCGGACTGGTACCACCAGTCGTCACCGTAGGCGGGGGCCAGGCGCTCCATGAACGCGACCCGATACTCCTCTCGGTCGGCGGCGCCGGCCAGGGCGATCGCGCTGCTCACCTGGTTCACCAGCACCGCGTCGCGCGGGAAATCCTTCACGTGCTCGTCGGCCAGCGCGAAGCCCCGCGCGCTCTCGCCGCCCACGAAGGCGTCGAGGGCCTCCACGTGCTGGCGCTCACGCCTCGACGCGCCGCCCACCGTCTCCCGCGCGCGGGCCATCGCGGCGCGCGCGGCGGCGGCGTCGCCCGCGACGAGGGCCAGCAAGGCCCGGCCGGTGTGCGCCACCGCGAGGCCGGGGTCGGCCTCCACCGCCTGGGCGAGCCGCGTCTCGCCCTCGGGGCCATAGGCCAGCAGGTGGTCCATGCCGTCCTGGAAGCGCTCGAAGGCGACGGACGAGTCGGTGGTGACGGTCAGGCCGTAACGGTCGGTGAACGCCATGGCAAGGGTCCTCAGACGAGCAGGGTCAGGGGCTCCTCGATCAGGTCCGCGAGCGCGCCCAGGAAGCGGGCGCCGCGAGCGCCGTCGAGAGCCCGATGGTCGCAGGAGAGGGTGAGCACCATCGTCGGCTGCACCGCGGGCTTGCCGTCCACGGGGATCACGCGATCGGTGATGCGCCCCACGGCCAGGATCGCGGCCTGGGGCGGGTTGACGATGGCGCTGAACGCGTCCACGCCGTACATGCCGAGGTTGCTGATCGTGAAGACGCCGCCCTGGATATCGGCCGGCCGCAGCTTGCCGGCCTGCGCGCGCGCCACCAGGTCCTCGCGCCGCGCCGCGATCTCCTTGAGGCCGAGGGTGTCGGCCCGGTGGATCACCGGCACCACGAGTCCGTCCTCCAGCGCGACCGCGAGGCCCACGTTGACGTCCGGGTGCCGCTCGATCACGCCGTCCCTCCACGAGACCGCCACGCGCGGATGCTGCACGATGGCCGCCGCCACCAGCTTGATCAGGAGGTCCGTGTACGTGATGCGAACGCCGGTCTGGGCGCGCGCCTTGTCGAGCCACGCCCCGAGCCGCGCGACGGCGACCTCGCGCACCAGGAAGAAGTGCGGCGCGCTGGTCCACGACGCGGCCATCCGCTCCGCCATCACCCGCCACACCGTTCCCACCTTCTCCTGGGACGCAGCGTCCTCCACTCCCCTCCGAGGAATCCCGCCCCCCTCTCCCGCGGCGACACCCTCTCCCCTCTGGGGAGAGGGCAGGGTGAGGAGCGCGGAGGTGAGGGGCGCGGAGGTGAGGGGCCCGGTGCCAGTGGGCTCCGCCGCCGCCGGCACATCCATCGCCAGCACCGCCCCCTCGGGCCCCGATCCCTTCAGCGCGCGCAGATCGATCCCGCGCTCCGCGGCGAACCGCCGCGCCTTGGGCGACGCCGCGACGATCGTCCCCGGCCCGCCGTTGCCCGCCGTGGCGACGGTCCGCCGGCTCTCCACGTACGCGAGGACGTCGGCCTTCTCGATCTTGCCGCTCGCGGTGCGGACGTGCGCGAGGTCGACGTTGTGCGCCTCGGCGACTTTGCGGGCGAGTGGGGAGGCCTTGATGCGGTCAGACGTGGGCCCCTCACCCTGCCCTCTCCCCTGAGGGGAGAGGGTGGGAACGGCGCCGCTCCCCTGAGGGGAGAGGGTGGGAACGGCGCCGCTCCCCTGAGGGGCGAGGGTGCCGGAACGGCCCCCCTGAGGGGAGAGGGTGGGAGAGGCGGAGTCGGCGATGATGGCGATGGTGTGGCCGACCGGGACCACGTCTCCTTCTTGCGCGGTGACGTCTTGCAGGATGCCGGAGGCGGGGGCCTCCAGCTCGACCGTGACCTTGTCGGTCTCGATCTCGGCGATCGGCTCGCCCTTGCGGACCATGTCGCCGGGCGCCTTGATCCAGCGCAGGAGCTTGCCGGTCTCCTGCGCCAGCTCCAGCGCCGGCATGATGACGTTGGCGGGCATCGGTCTAGGCTCGCCCCTCACCCTGCCCTCTCCCCGGAGGGGAGAGGGTGGAGATCGTCGTGCCCGGAGGGGAGAGGGGGATCAGCGGCGACACAACGCCCTCGCGGCCTCGAAGACGGTCTGCTCCGACGGGACCGTGAGGTCCTCGAGCACCGGTGAGAACGGCACCGGCACGTCCATGGCACCCATACGCTTGACCGGAGCATCCAAGTAGTAGAAGGCGCCTTCTCCGATCACGGAGGCGATCTCGGCGGTCACCCCGTAGCGCTCGTAGCCCTCGTCCACCACCAGCGCGCGAGAGGTCTTCCTCGCCGAGTCGATCAGGGCCTGCTTGTCGAGCGGCCACGTGGTGCGCGGATCGATCACCTCCGCGCTGATCCCGACATCCTCCAGAAGCTTTGCGGCCCCCAGAGACACCGGGACCATGCTGCTGGTGGCCACGATCGTGACGTCGCGGCCCGCGCGCTTCACCTCCGCGACCCCGAACGGGATCGTGTAGTCGCCCTCGGGCACCGGGCCCTTCACCCGGTACATCATCTTGTCCTCGAAGATCACCACCGGGCTGTCGTCGCGGATGGCGGTCTTCATGAGCCCCTTGGCCTCGTAGGGCCCGGAGGGCAGCGCCACCTTGAGGCCGGGCACGTGGCTCACCCACGCGTGGAGCGACTGCGAGTGCTGCGCGGCGGAGCGGCGGGTGGCCCCGAGCGTGGTGCGGAAGACGATCGGCACCTTGATCTTGCCGCCCGACATGTAGTGGGCCTTCGCGGCCTGGTTGACCATCTGGTCCATGGTGAGGGTGATGAAATCGCCGAACATCACGTCCACCACCGGTCGCATGCCGGTCATGGCCGCGCCCACCCCGATGCCCGCGTAGCCCGGCTCCGAGATCGGGGTGTCGATCACGCGGTCGGTGCCGAACTCCTGCACCAGCCCCACCAGGGTCTTGAACGGATGGCCGGCCTCGGCCACGTCCTCCCCGATGAGGAACACGCGCGGGTCGCGCCGCATCTCCTCCGCGATGGCTTCCTTGACCGCCTCGCCGTACGTCAGCTCTCGCTCGCTCATGCCTCTCTCCTGACCGTTCTGTTCCGCAGCTATTCGATGACGCGGTCCGCCCGGACCAGCAGGGCCTGCGGCACGGTCAGCCCCATGCGCCGCGCGGTCCCCGCGTTGATCCGCAGCGAGATCCGGCTCACCTGCTCGATCGGCAGCCGGCTCGCATCGGCTCCTTTCAGGATCTTGTCCACGAACGTGGCCATGCCCTTGAAGCTCTCGAACACCCCGGCTCCATAGCTTGCGAGCCCGCCCACGTCGGTGAACTCGTCCCAGCCGAACAGGGCCGGGATCCGCGCGTGGGTCGCGAAGTCCGCGATCTCCTGCCGGCGCGCGAGGGTGAGCGAGTCCGGGAACACCAGCATGGCGTCCGGCCGACTGGCCCGGATCTCGCCCAGCACGCGGGTCAGGTCCGCCGGCGTCCGGGCCAGATGGCGCGTGATGGTCGCGCCCACCCGGCGAGCGGCCTCCTCGGTCACCCGGTACTCGGCGAGCTCGCCCGCGTGCTCGGGATTCGAGAGCAGGGCCATCCGGGTGGCCTGCGGCACCAGCTCCTTGAGCACCTCGACCCGCTTGGCCGACAGCTCCAGCGCCATGAACGTGATGCCGGTCATGTTGCGCCCCGGGCGGCCCAGGCTGTCCGCGAACCCGGCCGCCACCGGATCGCCGCTGTAGGCGAACACCACCGGCACCTTCGCGGCGGCGCCCTTCAGATAGCCGACGGTCGGGCCGCGCGAGGCCAGCACGTCGAGGCGCTCGGCCAGGAGCTCGTCCACCAGTGCGGGGATCTTCGTGAAGTCACCGTTCGCGAAGCGCGGGCTCACCACGAAGGTCTTGCCCTCGGCGTGACCGAGCTCGACGAGCCCGACACGCAGCCGGTCGAGCCCCACGTCCGGCCGGCCGATGTAGGACACCCAGCCGATCCGGCCCGGGGTGGCCGTGGCGGGGCGCTGGGCCCATGCGCGCGAGGCGAAGAGCGCGGCCAGGCCGGGGGCCAGCGCGAGCACGCGCCGCCGGGACACGCCACCGCGGACCGGTCCCGCCTGCGCCATGGCCCTCCCGCCGCCGCGGACCCCGGTGGCCGTCATCGGCTGCCTATCCTATCCCAATCATCCCGCCTCGGCATGAGGACCGGAGGGCCGGCGCGGAACCTTCGCGGCGGAGCTCGGTTATACTGCCGCAACCATTCACCCTCCGGAGGGGACCACCATGAAGCGCGCCGCAACGACGCTCGCCCTATCGCTGATCGTCTCGATGATCGTGGTGGCCTGCGCCTCGATGTCGGGCGGAGGTCGGGACCTGGTGGCCCGCGGCGTCCAGGCCCAGGGCGGCCCCGAGGCCCTCGCCGCGGTCAGGACGATCTCGCAGAAGGCCACCGTGCGCTACTGGGAGCCCGAGCAGTCCGCGGTCGCCGGCGGCGAGATGCCCTTCGCCAACGAGTCCGCGCTGGAGATGGTCACCGACGTGAGCGCGCGCTCCAGCCGCCTGGACTGGGTGCGCAAGCTCGAGTACCCGGCGCCGCGCACGTTCACGTTCAGCGAGATCGTCACCGCCGAGGCCGGCTACGTGGCCGGCATCGACAGCGCCGGGCGCAACAAGCAGAGCCAGGAGTCGAATCCGCCCGCCCACAGCATGTCGGGCCTCCGGCTCGCCGCGAGCCAGCGCGAGCTGCTCCGCACCTCGCC
>Ga0070659_100004270_pt1 | contig 10199 bp, 8 predicted proteins | sample KBSC23metaG_FD_64666 | JGI IMG/M metagenome (GOLD analysis project Ga0070659, IMG submission 64666) | Corn rhizosphere microbial communities from Kellogg Biological Station, Michigan, USA - KBS C2-3 metaG | ecosystem: Host-associated > Plants > Roots > Rhizosphere > Soil ...
GATTCTCACCAGGCAGGTATCGCCGATATTGTCGAGGGCGAGAGTTTTGATGGCGGTAATTTTGACCATCTTCGTGAAGGGAGCGGCAAGGGCTTTGAGATGCAGAAGCCATGGCGCGGAGGCAACACTTAAAGCCATCTTGACGAGTTCACGGCGGGTCGTTTGCATACGCGCCACAATATACAGCTTTCTCGATGACAAACAATAGGGCGTGTCCATCGTGCTGCTATGCGGTTCTCAGAAAACAAATCTGCGTCTTCCCAGCGTCCGGGGGACCTTGGTTCCTATCGAGAGGGCTACAAATTATCTGCGCCGTTCTTCGTGATTCAGGGGCGTGACAGCAACAGAACTCCATTGTGAACGCCGCACACTCATTGTGGATCATGCGCTTGCAAGGGGTTCTGGTTGCTCGGATCTGCCCGACAGGTCAGGTCCGTTCCCACAACCATTCAGTAGTCCGGTGTATGGCACCACCAGTTTTTCAGGCAGCGGTTCTGTGCGCGTTCGATTCCACTGCTTCCAACATCCGCTGTAATGACCGCTGCAGCTCCACTGCCGCCTTGTCGTTCGGATTGAGTGATACGTCTCTTTCAGCCTGCGCCAGTGCTGAGCGGACGATATCTCTGAACTGGGCGTACGGTGTGCCGCTCAATTCGGTGCTGGTGATGTTCGGGGTTGTCCAGACCTTCTCTTTCACGTCAGGCTTCGGATGCAGGCTCAATGGGTGGCTCCGATGTTGTGAGATTGGTTAGCTGATCTGTCTTGTCCGTCTACTTACCTTTCGTATTGCGCAGCGACAAACTCCATCGCTGAATCCCCCGGCACCCCGCGCGGGGTGACTCGGGGGAATCCCCGAATGCAACTGAGGAGTGACACTGTCGAAAACGACAGCCAAATGGATCACGGCTCACATTGGCTCTGCAAAATTTGATGTGACCGCAGTGATCGCAAACCATTCGCGGTGAATCGTATTTGCGCGCAGTCGGGCGTGACATGACCTGAAAGTGGTATCTAGCTCTCGATAAAGATGTCGATAACCAAGGGGCCGAAAAAGAGAGCCTGACGACATTGAGTCGTCAGGCGGTCCGTTTGTTTACGCCTTACAGTTGCTGCAAGTGGGACATGTGCTACTTGGCGGAAGAAAGCCGCGCCATACGGCGGCGGGCCACGCCAAATGCACTCACGAGACCGGTTCCGAGCAGCGTCAACGAAGCGGGCTCCGGAGTCGGCGCAGGCGACGATGTCGACAACGAGCTCAGCAACACCTCGGTGTTGACGCCGATCAGGCTATGTCGTGATACGCGTCCAAATCGAACGCGAAAGCCTTGCCACCATCACTTGCAACCGGCGGGCCAAATCGCACAGTTTGCCGGAGGGAGCATCCGAACTTGCTGACACGCATGCGAATATGTCCGGCTGGGGGCGCAATCACGTGAGGGAGATCAGCGAATACATCGTGAGACGATGTACACCGCAAGCTCCACTCCGGGAGCTGCAACCTTACGATTCGTAATCGCAGGTTTACAGTGACGGAGTCGGTAACTTCAAAGGATGATTACTAGGTCCCGAGCAAATACCCAAGCACCACCGCGAAGTACCCGGGAGTCATAGATAAGGACATTACTACCCAGACACCCCGTCGACAGGCCCACCGCTACTGGCTGAGCTCGAACCAGATCCGATACGGCCAATGTGCAAGGATGTGCAACAGGTCGCGGTGTTGCGCCGGCGACGGCGCAACCGGCGCCGATTGCTCGGTGCGATCCAGGAGCGCGGGCGGCAGCAGTTCAGGCCTTCGTCCGGCGGCGAGCTCGCCCTCAAGGATGGCGAGGTATTGCGGTTGCGGCAGACCGCCGTGGCGGGCAAGCACCTCTTGCATACGCTGAAGTAGTGGACTGGAGCGGCGTAGATACCAGCACTCTTGATCGCCCTGCCAATTCTTGACCCCATAAAGCTTGCGTATGCGGGAGCTGCCGTACGGGGCGTACCAGAGTTCGTATTCGGCTTTCGCGCCTGCGACCATGTTGCGCGTCAGGTGCTGCCAGGTGCGCGTGGTGTAGGGCGTTGGCCAGCCGGGCTCCGCAGTGCATTCCAGCGTTCCGCCTGCGTAGATCAACATGGCGTCCGGGTGAATGGCCGCAACGTCCGCGGGCTGGAAGAGACGGCGTGCAAACTGGGCCGTATTCAGCCCCCAGGCGTCATATGCTGTCCAGCCGGAGTAGTAGGGCAGAATTCCGGCCTCTGTAACGATGAGTGTGCCGCGCGGCAGTTGACCGAGGTCCTTGGCAATCGCTGCACGGTTGTCCGGCTGATCATCCTTCGCCCCTATCGCGGAGTTCAGCGACATGCAGCAGACGAACACGACCCAAAGCGCAACCCACGAGCGCAGGATGACAGCCCGGTTGGCGTGCAGACGCGGCCACTCCATCGCGGTAAGAACGGCTGCGCCGATCGGCAGATAAATAAAGAAGCGGTGTCCCGCGTTCTGGTCCAGACGCATGGCGAAATAAAAAAGATTGGGCAACACCAGGATGCAGAGCAGCACCGCGCGGGTGGAGGCAGCGAGCTTGGGTTGCCCCCGCAGCGCGAGCCACGCGAGCGTGAAGGCAAATGCGCAGAGAAGAAGCCCGCTCTCCAGCGAGTGCGTCACAAACAGGTGCGCGAAACGCTGCGCGTCGGACTTGACCAGAAAGGGCAGCGGAAGCAGCGAGTGGAAGTAGTGCCAGCGCCACAGAAAGTAGGCGAGACCGGGAAGTGCAAGACATGCGGCGGCTGCAATGACCATGCGGCGACGGCGCTCATGGATGATGAGTGCCGCGATCAGGATCGACAGCGCGAACACCACACCGTCGGGACGAAAGAGGCAGAGGAACAGGCAGCTCAGGCCAAGACCGATCTCGTACTGACGCACGAAGCAGAGCACAACCAGCACCAGCAGGCAGGCGTAGGGCAGGACCGAGAAGCCCACCACCGAAGCCGCGGCCTGAGGCATCAGCCCATACGCCCCCATGATCGCGAGCGCGACCAAAGGAGTGAGGCGCTGGTTGGCGATCCGCGCCAGAAGAAACGCCAGCACGAACAGCGACACCAGGTTGATGAGGCCGACGGTCCACAGAGGATCGAGATGGAGCTTAATGCCGAGCGCGATCAGCACCATCCATGCAAAATCGGTTGCGCCCTCCGCGTGCGGGCCATGGGGAATATACGTAATCGCGCCTGTATGGGCCAGGTTTCGGCTGAACTGGAAGAGAATGGCGGGATCTTCCGCAGGAATGCGCAACGGGGGCGCGAGGAACAAAACCACCGCCGTCACAATGCCGAATAGAGCGACGGTCCACAACAGCACGGAGTCGAATACTCTCCATCGCGCAGGGCCTGCGGCGGGCACGCGTCTATAGCGGACGGCGGTGTACGCGAACCAGATCGCAGAGGCAATCACCGCGGCGAACAGGCGTTTCCTGTCGACCGCAAGCAGGCTGCCCAGAATGGACAAGAGCATGACCTCAGCTTCGCATCCGGCAAACGTACAGGCAAGCTGAGGGCGAGCACAGCAGGCGCTTCGTGCGTGAAGGCTGTCTTAGCGCAGCTGCACGTGCATCAGTCCGCCCTGCGGGTCGACCCATGCGATGTCGCGGTCTGTCATCTGCACCTTGGGGTCATAGTTGCCCGTGGGCTGCACCGGAAGAATCGCAGCATGATCGTCATCTGTGAGGCATGCCATCCAGTGAATGCATTTGAGCTGCACGGGGGTTCCGGGTGTCCTGTTCCAGTGCTGGACCAGCAACGTATAGCCGCCCGGGTGCGCCTCATTCATCAGCAGCACATCGTTCGAGTAGTTGATGTACACCTGCACATCCGGCTGCTTCACGGCGTTTGAGCCATCCGGCTTTGCTGACTTCCAGACCGTGGCGAGCGGATCGCGGAGAAACACGCGTTCGCGGTTGTACAGCACCAGCGCCAGGAGCACGAAAAAAGCAAGGATGAGCAATCTCTTCATCGCGAATCTTAGACGTGCCCGCGCCCAGGGCTACGACTTACCTTTCTCCTCGTGATACTCCTGCTCGGTGTTGATGTCCCAGAGCGATCTCTTATCCACGTGCCCGGCAGCCAGGCCATCCACCGCATGCATTGCGGTCAGCATGCTGTGGTCCTGGTTGTTGTACTTGTGCATCCCGTTGCGGCCGACGAGGAAGAGATTATCAATCGTATCGGTAAAGTCCTTCAGCTCGTCGAACCGCGAGTAGGTCCCGAAGTACGCCGGATAGGTCTTCGGCACGCGCACCACATGCGCGTCGCTGACCGCGTCAGCCTCCAGTATTCCGATCTTCGCGACCTCTGCGATGGCAAACTGCTTCAGCTCATCGTCGGGCATATTCCAGAGCTTATCCGTCTCATAGCAGAAGTACTCGAGCCCGATCCATACCTTCGATGGATCGCTGACCAGGTACGGGCTCCAGTTGTTGAAAATCTGCAGGCGGCCCAGCAGCACGTCTGGTTCCTGTATGTAGATCCACGTATCCTTCAGCAGGCCGCCGTCCGGCTCCTTCACCTTCAGCCTGTCGGCCAGCAGGCCCACGGTAATGAAGTCGCGGTACTGCAAGCCTTCACTCACCTCGCGGACGTTCTCTGGCACTGGTATCTGCATGGCTCGGACCAGGTCGCGCATCGGCATCGTCGAAAAAAAGTAGTCGCCTTCGAAGGTCTTTTTCTCACCGCTCTCGCTCACGGTGTCCAGCGAGCATACGCGCAGATTGGGCCCGTCGCAGAAGTTCAGTTTGTCGGCCTTCAGCCCCATATGGATCTCGCCGCCCTTTTCGCGGATCAGGTCGGCGACATGCTCCCACAGCTGGCCCGGGCCATACTTCGGATACATGAAGCGCTCAATCAGCGAGGTCTCCGTGCCTTTCTGCGAGATCTCGCCGGACTGCTTCTTCTCTTTCGAGAACGCCTTCTTCAGGAAGTGCTTCACCGCGGAGGTGAGCGAGAGCCCCTTGATGCGTTGTGCTCCCCACTCCGCCGAGATCTCGTTACACGGCGTCCCCCACACCTTTTCGGTATAGCTCTTGAAGAAGGTGAGGTAGAGCTCGCGTCCGAAACGGTTGATCAGAAAGTCTTCGAGGCTCTTCTCCGGCTTGATCTGGTGCATCCGCGAGGCGGCATAGCTGATGCCGACGCGGGTCATGCGAGGCAGGCCGAGATTCTTGATGGTGTTCGAGGTGAGCGTGATGGGGTAGTCGAAGAAGCGGCGCAGATAATAGATGCGGCTCCTCCGCGGCCGAATCAGCATCACCAGATCGGGATCCTTCGGCGGTTCCGCTGTGACGTGCTCGGTCGAATGCTCTTCTCCCGTTGGCTCGATATCTTCTTCGTCGGCGTCTCCCAGCAGTGGTCCCATGCCACGCAACGGAGGCTCCTCTTTGAGCCGGGCCGGCACCTCGATGGAGCGCTGCTTGCCCTGATAGGAGATCTCTGCTGCGGCGCTGCCATTTGCGAGGCCGGCAGCCGCATCGGGCGGCATCAGCTCCATCCACCACTGCATCACGCGGTCGGACTTCGAAAAGAAGCGGTGTCCGCCTATGTCCATCCGGTTGCCCTTGTACCGAATGGTGCGCGAGATTCCGCCGATCTCCTGGCTTGCCTCTACGATGACCGGAACGATATCGGTTCGCCGTAGCAGCTCCAAACCTGCTGTCAGGCCTGCAGGGCCCGCACCAATAATGATCGCCTTCTTTGCCATTCCCATCCTTGTAAGTCGTATTCCCTAAGGCCCGCAGCTCCCGGACTCAGAAATTTGAGGCCGCACCAGTGTTGCAGGCCAGCACGGGGGCTGGCGAAGATCAGCTCTACAACAGGCTAACCCGAACGGCAGGTATTTTTGCTGTCCGCATTACCCCTCATCATGAACCTAAACATGCACCCGTACGATGACGCTATCGTGCCCCGCTAGAGTGTTTTAGACCTCGAAAGCATCACTTTTTCTGCCGGAAATCGAAGGCTGACCCATTTGAGCTGTTGACGAATCATAGCCCGGAGGCGAAGAATACTGGCCGCATTGAGGTGTATTATGCGCCCGCTCCCTAGGACCCTCATTACCCCCTTTCTACAAGGTGCAATCCTCCTCTTCACGGCCAGCATTAGCACCTCTGCTAAAACCCAGACCACCCTTGGAAATGCCCAGCAGCAGATTCCCCTCACCATCACCCGCGCGAGACTGCACGACAGTGATCAATGGCGCGATGTGGAGCGCCACCTGCCGGACCCGAACACGGCAACTCCAAAGGTGCTGGAGCAGCAAGCCGACATCTTGCGCGCCCGTCGCTTCCCCGAGGACGCGCTCGATTTTTACCGCTATGCGCTCGCGCGTGGCGGCGACCGGGTAGCTTTGGCCAACAAAATCGGCCTCACGCAGTTGGAGATGAAGAACTTTCATCTTGCGGAGGTCAGCTTCCGGAGTGCAATCAAGCTGAACAAGAAGAATGCTGAGGTCTGGAACAATCTTGGCGCCGTGCAATTCATCGGCGGCTCGGCCTCCAGCGCTATCTCTTCTTACAAACGCGCCATCAAGCTGAACAAGCACGAGGCCGTCTACCACGCGAACCTCGCGACAGCCTACTTCGATACGAAGAACTTCGACGGCGCACGCAAGGAGCTCGCGGTTGCCATGAAGCTCGATCCCTCCGTCTTCAACCGCAAGGAGGGAACAGGAGGACTTGAGGCGCGTGTTCTCTCCTCGGAGGAGCGTGCGCGCTTTTCCTATGAAATGGCCAAGCTGTACGCGCAGAACGGGATCGAAGACCAGATGCTCCACTCGCTCGCCATGGCCAGCGAGGCTGGTATGGATCTGAACCGCGAGCTGCGCAAGGACCCAATTCTGGGCAAGTATCTGACTGATCCGCGCGTCTTGGTCATCATCCAGAATGCCGAATTGCTGCGCGCCGGCCACTCCGCCGAGATGAACACAGCAGCCCGCAGCGTGCCGCCACTCAAGCCTTAGAGCTGTCTCAACGCCCCTTCTGAAACAGCGGCTGCTCTCATCGCAGCCGCTGCTTTCGTGCCTGGCGGAGCACTCCGTCCAAAACTCATATCTCTGGATAGAAGTCGAAGAACGCCTCGATGCTGAGGCGTAGCTGCGCTTCGATCTCCGCGCGGCTGCCCTCCAGCACATGCATCGTGACTCGCGCCTGATTCCCGTTCTTCAGCACTACCGGCGCTTCACCCACAGACTCCACCTCGTCTGCCGGGAGCAGTCGCATTCCATAGACCAGCGTTAGATTTGCCATGCCCGATTCTTTCATCCTGCGGCCAGCTCACGCCACCGCGGTACCGTCCTGTTTCGAACCGGACGCTCCATCGCACAGCTACGCCCCACGAACGCACGAAGGGTGCTGCCGCCCCGGCGCATTCGCCACCGAAGCCGTCAGCACCCTCTCGGCTACTACTTGGCAGCCCGATGCGCGACGATCTGGTCTTTGATCTTGTCGTATGTCGCTTGCGGGATGATGCCCTTTTGCGTCAGCTGATTCTTCGCTGTATACGGACGTCCCTGGACAATCCGCGCCGCATACGCATCACCCACGCCAGGCAGCGTCTTCAACTGGTCGGCCGATGCTGTGTTGATGTCCAGCATCTGTGTGCTTGCAGTCGGCTTTGCCGAGGACGTGGTGGTATTGCCTTTGCCTGCGGGAGCCATCGCCGCGCTGCCGGTCGACTTCGAAGCCGGAGCCGTCCCAGTATTGCCGCTCCCCTTCATCGTGGTGGCGCTCGACGTGGTCGCGCTGCCGGTCGACTTCGAGGTGGAAGCGGACCCCGTGCTGCTCTTAGCCTTCGTCGTGCTGCCGCTCGACGTCGACTGCGCGTGAATAGGCGAAACCGACATGGCGACCGCAACCGCTGCCGCCGCAAACAGACCAAAGATCCTGCGAAGCCTCATAAACATCCTCCTTGTGAAAACCACATAACTTGAGATGCAAGCTGCCAGGCCGATTAGCGTACCAGCAATGCACGACACCGTGCTTGAACCACTTATTCAATCGCGGCCGACCTGGCCGCACTCACCCTTTAGGGCGCCGATTCATGCGGGGAGGCTTAGGCCATGACGAGCGGACGCGCGCCTTACTTCAGCCGCATCACCGCAATCCGTCCATCCGAGCTGAACTCGCCGCCGGTCGCCGTTCGCGCCTCGCGCACGGGGTCGGCGGGCGTCACGTAGGCCGCGCTCGAGTACACGCCGGCCGCGTCGAAGCTCTGCAGCAGGAACTCCCGCTCACCATCCACCTTCGGGTCGATCTTGTGCGTCACGCTGCCGTTCCGCTGGTCGGTCTCAAACCCAATGTCGTGGGTCGCAGAGCCAACCCACAGCGGCGCACCGCCAACTCTCCGGTCCGTCAACCACACACGCAGGTGATGCCTCTCCGCTGCAATCTTCAGCGGATCCCCGCGCGCAAACGAGAGGTCCTGCGGACGCCCGAACAGATAGAGCGTGCTCATCGGCATCTCCGTGTACGCCTCCCGCCCGAGCGTTGACAGAATTCCGTGCAGCACCGCCTCCTCCACCGTCTTGTCTACCTGTACCCATCCCGCAGCCTTGAATGCAGCTTCCACCTGCTCCTTCGTCCCCGCCAGCGCGAAGTTGACCATGTCACCCGCATTTCCTGCCTGGTCGCTCACCCGCCGCGGAATCTCCGCAAACGCGGACGGAGAGATCAGCTTGCTCACATCCTCCTGAGTCGCGCCCGGCGCAGCACCGCTCGCCGCTACCTTTGCCGCGTCTAGCTTTGGCGGCGCAATCTTCACCTTGAACTCACCCGCGGCCTCCAGGTCGTCGCTCGCATTCACACGCAGGAAGAGGCGTCCGCTGGTCGGCATCGTCACATTGCCCTGCGCACCTATCTCGAAGGGGTACGAGGCCTCCACGCTGCTCACCCGGCCAATCAACTCGCCCGCCTTCGCCGAGTTCAGCGGAAAAATCCGCAGCAGGTCCTTGAACCCGCGCTCCACGCCCTCTGGACCCGCCTCCCGGTTGCCACCCAGCGTGAACTGTCCCTTCGCCTCAAAGCTCAACACCTCGCCCGCGGCCACATCGACGCCGGTGTCCATCCAGACCGCGTCTTTCACCGTCACGTCGTAGCTCTTCTTGCGCTTCGGAATCTCCGCAGACTTCGCCGCCCGCATACTCACGATCGGCTCCACCTTCCCTGCAGTCGGCGCAGCCTTCGCAGCCGGCTGGGGCTGAGCGTCGACCGGTCCGCTCGCCGCACCCGGCGGCAGCGCCACAGCGGGCATCGCCAGGCACAGCCATGCGGCCAAGGCCCATTGGCCTTTCCATTCGTTAATGGTGACTCGGCTGCCCAACCTTCCCGCCCCCTTTCTCCATGTTCCTCCGCGCCGCGCCGCAGGGCAACAGCCCGACCCGACCCGACTCGACTCGGTCGGCGCCGCTAACGCCCTCGCAGCCGCACCATGGCGTTTTCAGGTAAGCTAGGTGTCTGACGTTCGCTGTTTATGCGCCCTGCGATCCATCCCGGCCCATTGCCAGGAGTCGACACCCGATCCCTGCGCCTCGGCCTTCGTATCGTAGTTCTCGGATGCATTGCCGCCGTACTCAGTGGCTGCCAGGGCATGTCGCGCGTGCAACCCGTCTCTCAGGTTCGCGTCATCGACGCCTCGCCGGACGCACCCGCAATCGACATCCACCAGAACGCCTCGACCGGTCTCTATAACGTGGCCTTTGGGACCGTCAGCTCTTATATCTCCGTGCCCGCGGGCGAATACACCCATACGGCATACACCGCCGGAACGCGTCAGCAACTGGCAGCCGTGCAGGCATCCCTGCTCGACGGAGCCCAGTACACGGTTCTCACCGGCAACACCGCTGCCGCGCTGCAGATGACGATTCTCCGCGACCAGTCCACGCCAGCTCCCGCCGGTAAGGTCGCCCTACGGGTCCTGAACCAGACCACGCGCGCCGGCGCATTTGACCTCTACCTGCTTCCCGCCGGCTCACCACTTACCGCCGCCGTCCCACTTGCGACTCGCGCGGGCTTCGGCGCCAACACCGGGTACCGCAACACTCCAGCCGGCACGTATTCCATCCTGGCCTTCCGTGCGGGCTCCATTCCCACGATCGCGAGCCCGCTTTACACTGGCGCACAAACCGCGTATCCGTCAGGCGCGGTCCGCACGCTCATCCTGATTGACCA
>Ga0070659_100004271_pt1 | contig 10199 bp, 8 predicted proteins | sample KBSC23metaG_FD_64666 | JGI IMG/M metagenome (GOLD analysis project Ga0070659, IMG submission 64666) | Corn rhizosphere microbial communities from Kellogg Biological Station, Michigan, USA - KBS C2-3 metaG | ecosystem: Host-associated > Plants > Roots > Rhizosphere > Soil ...
GCGCCAGCCAGATCGCCCAGCTTGACTTCCGGATACACCTCGAAGGTAGCGTCAAACGCGACCTGGTCGTCGGCCACGCCTTCGGTCTTCAGCTCGAAACGCGGTTGGCCGGCAACCTTCACGCCTTGTTCGTTGGTGATGTCGAAGAACTGGCGAGCCGCCTTGTCGTAGCGGACTTCGAATTCGACCTGTTGGCCGTACTGCTTCTCGACCATCTTCATCGGCACCTTGCCCGGACGGAAGCCGGACATCTTGACAGTCTTGGACAAACGCGCCAGACGGCTTTGCTTCTCTTGCTCCACTTCGGCCTTCGGGACGGCCAGGGTCACCTTGCGATCAAGTTTGCCGAGGTTTTCGATAGTCGACATGGTCGTAATTCCAGATTCAGATGAAAGTTGCGTCGAACGGCGCAGCGCCAGCGGCGGCCGTAGTTCAGAGTTCTTGGTCTTGCCTTGCCGGGCTTGCGCAAATGCGATGCGAGGGCCGCATAACTTGTATAACGAGCGACACAACGAGCGCGTTCGGGCTGGCAAACGCAAAACGCATATTATGGCATGGAACGCTCGCCGGCCCTGACTTTTTGGGTCCAAACGCTCGTAAAACCCTTCGAATCAGGGGTCAGTCCTGCGAATCTACGGTGTCGATTTCCGTAGGTGTCGCGCCCTGCCCCTGCCTGTGCCCATGCTGCAATGCGCGCAGCATGAAACGGCCCGGATCGAGCGCCGCGGCCAGATCGGCTTCCAGCGGCAACGGCCCGCCGTCAATCTGCGCGGCCAGCAGTTCCGCGCCTAACACCGACCATGTGAGGCCGCGCGAGCCATACGCAAGTGCGGCGTACAGCCCCGCGAGGCGCGGCAGTTGCGCATGCGGGCCGCGCAGGCGGAAACCGGGTGTCATGGCCGCCCCCTCGTCCACCACCGGGCCAATCAATGGCAGCCGATTGGCGGAGACGCAGCGCACACCCACATAGCCCCGGAGTTGCGCCGGATCCAGCAGCGACAGCGCGGCCGATTGCTGCGGCTGCAGCATAGCCAGCCGCCGAAGATTGGCCGCGTGATCGGCAACGCGCTCGACCGGATCGGACTCGCCCGGCTGGAAAGACGAGCCCGTGCGCACCGTTTTCGCACCCGGCTCGGCAGGTAGCAGGTAGCCATCGCCGCAGACGACGGCTTTGGGCCAAGCGGTACCCGACTCCAAGCTGGCGACTGGCACATCTGTAAGTTGGCCACGGACCGGCTTGAGCGACGCGGATGTCAGCGGCGCAAGACGTGCCGCGTCGAGACTGTTCGCGAGGACAACGACCGGCGCGCTCGCAATCACGCTGCCCTGGGCATCAAGCGCCTGCCATTGCGTGCCGTCCTGGCGCAGCGATTCAACCCGCGTGTTCCAACGCGTTTCGATTGCGGCGTCCGCGGCAGCCAAGTTAGCGCGACAGACATCGGGCGGCGCGACCCAGCCCGCCTGTACAAACCACCAGCCGCCCTGCGGCACGCTCGCGCCGACGCGTTCGGCAGCCTGGCCGGCATTGAGCCAATCGATGTAGTCCGTGGGATAGCCGAGTGCCTGCACGATGCGCTGCTGCTCGGTGGCGCCGTCGGCGTGTTCGGCGAGCTGGAGGACGCCAGTCGGCTGGAAACCGGTGGCAAAGCCTGCGCGGTCAAGCGCGTCCCAATGTCGGCGCGCAAGCAAATTGCCGGCACGCGAGAGGCGCGAGAGCACGCTGTCGTCGATGGACACATGCGGGTGCATGGCCGCCGCGCGATGTGCGGACGTGCCGCGTGCTGGCCCACCGTTCGCGTCGATGAGCGTGATGCGCCAGCCGCGTGCCGCGAGCCGTTCCGCGACAGAGCATCCCGCCAGTCCGGCGCCGAGCACGATGGCATGGCGCTCGCTCCAGACCGGTGCTTCAGCAGGGCCGCGCCGTGTACGCCAATGCGTCGGGAACTGCGCGACGGTCATATGGCGCTTGGTGCCGAAACCGGGCGCCTTGCGTGTTTCAAAGCCGGCTTCCTGCAAGCCACGTCGCACGAAGCCCGCTGCTGTGTAAGTGGCCAGCGTCGCTCCGGCACGGGCCACGCGCGCGAGTTGCTTGAGCACGCGCGGCTGCCAAAGATCGGCATTCTTTGCAGGCGAGAAACCGTCGAGGTAGAACGCATCGGCTGCGCAGGACAATTGCGGCAGCATCTCCATCGCATCGCCAAAAAGCAGCGTGAGCGTGACGCGTCCACCCTCGAATAGGAGGCGATGTACGCCGGGCACGGGAACGGGCCAAGACTTGCGCAGCGTTTCCGCCAGCGGCGCAAGCGCGCCATCTTTCGGATGCATGATCGACAGTCCGGCACGGTCGAACGGATGCTTCTCGATGGAGACGAAATCGAGCCGCCCGCAATGCTGTGGATCGTCACGCCATGCGGCCCATGTCGCGAGAAAATTCAGGCCTTGCCCAAAGCCGGTCTCGACGATGGTGAAAGCGCCCTTGCCTTGCCATGCACCGGGCAATCCGTTGCCGCCCAGAAACACATGCCGCGCCTGCGCGAGTCCGCCTTCGGTGCTGTGATAAACGTCGTCGTATTGCACGGAAAACGGCGTGCCGTCCGACGTGAGCTGAGGCGTGGCGAGAACGAGGCCGCGTGGCATGGATAACCCTGGGAAAGAGCGGCGGATTGTACCGCCGCCCTCTCGGCCCGCCTTGATCTTGCGCAGGCGGTTACGGCTCCATGTTGGCAATCGGCGCGGCGCCCATGGTGCGGCGGTACCACGCGTGGAAGAGATGGCGCCGCAATCAGGCGAGGTACCTTGGGTTGGCGCAAGACGGCCTTAAGTGACGACAATAAGTGACGCCACTAAGTGATGCCCCTAAGCCACATCGTCCGCAGACCGGCGCCGCCACGCCATGAGTGCAACCGCCAGCGCGGCCACCGACAGACCGATTGCCAGCCCAGTCAACCGTCCGGCGCGGCGCGCTTCATCGGCTTGCTCGCGCGCCTCGATGGCTTGGCGCACGGTTTCCCAGAAGGCCTCGCGATGCTCGTTCTCGTCAAAGATGGACATGGCACGCTTCCCCGTTGTGTGTCGTGTGGCTTGCCATGTCATCGTAGGGAATGGGCGGCAGGTGTGCCACCGCACGTTTCGCGTAAGGCGCTCGTGTTATGCAGCGGCCACTGGTTTGCCGACCGGCGCGACAGGGGCGCGAACGGCATCGCCGTCCCCCATGCCGCCCTGCCCCAGGTCCATCGCATCCGCGCGTTCAGCAGCAGACAACTCATCTGCGCGATACCCCGTACGATTGAGCAACACCAGCGTGCACACCAGAGACACCAGCGCATACAACGCCGACGATGCCGCCACGCTCACGATATTGCCCGTGCTGTTGAGCATCCATTGCGCAAATACCGGCGTGCCGCCACCCACCACCAGCGAACACAATTGATACGCCAGCGACAGCCCCGTATAGCGGATACGCGTCGGGAACACGCGCGCCAGAATGCCGCCGATGGCGCCATAGAACATCGAATGCGGAATCGTCGCCAGGCACATGCCCGCCAGCGCAATCCAGTACACCTTGCTCTCGATGGCAAAGAACATCACCGGCATGAGCAGGAACTCGGGCAATACCATCAGGCAGATCGCACGGCGCATATCCATGCGCGAGACCAGCCATGCACCCACCGGCTGCGTGATGAACTGCACCACCAGCGCAATCGCGATGATGCCGAGGAAGGTGTCCTGCGCGTAGCCGAGTTCCTTCGTGGCCCACGCCAGCGCGAAGTTGCTCTTCAGGTATGTCACGTGAATGAGTGGCAACGTGCCGGCACCCAGCAGCACGAGGCCCCAGTGGTCGCGCACCACATCCTTGAGCGGCAGCTTGACGGTCTTCTTTTGCGCCAGCACGCGCTTCATGTCGTCCGACTCTTCCAGCTTCAGGCGGATGACCATGCCGACAATCACCAGCAACGCCGAGAGCAGGAACGGAACACGCCAGCCCCACAGCATGAACTGCGGCGTGGGCAATGCGCTCAGCACGAAGAACACCACCGTCGCCAGCAGGTTGCCCGTGGGCGAGCCCTGCTGCGCAAACGCCGAGTACAGAATGCTCTTGCGCTTGGGTGCGCTCTCGCTGGCGATCAGCACGGCACCGCCCCACTCGCCGCCCACGGCCACACCCTGAATCACGCGCAGCACCACCAGCCCCACCGGCGCCCACATGCCGATCTGCGCATAACTTGGGAGCAAGCCGATGCCCATCGTCGCCAGCCCCATCAGGATGAGCGTGATGATGAGCGTGGTCTTGCGGCCGATCTTGTCGCCCAGGTGGCCGAAGATGATCCCGCCGATGGGTCGCGCCGCAAAGCCCGCCCACAACGTCACGAACGACAGCAGCGTGGCGATGCCCGGGTCCAGCGTCTTGGAAAAGAACACCTTGCCGAAGACCAGCGCAGCGGCAAGGCCGTAGATGTAGAAGTCGTACCACTCGATGGTGGTGCCGATGAACGCGGCGACGGCGGCACGGCGTGGCTGCAGATTCGTGGCTGCAGCGGCCTGGGGCGCAGGCTGGTTGGACATTTGGGTCTCCTTGGTCGTACTGCGGTTTGGCGCGGCCTCTATCGGGCCGTCTGCCTTGTTGTGTTGATTCCGCGTCAGCTCATTTCAGAACGCCGGCTTCGAACAGGCGCTGCCGCGTGTCTGCATCAATGCCGAGCGAGGCCAGCACGGCATCGGTATCGGCGCCCAGCGCAGGCGGCGCATTGCGGTACGTAGCCGGCGTGCGTGACAACTTGATCGGCGAGCCGGTACCGCGATATTCGCCCAGCTCGACGACCATCTGCCGATGCAGCGTATGCGGATGGCGCGCCACCACGTCGACACTCAACACCGGCCCGCACGGCACGCCGCCATGGATCAGGTCTTGCGCGAGCGTCTCGCAATCGAAGCGCGACAGTTGCGCCTCCAGCGCCTGCTTGAGTTCCGTGCGATGGGCGCAACGGCTGCGGTTGTCGGCAAAGCGCGCATCTTCCGCCAGCGCCGGCACACCGATATGCGCGCACAGCTTGGCGAATTGGCGGTCATTGCCCACCGCCAGAAAAATCGGCGCGGTGCCGGTCCGATAGCTGTCGTACGGTGCGATGTTCGGGTGCGCATTGCCGCTGCGCTGCGGCACCTTGCCGGAGCCGAAGTAGTTGGGCAGATGCGGATGCAGCAGCGAAACGCCGCAGTCATACAGCGCAATGTCGATCGATTGCCCGTGCCCACTCTTCTCGCGCTCGGCCAACGCCAGCAGGATGCCGGCCAGCGCGTTGAGCCCCGTCACCATGTCGACGATCGGCAGGCCGACACGCATGGGGCCGCCATCGTGCTCGCCGTTGACGCTCATCAGGCCGGCCATGGCCTGGATGGCTGCGTCATAACCCGGCAAGCCACCCAGCGGGCCGTCTGGGCCGAAGCCGGACACGGCGCAATGAATCAGACGCGGAAAGCGCGGCTGCAGATCGCGCTCGAAATCCATGCCCCAGCGCGCCAGCGTGCCGGGCTTGAAATTCTCGACCAGCACATCGGCATCGTCCAGCAGCTGCCAGAGCACAGCGCGGCCTGCCTCGCACGACAGGTCGACCGAGATGCCGAGCTTGTTGCGGTTGACGCCATTGAAGTACCACGCGGTGTCGCTCTCGTCGAACGGTGGCCCCCAGGTGCGGGTTTCATCGCCGACGGGCGGCTCGAGCTTGATGACCTGCGCACCGTGATCGGCCAGCGCTTGCGTGCAGTACGGGCCCCCGAGTACACGGCTCAGGTCGATGACTTTCAGGCCATGCAGCGCTCCGTTGATCGCACTCACTGCATCGCTCCCTCTGGCAATGCTTGCATGGCCAGCGCGAACGAAACATCACGCTGCTTGACGAGTGCATCAAACAGCAGCGCATCGTCGCTCTCGGGCAAGGCCAGCGGATCAGCCGGCAGCAGTTTGTGGCGCAGCACCAGATGCGCCAGCGCCAGACGACGATGATCCGGCGCCAGACGCACGCCCTCCACCGCCATGAAGATTGCCGTGGTGATGTGGTACAGCGCGGAACCGGCCTGACGCACAAGCTGATCACTGCCGTCTTCAGCTACCTTGGCGATCGTGCGGCAGACGCGGTCGAGCGTGGCGCGCAGCAGCGCATCGCTCTGCGCCGGCAGCGTAACGCCGTCGAGCAGGCCAAGCAGATACGCGCGCAGCGGCGCCAGCGCACCTTCGCGCTTCACGGCACGCGCAATGTCGAGCGCGACGATGTTGCTCGTGCCCTCCCAGATCGAGCCGAGATGCGCGTCACGTACAAGGCGCGCGTCGCTCCATTCTTCGATGTAGCCAGTGCCGCCGCGCACTTCCATCGCGTCGCCGGTCACACGGCGCGCATCGCGGCAGGCGCGGAATTTGATCAGCGGCGTCAGGATGCGCACGCACTTGGCGGCTTGCTCGTCACCGGCATCGGCCAGCGGCAGCAGTTGCGCGATCTGCATGAACATCGAGCGCGCCTGCTCGGTCGGCAGCAGCATCTTCAGGAGCTGACGCTGCATCAGCGGCATGTCGATCAGCTTGCGGCCGAAGGCTTCGCGGTTGCGCGCGATGTGCAGCGCCTCGGTGGTGGCGCGGCGCATCAGGCCGGCGGCGCGCACGCCATTCGACAGGCGCGACATGTTGATCATGTCGGCCATCTGGTGAAAGCCGCGGCCGATCTCGCCGATCAGGTAGGCGGTTGCGCCTTCGAGCACGATCTCGCCGCTGGCCATGGAGCGGGTGCCGAGCTTGTCCTTCAGGCGGACGATGCGGTAGTGGTTGCGCGTGCCGTCCCGCAACGTCTTGGGCAGCAGGAACAGCGCCAGCCCGTTGATGCCGGACGGTGCGCCGTCCGGGCGGGCCAGCACCATCGCCAAGTCGGCGTCAGCGTTGGAGCAGAACCATTTGTCGCCGTACAGACGCCACGCTTGCGTGCCATCGGGCGCGGTTTCCAGCGCGGCGCGCGTCGCAATGCGGGCGACATCCGAGCCAGCGGCCTGTTCGGTCATGAACATCGCGCCCTGGTACAGCACATCAAAATCACGCGACGCCAGCATCGGCAGATAGCGCGCCACCAGCCCCGGATCGCCAAACTTGCGTAACGTGCGCGTGAGCGAATCCGTCATGCTGACCGGACAGCACAGGCCGAACTCGGCCTGCACGAATAGATACGTCAGTGCGTATTTGACCAGCGGCGGCGGCGCATTGCCGACGTGGCTCATCGATGCGAGGCCGAGTTCTGCGTAGGCCACGCGCTCCAGCGCCACGTAGTCAGGGTGCTTATCGATGCTCTGCAGTGCCTCGCCACGGCGGGTGCGGTGGCGCAGTTGCGGCGGGTTGTGATCGGCGCTGATGGCCCAGGCGTCAAGCTCATCCGAAGCGCGCTGGCCGAGCGACTTGAGCTGCGGCTCCAGCGCACGATATTGCGCGTCGCCCAGATACAGCCGCAGCAGGCGCGCGAGATCGGGATCGACATGGAAGAAATTGATGCCCCGGCTGTCGGGGATGTTCTGGTGGCCGCTGCTGTGACCTGCCAGTGGTTCGCGGGCGATGTCGTTCATGCTCGCTGTCTCCTGTGTTGTCCGGCCAGCATAGGAACGCCATCGATAATCGTCCAATACATGTTTTGTCCTGTACGATAAATAATTCTTATCGTTGAGCGAGGCCGCCGTGGACCTGAAGCAGTTGCGCTATTTCGTTGCCGTGGCGGAAGAACTGCACTTCGGGCGCGCTGCGCAACGGCTGTTCATCTCGCAACCGGCACTGAGCTTCGATATCCGCAAGTTCGAAGCGCAATTGGGCGTGCAACTGCTCGCGCGCACCAGCAAGAGCGTGGCGCTCACCAACGCCGGTCAGGTGCTGCTGGATGAGGCCCGCAAGCTATTGCAGCAAGCCACGGAGGTTGAGCGCATCACACAGCGCTCCGCGCACGGGCTGGCCGGGCGACTACGTGTCGGCTTCGTCAATTCGATGCTGTATCGCGGCCTGCCACGCGCGGTGGAACGCTTCGAGACCGATCACCCCGCGGTGGAAATCATCCTGCGCGAGATGAACACCGGCGAACAGGTCCAGGCCATTCAACGCCAGCAGATCGACCTGGGCTGCGCGTATTGGGGAACCTTCCCCGCGGAAGTCGTCTCCACGCCGATCTTCTCCGAACCCTTCGTCGCCTGCCTGCCCGCAGGCCACGCGCTGGCTCGTCGCAAACACCTCGCACTGGACGCGCTCGCGCAGGAGCCGTTCATCCTCTTCCCACGCACGGTGTCGCCGCACTATCACGATCTGATCATCGCGCTGTGCGTGGATGCTGGCTTCAGCCCAGTGATCCGTCACGAGGCGCGGCTGTGGCAGACCGTGGTGACAATGGTGGGGTTCGGGATGGGCGTGGCGCTGGTGCCCAAGACGCTGCAGCACGTGGGCGATGCGCGTGTCAGCTTTGTGCCGCTGGCCGGCGGCAAAAAGGAATCGCCCGTGCTGTCATTGCGACGCACGGGCGATGCGGAGCCGGTGGCGAGCCGCTTTCTCGAATACCTTGAAACGGCCGCGCGCGAGAATGTGAAACCCTGATCCTGAACGGTCAGGGTTGGCTGGTCAGCTTGAACTTCGTCAGGCACACGTGCTTGGCAAGCTTCTCCTTGCCGATCACCACCGCATCGGTCTTGCCGTACGGATCACCGGTCTGCACGTCCTCTTCATCCTTGTAGCCGCCCTTCACGTATCTCGTATCGCACTGGTCGTACTTGTTGCAGACCTGAAGCTTGGTGCAGATGGTCTGGCCGTCGCGCTCATAGATGTAGTACGTGGCGCCGGAATATGGCGGGCGTGGGTAGTTTTCGGTGCGGACGGTAACGTCGGCGGCGTGGATGGCGCCGGATACGAGCGCAAGCGTGAGCGCTGCAACTGCCTTGTGCATGGATGACTCCCCTCTTGGTTGGACAATGCGTGCGAAGCGCATTGTGCTGGAGTTTTTCGCCCAGGCAAATGTCAGAGAGAAGACGCTCTGCGGATCACGCACGAGCATGACCAACGGTTGCCGATCGCCGTAGCTGACATGTTCGTCGTTGAAGCGGTTCAGCCCGTCGCCATGATCTGGATGGCTTGGCCGTCAGCCTGGTCTGTGACGCTGATTTCTGGCGCCTGCATGCGTGGTTCTACTTCGTCCGAGGCGGCAAGATCGCGCTGTTGCTCGACTCCGTCATCGGTCGCATATGCGGCATCATGTTCGTGTTCAGGTGGTACATCACCCAGAGCGACCCGCTGAGCGTGATGACCACCAGCACCAGCGTGAACATCAGCGACAGCATGTTCCAACCGCCTTCTGACTTGGCGTTCATGTGCAGGAAATAGATCATGTGCACCACGATCTGTACCGCACCGATCAGCAGGATCGCGACGGCCGTGGTCGACGACTTGTCGAACACCCTGCCCATCACCAGCCAGAACGGAATCGCCGTCAGGAAGACGGACAGCACGAACCCTGTCAGGTAGCCGCCCAGCGTAGCGTGCGGCCCGACCTCTTCCTCGTGGCCATCGCCGTGTCCGCTCATCGTTTGTTCGTGCGCGCTCATGGCAGCGCTCCCATCAGGTAGACGAAGGTAAAGACGCCGATCCAGACGACGTCCAGAAAGTGCCAGAACATTGACAGGCACATCAGCCTGCGCTTGTTGGCCGTGATCAGCCCGTGTTGCGACACCTGCAGCATCAGCACGATCAGCCAGATCAGACCGAACGTCACGTGCAGCCCGTGCGTGCCAACCAGCGAGAAGAACGACGTGAGGAATGCGCTACGCGTCGGCCCCGCGCCCTCGTGGATCAAGTGCGCGAACTCGTAGAGTTCCACCGCCAAAAATGCTGCACCGAAGAGCCACGTAATGGCCAGCCAGATCTGCATGGGCCGGATCTTGTTCTGCTGCATCTGCAGCATCGCAAAGCCATACGTGATGGAAGACAGCAGGAGGAATGACGTATTGAGCGCGACCAGCGGCAGCTCGAACAATTCCGCGCCGGTAGGTCCACCCGCATACTCGCGGCCCAGCACGCCATAGGCCGCAAACAGGCACGCGAATATCAGGCAATCGCTCATCAGGTAGAGCCAGAACCCAAGCAGTGTGCCGTTTGGTACGTGATGCTCTTCTGTTACGTGGAACTGGAAGCCACCCGGCGGTACGCC
>Ga0070659_100004272_pt1 | contig 10196 bp, 6 predicted proteins | sample KBSC23metaG_FD_64666 | JGI IMG/M metagenome (GOLD analysis project Ga0070659, IMG submission 64666) | Corn rhizosphere microbial communities from Kellogg Biological Station, Michigan, USA - KBS C2-3 metaG | ecosystem: Host-associated > Plants > Roots > Rhizosphere > Soil ...
ATATAACTTCCCCAGCCGGGCTCTTCTTTCGAGCTCATCTTTGAGTTGCAAGCACTCTATTTGGGTTGGGTGTGACCCGGACTTTCTTTATATTCACAATACTTGCTCGCTTCTCTTATTTCATGCACTTCCAACGGCCTCGGTCGTCGAAGATCAAAGTCGCTTCTATGCTGAATTCTTCTCCAAATTGAATCCCGGTTGAATTCGGTGTATGCGGGAAATCGTCGCCGATACTCTGTGGGGCTATCCGGTTTGCTCGCTCCGCCCTTTCACTTACTTCGAAGGGGATCGCAGACTACTTTCTTTGGGGCTATGCTAACTCATAGCAGCACCTATCACTAGAAACTCTTTCATTCCTCACTAGCAGTTCTTTGGAACTAGTTCCGTAGTACCTGTAAGAGCAGAACACTTCCCTCCACTCATACTCTTTACCTGTGGGGCTGTATGGTACTTTAGCTGGACTTTACACCAGCTCTATTCACTGATAGCGTTACTGGCTCTTTTCCAGCATTTCTGGAAAGCAGCTCGCACTCACCGCTGCGCGCCTAGTTAGGCTTAAAAATAATAGGAACAAAGATCTTCCGCAATCAATGTTGTACTCAAATCCTCTCTGGCCGGAGAGGGGGATCTCTTAAGCAGAGTATTCCGAGTCTAGGGCTAGTGGAAGCGTTGAAGAGGGATATCGTTTTCAAAGAAGGCATGGGGCCCTTTCGTCTTTGTAGAGACTTTCACAATATACCAAGTGGATAATACCATCCAAGAGAGAAGGCCCATAAAAAGAAGCAGGCAACAAAACATCTTGATTTATAGGAATCAACGACCTCGCCACTGCAAAGGAGGAAGTCGAATGATTTGGATTCGGACAGGCTGTCTCGACAGTAAGAAATCGACATCATCATCTGTCTTTCATGATGGTGAGAGGCAAGATTTCGTGGTAAAGCACAAACCAAGCATAAGTGGATAGCAACTTATACTATGGAGGCAGAGTCTCCTCCCCTCATTTCGCAGCTTCTTTGCTCTGATCCTGATCTCTCTTTCGAAATTGCTACATGATTTGTGAAAAGTGAACAAATAGGTCAGCCACATAAAGAAGAATATGGGTGGTGTAAGCTTTCCCGCCTGATCTTTACCTAAAAAAATGGAAGTAGCTCGATTCCAGTATCAAGGAAAATGGGTTGTATAAATAGAATGAGAAAAAGTTAAACACTAGGAAAAAAGATTCTTTTTAGTAATACTTTATAAGCATGGAAGACCCTAGCAACGTTAGGTATTACTAAAGATGAAGATCGAAGTCCATCCAAGTCTAGAAGTAAGCCCGAGACAAGTGAACAAAGGCTGGCGTAAGCACAAGGGCGAGCTGAAGAAAGCTTTTGAATTGAAGAAATTGGTTCTGACGTCGAAGATAGGCTAGCTAGGACTGAAGCTTTGAAGCGGATTGGTACTGCTTTTCCTTTGGGCTCAGGCATGGTTGACAAGCGGGACTTTCCCTTTTTTTTTCCCTTCGGAACTGGAACTACTGCTGGAGCATCCAATTCGTCAGTTACTGGCATGTCTGTGCTGTGGTGAAAGCACCTTTTTTCAAAGCAAAGGCGCGATTAAATAATGGGCAAATCGGGAGTTTGCAAGCTACGAACTTGTGGTAGTGTAGAAGAAGGTCCGGCATATCGAGGAATAGGAGCCACACCAACCATGAATGGTCGAATCGTCGAGTAGTAAGTAGTAGGGGAAGTTAATCTTCTTCTTTTTTCGAAGCTGTCGGTTCATCCTAGTTTTTGGTGAGTACTTCAATATCTTTACCATCCTTTCCCTTCGCCAGTCTTAGTTCTTAGAAAATCAAGTAAACCACTGCCCAGGATTTCTTTCTGGGGCTCGCCCCATCCTATAATGTTTCACACACCAGAAAAAACCAGAACGAAGCAAGCTTCATGCGTGGTACCAGATAGATGTCATCAAAGACAGATCACTGATTCGGAGACTACCTAATAGTATGATCTATATCATCCAGGTGGAGTATGCATGAAAGAGTCAGATGCTTCTTCTATTCTTTCCTCCTCGCCTTGTGCCAAATAGCGAATCGAATATAGAAGAAAAGTTCTTCTGCTTCCTGCTCAACAACTTAATAATAAGGAAATATCTATATACGCAACATAAGCTCCTTCGTACCCAACAACTTAATATAGGAGAAATCCAAAGTCCTAGTTTGAAACATCAAGAAAATGCATATTCTTTCTATACCAGTGGACAAGAAGAGATGGAATGTTCCATTCCTGGACGTAAGACCGTGCTGTAGTAAGCTTTCTTTTGCTCAGGAAAGTGGGTCATTTCAGATACCACAGTTTGGAGAATAATAAGAATTCTCATAGGCAAAGAAGTAAGTCAGCACTAGTCAAGTAGGAAAAAAACAAGTAGGAATAGCTAGAAGTACTTACTATAGCTATAGTAGTTGGCATGTCAAGCTCTATACATAATAGGTCTTTTCATAGCTTCGAAGGGTCACAAGTTTACTTTCAAAAGGAATAGAAAGACGGGATGGCAAGTATAGGTAATTATAGTCAAGAAAGTAGAAGTAAAAACCTACAAGAAGCAATGGTATTTCAGGTTGGATATATGCAAGAAAACAACTAGTAGAAATGCTAGGGTATATGGAAGGTAGACAAGATATGCCTATTTCAAAGTTACTAGGTAAAGTAATGTAAGGGATAAGTAAAGTAAGAAGAGAAAGATAGTCAAAGTTGACATCTTGAAATCGACTCGCATGGGCCAAGTAAGTGCTTATAAAAGGAGGCTAAAGCATAAAACAATAATGAAAACTATAGGCATGTTGGATCATCTATAGTCCTAGAACATGTAGGACCTGGAAAATGAATCCGAGCGAGCGACAATGCCCTTATAAGGAAGCCTCTCTTTTTAGACTAGTCAACCTATGCACGCCTTTTCCAATATGCTAGAGCAGGCGATTGTTCAAGGGTAAGTTACTTCCTCCTTTATGCAGATGAAATACTTGCTTAAGCGTGAGGCTTAGCAAAAGTGCTTTGACACAGTAGGAAAGGTCAGTACTTATCTTTGAAGAAAGACCTAGGCCTTATGATCGATCCTATGGTAAGATGTTTTCCCTTACTTAATTAATAAGCAGCCATAGTCCGTGCTAGGAAGACTTTCATTATAAGAATTCTAGCAGTCGGACTTTGAAACAGAAAAAGCCTTAGGAATGGAAACCCTAGGCCCAGCCTGACAAGGCTAGAGAGAAAAAGCAATAGCAAGAGATCAGCGAACGAAGCGGAGAATGATCACAATTAGGTCGATCCTACCATAGCCGAGTCTACATCCAGGACCTGACACGATGAAAAATAAGATTCTTTCTAAAAGAGCTAAGAAAAGGAGTACGAGGACTAGCTCAACGTATACCCGCACGAAAGACTTGAAAGAGCTCACGCGTATTATGCCTACCTTGGCTACTGGTGAAGATGGAGTCGTAAATTCACTTAACCAAAGCCATACCTGATTGCCTACGAAGGTCTTAAGTCTCCGCATGCCCAACACCTACCCCTACCTCTATCCTTAACAAGGTCGGGATATCCACGCAGAATACTAATAAAATAAATAGATTAATGATTTGGATGGCAAGGCGGATGTACTAGTCAAGATATATCTGTCCTTCTTTTCCATCTTAAAAATAAGACTTCTGGCGAAAAGAGTGGAGTTGACTACCCTTGCTTAATAACTAGTTGCAGGCATGGCTTATTAGGTTTCTGAAAAGAAATTAAATTGAGTTACCAAAGAAAATAGACGGCACAAAACGGGCGTAGCGATAGAAAGAGGGCTAATTCGACTCCTGTCCGATCAGAAGAGTTTCTTTTCCCCCACCATAAACAGAGTTGATCTACCATCTATACCCTCTCTACCACCAGTCCTACCTGACAGACGGTTTATTCCCACTTTCCTCCCTCCATCCCCGTACTCTTCGGGTGGACGGTATCCTAACCTTGCTTCTGGACGGTCTGCTTTCTCAATCAATCCGGTTTCTTCTTCCGCTCGGTACTCATCTACCCTACCCCTCGCAGGAGCTCGGCCGTCTGTACCACCAAGAAATCAAAGGAAAGATGAATTTTTGCCATCTTGTCCACGAGAAAGCTAGAACAGACTTGTTTTGTTGGTACCAGCTAGATAGAAAGAAAGGACAGACTCGCTAACGCTCACACATCGTTAAGGTTTTGCTCTTTTACGCCCACCAGAGTCATGTTTTCTTCGCCCTCTCCGACCAACCAATAGTTGCTCCACCACTCTTCCCCAAGTCCGTACTAACTGGACTCGCTTCTATTCTCGATTGGATATAGATGGGGAATCTCTATAGATCGTCTTTTTCGACAACCTCTCTAAAACGCATACGATAAAATTGCACTTCACGGCACGGCCAAAAAAAGAAAGAGCTTCGCTCGGTTGGCCCTCCTAGGCTTCCGCCTACTTTCTCTTCTCTTAAGTCTACAACAAGTGGGAGAGGCAGGATTCGAACCTACGTAGAAAACCTTCAACAGATTTACAGTCTGTCGCTTTTGACCGCTCGGCCACTCTCCCCTTCCCTGGGATACGCCCTCCTCAAACAAAGGGTTCCTGAATAAGAAGGATGGCGGCCTTCGTTCTTATTCTTAAGTTAAGTTAAGAAGAGCAGATGGAACTATTAGATTTGCTAGCGTTCCGGGAGAATAAATAAGGTCATTTAGTAAGTTCATAACAATTTATGTAAAGCAAGGGGCAAAGCTTCTACGACAGCTTCCCCCTCATTGCCATCGTCGGCCTTCCCCAGCTCCCCTCCTTCGTCTGGCTAAGCTAAGCATCTTTCGGCGGAGGAAAGGAGGCGACTAGTCGCTTCTGGCGAAGCTGCGAGTTCATGAGCAAGTGAATGAACGAGCTGCGAGTGAAGTGCAACAGTCGTAAGTAAGGCTCGCCATGTTCCTAAAAGGAGTGACCATCTTTTCTTCCCTTCTACTGACACTGAGCGAGCAGCAAGCATAGGCAATAGTTTCCGTAGCGTAGGGGTGGGGCGCAAGCAAGCGTTTTCAGGCTCCGCTAGCTAGCGTACTCTTCTGCTATCAATGAAACCAAAAGAAAAAACCTGTGCCCTTTCGTATAGATCGAGACGCAGTACTTTTTCTTGACTTCTTCCATACTAGGAAGAATGGAAGGAAATCCTTCGATAACACTTCTTCTTCCTTATTTGAAGAAATGATATGATATCCGACTCTTTCATTTTTAAAAAGTTCTTCTTCTTATCTTAAGTCTTAAGATTAAGAAGCAAATAGCATTTCCTATTGATTTGTCCCCTCCCCTGGACTAGACCTATGTAGATTCGGAATTATCCGTCGCTACGCTGTTCCCAAGGACTAGCAAAATCAAAATAGCGAAATTCTTGGGTCATCTCAATGGGTTCAGAAACCACACGTTTCTCTGGATCATCATAGCGTACTTCCACATATCCACTCAGAGGAAAGTCTTTTCGTAATGGATGACCCTCGAAACCATAATCAGTTGATATACGGCGTAAATCCGGATGATTGATGGAAGAAACACCAGACATATCCCATACTTCTCGCTCCCACCGGCCGGCTGATGGAAATGGACTGACTACCGGAGATATTCGTGTTACTTCGTCCGCACTTGTTTGTACACGAATGCGTGAGTTATACCGAGTACTCAGTAAATTATGGACAACTTCAAATCTGCGTTTTCGAGAGGGATGATCCACTCCGCAAATATCGATCGAAACTTGAACCCTTGTATAGGTATGCCATTTTAGAAAGCACAACAATGGAAATGGGTAGTCAGTATTGGTATAAGATCTATTCCCATGTTCCGATCTTTTCATTTTATGTACCCATTTCTTGGGTAAAATCTCCCAACTATATTTGAAAATGGATTGGTTATCCATAAATGAAAATAAAGAAAGCTTGATTTTTGTTCCGCTTCTTGCTCTAAGCAGAAAGACTTGTCGGAAATCGCCGGTTGGGTTGGTCCGACCAAGAAAGGCATGGGAGTGGAGAGGCGGAAGTGAAAGACTGGCTACCAATAAAGATCCCTCACTGCACACTTTCTATAGTTCTGTATCCAGGATCGGCTGCATGCTCTAGTGTTGAATCGGGTATAGAACCCAGGATGCTTGGTTACAATTCCGAATCCGCTAAACCATGTTTGTTTTCTTTTTTTTTCTCGACTGGCTTTCTTTGCCCATGGGTAATGAGTTTCGATGTATTGGGCTGGGCGTTTCCGTTTAGAAATAGAAGCTTTTTCGTGCTTGCTTGCGAATGGCCTGAATGGAATGAATATTAAGATAAATAAAAGACAAAAAATAAACCATTGAGAAAGTTATTCATTCTTATATTAATTTCCTATACTTGACCGAACAACTTCCAATTCCGTTATTTCAACTACACCAAATGAATTGGTCAAGACTCTCCTGTTTATGGCCCCTTCTATTCTATTAGTTTCAGATCGTGCGGGGAAAACGGGGTTCGAACCCGCGACTTCTGGCGTGACAGACCAGCACTCTACCCAACTGAGCTAACTTGCTGTTTTTCCAGTCTTCGAGCAATGATGTGAGACATACCTGTTTCCCTTACTAGAGCCGAGCGGTTGCCAGGCCCGCGTCCTTCCCCAATTGGCAGGCACGATTGCAGTCCCATAAGGTCCTTGACCCCTACCTTTTCTGAGATTCATGGAATCATCACATCACTATATTTATTAATTACGCATTTCTCGCTTCCACAAGGACGAAAAAATAGGACGATTACGGAACTTTTTCTGTCAATTGCTAAAAACAGCAGTTCTAGAAGGGACATAGCCAACCGCATAAACTCTGGTTTGAATGCCCACAGAGCTACAGGAGGGAGAACCATTCAACGAGAAATGACGATCAACATGGCATATCAGTAACCGTCGTTGAATCAGTAAGCGGTTCTAGTGCTTGAGTACTAATGAGGGAAAGGGATACATAGCCTTTAATGACAAAGATAGAGAAGTTCCACAGCAAGTTCAAGAAGAGATGGCTGAGCCATACATAGATTCTATATTTCCATCGCCTAGGAGTTAAGTTCTTAGCGGCCAAACCACTCCCTTTTGTGCTCTTTCGCCCAGATAGATATCAATATCTATCTCAATCCGCATAGGCGAATGCTAAAAGACAAGCATAGGCAGAAGCAGAAAGAACAGATTTACCCTATCCCAGAATCAGATCTCTAGGTTTACCAAATCCTGATCAACCAAATGTCTTGTGAAAGAGGGCTTTAAGTCAGGTCTGGAATCTTTCGAACAGAAAGAGGTGGCTGATCCCTCCGCATCAGAATAGGCATACGAGTCTGCTTTAACCAACAGGGGTGTGTATTTCCTACTTTCCTGGTAAGATAGAGCGAAGACAAGCTTGCCTTCATCTGTGTGGAGCAAAGTAAAAAAGTGGATAAGATTGCCAATCTCAAAGAAAAACGAGGAGGAAGGGCAAAGCCAAATGATGATGGAAACCCACAGCTTGCTCAATCATATAAGTAGTAGCTTCTTCCTTGTCTTCTTTTCCTGTGAACTTAACATCACCACTACCAATAGGAAAAGATATTAGACATTTAGCAAAGTCCCGCTCGTGAAAGTGTAGTATTCCTGCACGATAGATGCGCCCTCTAAAATAAATCAATGCTGGAAAGTAAATATCATACCCAACATATGCACGTGCCAATGCTAACAAGCCTTGTTCATATCTAGCGCGTTGAATGCGCTTCACAATCACTCGATACATATAAGATAAGAATACCTAAATTTACCTTTAAATCTATCAGAGTTTAGCTCATTTTTAAGAGCCAGCCTCACTACAGAAAGAAAGCAGCAATGCCCTCCCGAAGGAAAACGTTTGGATTAGAGCTCGACACGAAGCAAAATGTAGATGATCTCCGCAAATGGGCGAGGTAGGAGGACGTGGACGTGGTTGGATGTTATTTGACACGAGGCCTTGTGCAAAAGACGAGTACTTCAGAGTCCACCAGGAAAAGGATATTGGTTCGCATCTCTATATTGATCCGCGGCGCTTCTATTTCTATTTCTATGAAGTAGTTTTCCTTGTCTCCGATTTCAAAGCTGAATGGATGACTGAATCTGTCGAAGCATCATTCGATATTTGCGGATTAGCGTAATGCTATGAGGAGTTAGAGTCTTCCGCGGGAAAGACATTTCTTGAAGATCTTTTAGCTCTACTTTTTAGAGAACTAGTATTCCTTACATAAGATCTCGGAAGAGCCGATGTTTCCTTCCGCTTTTCTTCCCGGTAAATAGGAATTCTATATCCTCTAGCTCTTCGTGACCTGTTGTGTCTGCCCTCGACTTAGCCTAGCCGTCTTAGAATAGAAAGGTTTCTAACCGTTGAAAAAAGGATACTTCTAAACGTTAAGGGGCGCTCAACCTTCCACTCAAATCCTTTTTGGAGTGAGCTGTGCGATGAACCTGCTGATATACTCTATCCTTCCCAGGAATCCTCTTCTTTCCTTTCTTTTCGGATCAATGAGACAAATCTTTGAGGTAGTTCAAGCTGTCGTTAGGGTCTTTGGCAAAGGAATGGAAATGGGACCCCCTCGACTTCTAAGCGAGTCAATCCTAGTAGAGAGAGGAAGACCTTTAAAAAGGAAAGTAGGAACGATTCTGAAGCGGTACTCAGGAAAGTAGTAGCCGTGTAAGTCAGTCACTGGTTAAAAGCAAGCAATTAGTTAGCAATCAAGCTCTTCCGCAGCGCGCCTTGTCTACGATTAAGAATGTCATGCCTAACCCACCCTTATCCACTAATAAAGGCAACTCTAGCTTCTGGCACAACTGGACTTATGAAACCGATCATGCTGGACAATAAAATACTTCTTCCCTCATACTTATCTACTTCGCTTAGGCAAAAGATTTCAAAAGTCTGTATCTGTCTACATGTGCCTCCGTCTATGTTACCCCTTCCCCGGAAAGGTGATTATACGTATAGTATAAAAAACTAGAATAAAAAATAAAAAAGAAAGAAGAGAAAGGGCAGTAGAATTTCTGACTACGTCAAAGGCTCGTTTCACTCTAATTTAAAGGCTGTAACTCCTACTTATTTATATTAATTAAAGCTTGCCCATGGCTGCTTTCTTCCCATTCTTTCTTCTTTCCACTAATCTAATGGTTTCATTCTCCCATCGAGAGGTTATGATACTAGCAAGAGTCCTATTCTTCTCCTCTCGATCCTACCTTGGGTTATGTTTGACAGGGATGGTCAGTGAACTTCTACTGGTTTCAAAGGAGGATAGAGATCCATTGGGGAAGGCTCGAAAGGTTATTCGATATCAACCCTCGACGCGCCGCAGCCACTATTTTGACTCCTTTTATGCAATTATGAACGAAACTTTCTCGATTCCAATGCAACTTATCCTTTTGGAGTTGACGTAACAAACTACGCGAGCCTCCCGATGAAGCCAACAGAAATCCTATCCGAATACTAAAAATAAAAGGCAATTTCATTATGGTGGTATACCAGCCGCCAGTTCTGGAACTTCCAGTTCCAATCGGAGCATATAGATCCGTCAATGGATTTGTATGTATAGCCACTTCAGTCGTGCTCCTCGTTTCTCGCGACCAGTAGTATCTTCTTTCTGGGAACATGCTAAACCAGAAATTCTTATGTTCGTGATTCTTCATCAGAAAATCTTCCAGTTTTCCATTCTCATATGAGGCAGGAAAGTTTATGGGCAACAGGTCGGCACGAAGTGATTCATCATGTTCAAACATGAACCTTTCGCTCGTTGGGGACGGTTTATAAATCATAAAATTCCCACAAATGGAATGAGAAGTGGGTCCATGTAAATGATCGAGACCTCGCAAACAACAACGTTCCTTCCCCATATGGAGTTCGGGACCCAAAGGCAATCGTTGAGTGAACTGTATCTTATTCGTATTAGTTGACCTAAGCTGCACCATTATTGCAGGGGTGGGGCTCGGCCTCCGAACCGTACGTGGGACGAGTTTCTGCCTCATACAGCTCGGGCCGAAGACCGGGGAAGTTGAGGAGAGATGGGGAGACCCAACTGCTGCCGGTCGGGACGGACAGGAAAGGGGGCGGGGATAAGCTTGTGAAGAAGCAAGCTTATTGCCCCACCCCCAAAAAACAAACCAAGAAAACGTATGCGCTTTAGCAACAAAGCGCTCATCCCTTG
>Ga0070659_100004274_pt1 | contig 10195 bp, 10 predicted proteins | sample KBSC23metaG_FD_64666 | JGI IMG/M metagenome (GOLD analysis project Ga0070659, IMG submission 64666) | Corn rhizosphere microbial communities from Kellogg Biological Station, Michigan, USA - KBS C2-3 metaG | ecosystem: Host-associated > Plants > Roots > Rhizosphere > Soil ...
ACATTTGCGTTGCAGGGACACGACCCCAACAGCAAAGTGTATTTTAAAAACATTGTCGTAAAAGTATTACCCGATTAAGACCGGAAGTCGGAGAATAGAAGGTATCTTCTCCGACTTTCGGTTTTGCTTAGTCTCACTCTTTTGCATTATCAATGCTCATGTTTCTGTTTGAAGATTGATCTGCAGTTTTTTCTTGCTGTTTAGATGGACTTCCGCCCGTTTGTTTTTTTGCATGATTTGATTTTTTCTGCTTTGCATCATCTGCAACAAAAGGCTGATTGCTTTGATTACTGCTTCCCTGCCCGGAAGTGCCATGTTTATTATTATCTCCGCGTCCTGACATAATCTTTTGTTTTAAATTGAACAATAACTTTTCATAAAAAATAACATGAATTGTGCCACGCATTTTAAAGCTGATTCGTATCTCCGATTGTTGCTGGCATTATTTTTTTACTCACGCTAAAAAAGATACATGCAATCACAAACATTTGAATTAATGGTAGATGGTATCCCGGTGATGGTAAGGGCTACACCTTACGAGTTTAACACCGAAACAAGATTTCTTGTAAGTTATAATGGCAGCGACGAGTATGTTTTTACATGGGATCCATCACTTGGCCGACTTACTGCAATAGGCGATGGAAGTGAAGAAATTCCGGATGCGATAGAAGAAGCGATTGCAGAAAAATTACAAAGCAATATAGCCTGAGCTGGTAATCAGATTCATAAAGCGATAAAATTACTTTCGCTCTTCTACTTCCGCATTTTCTTCTACACTTTTGGTTTCAATTGAGGGTGGCCGCTCCGATAATTCATTGATAAGTTGTGCGATCAATGCAGTCCATCCTGTTTGATGGGAGGCGCCTAAACCATGACCTTCATCACCATGAAAGTATTCATAAAACAAGAGAAGGTCTCTATTTTCGGGCAGGCTGTAAAACCAGTTTTCTTTTCCATGTAAGCGACGATGATTTTGTTCATCTAATTGAAATAAAGAAACAATGCGGCGAATAAGTTCATGAACAACATCGCTTAACTCCATAAAATTTCCTGAGCCTGTTGGATATTCAACCTTTAAAGCACCATCATAAAACTCACCATATTTTTTCAGGCTTTGAATGATGACAAAATTAATAGGCATCCATACGGGACCACGCCAATTACTATTACCACCAAAAAAATCAGAAGTAGAATCTGCCGGCTCATATTGAATAGAGTAGGTGACCCCTTCAATTTCTACTGAATAGGGATGCTCTTTATGATACTTCGATAAAGCACGAATGCCGCCTTCGGATAAAAATTCTGATTCATTCAATAATCTCTCCAGCAATGCAATAAGGCGTTCCTTCGGAACCAGAGAAAGCAGTATCTTATCTCCATTATCTTTTTCCTCATTAGGCCAGTACTTGTTGTTCTTTTTGCGATAATTCTCAAACCACGAAATGCGTTTTTTAAAATCCTCAAGTTTATCAAGCACTTTTTTTTCAATAACAGAAACTGCAAAAAGAGATGTCAATCCAACAATAGATTGTATGCGAAGCTGGATAGGATTGCTGCCCGGCTTCATGAGAATATCATAAAAAAATTTGTCTTCATTATTCCACAAACCCATTTCATTTAGTGCTTCAGCTATCAATACAAAATGTTCAAAAAACCTTGTGGCGTTGTCTTCAAAAGAATCATCGTGCGTTGCAATCTCAATAGCCATGTCCATCAAGTTTAATGCATACATGCCCATCCAGCTTGTTCCATCGGCTTGCTCCAATTCCATTTCACTGTGCAATTGAATACTGCGGTTGAATACTCCTATATTATCAAGCCCGAGAAATCCGCCTTTAAACATATTGTTACCATTGGAATCCTTTCGGTTTATCCACCATGTAAAATTGATAACGAGTTTTTGAAAGATGCGTTTTAAAAATACCATATCGCCTTTGCCTGCTCTTTTCTTTTCTATTTGGTACACTTGCATAGCTGCCCATGCATGAACAGGTGGATTTACATCGCTGAAATTCCATTCATACGCCGGCAATTGCCCATCCGGTTTCATATACCATTCACGCATGACAAGAATGAGCTGATGTTTTGCAAATACGGGGTCAATCACTGCCATCGAAATACAATGAAAAGCGAGATCCCACGCTGCATACCACGGATATTCCCATTTATCAGGCATGAGAATAATGTCCTGGTTTTTCAGATGCAGCCAATCATGATTGCGTCCATGTTTTCTGTGATCACTTAAAGGCGCAATGCCATCACTTGTCGATATCCATCTTTCAATATCGTAATGATAATATTGTTTGCTCCAGAGCAGTCCGGCCAAAGCCTGGCGTTGAATATTTTTTATATCACCGGAAATATTCTGAGGCAAAACCGTTTTATAAAACTCATCAGCTTCAGCTTTGCGTTGAACAAATATTTGGTTGAAGTCCTCAGGGAAAGGGGCATCAATCAACGAATCACTTAATCTTAAAAACAATGTTTTGTTTCCACCGGGTGGTATTCGCAGATTATAAACAGGCGAGAATTTTGTTCCACGTTTTTTTCTTCTTAATTCAGTTACATTTTTTTGTTCAATGACAGCATCGTGAAATGCATCTTTTACAAAAGCTGTTTCATTTGGTTTGCCAAAAAGTTTTTCGTTATTGGTTTCGTTTTCTGTAAAAAATCTATCCTGTGGTTTTAAGAAATAGAGATAATAATTTCCCAGTCTTTCATGGACTGCTTTTACGGTGCTCTCATTTATTTCTCTAATAAAAGGTTTTTTATCAACCCCTCCGGATTGCCAACGATTATAAAACCACAATGTTGGTAAAACCGTTATTGGGGCTGCATTTGGACCTCGATTTATTATTTCTATTTTTATAGCTATATCCCGCTTGCTGATCTTCGCATAAGTAACATATACATCAAAATATCTGTTCTCATCAAATACGCCTGTATCTAAAATTTCATACTCAGGCTCCAGCTTTGAGCGTTTTCGATTTTCTTCGATAAGCTTTTGATAAGGGAATTCCTGTTGAGGATATTTGTACAGGAACTGCATATAATAATGTGAGGGAATATTATCGAGATAATAATAAAGTTCTTTCACATCCTCGCCATGATTCCCCTGGTAATTACCAAGTCCGAACAATCTTTCTTTCAGAATTCGATCTTTTCCATTCCATAACGCAATAGCGAAGCATAGGTTTTGAAAAAAATCTGAAATACCAGCCAAACCATCTTCTCCCCACCTATAGGTGCGGCTATGTGCATGATTAAAAGGAAAATAATTCCAGGCATCACTGTTCTCACTGTAATCTTCACGCACAGTTCCCCACTGCCGTTCTGAAATATATGGTCCCCATTGTTCTAAGGGAATTTTCTTGGTTGAATTAACTTTTAATCGCTGTAATTCTGCACTCATAACAAATCCTTTGTCTATGCCATTTAAAAAAGGAGGCAAACAATACCTTTACTTTCCATTTTTGACGAGCAATCAGTGAAACTAATTTTATACTTGGAGTTAACGAATTAAGTTCAGTATAAAATTTTGAGGCCAGCTGAGGGAATTCTAATCATCGTTCGTTGTGTCACTCACTTCAGGGTTCGGAAATCTATTCATCTGAAGCATCAAAATAAAAAATCCTCTGCAATATACAGAAGATTTAATTTTTGAAGTGGTGTGGGGCGGGATCGAACCGCCGACACAAGGATTTTCAGTCCTTTGCTCTACCGACTGAGCTACCGCACCGCCTTTATTTTGGGCTGCAAATATAAGTCCATCGTCAATTCTAAAAAATAAAAATTATTTTATTTAAAGGAGTTTTCTACGACATTTAGAACTCACAATTTTTTGGTGTTCTTGCGAACGGAATTACATCTCGAATATTACTCATTCCCGTTACAAACTGAACCATTCTTTCGAATCCTAAACCAAAACCGGCGTGTGGCACTGTACCAAAACGGCGAGTATCCAAATACCAGTTCATTTCTTCAAGAGGAACATGCATGTCCTTCATTCGCTGAATCAATTTATCCAGCCTTTCTTCACGTTGAGAACCACCGACAATTTCACCAATGCCAGGTGCGAGAATATCCATAGCAGCAACAGTTCTTCCATCATCATTCATTCGCATGTAAAACGCCTTTATTGCTGCAGGATATCCTGTTACAATAACAGGTTTTTTAAAATGTTTTTCAACAAGGTAACGTTCATGTTCACTTTGAAGATCAATTCCCCATTTTACTTCAAATTTGAATTTCTTTTTTTTATAAGCAGATGAATCTAACAAAATATTTATAGCCTCTGTATAAGTAGTGCGTTCAAATTTGTTCTCAGTTACAAACCGAAGTTTTTCTATCAATCCCATTTCGCTTTGTTCTGCCTGAGGTTTTTGTTTTTCTTCATCAGCAAGGCGATGAGCTAAAAATTCTAAATCTTCTGTATTATTGTCTAAAACATATTGGATGATATATTGAATAAATTCTTCAGCAAGATTCATGTTGTCTTCAATATCATAAAAAGCCATTTCGGGTTCTATCATCCAGAATTCTGCAAGGTGTCTTGTGGTGTTTGAATTTTCTGCCCGAAAAGTTGGTCCGAAAGTATAAATATCGCTAAAAGCCATTGCGCCAAGCTCTCCTTCCAGTTGCCCACTGACTGTTAAGTTTGTACTTTTTCCGAAAAAATCTTCTTTAAAATCTATAGACCCATCCTCGTTCCGTGGAGTATTATCAAAAGGCAAAGTTGTTACACGAAACATTTCGCCGGCACCTTCTGCATCTGATGCAGTGATAATCGGAGTATGCAGATATACAAAACTTCTGTCGTTAAAGAATTTGTGAATAGCAAACGCAAGTGAATGGCGCACTCTGAAAACAGCGCCGAAAGTATTTGTACGAAAGCGGAGATGTGCAATCTCCCTTAAAAATTCAAGGCTGTGCTTTTTTGGTTGCAAGGGATATTTTTCAGGATCACTGTCGCCTAAAATTTCTACATGGTTTGCTTTCAATTCCATTTTTTGTCCCTTTCCTAAACTTGCGATCAGATTTCCGGTTACTTTTAAAGAAGCTCCTGTAGTAATTCTTTTTAAAGTTGCTTCATCGAGCAATCCCAATTCCACAACTATTTGAAGATTGTTATTTGTACTGCCATCATTTAAAGCAATAAACTGATTGTTGCGAAACGTACGTACCCAACCCATTACAATAATCTGCTGGTCTTGCGGCTCCGTTGCTAATACCTCTTTTATCTTTACTCTTTTGTTAAACATAATTCCTTCTATTGGTTTAATAATTTTATGAGCTGTCTTTTGTAATTCTATTAAAGGTTTGGTGGCGTCGCAAACCTGGGTATCCCTCTCTTAATTCAAAAATACTTTTCTGACAAATTAAAGTTTGAAAAAATTACACAGAGTTTTTTCAAGGGCGCAAAGATATTAACAGTGGTTGTTAAAATTTTAAAAGATAATGAAGTATAGAATACCTTTGTTAAGGCTTTGTTTGAGCATTATTAAAGTTTCAAAACAACAACAGCAAATACTTATTTTGCGTTTTGATTTTCAAAAAAATTTTTCTTTGTTTTAAACATTTTGCCGTAACATTGCAACGGAAACAAGCTGATTAGTCTGTCAAACCCTCTCAGCTCACTGGTTTTCTGTAATCAACCGATAATTATTTCTTCAATTTTTTAAGACCGGATTTAAAACGATTAATACAATTCTTTTTTTACAACATTTATGTACGACATTCTGCAATTGAACGACATGCTGGTTCCTGAATTGCTCGATATTGCCGAGCAACTGAATATTTCCGATGCAAAAAAATCAGATAAGCAGGACCTTATTTACAAAATCCTCGATAAACAGGCTACTGCCGGTAGTGCAAAACAAAATGGTACTGAAAAACCAAAACGCCGACGTATTGCGAAAGCAGCAACAGCTAATTCTTCTGAAGAGGCTGAAGTAATGACCGAGACTGAAAGTAAAGAAACTAAAGAAGTTTCTGATCAGCAGGAACAAAAGGAGGGAAAAAAGAAAAAAGTCCGTAAGGCTAAGGAGAAAGAAGCGCCTATAGAAGAGCTTGATGAGGAAGAAAAACCTGAAGTTGCTAAAGAGGAGATATCAGATTTTGATATTCCTGAAATGGGTAGCAGGCTTTTGAGTTTGCTTGGTGAGGATGAGCCACTTATTTTAGATGATGAACCAATTGATGATACAATTGATACTGATGTAAGTGAGGAAACTTCGGTAGGTTTTAAACCTTACAAGAGAGAATCTGTTTTTAATATAGAATTTGACGGGATTATACAAAGTGAGGGGGTTTTGGAAATGATGCCGGATGGCTACGGATTTCTTCGCTCTTCAGATTATAATTATTTATCATCTCCTGATGATATTTATGTTTCTCCATCTCAAATAAAATTATTTGGATTAAAGACTGGGGATACCGTTTTTGGCTCTGTACGCCCTCCAAAAGAAGGTGAAAAATATTTCGCACTGCTTAAAGTAGAAAGCATCAATGGTAAAAGTCCCGAGGAAGTCAGAGATCGTGTTCCCTTTGACTATTTAACTCCTTTATTTCCTTTTGAAAAAATGAACCTTTTTACAAAGCCGGACAATTTAAGTACACGAATCATTGATCTTTTTACTCCAATCGGAAAAGGTCAACGTGGTTTAATTGTGGCTCAGCCCAAAGTAGGCAAGACAATGCTTTTGAAAGAAATTGCAAACGCAATTGCTGCCAATCATCCTGAATGCTATTTAATGGTTGTTCTTGTTGATGAACGTCCGGAAGAAGTTACAGATATGGAGAGAAGCGTAAAAGCAGAAGTTATTGCTTCAACTTTTGATGAACCTGCCGAAAAACATGTAAAGGTTTCTACGATTGCATTGCAAAAAGCTAAACGCCTTGTAGAATGTGGCCACGATGTAGTGATCTTACTTGATTCAATCACACGTTTAGCTCGTGCTCACAACACAGTTGCTCCTGCAAGCGGCAAAGTATTAAGTGGAGGTGTAGAGGCTAATGCCATGCAAAAACCTAAGCAATTTTTTGGTGCGGCCCGAAAAATTGAGAATGGAGGTTCACTAACAATTTTAGCAACAGCATTAATTGAAACGGGAAGCAAAATGGACGAAGTGATTTTTGAAGAATTTAAAGGAACCGGTAATATGGAACTGGTGCTCGACCGGCGACTTGCCAATAAACGAATTTTTCCTGCCATAGATTTAGTTGCTTCTTCTACGCGTAGAGAGGATTTATTACTTGATAGAGATGTATTATCACGGATGAATGTTCTTCGTTTATATATAAATGATATGAAAACCGAAGAAGCGATGACTGAATTATTAAAAAGAATGCGGGGAACAAAAGATAATTATGAGTTTCTTGCAAGCATGAATGGATAATGAAATTTTTTCTGATTTTAAAGGTTGTTCCATATGGGCAACCTTTATTTTTTTAAGAACTTTTAAGGTTACATTATTTTACATTAGAGAAATTTTACTTTTACCTAAAATTAATAGGACTAAAGTAATTATCCTTGATACTTCTTCGCCATATACGTTTTCTTAAAGCCGTATTCCTGCATAGTATCACTGCCTTTGGTGGTCCGCAAGGTCACTTTGGTATGATGCTTAAAACATTTGTACATAAAAGAAGAGATGTTACAGAAAAAGAGCTTTTAGAATACAATGCATTTTGTCAAATGTTGCCGGGTGCTTCCTCAACACAAACCTTAACTCTAATCGGATATAAAAGGGGAGGATTACCTTTAGCAATTTTAACCTTAATTATCTGGATTTTACCGGCTTGCACATTAATGGGAGGACTTTCTTTTTTACTTAATTATCTTGATGAAAAATCATACGTAAAAGTATTCAAGTTTATTCAGCCTATGGCTGTTGGGTTTATTGCATATTCAGCTTATAGAATGATAAAAGTATCTATTGTTAATACCATTACAAGAGTAATAATGATAGTCGCAACGGTAACCACTTTTCTCTTGTTTAAAACCCCATGGATATTTCCAATTTTGATTGTCCTCGCCGGAATTGCTACAAATTTTAGCGATAAAAGAATTCCTCAAAAAGATTTAAAACCTAAAAAAATAAATTGGGGTAATATTATTATTTTTCTTTCTGTTTTTTCTCTTGCAGGTTTTTTAAGCGAAAAGGCTCGAAAAGAAAATTGGAAAAACAGAGGGACTTATAATCTTTTTGAAAACTTTTATCGGTTTGGAAGTCTTGTATTTGGAGGCGGAGACGTTTTAATGCCTATGATGTATCAGCAATTTGTCGTAAGACCCACCACACAGAGAATAGAAGAAATTAATCCAAACGCATTAAAAATGACTCAAGAACAATTTTTAACCGGCTCTGGTATTGTAAGGGCTATTCCGGGACCTGTTTTTTCTATCGGTTCTTTTGTTGGAGGAATGGTTTTAAAAAATAAAAGCCCTCATCCTCAAATGCAGTTGCTGGGATGTTTGATCGGTTCTGTTGCTATTTTTTTACCCAGTGCCTTATTGGTCCTGTTTTTTTTTCCAGTTTGGCATAATTTAAGAAAATATGCAGTTATTTTCCGTTCATTAGAAGGAATTAATGCCGCAGTTGTAGGTTTAATGTTAGGTTCAACTCTTTTCCTTTTAAAAAGCGTTTCATTGGATGTGGTTAATGGAACCTTTCTTCCTTATCTTAACATTCTTGTTATTACAGGGACTTTTTCTCTTTTGGCTTTTACCAAAATTCGTCCTCCTTATATTGTTTTAGGATGCCTTATCCTTGGATGGGCTCTTTAATTAATTCCTATAATACCCACCTTTTTCTATTTCTTCTAAAACTTTATCAGACACTAAATATTTAATAGATTTTCCTTCTCGTATTAATTGCCTTATAAAACTCGCAGAAATTGCAATAGATGGGGTATTAGTCAGAATTATAAAATTTTTGTTCAATTCCTTAATAGGATATTCCGGTCTTTGAAAAATTATGAATTGATTTTGCTTTATTAAATCTCGATAATTTTTCCATTTAGGCAGATTTTGCAAACTATCTGAACCCATTATTATAAAAAATTGATGTGAAGGATGCTTTTCTTTCAAATAACAAATAGTGTCTATCGTATAAGATGGGCGAGACATTTGAAATTCTACATCACTAACCTGAAAATTTAAATCATCTTCTATAGCTAACCTTACCAAATGAAGACGATTTCTATCATTTAATAAGGTATTATTCTTCTTAAGAGGGTTTTGAGGCGAAACAATAAACCAAACCTTTTTACATCCAGTAAAATTCAGAATATGCCTAGCAATAATCAAATGACCTATGTGAACAGGATTAAATGAACCAAAGAAAAGACCTATTTCCATTTAAAAATTAAGATCAGGGTTAAGTAATTTCTTCGATTATAATTTGTTCTGCTTCATTTAGGCGTAAACTTAAACTATAACCACTAACAGAAATAGAGATCGGGTCTCCAAGTGGAGCAATTTTTTCTACTTTTATCACTTCGCCAGGGATACAACCCATCTCCATAAGTTTTATGAAAATATCATTTTTTTCAAACGCCTTAATAATTACCTTTTTCCCAACTTCTACTTCAGAAAGCTTTTTCATGAATCTCTAACCTAAATTTATACTTCTAAAAATTAAACGTGGCAAAGGTATCCTTTAATTATGCTGATAGAACACTTCCGTTAAAACAAAAACGTCAGATTAAAAACTTTATTTCCGATATTTTTTTGATGGAAAACAAAATACTCGAAAAACTTACTTACATTTTTTGCTCTGATAATTATCTTTTAAATATCAATAAGAAGTTTTTATTTCATAATACTTATACCGATATAATTACTTTTGATTTATCCGATAGCAAAAAAATTATTAAGGGGGAAATATATATTAGTGTTGATAGAGTAAAAGAAAACACTATTAGATATAACACCACTTTCACTGACGAATTCCTCAGAGTTATATTTCATGGTGCGCTCCATTTATGTGGCTTTCAAGACAAAAAAGACTCAGAAAAACAACTAATGAGAAAGAAGGAAGATTTTTACCTTAAAACGTTTCACGTGAAACAGCCAAAAATATGAAATCGATAATTACCAAGGTTACACCCTCATTTGTACTTTTGCGCATTCCTTTAACAACTCATTTATAAATTCATTTGAAAATAACCGTACTATCTTTGATGCCTTAAA
>Ga0070659_100004275_pt1 | contig 10195 bp, 8 predicted proteins | sample KBSC23metaG_FD_64666 | JGI IMG/M metagenome (GOLD analysis project Ga0070659, IMG submission 64666) | Corn rhizosphere microbial communities from Kellogg Biological Station, Michigan, USA - KBS C2-3 metaG | ecosystem: Host-associated > Plants > Roots > Rhizosphere > Soil ...
AAGCCGCTCAGCCGCCGTTCGTTTCTGAAAAAAGCCGGCCTCGCCACGGCTGGCGTATTGGCCGCGCCGTACATTCTGCCGTCCGGTCGTTTGTTTGCTGCTACCGGATCGCGCCTCGTCAACCACGTCGTGTTCGTGTTGTTCGCCGGCGGCGTTCGCAATCAGGAATCCGTCGAGCAGGGTTATCTCGCCGCGCAAAACGTGCCGTACGCCGGGAACCTGATGGAGAACATGCTCACCGGTGCGCCGCCGTCCGCCGCGTCTCAGATTTACACGCGCTGGCAGCCGGTGTTGAGCCAATCGCTGATGTCGCAGGGAACGTTGTTCCGGGAAATGAGTTATGCCTTGGGACCGACCGGTCACTACAACGGTCACACGGCCGCCATCACGGGTAATTACACCAACGCCGGACTGGATCTGAACGTGAATCCCGAGACGCCGACGGTGTTCGAATACTACCGCAAGCACACCGACCCGGCGATGAGCGCCAGGAATTGCTGGTGGCTCAGCGAAGGCCTCGGCCCCTACCCCTCGCTCAACTACAGCCGGCATGGCCTGTACGGCCCGATGTACGGCGCCAACTATTTGAGTCCCAACACGCTGTTCGGCAACACGGGTTACAACACGATTGCCAACGGCGTGAACTTTCAGCCCGACGACGTGACGAAAATCCGCGACGTCAAAAAATTTCTAGACGCCAACTTCAATCTCACCGCGGCAGATTTACCCGGCATCCAAAACACTGAACAGGACAAAGACCAGATCGAAGCCTTCATCAAACAAACCATGCAGTCGGCGCAAACCGGCATGCTGCCGGTGCCCATGCCGGCCGGCACGAGCATCAACGAACTCACGCCGGATCTCGTGAACATCGCGGCGGCGTGGCAGGTGCTGGACACGTTTGCGCCAGAACTCACTGTCGTCAACACTTTCAATGCTGACGATTGCCACACGAACTTTTCCAACTACGTGAAATTTTTACACAAGGCGGATTACGGCGTCGGCTGGCTTTGGGATAAAATTCAAACGCATCCGGTTCTGGCCAACGACACGATCATGATTTGCATGCCCGACCACGGCCGCAACCAATCGCCGAACAACATCGTCGATGCCAACGGCCTGCGTGCCTTTGACCACACGAGCGACGCCAACTCGCGGCGTTCGTTCGCTTTGATCGTCGGTCCGCCGAACGTCGTGCTACAGAATCAGGTCATCGGCAACGTCGGCTCTTCGGTTGGGGAAAGCGTCGACGTCGTGCCGACGATCGCGCACATCCTCGGTTTTTACGATCAGATACCCGGCGGCATGTTGGCCGGAACCCCGTTGCTCCAGGCGTTTGTATGACGAAGTATGCCGCACTGATTTCGTTATCGGCCCTGCTGTTCGGCGCCTGCAAAGACCGCGTTCTGACGGTGGCGGGTCCGTTGCCGGTCAACCCTTACGACTCACTTACCTATAACGACAGCATCGTTCCACCCATACCCGTCGACTCCAACACGTTTCTCGGCATTCACAAATACATCCTGTCGACGCGGTGCGCCGTGCCAGGCTGCCACGACGGTTCCTTCGAACCGGACTACCGCACCGTCGTCAGTGCTTACAACACGCTGGTGTACGCGCCGGTGGTGAAGAACAACGCGACCAATTCGTTCACCTACCGCGTCGTCCCGTTCGACACGACGATGTCGTGGCTGCACGAACGGATCACCACGGACGACGCGGTGCTGGGACGCATGCCGTTGTACGATACGTTGCCGCGACGACAGGTCCAAATGATCACGGACTGGATCGCCGGTGGCGCGAAGGATATTTTCAACCACACGCCGTTGTTGCCAAACCCGCAACCCACCTTCTACGGCATCGTGGCGTATCTGACGTCGAACAACATGCGCGTGGACACGTTCCGCGGGTCGTTTTTTCTCAACCCGTTCATGGTACCGGCCAACCAGCAGGTTGACATCTGGTTCGGCGTTTACGACGACACGCCGGTGCCGGTGCTCGCGGCCGACAACAAAATAAAATTCTCGCTGGACCCCCTGCATTTCGACGCTGCGCCGTTCAACAACCTGCTGGTGCAATCTACGCCGATCACTGCTCCCGCCATCAACGGCAACCTTGTTCCCTACTATCTGCATTACACCGTCAACACGTCCCAGTTCAATTCCGGCGACGTCGTGTATATGCGCATCTACGTGAAGGACCCGGATCACGCCACCGCGACCGAAATCCCTTCCGACTCGTCGCCGTTTTATTTCAAAACCTATTTTGCTTTCGTCGTACAATGAGACATTGGACAAAGGCCCTGGTGGCAACGGCGGTAATCGCGGCGGCAGCAGGTTGTAAGAAGTACAAGGACAACGATCCGATGCCAGCGATCAGCAACGTTCCGAAGATTGAATTGATAAGCGTGAGCCCCATGACCGTTCAACAACTCCAGGACTCCATCGTGTTCACCATCCGTTACACCGACGGCGACGGCGATCTCGGTTTTGAAAGCGCCGATTCGATGAGCGTCGAACTGACCGATAACCGTTTCCCTTTGACGTTTTATTATCACCTCCAGCCGTTGTCACCACAAAACGCCGCCGTCGCGATCACGGGTCAACTTCCGATCGTGCTGGACAACACGATTCTGCAGAACCCGGATGCCACTTCGGAACAGGCCTCGTTCGGCATCCGGTTGAAGGACCGCGCCGGTCACTGGTCCAACGCCATCACTTCCTCTCCCGTCACGGTGACGCCTTAAAAAAAAAGAACCGGAGCAATAATGCTCCGGCAGGTTATGGATAAGGCATCGTGCGCGATGGCCTTTTGTTTTTTCGTGAAGGATAGTCCTGCAATGTAGAACGCGATGCAGCCGCTGCATCCGCAGTGACCACGCAGTTGTTAACAAGTTATCCACTCAGGGCTTGTAACGGCGTATGGCTTCGGCCCTGTTCGCGACACCGAGTTTGCCGTAAATGTTGTGGACGTGTTTCTTGACGGTCTCGCGGCTGACAAAAAATTTGCCGGCCATCGTCTCGTACGTGTCCCCGTTGCAAAGCAAACCGAAGATCTCGCGTTCGCGCTCCGAGAGTTCGTTCAACTTACCGTCAACGGGTTGTTTGGCTTGTTGCAGCGAGTCAATGACCTTACGCGCCACGGCCTGACTCATGGGAGCGCCGCCGCTGTGCATGTCGCGGATCGCTTTTAGGATTTGTTCGTCGGACGATTTCTTGACGATGTAACCGCTGGCACCGGATTTCAACGCGGCCAGAATCGTTTCGCTGTCGTCGAAGACGGTGATCATCAGGAACTGCGTGGCTTTCATTTTCGACTTCAGCATGGACACCGCCTCGATGCCGTTGATCCCCGGCATGCTCACGTCCATCAACACGACGTCCACGTCGTGCTTGTATAAGTCCGCGACTGCCTGCACGCCGTTGAAGTACGACGCCACGAGCCCGCAATCGCGGGACGCGTTGATCAGCTCTTCCAGCTTCAGGCGCACGGCATCCGTGTCTTCCACAATGGCTACTTTTATCATGCGCTCCGTCTCTCCGACGGCGAATATCGCAAAGCTGACTTAATTCAAATATAGCGTACCGATTATCAAAAAGAGTCCGAACCATCATGCATTCCCACGACGAGCAGCACTTTGAAAGTTCCGAAACCGTCCGCGACGTGGTCATCGGCATGGCGGACGGGTTGACGGTGCCGTTCGCGCTGGCTGCGGGCCTGAGCGGCGCAGCGGCGATCTCGAACTCCATCATCGTCACTGCCGGGCTGGCAGAGATCGTGGCCGGTTCCATCGCGATGGGGCTGGGCGGCTATCTGGCCGGCCGCACCGAAGTGGACCATTACAGCGCCGAACTGCGGCGGGAATACGAGGAAGTCGAGCGCGTGCCGGAGCGCGAGCTGGCCGAAGTGAAAGACGTGCTGGTTGAATACGGCGTGAGCACCGCGTCCGCCGCCGTGGTGGCTGACGAGCTGTCGCAGGACAAGGACAAGTGGGTGGACTTTATGATGAAATTCGAGTTAGGCCTCGAAGAGCCGCACCCGAAACGCGCCGCGCAAAGCGCGCGCAACATCGCGTTGTCCTACGTCGCCGGCGGGCTTTTGCCGCTGAGCGCCTACGTCTTCACCAGTGCGCCGCACGTGGGTTTGCTTTATTCTTCCGGCATCACGGCGGTGGCTCTGTTTGTGTTCGGATACTTCAAAAGCAAAATGACGGGCCAGGCACCGGTCACCGGTGCGTTGCAGACAACTCTGGTCGGCGTCGTGGCGGCCGGATGCGCTTACGCAATCGCGCGGTTGATTACCCAATGATGCAAAGCCGGTGCGTTGCTTTGGCAACGGGTCGACGGGTTTCAGTCACCGGCGTGAAGCAAATGGTTTGAAAAGAGTTTGAACAGTTCTTTCGTTTGATTCGACCCGTACGTTTTTCCGCCGAAGGTGGTTACCGGTTGAATGCCGTCCGTCACGTTGGTGACAAAAATTTCATCCGCGTCACCAAGGCGTTCCGGCGAAATGGACTCTTCCAACGTCACGATTTTGTGCGAACGCAACAGTTCCAACAACTGCATTCGAAACACGCCGGCCACGCAAGCATCGGTCAGCGGCGGCGTCACGACTTTGCCTTCCTCGACGATGAACACGTTCCGACCGGGTGCATCCGCGATGGTGTTACGTTCGTTGAGCACAAAGCCCACGTTGACCTTTTGTTCCTGCGCTTCCAACGCTGCCAATACGTACGTCAACGCCGAGGACGTTTTCACGTTGGACAAACGGTCGTGTGTCTTTCGCACGCCGCGCATCACACCGGCGCTCAGCCCGGATTCGTTGAACGCATAGCCCTCGTCGGTTTCGGCGACCTCGATTAAAAAATCAACGCCTTGGTGGACAGGTGCGTAAAGGCCTTCGCCGGTCCGCCAAACCTGAATGCGGATGCGCGCAGCGGTGGCGAGACCGTTGCCTTCCAGCACCCGGCTGATGCACTCGTAAAAAAACCGCGCGTCCCGGTGCGGCGCGGCCGGCATCATCAGAGCTTGCATGCCGTGCAACATGCGTTCGATGTGGTCATGAAAAAACAACAGCTCGCCGCGCATCATGCGAATCGTTTCGATCAGACCGTCGCCGTAACGAAAGGCGCGGTTGGTAATAAACTCCACGTCGGCGCGGTCGCGGAGCAAACCGTTGTACCAGAGTTTCAGCGACTGACGTTGCTCCAACGTTACCGGCAGTGTTGTTTGATGTCGTCGTAGGCTTCGTTGGAACCGAGTTCGCCGGCCCGACTCAGGTCAAGGCACCCGTTGTCCTTGTCGCCTTTGCCGATTTCGGAAAGCCCTTTGAGCCGGTAGGCCGTGCCGTATTTCGGGTTCAACCGGATCACCACGTCGTAATCCGCAATGGCCTCGTCGAATTTTTTGATCTTGGCTTTGCACAATGCGCGGACGATGTACGTGTCGATTAGTTTTTGCTGATAGGCATTGGACTTCCCCGCGCCGGCTTCGTAAAGCTTTATAGCTTCGTCGTAGTCTTTGATCGCGCCGCGGTTGTCGTCGAGTTCCGATTTGTAGAAGCCGCGGTAATACAGCGCTTCCGCGCTGGAGAACGTGCGGCCGCCGTCCAGTTCGACGAAACGGGTAAGGTCCTGAACGGCCGGTGCGTACTCGTTTTTTTTGCCGTTGCAAAAACCGCGGTAGAAAAAAGCGTACTTGTAATTTTTGTAGGTGCTGTCGTTAAACACGTATTTCAATTCACCGAGGCATTCGTCGGTGCGGTCGTTGCGAAACTTGAGCACGGCAAGGTTGTAATGCGCGTCCGTGCAAAAGTTGCTTTGGCATTTGTCGAGCTGGTTGAACAAATTGAAATCCACCATCGCCGGCACGTCGTTGTTCATCGCCATCTTGGCTTTGCCGCGGAAGTAATACGCGAGGCGGTGCTGGAACGTGCCCGGGTAATGGTTAATGAGGCTGTCGAAAAAAACGATCGATCCCGCGTAGTCGTTCCGATTCAAACGAAAATTGCCGCTGTCCAGCAACAACGACGCGATCTGCTCTGGCGCCAACGGTACGGTCAGGACGTTGGCATTATCCGAGGTCGTGTCCGCTTCCGCCTTTTTCCCGCGTTTGCTTTGCCGCTTGGGCTTTTCAATCACGACGCTGTCTTCGGGATGTTTGACAACCGTGTAAGTCGATTCGTTGAAAACGCTGACGGTGTCGACGCGGGGCGCTTTTTCTTTTTTACGCTTCTTGTGCGCGGTCGACATTGTGTCTTTGGCTGATGGATCGCCGCGTTCCGCATGGTCGTAAACACTGGGCAACGTGTCGGCGGCCAGCGTCACGCGGTGACGTTGCTTCTTTTCTTTTTTCACGACGGTGCTGTCGGACTCACGCGAACCGAACAACTGCGCAGAGCATGAGTTCGCAAACGCAAACGTCAACGCAACCACCAGGGCGCCGAACCAAACTTTCCGCATCAATCGAGTTGCCAGCTTAAGTGGTAGTCTGGGTGTTCGATCTTCATCGCGTCTTCCGTCAGTTGCAACGGGTGGAACGTGTCGATCATCACGGCCAATTCTTTCGTCTCTTTCGCGCCGATGCTTTTCTCAACCGTGCCTGGATGCGGACCGTGCGGAATGCCGGCGGGGTGCAACGTAAACATGCCGCGCGTGACGTGTTTACGGCTCATGAAATCGCCGTCCACGTAATACAGCAATTCGTCCGAATCCACGTTGGAGTGGTTGTACGGAGCAGGAATGGACAACGGGTGGTAATCGTACATGCGCGGCACGAACGAACACACCACGAAGTTGCGGCCTTCGAACGTCTGGTGCACCGGCGGCGGTTGGTGCAAACGACCCGTGATCGGCTCGAAGTTGTGAATGGAAAACGCGTACGGATAGACAAAGCCGTCCCACCCCACCACGTCGAACGGATGGTAGCCGTAAACGTAGGGGTACATCATGCCTTGCTTTTTGATGAACAGTTTGAATTCCCCTTTCTCGTCATGCGTTTCGAGTTGTTCCGGTAATCTGATGTCGCGTTCGTAGTAAGGTGAATGTTCCAACAGTTGACCATGCTCGTTGCGGTAACGCTTCGGCGTGGTGATCGGGCTGTGGCTTTCGGTGATGAGCAGTCGGTTTTTATCCGTGTCGAATTCGATTTGATAAATGGTGCCGCGCGGGATGATCAGGTAGTCGCCGTATTCGAACGCGATGTTGCCGTATTGCGTGCGCAACGTGCCCGTGCCTTCGTGGATGAAAATGAGTTCGTCGGAGTCCGCGTTCTTGTAGAAGTAATTCATTTTGCCGGCTTTCGGCGCGGCCACGGAAATGATCAAATCGTTGTTGACCATCAGCGGCACACGGCTTTCGAGATAGTCGGCTTTCGGCTGCACGTCGAACCCTTCGAACGAGCGGTGCTTCATCTGCTTGGGCAAGGCCACTTTCGGCGACACGTCCACCGGCTCGCCGACCTGCTTGATGGCCGTCGGCGGGTAGCTGTGGTACAAAATGGAATACAAGCTGGAAAAGCCTTCGGTGGAAAACAACTGTTCCGAATACAGCGAGCCGTCGGGTTTGCGGAATTGCGTGTGACGTTTCGGCGGCAGTTGGCCAAGCTTGTGGTAGAACGGCATGGACGGTTGGTTTGGGTGTGTAAAGTTACAAAGTCCGCTGCCGCCGAAGTTCATGATTTATGTCACCAAGACCAGTACAAACAGCCGTTGCAATCATTACTTTTAACCTATTAATAACTATATGAAACTCTTTTCCTTTTTTGCAGCGCTTCTTTTTTGTACCGCGGCGTTTGCGGATAACTGGACACCGATAGCAAATTTTCCCGGTACCCCAAGAGCGGAGGCTTTTAAATTCGTGATCGGAGTAAAAGCTTACGTTGGCCCCGACGGTTGGCATCATGACTTTTGGGAATACGACCGCACCACCAATACGTGGACACAGAAAGCCGATTTCCCAGGAGCCAACCGCTCCGGAGGCATAGCGTTTAGCATCGACGGAAAAGGTTACGCAGGGCTTGGACAAAATGCTTTCCTGTTCTATAATGACATCTGGGAATACGATCCAGCCGCAGATAGTTGGACACAGAAAAACAATTTTCCCGGATCGTCGCGCTCTCTCGCTGCTTCCTTTGTGGCAAACGACAAAGCTTACGTCACAGCCGGCAGGGACTCGACTCTAAGTAATCTTTTAAACGATCTATGGGAATACACTGCCAACACAGACACTTGGGTACCGAAGGCGAGCCTTCCTTCAAACCCAAGATTATACCCTGTGGCTTTGTCGATCAATGACGCCGGTTATGTTGGGGGTGGAGTTGGGTTCGGTTATTACTCTGATTTTTGGAAATACGAACCGCTCGACAATCAATGGTTTCAGGTGGCCGATATACCCGACACCCCGCGTAGCGATGCCGCGTATTTTACGCTATGTTCCAAAGGGTATGTAGGGACCGGTGAAAGCAATAACAGCGCACACCTTGTAAGCTTTTGGGCTTATGATCCGGTGACTGACGTGTGGACAAAAAAACCAGATTTCCCGGGCGCTGCCAGAGACGAGACCGTGTTCTTTTCCATAGAGAACGAGGGTTACATTGGACTTGGGGGAGCAGACGGTAACCCGCTTTACAATGACGTCTATAAATACACGCCGGACAGTTGTCAAGGTGTTGGTATCTCAAATCCCGTGACGTTTGCGTCTAGGCTTTATCCCAATCCTATAACCAACACCGCAGTTCTTACTCTAATCAAACCCTTCAACGACGCCGAGTTGCAGCTGACCGATGTATTAGGTCGCGTCATAAGGAGAACTACTTTCAGCGGAGATAAAGTTAACATCGACAGAGCCGGATTGGCAAACGGCATCTACATCTACCGCGTCTTGCAACAAAATGCCTTGGTGACGGAAGGATATGCAGCAGTAGAATAACCGTTAGCATTTAGACGAAAGCCCGTTTGCTGTAGTCGAACCGTTTTGAACCCACAACTGTATTTCTATCTTCGTTGCCGTTAACCAACCCCATGAAAAAATCCCTCTTCGCCGTTGCCGCGCTGGCTGTCGTGCTCGCGTCGTGTAACCAGGTCAAACATGAAAATGCCATCGTTGTGCAAAACGGACCCGATCCGTTGCGCGCCTTGATGGACACCACGGTCAACCCGTCGGAAGACTTCATCCATTACGCCTCCGGCTCGTGGTTCAAAGCCAACCCGATACCACCAAGTCGTTCTAGCAACGGCATTTTCCAGATGGTGCAGGACAGCGTGAACAAATCGGTGCGAGAGATCTGCGAGAAAAGCGCTACGATGAAAGACGCCAAAGCCGGCACGCCGGAACAAAAAATTGGCGACTTCTACGCTTCCGGTATGGACACGGTGAAAATCGAACAACAAAAACTGCAACCGATTCAACCGTTGCTCGACGAAATCAACGCGATCAAAACGAAAGACGACGTGCTGAAAGTCGCTTCGGATTTGCGCCGCTCCGGCATCTCCACGATGTACAGTTTGTACGTCGGTCGCGACGACAAGAACAGCTCGAAGTACAGCGTGTTCGTGAGCCAAGGCGGCCTCGGTTTGCCGGACCGCGATTATTACACGAGCAACGACGCCGGCAACAAAGAAATCCGTCAACAATACGTTCAACACATGACGCGCATCTACAAGATCGCCGGCATGGATTCCGTGAACGCGGGTAAAGTGGCCAACAAAACGATGCAGCTCGAAACCGATTTGGCCAAAGCCAGCCGTCGTCTCGAGGATTTGCGCGACCCGTACAAGAACTACAACAAGATGGCCGTGCCGGCGCTGATGAAGCTGACGCCGGACATGCCGTGGGCTACTATGGCGCCGGCACTCGGCTTTCAATCCATCGACTCAATCATCGTCGGTCAACCGGAATTCGTGAAGCAACTCGACGCGATGGTGAAAAGCCGTCCGATCGAGGACTGGAAAAACTATTTCCTCGTTCACACGCTCGACGAATACGCGCCGTACCTGCACAAAGAGTTGGACGACGCCGTGTTCGATTTTTATCTCGGTAAGCTTTCCGGCGTGAAGCAACAAAAGCCGCGCTGGGAGCGGGTTGTGGAGCAAACGGACGGCTCGCTCGGCGAGTTGATCGGACAGATTTACGTGCGCGACTATTTGCCAAAAGGCACGAAGGAGAAAATGATCGAGATCGGCAACAACATCATGTCCG
>Ga0070659_100004278_pt1 | contig 10190 bp, 13 predicted proteins | sample KBSC23metaG_FD_64666 | JGI IMG/M metagenome (GOLD analysis project Ga0070659, IMG submission 64666) | Corn rhizosphere microbial communities from Kellogg Biological Station, Michigan, USA - KBS C2-3 metaG | ecosystem: Host-associated > Plants > Roots > Rhizosphere > Soil ...
GTTTGGCGGCACCGCCATTTTCGCTGAGGGCGTAAACTGAGTCGAAGCGCCGGTAGAGCGCTCGGCAATAGCCATAGCCGACCTTGGCCAGCAGGCTCGCAACAGGCTTGGTCACGAAGCGCGACAGCGGCCGTTCCACGTATACGGTGGGAAAATCGGTCATATACGCGGCGATCAGCGCGATCTCCGGGTGGCGCCGCCGGTGCGCCAGCGCGGTCCAGGGCAGGTTGTAGGCGTCCTGGCATTCGATCAGGTCCGGCTTGAACCGCTCGAGCGCCCGCCGAACCGCCCCGCTGCGCAGCAGCAGCCGGTAATTGGGACTACCTGGAACGTGCGGCGACGCAATCGTGACCGTGATCGCGCGCTCCTCCTCAATGACCGAGTCCGTTGCGCCGGGAATGATCGCGAGGTGGCTGTGAGGCGTGGACTCGAGGATGTGACGCCGCTTGTGCAGCAGATAGGTCCGCACGCCGCCGCCGACTTCGGACCAGCTTTGCGTCAGATCGCAGAACAGCCGCGGCCCGGCCGAGCGCGCGATTTCGGGATCGTGTCGGCTCACCGCTTTGCCCAACACGAGCGGGGGGCCAAAGTGCCAACAGCCGTGACGACGGCAAACTGTCGGGATTTTTTACGCAAGCGACGTTCCCTCTTCGCTGCTACTGATAAAAAATGGCTGAAATCAGCCACCAATTCAAATTGGCACACCTATTGCTACTATAACCGCGTCCACTTGGTTCCACGCCACGAAGGGGCGGTGCAGCGGTTCTCTGGTCCAGCTGCACTGCCCCTTCTTCATTCAGACCTTAGCGCCGATCAGCTGTTGCAGCTCGCCGCTCTCGAACATCTCCATCATGATGTCGGAACCGCCGACGAATTCCCCCTTCACATAGAGCTGGGGGACCGTCGGCCAGTCGGAATATTGCTTGATCCCCTGGCGGATCTCCGGATCCTGGAGGACGTCGACCGTCTCGTAGCTCACCCCGAGACGATCGAGAATCGCCACCGCGCGGCTCGAAAAGCCACACTGAGGAAAGAGGGCCGTGCCTTTCATGAAGAGGACGACGTCGTTGTTCTTCACGAGCTCGTCGATGCTGTTTTGGGCGTCACTCACTGATTGATCTCCGGTTGCGGCACCGCGGTTTCGAGCTGCAGTGCGTGAAGCTCTCCCCCTACTCGCCCCCCAAGCGCCGCATAGATAGCCTGGTGCTGCCTGATGCGGCTCATGCCTTCGAAGCTGCGGCTGACAACGCGCGCGGCATAATGGTCACCGTCGCCGGCGAGATCGCGAATCGTCACCTCGGCGTCGGGGATCGACGCTTTGATCAGCCGCTCGATCTCGCTCGCTGCCATCGGCATTAGAGGCCCATCCCAATCACAAGTTGCTCGCCTCGATGATTTGGCGGCGCGCGTCGATCTGCTTGTTGCGAAGCGCCTCGCGAACCTGCTCCTCATCGCAATCCACGCCGGCCGCGGTGAGGTCTCCCAGAACCTTCCGAATCACGTCATGGTCGCCGGCTTCCTCGAAGTCCGAGCGGACGACATCCTTGGCGTAGGCCTCGGCTTCGGCCTCGGTCAGGCCCATCTTCCGCGCGGCCCATTCGCCGAGCAGCCGGTTGCGTCGCGCGGTGATGCGGAATTGCATCTCCTCGTCGCGGGCGAACTTGGCCTCGAAAGCTCGTTCGCGGTCGTTGAATTGTGTCATCCGGTCCCCTTGGCGTTCCCAATCTGGCCTCGCCGGCGAGATAGGGTTGCCGCCTGCTTACGTCCAGCAATGATGGACAGAGCCACGTCCAAATCGCTACTGCTGGAACGAGTTGGGAGGGGCAAACTTGTTCTTCAGGACAGCCACGTTTTTGTCCGCGTTGCTCTTGATGCCCGTTGGGGCGGAGGCGGCAGCGCCCTGCTCCGCGGTCGACCGGCCACGCGACGCGGCTCATCCCACCCATAATCAGCAGCTGCTGATTCCCTCCGGGGGCGTGGGCATGAACGCACTACTCTTCGCCGCAGCTGGCGCCGGTCCGCACCCGACGGTCGTTCTGATGCACGGCCTCCCCGGCAACGAGCGCAATCTCGACCTCGCCCAGGCGATCCGCCGCTGCGGCTGGGACGTGCTGACCTTCACCTATCGCGGCGCGTGGGGCTCGCCCGGCGATTTCTCGATCGGCAATGCGATGGATGACGCGGCTGCTGCATTGGCCTTCGCCCGGTCGGCCGACGCGGCGAAGCTGGGAATTGACGGGCGGCACATTGTCCTTGCGGGCCATTCGATGGGCGGCGCAACGGCATTCATGACGGCGGCCGGAGCGACCGGCCTCGACGGGCTGATCCTGATCGACGCATGGAACATCGCCGGCGAGACCAGCCGTGGCGCGGCAACCCGCGAGGAAATGGTCAGGGGGTTCGACGATTTCGGAAACTCCCTGCACGGAGCCACACCGCAGACAGTCGCAGATGAAGTGATCGCCAAGCGTGCGCAGTGGGACCTGCCCGCCAATGCGTCCCGCCTGGCCAAACTTCCGGTCCTGACGGTGACTGCCAAACATGGCGTTGCAGTTCCCAACCGGGCGGTGACTGCAGCGCTGCGCCGTGCCGGCAACCGGCGCGTGATGGCCATCGAAATGGACACCGATCATGCGTTCGCCGACCACCGCATGGCACTTGCCGCCACGGTGACCGGCTGGCTTCAGCGCGTCTGGACTAAGCGTTAGCCGTGCGGCCGCGGCGCCACCACACCAGCGCTAGCACTACCGCCACCGCGGCCGTGTCGGCCAGCCAGTCCTTCACATCGCTGTCACGCTGCAGGGCGGGGATCGCCTGAACCACCTCGATCAACGCGCCGAACAGCGAAAGGCCGGCGAGCAACTTGACCAGCGCCGCCCGGGGATAGGCGAGGCTCCCCAGCGCCGCGAGCGTGGCGAAGGCGATGATATGCTCGACCTTGTCATTGGGCTCTCCAGGGACCTGTGGGGGGTGCGGTAGCACCGCCATGACGAAGGCAAAGCAGGTCGCGGCCCAGAAGGTCGCGCGCATCCACCGCCCTCCCCGCCACTCACGAATATTCAAAGCGTCACCACCAGCTTGCCGACCGCCTTGCGGTCGCGCAGCGCGACGATGGCCTCGCCGGCGCGTTCGAGCGGGTAGGTCGCGCTGATCTTCGGCGCGATCTTCCCTTCGTCCCACCAGCGGAACAGCTGCCCGACATGGGCCGCGTTAGCCTTGGGGTCGCGTGCCGCGAAGGCTCCCCAGAACACGCCGCAAACGTCGCAGCTCTTGAGCAAGGTGAGGTTGAGCGGCAGTCTGGCAATGCCCGCCGGGAAGCCTACGACAAGGAACCGCCCTTCCCAGGCAATGGAGCGCAGCGCCGCCTCGCTATAGTCGCCGCCGACCGGATCGAGGATCACGTCCGCGCCGCCTGCACCGACGGCATCCTTGAACAGCTGCGACAATCTCTTGAGACCGTCCTGGTCGAACGGACCGGCAGGATAGACCAGGGCCGCATCGGCTCCTGCTTCCCGCGCGACCTCCGCCTTTTGCTCCGAGGACACCGCGGCGATGACGCGCCCTCCGAGCGCCTTGCCGATCTCTACCGCGGCAATGCCGACGCCGCCCGCGGCGCCCAGGACGAGCAATGTCTGCCCGGCCCGCAGCTTTCCGCGATCGGCTAGCGCGTGGATCGCGGTAGCGTAGGTCATCAGCAGGGCCGAGCCTTCCTCGAAACTGCGCTCGGCCGGCAGCGGGATCGCGCGATCGGCTGGAACGATGACCTGCTCGGCGAGCCCTCCGAAGCCGAGCGCCGCAATCAGACGGTCGCCCGGCTTCCAGGTCGTGACGCCGTCCCCGGCTGCGATCACCTCACCGGCGATCTCTCCGCCCGGCGCGAAGGGCCGCTGCGGCCTCAGCTGATACTTGTCTTCGATGATGAGCACGTCGGGAAAATTCATCGAACAGGCCCGGACGCGCACTAGCAGCTCACCCGGCCCCGCTTCGGGCGCGGGGACCTCTTCGAACCGCAGCGTCTCGGGCCCGCCGCGCTCGTGGGAGAGGAGCGCCTTCACTGCATCAATCGTCGTAAGCGGCGGTGGTTTTCTCGCGCACCTCGTCTCGAGTCACGCCGGGCGCCAGCTCGATCAGCTTAAACGGGCTGGCGTGGTCGGGCCGCTGGAACACCGCGAGGTCGGTGATGATCATGTCGACGACATTCTTGCCGGTCAGCGGCAGCGTGCATTCGGGAATGAACTTGGCGCTGCCGTCCTTCGACACATGCTCCATCACGACGATGATCTTCTTGACGCCGGCGACGAGATCCATCGCGCCGCCCATGCCCTTGATCATCTTGCCGGGGACCATCCAGTTGGCGAGGTCGCCCTTCTCGCTGACCTCCATGCCGCCGAGTACCGCCAGGTCGATGTGTCCGCCGCGGATCATGGAGAAACTGGTCGCGCTGTCGAAATAGCTGGTCTGGGGAAGCTCGCTCACCGTCTGCTTGCCGGCGTTGATGAGGTCGGGATCGACCTCGTCGTCGTATGGGAACGGCCCGATGCCAAGCATCCCGTTCTCGCTCTGCAGCGTAACCGTCATGCCTTTGGGGACGTGATTGGCGACCAGCGTCGGGATGCCGATGCCGAGATTGACGTAGAAGCCGTCCTGCAGCTCCTTCGCTGCGCGAGCGGCCATCTCGTTGCGGGTCCAACCTTTCGCTTCGACTTGCGTCGCCATTACGCGGCCTCCCTTTCGCGAACCGTCCGGAACTCGATCTTTTTGTCGTACGGTGCGCCGAGGATCAGGCGGTTGATGTAGATCGACGGCAGGTGGATGCAGTCGGGATCGAGGCTGCCGACCGGCACAATCTCCTCGACTTCGGCAACGCATACCTTGCCGCAGGTCGCGGCGGGCTGGTTGAAGTTGCGGGCGGTCTTGCGGAACATGAGGTTGCCGCTCTCGTCCGCCTTCCATCCCTTCACGATCGCGAGGTCCGCTCGAATGCCGCGCTCCAGAATGTACTCCTCGCCGTCGAACTTCTTCACTTCCTTGCCCTCGGCGACCTGCGTGCCGACGCCAGTCTTTGTGTAAAATCCGGGAATGCCCGCGCCGCCCGCGCGCATGCGCTCGGCGAGCGTGCCTTGCGGGCAGAACTCCACCTCCAGCTCCTTCGCCAGGAATTGCCGCTCGAACTCCTTGTTCTCGCCGACGTAGGACGAGATCATCTTCTTCACCTGCCGCGTCCGAAGCAGCTTGCCGAGGCCTTCATTGTCGATGCCGGCGTTGTTCGAGGCGATGGTGAGGTCCTTGACCCCGCTCGCCTGGATCGCGTCGATCAGCCGCTCCGGGATTCCGCACAGGCCGAACCCGCCGGCAGCGATCGTCATGCCGTCGAACAGCAGGCCTTCGAGCGCGGCGTCCGCGCTTGGATAAATCTTCTGCATGCGCCGCCCATAGAAAAGCGGCGGCGGTTGCTCAAGGACGGGTGGAGCGAAGTCCGGCAGCCGCAATGCCGGCGATGACGCACGCGGCATCGTCTTCAGGCGCCTCGCCCGAGGCTCCCGCTGCCCCCAGGCGCGTCTTTCCGTCGGTGCTGAAGATCGGGACGCCTCCGCCGACGGTGACGACATGCGGGGCGTCGGCGAAGCCAGGCGTTCCCTTTGCGGCGTCGACCATCTGCGCGGTCGAAAAGCCCCAGGCCGCGGCCGCCTGAGCCTTTTGCAGGGCGAAATCCATCATGCCGCTGCCATTGCCGTCCATCCGCAGCGCGGCGATCAGGTGACCGCCATTGTCCACCACGGCAACCGCATGGCTCTGCATCTTCGGGACAGCGCGCGCGACGCATCCCGCGACGATCGCCTGCGCCGACTTCGCATCGAGCGTTGCGACCGGCTGCGCATTCGCCGGCCACGCGATCAGCAGCAGCAGGAGAGTGAGAGCCGCTTGGCGCATCGCCATTCGTGCTGTCCGATTGCGTTTGGCTGCACAATCCCTGTTCGACAAAAGGCCGCAGCCCGCCGACGCTCAGTCGTGAAGACGAGCGCTGGTCGGCTGCGACCGCTCGAAGACCACCGTGACCAGCAATTCATCGCCTGCGTCGCACCAGAAATGAAGCTCGAACGCCCCGGTGCGCCCGCTCAGGCGAGCTCCCTGCCATTCCATGCCCGACATTTCTCCGAATTTGGCCATAACGATCTGCCTTGCAGAGTCCGTCAGCGCGTCGAGGTTCGACAAGACGGCGTCGAGCTGGTTCTCATGTGCGGACGTGGGGCCCCAGGCGCTGGCTTCGAACTCCAGGTCGGCGACCCCTCGGCGGGTCGGAACCAGGTCGAGGCACTCCCAGGTGAAGCCATCGCTGTCACGCCGAAACGAAGCTCGCATCAATCCGAACCGGCGATGATCGATGACAGGAGCTGGAGCCTCGCGCAGCCATGCGTCGACCTGCGGCATCAGGGCTGCGGCCACGCCCATGCTACTGCCCGGCAGCCGGACGGTAGGTCAGGTCGAACGAAGTCGCCCAGGTCTTGCCTTCGTCCTTCGATTGCTCACCGAACTGACGGACCGAGCCGTCGGCGTTCTTGCTGTAGCTGATGCGGACGAGCGGCCCGCCCCACTGGCCCTGGATGACCATCGCCTTGCCGTTCCAGCCGCCGACGAAGATCGCGCGGCTTCCCTGCGAGTCGATCCAGAACTGCTCCCAATGCTTCTCTTCCGGGACGTAGATGTTGAGGCTGCCGCCTCCGGGATTGCCTGCCGGCATCCAGTTCTCGCGAATGCCGCAGCCCCCGTAGAGCTTTTCGATCAGGCTGTGGCCCTGGAGTTTTCCCTTCGGCCCGTAGACGTCCCAGCGTCCGACCCAAAAGTCGAACTGGCGATGTTCGGGTGTCGTGCAAACCGCGGCGGCACTCGGGGGCGGCGCCGCCGCGGCCGGGGTGGATGTCGAGGCCTGGCTCGCTCCGAGTAAGACAAGCGCGGCAAATACATACATCGGACGCCCCCGCTAATTGGTTGCGAAGGCTAGCTAAGTCGACAAAGGGGTATGCTCCAATAGCCAGTCTAGCGCAGGTTGGAGGTAACCACTTCTCGTGAAGAGGAAAGGTTGCGCAATAGTTCGACGAACGCAGTGACCGCAGCGACCAACTGCTGCTCGTCCCAGCCGGCATAGCCCAGGAGAAAGCCGGGCTCGCCCCGTCCGCTTGAATATTGGGGCGACAACGGCAGGAGCACGAGTCCGCGTTCTCCGGCGAGCTTGCTGATTGCAACGTCACCATATTTCCGCGCAAGCCCGTCGGCGAGGCGCACCGTCAGATGCATCCCGGCTTCCTGGGGCAGGATCTCGACCAGGTCGGACGCGTCGCGGCGAAGCAGGTCGTGAAGGACGCGCCGTCGGCGGGTCAGCCGGGTTCGAAGCTGGCGCAGGTGACGAGCGAAGCTTCCGGTGGCGATGAATTCTGCCAGCCCCGCCTGGATAGGGGTCGGGAGCAGCGCATAGCTTTCGCACCGCCGTGCAGCGAGTTCAGAGATTAAATCGGCAGGGCCCGCGGCATAGCCGAGCCGCAGGCCCGAAAAGGTGAGCTTGGAAAAGCTCCCTAGCGTCAACACCCGCGCCGATCCGTCGAGGCTGGCGAGCGATTGCAGCGGCCTGCCGGAAAAACGGACCTCGCCGTCATAATCGTCGTCAACGAGCAGGGCGCCGCTGCGCCGCGACCAGGCCAGCAGCGATAGCCGCCGCGAAAGGCTGAGCGGCATGCCGAGCGGAAACTGGCGCGTCGGCGTTATCAGCGCCATTCTCGCCTCGGCCGCGCGGCGCTCACCCTCGGCGACCATCAGGCCCTGCCCGTCGACGGGGATTGGAACAAGCCTCAGGCCCTCCGCCGAAAGTATCTGCCGGGCGGTCCCGAGCCCGGGGTCTTCGACCCAGGCTGCAACTTCGCCCGAGCCCCCGTGCGCGACGGTACGGGCGATCAGGCGCAGGATGTCCGAATTGCCCGCAGTGACCATGATCTGATCAGGAGTGAGCGCGAGCCCCCGGAGCGCATGCAGGTGCCGGGCAATTTCCTGGCGAAGTACCGGCAAGCCGGCCCAGTGCCGCTCGAGCGCCGCTTCCTGATGACGCCGCCAGCCGCGCCCGAGCATCCGCGCCCACACCTGCGATGGAAAGATGTCGGCAGCCTGCCAGGCCGGATCGAATGGCGCGCCAGAGGCGCTGTAGATGCTCGTCCCGGCAGCGTCCGTCGTCGGCGTTTGCCGGCTCGATTCGGCCTCCACCGGAGCCAGCGGAAGGGCCGCGACGAAGTGTCCCGAGCCCTGCTGGCTGTGAATGAAGCCTTCCGCTGCGAGTTGACCAAAGGCGTCGAGACTGACCGTCCGCGAGACCTCGAGATCGCGCGAAAGCTTGCGGGTCGAGGGCAGACGCGTGCCTGCGGGAAGACGTTGCGTCAGGATAAGCTCACGGACGCGCATATAAAGCTGGCGCACCAGTGGCTCGGTCGTGTTCCGGTCCAGCGCCACCGAAAGCATGGCGATGACGCCGTCGCCTTCTGCACCCCTCGCTTGCATGCGCGGGACATGAAAAACCCGGCAGCGCCGGTCAAGCGAACTGCACCTGGAACTCCCCTCGCGCTGCAGCGCGCCGGAGCCATATGGGTCGGGCTGCTAGCTCCTCAGCTTCGCCAGAACGCCCTGCAGCTGCATCGCGTTCGACATGTCGCCCTCGACCTTGAGCTTGCCCATCATGAAGGCTGTCATGCCGTCGAGCTGCCCCGCGGCCATCTGCTGCCAGTCGTCCCAGCCGACGCGGATCGTGGTGTCGGCGGAGCCGTCCTCTTCCGTAACCTGATTCGCTGCGCCGTCGAGCATCACCGCGCCCTCGCTGCCGCCGAAGTCGATCTTCACGCGCTTGCCCGGCACCCAGGCCTGGCCCTGCTGCATCCGATCGACGAGTTCCTGCTTGGTCATGCTCTGCTTTCTCCTTTGTCAGTAGCGACTAGCTGCCCGTTGCGGGTCCATCAAGCGAAGCCTATCTGGCCGCGCATGGGATACGAAACCGACCTCAAGCTCTTCATCGACGGCGTGTGGAAATCGGCGGACGCCGGTCACACCGTGCTCAACCCCGCGGACGCGAGCCCGATCGCCGAAGTGCCTTATGCGACCAAGGCCGACCTCGACGAGGCGCTGGCGGCCTCGGCGCGGGCGTGGCCGGAATGGCGCGATACCGACGTCGAGAAGCGCGGCGCGATCCTGCACAAGGCGGCGGCGCTGCTGCGTGAGCGTGCTGACACGATCGCCCGAACCATGACGCAGGAACAGGGCAAGCCGCTGACCGAAGCGAAGCTCGAAGTGCTCGCCTCGGCCCAGCTGTTCGACTGGTATGCCGAGGACGCCAAGCGCGACTATGGCCGCACGCTGGTTCGCCCGGCCGGCCAGCTCAGCCGCGTGATCCGACAGCCGGTCGGCCCGACCGCGACTTTCACGCCGTGGAACTTCCCGATCTACTTGCTGGCGAAGAAGGTCAGCGCCGCGCTGGCGGCGGGCTGCACCGTCATCTCGCGCCCGCCGCACGAGACGCCGGGCGTTGCGACGGAATTGTTCAAGGCCCTCGCCGACGCCGGCATTCCCGCCGGCGTCGCCCAGCTCGTCCACGGCGATGCCGCGATGGTCAGCGAGACTCTGATCGCCAGCCGTGTCATCCGCAAGGTCAGCTTCACGGGCTCGACCAATGTGGGCAAGCATCTGATGCGCCTTTGCGCCGACAGCATGACGCGCGTGACGATGGAGCTCGGCGGCCACGCGCCAGTGCTGATCTTCGATGACTGCGACCTTGAAAAGACGCTCGACATGGTCGTGCCGCAGAAGTTCCGGAACGCGGGCCAGGTCTGCGTCTCGCCGACGCGCTTCTACGTACAGCGCGGCATCTACGACGCCTTCGTGAAAGGCTTCGCCGAGCGCACGCAGAAGGTAAAGGTCGGCAATGGCCTCGAGGACGGCGTCAAGATGGGCCCCCTCGCCAATCCGCGCCGGCCGGATGCGATCGAGAAGCTGGTGGAGGACGCTCGGGCCAAGGGCGCCCGCGTCCTTGCCGGCGGCGAGCGCGGCGATAAAGGCTATTTCTTCCAGCCGACTTTGCTCGCCGACGTCCCCAACGACGCCGAGATCATGAACGAGGAGCCGTTCGGCCCGGTCGCGGTCTCACGGCCCTTCGACACGTTCGA
>Ga0070659_100004281_pt1 | contig 10189 bp, 9 predicted proteins | sample KBSC23metaG_FD_64666 | JGI IMG/M metagenome (GOLD analysis project Ga0070659, IMG submission 64666) | Corn rhizosphere microbial communities from Kellogg Biological Station, Michigan, USA - KBS C2-3 metaG | ecosystem: Host-associated > Plants > Roots > Rhizosphere > Soil ...
CAGGCCGTGGGCATAGAAGCGGGCTTTGCGCCTTCCGATGAACCGGATATCGCCGTGGAGGAAAAGCCCGAAGAGGAAGACATAGAAGAAGAGGAAGACGAAGAAGAGGAAGAGCAAGTCCGGCAGGCCCGGCCCGAAGCCGAAAGCGGCGAAGCCGAAGCCGGGAGCGAAGGCGAACAGCGCAACGCTCGCCGCTCGCGCTGGCGCAGCCGCCGCCGCGGCCGCCGCGGCGGCCGCCGCCGCAACCAGCCGGGTCAGGATGCCGGCGCCGAAGCCCAGGGCAATCACGCCACCGGCGAGGCCCAGGCCGCGGAGGCTCAAGGCGGATCGGGTGGAGAAAATTCCGGCGAACAGCCGTCGCCTGGACAGGCCGGGGAGCAGCGGGCGCCGCGCGGGAGATCGGCGACGCGCCGCGCCGTTACCGAATCCGAGCGCTTCGGCATGATCCCCGATGAGATCGACACGACACCCAGCGACGCTCCGTCCGCGCCCGGCAAGCCTTCGGCGCCGGTCTGGTCGCTAAGCGACGACATTCCCGACACGACACCGCGCGAGGACGACAATACCCAGGCGTCCAAACCGGCAAGGAAGGGATGGTGGCAGCGGACGTTCAGCGGCGAATAACCGCTCCGGCCGCCGACTTCGGCAAGTCAAACGACGAACAGTCAAAAAAGGGCGCCAGCGGCGCCCTTTTTCATGATGGCCATTTACGGCGCCTGCACGCCCGGATCGGGCGCGGCGCCCTGGCCGTGCGCACCGGGATCGGGCAGCGCCACGCAGATCCCGTTCTCGCAGGAAATCATGTTGACCGTGTCGAAGGGCGCAACCCCGGTCGAGCGGATGGTGGCGTGGGTGAGAATCCGCCCCCCGGACGATGCCAGCAGCGCATAGGCGGCAGCCGCCGTGCCGTTGGGGCCGCCCGAGCCGGTGCCCGCCAGCGCCACGTCGGTGCCGCTGGCCGCGATCAGCGGCGTCAGGAAGGCGCTGGCCAGCCCGGCCGGACCCGCCGCCGGCGAGGCCGCCAGGGACACGCCTGTGTCCGCGGCCGTGTGGCCCGAGCCGAAAGGTCCGTTCAGGGTCACCGCGCAGGCTGCGGCCTGCCCGTTTGAATCCACCGCCGCAAAGCCGGTCGATCCCATATCCTTGGGCAGGCTGGAGACACCGAAAGTTGCCAGGCTTTGACGCGCGGCGGTCATTACAGCCGCCTCGCCGCCCCGGCCGCCTGCCTGCGCGCGCGCCAGATTGTCCAGAAGGCTGGTGACAAAGGCCCCTGCCCCGGTGCGCGGACCGGGTACCCAGGCCGTCAACTGGCCCGTGACGCGAACCCGCGCGGGGCCCTGCATGTCGCTGACGCCCGCCAGCTCGGCGAGCGTGACGGCACCGCCCTGGGCCGCGGAATAGCTGGCGATGCGGCTGGCGGTAACGCCCTTGTAGAAACCGTCATTGGCCTGAAGGCGCACATTGGCCAAGGTCAGCGCCAGGTCGCTATTGTGGACCACGGTGCCCACCGGCCGTGGCTGGCCCGATTCATCCAGGAATTCCGCAGCCAGCGCCGCATCCAGCCGCACCACATTCACAGCATCCCCCAGGCGCGCGGAAAGCGCCTCGGAAATGGGAAAGCCGGTGGCGGCAAATGCCTCACCCGGTGCCACCATGCGCTGCCAGGGCAGCGCGCCATGGCTGCTCTGCAGATCATGGAATCCATACACCGCCGCGGGCACTGCAAAGGGTCCACCACCCGATGGCGCGCGTGCGAGGAAATCATATTCGATCGCCTGCGTGGCGCCCGCATCGCGCAGCAGGCAGATGCCGCCGCCGCCAAGTCCGGCCGCCACCGGATAGGTCGCGGTCAATGTGAAGAACATGGTGGTGACCGCGTCCGCGGCGTTGCCGCCTTCCTGCAATACGCGGGCGCCGGCGCGCGCGGCCAGAGGCTCGTCGGCCACGGTCATGCCGGTCCGCTGGGCGGTGGAGTTTTCGTCGCTCGATGCGATACCCTGTTGGCTGCCGCCAAGGCCCACTATCGAGCCCAGGCTTTCTCCCAGTGATTTCGTGGCCGTGCATCCGCCCAGGACAGACAGGGGCAGCAGAAGCAGGGGGACGGCGATTAAGGCAGGAGTGCGGCGCATGAAGGGTCTTTAATCCAATGGCCTTGATTGCGGGCCTCTTATGCCCGAGCAACGCGGCGGATGAAAGCCGGGTTTGCTTTTGCCTCGCCCTGACCATACCGTCGGCCGGGGATGGGGCTTAGGACAGGGCCGCCGTGGTGCGAAGCCCGCCATGAAGGAGTTGCCTCACTTGCCGATCGCACGCCGCCATCTGCGCCGTCTGGTGTTCGCCGCCGGTTTTTTGGGCGCGCTCACGGCCGTGGTCCTGCCCGCCCAGGCCCAGGGCATGAGCGTGCTGCGCGATACCGAAACCGAGGAGATGCTGCGCAATTACGAGGTGCCGCTGGCGCGCGCCGCCGGCCTGGACGTGAACAATGTGCACGTCTATCTGATGGGCAGCCCGGAAATCAACGCATTCGCCACCCAGCCCCAGGACATCTACATCTTCTCGGGCATTCTGTTGTGGCTGAAGAAACCCAACGAGCTGATCGGCGTGATGGCGCATGAGACCGGCCACATCTCGGCCGGGCACCTGACCCGCACATCCTATGCCATCAAGAAGGCCACCGTGCCGATGCTGCTGTCGCTGGTGGCCGGCATCGCCGCCATGGTGGCGGGCGCGGGCGAGGCAGGCATGGCGATCATGCAGGTGGGCCAGTCCATGGCGATGGCGCAGTTCGCCGCTTTCAGCCGGGTGCAGGAATCCACCGCCGACCAGATCGCCGCCAAGCTGCTTTTGGCCACGCACCAGTCGCCGGTCGGCATGTACCGCACCTTCCAGCGATTCGCGCAGGAAGAGGCGATGAGCGCCTACAAGATCGACAAATTCGCCGTCGACCACCCCACCGGACAGGACCGCGTGATGGACCTGCAGGACATGGTGGATTCCTCGCCCTATCGCGAGGTGCAGGATTCACCCGAAAGCGTGCACACATTCGAGATGGTCCAGGCCAAGCTGGCCGGCTTCGTGCTGCCGGTGAAGCAGGTGCTGACCCGCTATCCGGTATCCGATACCTCCGCGCCCGCGCGCTATGCCCGCGCGATGGCCTATATGCGCCAGCCCAACTTCCAGAAGGCGATGGACGAGATCAACAGCCTGATCAAGGATGAGCCCAACAACCCCTATTTCTACGAAGTGCGCGGCCAGATCTATGTCAGCATGGCGCGCCCGCGCGAGGGCATTCCCGACTATCAGAAGGCCGTGGACCTGCGTCCCAGTGCCCCCCTGCTGCGCCAGGAACTGGCCACCGCGCAGCTGGGCACCGACGATCCCTCGCTGGCGGGGGATGCGCTGAGGAACCTGAAAGTGGCCCTTCTGGCGGAACATGACGACATGTTCACCTGGTATGAGACGGCCCAGGCTTACAGCACGCTGAAGAACGAGCCCATGGCCAACCTGTCCACCGCCGAACTCTATTTCAACGGCGGCGACATGCAGAAGGCCCTCGTCTTCGCCACCCGCGCGCGGGGAAAGCTGCCCCAGGGCACACCCGATTGGCAGCGCGCCAACGACATCATCGGCGCGGCCGGTCCGCTGGCGCGCCAGCAGCAGTGAAGGTGCTATCGATGCGCGGCTTGGCGGTAACTGTGGCTGGCGCCATCGGCGGCGCGCTGCTGGCGGTGGCGATTGTCCTCACCCTGGCGGACCAGGGCATGATGCCCATCAACGAGGGCCAGATGCAGTCCTGGCTGATGCGGCACCCGGACCTGGCGCTCGCCATGATCGGCCGCCAGCAGCAGCTGGACGATGCCAGGAAGCAGGCCCAGCAGGCGTCCGCCATGAAAAAGGTGGGCCAGCAGAGTTTCTTCGATTCCAGGATTGCCTTCGTCACCGGACCGGCGGATGCGAAGAACAGCGTGGTCGAGTTCTATGACTATGACTGCCCCTATTGCCGCGCCTCCCAGCCCGAGGTGCAGAAATTCTACGAGACGCACAAGGCGGACACGCGCTTCTCCTTCATCGAACTGCCGCTGGACATCCACGGCCCCAATGCGGTGCTGGCCGCCCGGGCCTCGATCGCGGCCCGCAACCAGCCCGACAAGTATGTGGCCTTCCACTTCGCGATGATGAGCAACAAGGACCCGGTGGACGCCGCCGCGATCTTTGACATCGCCCAGAAGGCAGGCCTGGACCTGGAAAAGCTGCGCGCCGACATGAACCGGCCCGAGATCGAGGACATCATCAAGAAAAGCCACGCGCTGGCGACCAAGGTCGGTATCGACGGCACGCCCACCTTCATCGTCAACGGCCAGATGCATCCGGGCATGGTCCAGGACGGCGAACTGGAACAGCTGGCCAAGAGCAGTTAGCGGCCCGTCAGCGTTTTCAAGCTTTCCGGATAGCGCTCGCCTTCGATCCTGACCTTTGCCAGTGCCGCTTCAATGTCGCGCAGGTCGCTGCCGGTCAGCTCGATATTCGCCGCGCCCAAATTTTCTTCCAGACGGTGAAGCTTGGTGGTACCGGGGATGGGGACAATCCAGGACTTCTGCGCCAGAAGCCATGCGAGCGCGATCTGCGCCGGCGTCGCCCCCTTGGACGTCGCGAAGCGGCCCAGCATATCGGCGAGCGCCTGATTGGCAGTGCGGGCCTCGGGCGAAAAGCGCGGAACGATATTGCGGAAATCGGTGCTGTCGAATTTCGTGCGTGCGTTGATGGCACCCGTCAGAAACCCCTTGCCCAGGGGGCTGAAGGGTACAAGGCCGATGCCGAGTTCTTCGAGAACCGGCAGGATGTCCTTTTCCGGCTCGCGCCACCACAGCGAATATTCGCTTTGCAGCGCCGCGAGGGGTTGGACGGCATGCGCTTTGCGGATCGACCCGACGCCCGCCTCGGACATGCCGAAATGCCTGACCTTGCCCTGCTGGATCAGCTTCTTCACCGCGCCTGCGACATCTTCCATCGGCACGTCCGGATCGACGCGGTGCTGGTAGAACAGATCGATGCGATCGGTTTTCAGGCGCTTGAGGGACGCCTCGGCGACTTCGCGGATGCGTTCGGGGCGGCTGTCGACACCGTCCTTCGGATTGGCATTCCGGAATCCGAACTTGGTCGCGATCACGACTTGGTCCCGAAACGGCGCGACAGCCTCCCCGACCAGCTTTTCATTTTCAAAGGGACCATAGGCTTCCGCGGTGTCGAAGAAGGTGACGCCGCGCTCGAAGGCAGAGCGGATCAGCGCGATGCCCTGCTCCTTTTCGACGGCCGGCCCATAGCCAAAGCTGAGACCCATGCAGCCCAGGCCGATGGCCGAAACCTCAAGTCCCTGTCCCAGTTTGCGCGTCTGCATCGCCGTCTCCGCCGCTATGATTGGGCACGATAGGCGATGGGCCATTCAGCGATTAGGCGCTAATATCGGCATGTACCTATATCTTTGGTTCATGAATGAAACACACCGAGCTTTCCGATCTTTCAGCCTTTCTGGCGGTGGCCGAGGCACGCAGCTTTACCAGGGCGGCCGCGCGGCTGGGCACGTCGCAATCGGCGCTCAGCCACACCGTCCGGCGGCTGGAAAGCCGGCTGGGCCTGCGCCTTCTCACCCGCACAACCCGCAGCGTTGCGCCGACCGAGGCGGGTGACCGGCTGATGGAGACGCTGCGCCCCGCCTTTGACGACATTGATTCAAGACTGGCAGCGCTGACCGCCCTGCGTGAGAAGCCCGCGGGCACGATCCGCATCAACACGTCGGAGCATGCCGCCGAAACCGTGCTCTGGCCCGCGCTGGCGCGCCTGCTGCCGGGCTATCCCGACATCAAGGTGGAACTGACCGTCGAGCATGGTTTCGCGGACATTGTGGCTGGCCGCTATGACGCGGGCGTGCGGTTGGGCGAACAGGTGGCGCGCGACATGATTGCCGTACCGATCGGGCCGGACATGCGCATGGCGGTGGTGGGAAGCCCCGGGTATTTCAAGCAGCACAAGAAGCCGAAGCTGCCGCAGGACCTGCACGCCCATGCCTGTGTCAACCTGCGCTTCACCACCAGCGGCGCGCTCTACGCCTGGGAGTTCGAGAAGGACGGCCGCGAACTGAAAGTGCGCGTCGAGGGCCAGCTTGCCTTCAACAATGGCGGTCTGTGCCTGAAGGCGGCGCTGGAAGGTTTCGGCCTGGCCTTCGTGCCGGAAGACCGGGTGCTGTCCCATGTCCGCAACGGCCGCCTGGTGCGCGTGCTGGCGGACTGGTGCGCCCCCTTTCCGGGCTTTCATCTCTATTATCCCAGCCGCCGGCAGCAGTCGCCCGCCTTCGCGCTTGTGGTCGAAGCACTGCGATACCGGCGTTGATAGATGCAAGGCGCCTAGATCAGCCCCGCCAGCGGGCTTGAGGGGTCGGCATATCTGCGGCGTGGCATGCGCCCGGCCAGATAGGCCAGCCGGCCCGCCCGGACCGCGTGTTTCATCGCCTCCGCCATCAGCACGGGATTCTTCGCCTCGGCGATGGCGGTGTTCATCAGGACGCCGTCGCAGCCAAGTTCCATCGCGATCGCCGCATCCGACGCGGTGCCCACGCCGGCATCCACGATCACCGGCACCTTCGCTTCCTCGATGATCATGCGTATGCCGACCGGATTCTGCACCCCCAGGCCCGAACCGATCGGCGCGGCCAGGGGCATGATGGCGCACGCGCCCTGCTCTTCCAGCCGCTTGGCCATCAGCGGATCGTCGCTGCAATAGACCATCACCTGGAAGCCTTCCTTCACCAGCATCTCGGTGGCGCGCAGCGTCTCGATCATGTCGGGATAGAGCGTCTTGCGATCACCCAGGACTTCCAGCTTCACCAGTGTCCAGCCGCCGACTTCGCGCGCCAGCCTCAAGGTGCGCACCGCATCTTCGCCGGTGAAGCAGCCCGCCGTGTTGGGCAGGAACACGGTCTTCTTCGGATCGATGTAATCGACCAGCATGGGCTGGCTGGGATCGGTAAGGTTCACGCGGCGCACCGCCACGGTCACGATCTCCGCGCCGCTCGCCGCAAGCGCCGCCGCATTCTCGGCATAGCTTTTGTATTTGCCGGTGCCGATGATCAGGCGCGATTTGAAGGTTCGCCCGGCGACGACGAAGGGCTTGTCCGGGCTTGCTTCCTGCGGCGGTTGCTGGGCGGCCGCCTGGGGCGGCGCGTTTCCGCCGCCGATGAAATGCACGATCTCCAGCCGGTCGCCGTCGGCCAGCACCACCTGGTCATAGGTCGAGCGCGGCACGATCCGGAGATTGCGCTCCACCGCGATCTTGGCGGGGTCCAGTCCCAGGCTGGCCAGAAGGCCGCGCACCGACACCCCCTCATCCAGTTGCCGCGCCTCGCCGTTCAGGGTTACCTGCATCGCCATGTGGGGATCACCTTAAGCATTTCCGTTCCGTGCCGGGTACGATTATAAGGCTTGACTCGCCCAGCCTCATGGACTGTCTATGGCAAAAAAATCAAACCAATCCAAGACCTTACCAATCTTCATTCTCAATGGCCCCAATCTCAACCTGCTTGGGACCCGCGAGCCGGAGGTTTACGGCTATACCACTTTGGCCCAGGTCGAGAAGATGTGCGCCGCCCAGGCCGCGACCCACGGCCTGTCCATCGTCTTCCGCCAGTCCAATCACGAGGGTGAGATCGTCGATTTCCTGCAGGAGGCGCGCACCGGCGCCAGTGCGGTCATCCTCAATCCGGCCGGCTATGGCCACACCTCCATCGCGATCCTGGATTCCATCCAGATGCTGAAAATCCCGCTGATCGAGGTGCACCTGTCCAACATCCACAAGCGCGAACCCTATCGCCACCATTCCTATGTCTCGCGCGGCGCCACCGGCATCGTGATGGGGCTGGGGGCACAGGGCTACCTGCGCGCCATCGACGCCATTGGCGAAATTCTGAAGGACTCCAAATGAACATCAAGGACGAGATGAAGAATCTGATGGGGGGCAAGGGCAAGCCGTCGGTGGACGCCGATGCCATCCGCGCCCTGTCGGAACTGCTGAACGAGACCGGTCTGACCGAAATCGAGATCGAGCGCGAAGGCGCGCGCATCCGCGTCAGCCGGGCCGCGGTGGCTGCGTCTGCATCCCTCCCCGTCCCGGCGCCGACCCTGGCCGCGCCCGTTCCCGCGGCCGCCGCCGGCCCCCAGCCCGGCACCATACCCTCGCCCATGGTGGGCACCGTCTATCTGTCGCCCGAACCCGGCAAGCCGGCCTTCATCGCGGTGGGAAAGGCGGTCAAGGAAGGCGACACGCTGTTCATCGTCGAAGCGATGAAGACCATGAATTCCATCACCGCGCCCAGGTCCGGCACGGTGAAGGAAATTTGCGTCACCGACGCCCAGCCGGTGGAATTCGGCCAGGCCCTCTGCGTCATCGTCTGACATGTTCGAAAAGGTCCTCATCGCCAATCGCGGCGAAATCGCGCTTCGCGTCATCCGCGCCTGCAAGGAGATGGGCATCTCCACGGTGGCGATCCATTCCACCGCCGACAGCGATGCCATGCATGTGCGCATGGCCGATGAAAGCGTCTGCGTCGGTCCGGCGCCCGCCGCCCAGTCCTACCTGAACATTCCCGCCATCATCGCCGCCTGCGAGATCACCGGCGCCGAGGCGATCCATCCCGGTTACGGCTTTCTGTCGGAGAACGCCAAATTCGCCGACATCATCGCCGAGCACGGCCTGACCTTCATCGGCCCCACCGCCGACCACATCCGCATGATGGGCGACAAGATTACCGCCAAGCAGACGGTGAAGGAGCTTGGCATTCCCACCGTGCCGGGTTCGGACGGCGAGGTCGGCGACGCCGATGCGGCCAGGGTTGCGCAGGAGATCGGCTATCCGGTGCTGATCAAGGCCACCGCCGGCGGCGGCGGCCGCGGCATGAAGGTCGCCAGGAACGCGGACGAACTGGCCCTTTCCCTTTCCACCGCCCGCGCCGAGGCCAAGGCCGCCTTCGGCAACGACACGGTCTATATGGAGAAATATCTCCAGAAGCCGCGCCATATCGAGATCCAGATCCTGGCCGATGCCCACGGCAATGTCGTGCATCTGGGCGAGCGCGACTGCTCGCTGCAGCGCCGCCACCAGAAGGTCTGGGAAGAGGCCGGCAGCCCCGCGCTCAACGCCGCCGAGCGCGACGAGATCGGCGCCGTCGTCACCCGCGCGCTGTCCAGGCTGGGCTATCTGGGCGCGGGCACCATCGAGTTCCTCTATGAGGACGGCGGCTTCTATTTCATCGAGATGAACACCCGCCTGCAGGTGGAGCATCCCGTCACCGAAGCCATCACCGGTATCGACATCGTGCGCGAACAGATCCGCATCGCCGCCGGCGCCCCGATGGGCTTTCGCCAGGACGATGTCGTCTTCGAAGGCCATGCCATCGAATGCCGCATCAATGCGGAAAATCCCTTCACCTTCCGGCCGTCGCCGGGCCAGGTGGCGGAATTTCATACGCCTGGCGGTTTGGGTGTGCGCTTCGATTCGGCGCTGTATTCGGGATATCGCATCCCGCCCTTTTACGACAGCCTGGCGGGCAAGCTGATCGTGCATGCGCGCAACCGCAACGAATGCCTGCTGCGCCTGCGCCGCGCGCTGGACGAGCTGGTGGTGGGCGGCATTGAGACCACCATCCCGCTGTTCCAGAAACTGGTGCGCGAGCGGGACATCATCAACGGCGACTACTCCATCCATTGGCTGGAGAAGTATCTCGCCGGCCTGGAAACGCCGGCGAATTAGGCCCCGGCCCCGGTTATGGGCTAAGCTCCTCCCGCGTTCGAACCGCTGGGAGGAATTGCATGGGTTTTCTGGACAGGTACGCGTCCCGGATTCTGGGTATTACCCGCATCGTTGCGGGCCTTCTGTTTCTTGAACACGGCCTGATGAAGATCGTCGGCTTTCCCGCGCCGATGGGCTCGGGCCACCTGTCGCCGATGATGATGGCGGCCGGCATCATAGAGGTGGTCGCGGGCATTCTGATCCCGCTGGGCGCCTACAGCCGTATCGCCGCTTTCGTCGCTTCGGGTGAAATGGCGTTCGCCTATTTCCTTGTCCATTTCCAGCACGGCATCTATCCCGCCATGAACGGCGGCGACGGCGCCATCCTTTTCTGCTTCATCTTCCTCTACCTGGC
>Ga0070659_100004282_pt1 | contig 10187 bp, 5 predicted proteins | sample KBSC23metaG_FD_64666 | JGI IMG/M metagenome (GOLD analysis project Ga0070659, IMG submission 64666) | Corn rhizosphere microbial communities from Kellogg Biological Station, Michigan, USA - KBS C2-3 metaG | ecosystem: Host-associated > Plants > Roots > Rhizosphere > Soil ...
CCGCTGGTCTTGGAGGTGCAGGGTTTTCCCGTGCAATCAGAAGCGGCAATCCCGCTTGCCGCTAGCATCGATCATTTTATGGCGGTGGAACGCGAAGATGGATACAACGTTGAATCTCCTCTTGCTCCTGCGGGCTAAATTTTTCTTCGACATACCGGCGGCCGGCCTCGGTCAGACCTGTGTCACAGAGCAGCAAGCCCAGGTGCCTTTTCTTCAGTCCGACGGCTTGCTCTATGGCCTCGATCTGCAGGGAAGAGGTTGAAAAACGGTGGATGGCATCAAGGAATCGCTTGCTGTCGATTTTTTCCCGGGCAAACCACACGGTCCTGGAAAGCCGCGCGCCATCCACCTTGGCTTGTTGCTCCGGCGGCAGTTTGGCGTAGAGCGACCGGCCTGGTTTTTGCAGCCCGCCCGTAGCCGAGAGGTAATTTGGGAAACCAGTCAGGCCAGACTCGTGTTCGCATTCCTTCAGAGTTTTTCCAGCGGCATAAGGCTCCAACCCCGCCAGGAATTTCTCAACGGTGGATCCCTTGGACAAAGCTTGTCGCTTCTTGATTGCCTGATCCACCTCGGCTTGTTGCTCCGGCGGCAGTTTGGCGTAGAGTGTCTGGCCATCTTTTTGCAGTCCACCCATAGCCGAGAGGTATCTATGGAAGCTCGCCGAGCCGGACTCGAGTTCGCATTCCGTGAGACTTTTTCCGGCGGCATATGGCTTCAGCCCCCTTAGGAATTTATCGAGGGTGGACCCCAATTCTTTTCGTGCCCTGATCGCCTGATCCACCTCGGCTTTTCCCTCCGGCGGCAGCTTGTCGTAGAGCGCCTGGCTTTTTCTTTTCAACCCGCCCGCAGCCGAGAAGTAACTATCGAAATATGTCAAGCCAGACTCGCGTCCGCATTCCGCCCGACTTTTTCCAGCGGCATACGAGGGCAGCCCCGCCAAGACTTTCTCCAGGATGGATACCGTGTCCATGGCTTTTTCCACCAGTGCCACCTTCCGCGCCGCGATCGCCTGATCCACTTCCGCTTGTTGCTCTGGCGGCAGTTTGGCGTAGAGCGGCCAGCCTATTTTTTGCAGCCCGCCCGTAGCCGAGAGGTAATTTGGGAAACCTGTCAGGCCAGACTCGCGTCCGCATTCCGCCAGACTTTTTCCAGCGGCATACGAGGGCAGCCCCGCCAAGAATTTCTCCATGATAGATACCGTGTCCATGGCTTTTTCCACCAGTGCCACCTTCCGCGCCGCGATCGCCTGATCCACTTCCGCTTGTTGCTCTGGCGGCAGCTTGTCGTAGAACACCTGGCCGTCTTTTTGCAGCCCGCCCGTACTCAAGAAGTGATTATCGAAATTTGCCCAGCCAGACTCGCGTCCGCATTCCGCTATGCTTTTTCCAGCGGCATACGGCACCAACCCTTTCAGGAATTTCTGCTGCATCTCGGATGGCGCACTCACTGTCGGCTTTCGCGGCGCTTTGGCACGCGCGCCAACCTTCCCCTCCTGCGGATGAGGAGGCATGCCCTCCTCCATGCGGGCCGCGCCAATGGATTCCGCTCCTTCTTGCTCAAGCCTGCCATCCCCGCTCTCATGGGCGGGAGCACGCTCTTGCAGGGCGTGTTGCGGCCAGAGCGCCGTAAAGTGCAGAATCTGCTCATCGCGCAACAGGTAAGCGGACGGGGCAACCTCGTACTGAGGGGCACCATGCAAGCTGTCGAGCAATACCCACTGCCCGGCATCCCGGCGAAACGCCACATAATGCGAGGTCGCGCTGTTGCCTTCATACCGGTCGGCTTGCAACAGCAATCGATCCGTAGGCAGTCCATCCAGAAAGCGGGCTTGCGCCGGGTCCAATCCCTGGATATGGGGGATGGGCCGATGGGCATACAAATGCGTCGGAATCCCCAGCGATTCCAAGGTGCCCTGCACGGTTTCCAGATGCACGCCTTGCTCCCGCATGTCAGCGGCCATCTGCGCCAGAGCAGCAGGTGTGAGGTCTTGCTGCACCTGGACACGCGCCTCCCACTGGGCGAAATGCACCAGCGAGACCAGTGGGCCGCCTACCATGGCATTGATGGCATGCCGGGCACAGGCATGTCCGTCTTGTCGCTCCAGGTAGAAATGCGGTTGGCCCGCTTCCTCCCGATACGGCCCCTCGATCACGCGCGGGGAAAGCGGGTGCTGGCGGGCGAGCCGGTCCATGTCTTGTTCGATTTGTTGTATCGAGGAGAGCATTGCATGAAGGCGTTGCTGTCGCTGTTCCGTTTCCGTCACGTCGGAGGAAGGCGATGCCGACGGCAAGTCGGTGGCGACGGCGAGCAGGGCTTGCCGATGTGCCTCATCCAGTGTCAACCATCGCATGCCGCCGAATTGCCCCAGGGCCTTCGCAATCGCAGCAAAGGCTTGCGTCTGTCGCTGCAAGGCGGCATGAGAGCGCGGGGGAACGGCAGGCGCTGCCTGCAGGGGGCCGGGATCGGTACGGAGACGAGTAGGGCGTGGCGTCGCGGGCAGCGGAAGCAAGCGCTTGCGCGCCGGGGCGGCGTTGGGGGACGCCATTCCTGCTGGTGTCGGTAAAGTCTGCAACGGCGTACTGTCCTCAATCGTGTTTTGAGGCGGGGGCTCGCCGGAAGCGGAAGAAGCGGGCAGCGGGGAAGCGGATGGGGAAAGACGGCGGGGAATCATGAGGCGTAGCCTGACAGAGGATGAACAGATCCCTATCTGTGGCAGGAAGATGGCTTGAGTTCCCTGTATCCGTCTTCGCGCTCCGTCGCCATAACCCGATGCCCTCGTCAAACGGGATTACCGCTTCTTCTGATTGCATGGGAAAACCCTGTACCTTCAAGACCAGCGGCATCCGAAAAAAGAGCAACACGCCTGGAACCCAGACTGTCTTCCTGCCACCTATGGGGATAGATTTCTCCCTTGCAAACTGCGCATCATGATTCCTCGCCGTTTTTCCCCGTCCACTTCCGGCACATCTTCTTCATCCGGTGAGCGCCCGGTGCAAAACGTGCTTTCAAACAGTGCGCCAGTGCAGACCTTGGCGAGTCCAACAGGGCACTCTCCGCAGAGTGGCACGGCAGCGTCCCCTAGTGCTGCCCCCCTGATACGCAAGCGTTCGCTTCCGCTGTCCACGACGCCACACCCTACTCGCCCCCGCACCGATCCCGGCCCCCTGCAGGCAGCGCCTGCCGTTCCCCCGCGCTCCCATGCCGCCTTGCAGCGACAGACGCAAGCCTTTTCTGCGATTGCCAAGGCCTTGGGGCAATTCGGCGACATGCGGTGGACAACACTGGATGAGGCACATCGGCAAGCCCTGCTCGCCGCCGCCACCGACTTGCCATCGGCATCGCCTTCCCCCGACGTGACGGAAACGGAACGGCGGCAGCAACACCTTCATGCAGTGTTGTCATTGATGCAGCAAACCGTGCAAGACATGGACTGGCTCGCCAAGCAGCACCCGCTTTTCCCGCGCATGATCGAGCCCGCCATGCTGACCGCCTTTGTCCCGGCAGTGCACTATGGACAAGTGACGATCGAGGGGCCGCATCGGGATGAAACGGGCCAAGCGCATTTCTACCTAGAGCGACAAGACGGACATGCCTGTGCCCGGCATGCCGTCAATGCCATGCTAGGCGGCCCACTGGTCTCGCTGGTGCATTTCGCCCAGTGGGAGGCGCGTGTCCAGGCGCAGCAGGACCTCACGCCTGCTGCTCTGGCGCAGATGGTCGCTGTCATGCAAGCACATGGTGTGCATCTGGAAACCGTGCAAGGCACCCTGCAAGAGCAGGGGATCCCGACGCATTTGTACGCCCATCGGCCCATCCCCCATATCCAGGGATTGGACCCGGCGCAAGCCCGCTTTCTGGATGAACTGCCTACGGATCGATTGTTGCTGCAAGCCGATCGGTATGAAGGCAACAGCGTGACCTCGCATTACGTGGCGTTTCGCCGGGATGCCGGGCAGTGGGTGTTGCTCGACAGCTTGCATGATGCCCCTCAGTCCGGGGTTGCCCCGTCCGCTTATCTGTTGGGCGATGAGCAGATCCTGCACTTTACGGCGCTCTGGCCGCAACACGCCTTGCAAGGGCACCCTCCTGCCAGTGCCGGGAGACTTGAACAGGAGGGGACGGAGCTTCCTGGCGCAGTCCGCATGGAGGAGGGCATGCTTTCTCGTCCGCAGGAGGGGAAGGCTGACGCGCGTGCCAAAGCGCTGCAAAAGCGGACGGTGAGGGTGCCAGCCGAGGAGGTGCAGCAGAAATTCCTGAAAGGGTTGGCATCGTATGCCGCTGGAAAAACTCTGACGGAATGCGGACGCGAGTCTGGTTTGGCAGTTTTTCATAATTACTTCTCGGCTGCGGGCGGGCTGCAAAAAAAAGGCGGCCGGACGTTCTACGACAAGCTGCCGCCGGAGCAACAAGCCGAGGTGGATCAGGCGATCGCGGCGCGGAAGGTGGCGCGAAAGGTGGTGCGGGTGGCAAAAGCCATGGACACGGAATCCATCCTGGAGAAATTCCTGGTGGGGCTGCCTTCGTATGCCGCTGGAAAAAGTCTGGCGGAATGCGGACGCGAGTCTGGCTGGGCATATTTCGATAATTACTTCTTGAATACGGGCGGGTTGCAAAGAAAAGGCCAGGCGCTCTACGACAAGCTGCCGCCGGAGGGAAAAGCAGAGGTGGATCAGGCGATCAGGGCGCGAAAAGCCTTGGGATCCGCCATCGAGAAATTCCTAAGGGGGCTGAAGCCGTATGCCGCTGGAAAAACCCTGAAGGAATGCGAACGCGAGTCTGGTTTGGCAAGTTTTCATAATTACTTCTTGGATGCGGGCGGGTTGAAAGAACAAGGTCTGGCACAAGGCAAGGCGCTTTACGAGAAGCTGCCGCCGGAGCAACAAGCAAAGGTGGATCAGGCAATCGCGGCGCGAAAGGTGGCGCGAGGGGCAACAGTTGTGGACAAGGAGCCTGTTATGGGGAAATTCCTGGCGGCGCTGGAGCCGTATGCCGCTGGAAAAAACGTAGCGGAATGCGAGCGCGAGTCTGGCTTGGCATGGTTCCGATCGTACCTCTCGCCTGCGGGCGGGCTGCAAATAAATGGCCAGGCGCTTTACGACAAGCTGCTGCCGGAGCAACAAGCCAAGGTGGATCAGGCAATCAAGGCGCGGAAGGTGGCGCTGGTGGCAAAAGCCATGGACACGGAACTCTCTCTGGAAAAATTCCTGGCGGGGCTGCCCTCGTATGCTGCTGGAAAAAGTCTGCGGGAATGCGCGCATGAGTTTGGCTTCCCAAGTTTCCTCAACTACCTATCTGATGCGGGCGGGCTGAAAAAAGGCGGTCAGGCGCTCTACGACAAGCTGTCGCCGGAGCAACAAGCCGAGGTGGATGCCTTGTTGCTTTCCAGGACCGTATGGTTTGCCCGGGAAAAAATCGACAGCAAGCGATTCCTTGATGCCATGCAGCGTTTTTCAACCCCTTCCCTGCAGATCGAGGCCATAGAGCAAGCCGCCGGACTGAAGAAAGGGCACCTGGGCTTGCTGCTCTGTGACACAGGTCTGACCGAGGCCGGCCGCCAGTATGTTGAAGAAAAATTTAACCCGCAGGAGCAAGAGGAGATTCAGCGCTGTATCTGCCTTCGCATTTCGCCGCAATAAAAAAACCGGGTTGCCCCATGTAAGTGGCCAACCCGGTTTCAATGAGATTTAGTGCTGGTTATCTCGTGATCGGCTTATACCGAATTCGCTTGGGTTTGGCAGCTTCTTCACCCAGCCGCTTCTTCTTATCCGCCTCATATTCCTGATAATTCCCGTCAAAGAACACGACTTGGGAATCGCCTTCAAACGCAAGAATATGCGTTGCAATCCGGTCGAGGAACCAGCGGTCATGCGAGATCACCATCACGCTGCCGGCAAACTCCAAGAGCGCATCTTCCAGCGCGCGCAGCGTTTCCACATCGAGGTCGTTCGACGGTTCGTCCAGCAGCAGCACGTTGCCGCCCATGAGCAGGGTCTTGGCCAGATGCAGGCGTCCGCGTTCACCTCCGGACAGGTTGCCGACAACCTTCTGCTGATCCGCACCCTTGAAGTTGAAGCGGCCGAGATACGCCCGTGACGGCATTTCAAAACGGCCGACGGTCAAAATGTCCGCGCCGTTCGATACGTCTTCCCACACCGTCTTCTTGTTCGCGAGGTCTTCGCGCGACTGATCGACCAGCGACAGCTTGACGGTCGGCCCGACGGTGACTTCGCCACTGTCCGGCTGCTCTTTGCCTGCGATCATCTTGAACAGCGTCGATTTACCCGCGCCGTTGGGGCCGATGATGCCGACAATGGCACCAGCAGGAATCTTGAAGCTGAGGTTGTCGATCAGGAGACGATCGCCAAAAGCCTTGCTCACATTCTTGAACTCGATCACTTCATTGCCCAGACGTTCGGCCACCGGAATGAAGATTTCCTGCGTCTCGTTGCGCTTCTGGTATTCGTGTTCGGAGAGTTCGTTAAAGCGGGCCAGACGCGCCTTGCTCTTGGCCTGACGGCCCTTGGGGTTCTGGCGCACCCATTCCAGTTCCTTCTGGATGGTTTTCTGGCGCGCGGATTCGGAAGCTTCTTCCTGCTTCAGGCGCGCTTCCTTCTGCTCCAGCCAGGAGCTGTAATTGCCCTTCCACGGAATGCCGTGGCCGCGGTCGAGTTCGAGAATCCATTCGGCGGCGTTGTCAAGGAAGTAGCGGTCGTGGGTGATGCCGACCACGGTACCGGGGAAGCGCTGCAGGAACTGCTCCAGCCATTCGACCGATTCGGCGTCGAGGTGGTTGGTCGGTTCGTCCAGGAGCAGCATGTCGGGTTTGGACAGCAGCAGGCGGCACAGCGCGACGCGGCGTTTCTCGCCGCCGGACAGCACGCCGATCTTCGCATCCCATGGGGGCAGGCGCAGCGCGTCGGCGGCGATTTCAAGCTGCTGATCGAGGTTGCCGCCGCCAGCGGTGGCGATCAGCGCTTCGAGGCGGGCTTGCTCGGCGGCAAGCGCGTCGAAGTCGGCATCGGGTTCGGCATAAGCGGCATAGACCGCATCCAGCTTGGCTTGCGCTTGCGCCACTTCGCCCAGACCGGATTCCACCGCCTGGCGCACGGTCTGCTCGGGATCGAGCTGCGGCTCCTGCGGCAGATAGCCGATGTTCAAGCCAGGCATCGGCACGGCTTCGCCTTCGATGTCCTTGTCGATGCCGGCCATGATTTTCAAGAGCGTGGATTTGCCCGAGCCGTTCAAGCCGAGCACGCCAATCTTGGCACCAGGGAAGAAGGAGAGCGAGATGTCTTTCAGGATCTGACGCTTGGGCGGAACGATCTTGCCCACGCGATTCATGGTGTAGACGTATTGAGCCATAGAAAATACAGAGTGATGAGTGCTGAGGAAGGAAGAGTGCAAGGATACCCGATCGGGGAAGCGATGCGGCAGGAAGGCAGCATCCTTTAGCGTAGTCGGGGGAAATAATTATCGATATGAAAAAGACAGTTGCCGCAGTGCCAGGGCTATTTTTCTTTGCGCTTCCAGTTCTGCCAAAGACTTTCCAGCGAATACACTGCCAATGCGCTCCAGATCAGCGCGAAGCCTGTCAGCCGTGCTTCGCCGAAGGGCTCGTGATACATCCACACGCCGATCAGCAGTTGCAGCGTGGGGACGATGTACTGCAGCATGCCCAGGAGCGAGAGCGGAATGCGGCGCGCTCCGCTGGCAAACAGTAGCAGCGGGATCGCGGTGATCGGCCCGGCAGCGGTCAGCAAGGCTTGCAGGTGGAACGACACGTCGAAAAACACAGTGCGATGTTCGAAGCTCAGCACGGCGAGCCAGATCATCGCAAAGGGAAACAGGAGCAGGGTTTCGAGTGCCAATCCTTCCAGCGCGCCAAGCACGGCCGTCTTGCGCAGCAGACCATACAGGCCGAAGGTGACGGCCAGCGACAGCGCCACCCAGGGCAGTTGTCCGCTCTGCCAGGTGAGCCAGGCCACGCCGGCAACGGCCACGCCGATCGCAGTCCATTGCATCGGGCGCAGGCGTTCGCCTAACAGCAGCAAGCCGAGCAGCACGCTGACCAGCGGATTGATGAAATAACCCAGGCTCGCATCCACCACGCGGCCGTTTTGAACCGCCCAGATGTAGATGAGCCAGTTGACCGACAACAGCAGGGCACTCGCCGCAAAGCCGACAAGCACTTTCGGCTTGCGCGCAACTTCGCCCAGCCAGGCCCATTGCCTGCGCCTTATCAGCACGATCGTGAGGAAGACCAGCGACCATACTATCCGGTGCAGCACGATCTGCTCTGGCGGGATGGTTTGCAGGGCCTTGAAGTAAAGCGGGAAAAGCCCCCATGTCGTATAGGCCGTGGCAGCAAAGAGGATTCCGGTGCGCATGTCAGCTTTGCGCTTCTTGCAAAAAGAGATTGGCCGCCGCCAGCGGGCAGGACGGAAAGTAGCTGTGGAAATAGGAAGCGGTCAGGCTGCCATGGCGATAGACGTTCTCGCCGGTTTGCCCCGATGGATGCTTTTTCGTTTGCGTTGCCGGGGGCAGCGGCGTGTCGAAGCGCGAGTAGTGAAAGGCGTGGCCGCGCAGAACACCATGCGGGGTCTCCAGCGCCTGCAATCCGATAGCGGCCAGCCGCGCCTGCATCGATACCGTTCCCTGCAGCAGGCCGACCATCGGCCACGCATTACCGTCGGCATCGATCAGGGTTTCTGTCATTGTCATCATCGCGCCGCATTCGGCAACGATCGGAACATGCTTTGCATGCAGTGTGCGAATCGAATCCTGCCAGGCCGTTGCCTCCGACAGGGCACGGCCGTGCAGTTCGGGATAGCCGCCGACCAGATACACGCCGTCGGCCGCAGCCGGCACCGGCTCGTTGGCCAGCGGGGAAAAGAACACCAGGTCAGCGCCCAGCGCACGCAGGCAATCGAGGTTGGCCTTATACAGGAAGGAAAAGGCAAGGTCGCGTGCGATGGCAATGGTGCGGCCTTTGAGCGGCGCATGCGGTAGTGCGGTTGGAATATCCACCGGCAAATCGCAAGGCGGCAGTGCTGCCCACACTTCTTCTTCAAGTGTGAGCTGGCCGGCGAAGCTGTCGAGCAGGCGTTCGATGTCTTGTACTTCCTGCGGCTGCGTCAGACCCAGGTGCCGCTCCGGGAGCGATTGCACTTGCTTTGGCATCGTCCCGAGCAGGGTGGCATCGCGCAGGGAATCCGCAATCATCTTCGCATGGCCGCTGCTGCCGACATTGTTGGCGATGACACCGGCAAGTTCGACCGGCCCGTACTCGCGCAAGCCCTGCACAATCGCACCGGCGGTTTGTGCCATCGCCCTCGCATCGAGTACGACGATGACCGGAATTCCCAAGGCCTTGGCGAGGTCGGCGGAAGAGGGCGTGCCATCGTACAAGCCCATGACGCCTTCGATCAAAATGACGTCAGCCTCGCGCGCCGCTTCCGCCAACAGTTTTCTGCATTCGGCCATGCCGACCATCCACAGGTCGAGATTGTGTACCGGCGCGCCGGATGCGCGCTCCAGCATCATCGGATCGAGAAAATCCGGACCCGCCTTGAAGATGCGCACCCGCTGCCCCTCGTTCCTCAACTTGCGGGCCAGTGCGGCGGTTATTGTCGTTTTGCCTTGGCCGGAGGCAATGGCGGAGATCAGGAAAGTCTTTGTGGCGTGCGGCTGGGTCATGGCATGAAGGAGGGTTGTTGCCGAGCGGCAGGTGGTTCAAGGATTCTACTCGATCCCTTACCGGCGCAGCCTTACATGTTACGGCGATATTGCCCTCCCACCTCGAACAGCGCGTTGGTGATCTGTCCCAGCGAACACACGCGCACCGCGTCCATCAGCACGGCAAACACATTCTCGTTGTCGATCACTGCTTGTTGCAGGCGCTTCAGCATGGCCGGCGCTTCCTTTTCATGGCGCTGGTGGAATTCCGCCAGGCGTGTCAGTTGCGACTGCTTCTCCTCATCCGTCGAACGCGCCAGTTCCAGGCTCTGCGGCACCGGGTCGCCGTTGGGGTTACGGAAGGTGTTGACACCGATCACAGGCAGCATGCCGTCGTGCTTCAACTGTTCGTAGTACATCGATTCTTCCTGAATCTTGCCGCGCTGGTAGCCTGTCTCCATCGCACCGAGCACGCCGCCGCGTTCGGCGATGCGCTCGAATTCCTGCAGCAC
>Ga0070659_100004286_pt1 | contig 10183 bp, 9 predicted proteins | sample KBSC23metaG_FD_64666 | JGI IMG/M metagenome (GOLD analysis project Ga0070659, IMG submission 64666) | Corn rhizosphere microbial communities from Kellogg Biological Station, Michigan, USA - KBS C2-3 metaG | ecosystem: Host-associated > Plants > Roots > Rhizosphere > Soil ...
CAAAGGCCCGACAACATACCAGCCTGGGCCGGAGGCCCAGGTTCATGATGGCAGAACATGAAAGGGCTGAAAGCCCGACACATCATTCTCGCTGCATACCATCGAGAAATCTGCTTTAAAGCCCCTTGAATTTGCTGGATTTTTCGCAGGGCTAAAGCCCTGCGCTCCCACCGGAAAGCACGCAGAAAACCGTAGTTCGGTGCGACTCGATGCGAAACGCAGATTCTCTTCGGGAATGACAACAAAAAAGTGGGACTGCGTTGGGGATGATGCCCCCTAAGGATTGGGCAGGAAGCGGTAGCCGACGCCGCGCACGGTGACAAGGTGGCGCGGGTGGGCGGGGTCGTCTTCGATGTAGCGGCGCAGGCGGACGATGAAGTTGTCGATCGCGCGCGTGTCGGTGTCTTCGTGGACGCGCCACACTTGTTCGAGAATGTCTTTGCGCGAGACGATCTGGCCGGCGTGCTGGGTCAGGTGACGGAGCAGATCGGCCTCCATCACGGTCAGGTGAGTCATGCGATTGGGCGCGACCAGCTCCAGCGCGTCGAAGCGGATGGTGCGGTGGTTGAAGGTGTACTCGTCGGGCAACGCGGGCTGGGCTGATTGTTCGGTGGAGGGCGGCGCGGCACTCTGCCATGCGGTGCGGCGCAGCAGCGACTTGAGGCGAACGAGCAGGATGCTCAGCTCGAACGGCTTGGGAAGGTAGTCGTCCGCTCCGGCTTCGATTCCTTCGAGGATGTCTTCCGGGCGGCTGCGCGCGGTGAGCATCAGGACCGGCGTATAACGTCCGGCCTCGCGCAGGCTGCGGACGATGGTAAAGCCGTCCGCTCCGGGCAACATGCAGTCGAGCACGACGGCGGCGACGGGTTCGCCGGGATCGAGCAGCCAGGCCAGCGCCGCGTCTCCGTCCGACTCGTGGTGCGTGCGGTAGCCTTCAGCCTGAAGGTTGAAGAGCAGCCCCTGAGCGAGGTGCTCTTCATCTTCGACGACGGCGATGAGCGGCGCGGTGGTTTCCATAATCGGCTGGTCTGATTTTAGCGGTGCAGCACGCTGGTGAGCAGAGGGACGAGACCGTTCCATGCAATCTGCACGCCGATGCAGAGCAGGATAAACGAGAAGACCCGCAGGATGCCCTGCGCGGTCGAAGGCGAGATGACCCGCACCAGGCGCGGAGCGTAGGCGTAGCAGAAGTAGACGGTCGAGCTGAGCAGCAGGACGGCGAGAAGAAGTCCGATGTGCGCGAAGGTCGAGGGGATCGCTTTTCGCGGAATGCGCGCGCTGAGCGTCAGCATGACGACGATGCAGCCGGGGCCGGCGGTGATGGGAAAGGTGAACGGGTAGAAGGTCTTCTGCAAGAGTGTGCCTTCGACGTCGCGCGCCTGTGCCTGTTCGGCGGCCTGGCGCTTTTCCGTGCTCGAGGTTGGGTCCTGCTGGTTGAGCATCGTCCACGCAATGGCCGCGATGACGAAGCCTCCGGAGAGCTGCACGATGGGCAGCGAGATGCCGAAGAAGTTGAGGACTGCTGAGCCGACCAGATCGACCACGGCGAAGAAGAGCACCGTATTGATGGCGATGCGGCGCGCCAGCGAGCGGTAGACCGACACCGGGGCCGAGCCGACCAGGCCCATGAAGATAATCGCCGAGCCGAGCGGGTTGACCATCGGCAGCAGTGCGCTGAAGGCGAGGGCGAAGTATTTCCAGATGAGCATGGGCGGTTGGTGGTTGCTTGGAAATTGTACTTTGTACGAAGCGTGACGGCGGGGCGAGGGGAAACAAAAGCAGATTCCTTCGCTACGCTACGGAATGGAAATGCAGAATGGCTACGGAATGGAAATGCAGAAGGGTTGCGGAATGGACATGTAGTAGTTTGCAGAGTGTTAAAGCGCGGATTGGGTGGTTGGGTTGGCGCGGGGCAGCGTGAGGGTGACGGTGGTGCCCTGGTTGTGGCCGGGGCTTTCGGCGGTCACGGTGCCTCCGTGCTGGCGTGCAATCGTGCGGACGAGGAAGAGGCCGAGGCCCGTGCCTTTGATCTTGGAGGCGCGTCCGGGCACGCGGTAGAAGCGTTTGAAGATGCGTTTGAACTGGTCGGACGCAAGACCGACGCCGGTGTCGCGGATGGTGAGCGTGACGCGCGTGTAGCTGTCGATGGCAAGCGAGCAGCGCACATGCACCCCTTCGGGCGAATACTTCACCGCGTTGTCGAGCAGGTTCAGGACGGCGGTGCGCAGGTCCTCGGCGATGCCCAGCGTGAAGAGGCGGACCGCGCCGGGCGTGGGATCGAGCACGATGCTCTCCGGCGGCAGGTGGTAACGCCGGCGCGTGACGGCGATGCAGTCGGCGACGAGCGATTCGAGGTCGAGGGCGGCGCGATTCTGCTGGCGGTGCCGCTGGCCAAGCTGGCCGGCCTTGAGCACCTGCTCGACGGTGGCGAGCAGGCGGTCGGAGTCGGCGAGCATGACCTTGTAGAACTCCTGACGCTGCGGCTCGTCGAGCGGGCGTCGCTGAAGCGTTTCGAGATACAGCCGGATGCTGGTGATGGGCGTTTTCAGCTCGTGCGTGACGGCGTTCAGGAAGGTGTCCTGACGTTCGTTGCGGTTGATTTCGCGCACCAGGAAGACGGTGTTGAGGACCACGCCCGCGATGAGCGCCGCGAAGAAAAGAATGCCCAGCACGATGAACCAGACCGTGCGCTCGCTGGTGACGACGATCCAGCCGACGTCGAGCGTGACTGCGAGGCCGACAAGCAGGACGCCGAGCGTGATGAAAAAGGCAATCGCTCCGCGGCGTCGGGTGATGTTCATGGTCTGGGGCAAGTATAGCGGGCGGAGGGCGCGTGCCCGCGCTGTCGCGTCGCAAAATCACAATGGGAGAAGAGGTGGGTTGAAGGTTGTGCTCTCCCACCCATCGCAAAAAGCGCGATGGATGGGGCACCCGATCTTTGGTGGCTGGCGAAGGAAAGCAGATTCCTCCGCTTCGCTGCGGAATGGAAATGGGGAAGGGCTGCGAAATGGAAATGGGGAAGGGCTGCGAAATGGAAATGGGGAAGGGCTGCGAAATGGAAATGGGGAAGGGCTGCGGAATGACCATGCAGATGCGCTGCGGAGTTGGTCAGCGCGTTCGGAACTCGGCGCGGCAGCCGCGATCGACCCAGACGCCTTGACTGTCATAACCCCAGGTCTGCCCCTGAACGCAGGCCGTGCCGCTGATCTGGCGCGTTAACTGCGCGCCACGCCGCGTGTCGGCGCTACAGTAGTGGCGGTTGCCGTCGTCGGAGGAGCAGGTGAAGGTCTGGCTCCGGCCGTTACCTCGGATGAAGGTGTTGACGACAAAGTCGGCGCGGCAGCCGCGATCGACCCAGATGCCGCGACGGTCATGACCCCAGGTTCGTCCCTCGACGCAGGGTGTGCCGCTGATCTGGCGGCTCAACTGGACCCAGCCCCGCAGAGCGCCGCCGCAGTAGTGGCGCTTGCCGTCGTCGGAGGAACAGGAGACGATCTGCCCCTGGCCTTGCCCCTGGCCTTGCCCCTGACCTTGCCCATTGCCCTGTCCGTAGCCGCTGACCATGAACTCGGCGCGGCAGCCGCGGTCCACCCAGACGCGCTGCGCATCGTAGCCCCAGGTCTGGCCCTGAACGCAGGCGGTGCCGCTGATCTGGCGCGTCAGTTGCACGCCGCCGCTGGTGTTGGCGTTGCAGTAATGGCGATTGCCATCGTCCGAGGAGCAGGTGAGGGTCTGTCCCTGTCCTTGACCTTGTCCGTAGCCGTATCTGCCGGCGGTGAACTCAGCGCGGCAGCCGCGGTCCACCCAGACGCGCTGCATGTCGTAGCCCCAGGTCTGGCCCTGAACGCAGGCGGTGCCGCTGATCTGGCGCGTCAGTTGCACGCCGCCGCGCGTGTCGAGGTTGCAGTAGTGGCGGCCGCCGTCGTCGGACGAGCAGGTGACGGTCTGGCCTTGTTGGCCGTATCCGTTGTTGTACTGCGGCGGTGCGGCAAAAGCTGCGGAGCTGAGAAGAAGTGTTGCGGCAAACAGCAGAACATTTCGTAGAGATGTCATGGTGCCTCGTTCAAGACGGATTTTCTGTCGCGCGTGAAATGAAGCGGTGCTGCGGGACAGCAGATTGCAGATGCTCGGCGGCAACCTGCTTTGCCCCGGGGAAGGAGAATATCCCTGAAGGCTGCGCTTGTCGAGTGGGATGCCGGCTGCGGCACAAAAGGCAGCCCGGCCGGCGCGTGGCCCGGCCCATAGCCCGCCTGAACTGCGGTGGACGGCAGCGGAGAAGCGAAGGCAGCCGTCGTGAACAGGGCTGCGGCCAACAGAAGCAGAAGTTGCGGTAAGTGTCTCATCGTACCCTTTCATCAGCGATTTTTGTAGCGAGAGTAACGTGCGGCGAACCGAAGATACTCCGCAAACCGGGCTTGTCGAGTGAGATGTGGTTTGCACGACACGACGCATCGCGTAGGGAGGGTCTGATTAATTAAGTCGGAGAAGATTCCCTCAGGGGCTAAAGAGGCTGCTGAAAAAGTCTTTGTGTTTGCTTTTGGGGATTAGCGTGGGGCTTCAGCCCCACGAAAAAACCAGCAAATTTTAGGGACTTTAGTCCCGGGTCTTTCTCCACGCACTACTGAACGCACTTTTTCAGCACCCTCTTCAGCCCCACGAAAACGTCAGCAAATCCAAGGGGCTTTAGCCCCGGACCTTCTCTCCAATCAACACGAGCGGCTTTTTCAACACCCTCTAAAGCCCCATTCAATGGAGGGACGTGATGGCGTGGCTGAAGCCACGCCCCTTCAAAACGAAGACTTGATCGGAGGTTCCTTGAAGCATTTTTTCCTAAAACTGGAGTTCGGTGCGACCCGAAGCGAAACGCAGATTCCCTTCGGGAATGACAACAAATTCAATGACAACAAATCCCGCTTTGGAGAATAAGGTCGCGAGGACTCTATCTCCAGGGAAGATGCTCTTAAAAGAGAAAAGCGCAAGGCTGGTGCCTTGCGCCTTTGGCTCTTGGTATGGGGTGCGGCTCAGATGCCGGAAGGCTTGGGGTTCTTGGGGTCGAACTTGGCGATCTGGATCTTCTCCGCGAGGCCGAGCTTCGAGAGCAGCCAGATGCCGTAGTAGTTGGGGTCGAACTCGTACCAGGCCAGGCCGTGGCGGGCGCTGACGGGGTGCGCGTGGTGGTTGTTGTGCCAGCCTTCGCCGCCGGTCAGGATGGCGACCCACCAGTTGTTGCGCGAGTCGTCTTTGGTCTCGAAGCGGCGCTTGCCCCACAGGTGCGTCGCGGAGTTCACCAGCCAGGTCGCGTGCAGGCCGATGGTGGTGCGCAGGAAGGTCGCCCAGAGGACCATGCCGAGCGCGCCGATGATGCGATGGCCGGGGCCGGCGAGGGCTGCACCGAGCGCGAGTTGAACCAGGCCGGAGAAGACGAGCGGGAGATAGTGATACTTGCTGAGCCAGACGTGGACACGGTCGCGGGTGAGGTCCGGAGCATAGCGGCCGAGCAAGGCGGTCTCGGAGTGGAGGGCGCGGCCTGAGAGAATCCAGCCGGCGTGCGCCCACCAGGTGCCGTCGTGCGGGGTGTGGGGATCGCCCTCGTGGTCGGAGTTCTGATGATGGACGCGGTGCGTGGCCACCCAGAAGATGGGGCCGCCCTCAAGCGCGAGGCAGCCGCAGGCGGTGATGAAGTACTCGACCCACTTGGGGGTCTTGTAGCCGCGATGCGTCAGCAGGCGGTGATACGCCATGCCGATGCCCACGTTGATGGCGAGGATGTAAAAGACGACGAAAGCAGCGAGGTTCGTCCAGGAGAAGAAGAAGAGCGCCGCGATGGCGCCGACGTGGAACAGACCCATGGCGATGGTGGTGATCCAGTTGATGCGGCCCTGCTGGAATTCACGCCCCATGCGGAGGTCCTGCTTAATCTTGCGGGCGGTCTCTTCGGAGGTGGTGCGCGGGGCGGGGCTGAGCTGGGAGGGCTTTGCTGGTGTGGAGACTTCTTCGGGGCTGATCAGGGAGGGGCTCATGTACGTTATCGGTTTCCTTTGAACCTACAGCTTCCACCTTAACAGGGCACGCGAAGACGCGGTGTAAGACTTTTGTAATGCCACACAAGGGTGGGAGTTGGTATGGTGTACGGATGACACGAACGGGTCAGTTACTGCTAATTCTGGCGATTCTGATGGGGCCAATGGTGGCCGCGGGACAAACGATCGACCTGCCGACAGGCAAGGAGATCATCGGGCAGGTGCCGGGAAACCCCCAGCGATTAAATAGTCTGCCGATGTCGATGGCCGTCTCGCCCGACGGGCGCTATGTGGTGACGGTGAACGCGGGCTATGGAACGTTTGAGTCGAAGTACATGCAGTCGCTCGCCGTGATGGATACGCAGACAGGCGCGGTCACGGATTTTCCCGATGACCGGACCGAGGTGGGGGCGAAGCAGACGCTCTACTCGGGGCTTGCGTTCAGCCGCGACGGCAGGCATGTGTACGCGAGCATGGGCTCGACCACGGACCCGGAGGGCGACGGCGCGAAGCGCGTGGGCAACGGCGTGGTGGTGTTCGGATTTGCCGACGGCAAGCTGACGCGCGAGGGGATGCTGAAGATCGGCCTGCAGCAGTTGGCCCCGGGACGCACGACGATGGAGGTCGGCGGCGTCAAGGGCGACAAGGGCGTGCCGTTTCCGGCGGCGATTGCGGTGGTGAATCCCACCCTTTCGCAAAAGGCGCAAAAGGATGGGGCACCCGGCGCGTCTATCGGCGGCGAGAAGCTGCTGGTGGCTGACAACCTTTCTGATGATGTGCTGCTGATGGATGCGGCGACGGGCAAGGTGGAGAAGCGGTTCGATCTGGCGCAGAGCAGCACGGTGCCGGGCACGTATCCGGTGGCGCTGGCCGTCACGGCCGACGGCTCGCGCGCATTTGTCGCGTTGTGGAACGCGAGCGAGGTGGTCGAACTGGACCTGAAGCGCCGCGTCGTGGGCAGGAAGCTCGCGCTGCTGAAGCCCAGAAGTCCGATTGCTCCGGGCACGCATCCGTGCGCGCTGGTCATCTCGCCCGATGGCCGGACAATGTACGTTGCACTGGCCAACCGCGATGCGGTCGCGGCGGTGAACATCGGCGCGGGCCGCTTTGCAGTCAAAGGCTACTTCGACACGCGGCTGCCGGGCCAGAGCTACTTCGGCGCGGAGCCTGAGGCGCTCGCGCTTTCGGCCGATGGCTCGCGGCTGTATGTCGCCAACGCCATCACCGACGCCGTCGCCGTGATGGATACGCACAAGCTCACCGCCGGCGCGGTGAAGAAGGGCATGGTCGAGCCGCTCGGCTTCATGCCCACCGAATGGATGCCGATGTCGATGGCTTTCAGCGGCGACAAACTCTACATCGCCACGGCCAAGGGCAAGGGAACCGGGCCGAACAATCTTCATCAGCCGTCATCGCCGGAGACGAAACACCTCTCGCTGGCGCGGCGGAAGTTCACCTACATTGCAACGTTGCTCTACGGCTCGCTGGCCGCGGTGGACGCCTCGGCGATTGACGAGAACCTGACTGCATGGACGCAGGAGGTCGTCGAGTCGAATCGCATGAAGGCCGCTGCACAGCAGATGGAGTTTGCCGGTGGGCACAATCCAATCAAGCACGTCATCTACATCATCAAAGAGAACCGCACCTATGACCAGTTGTTCGGCGACCTCACGCAGAACGGAAAGCCCGTAGGCAACGGCGATTCAAGCCTGACCATGTACGGCGCCGACATCACGCCCAACCAGCACGCGATAGCCTTGCAGTACGGCGTGCTCGACAACTTCTACGACTCGGGCGAAGTCTCCGGCGAAGGACATGTCTGGTCGAACGCCGCCATCGGCACCGACTATCTGGACAAGACCTGGCAGCAGAATTACCGCAGCGGCCAGCGCACCTACGACTACGAAGGCATGGTCGCCGACGGCTATCCCATCGAGCAGCACATCCCCGACGTGAACGAGCCGTCGAGCGGATACATGTGGGGCGACGTCGCCTCGCACGGCAAGACGCTCTTCCACTTCGCCGAGTACATCTCTTCCACTTTCTGCAACGAGAAAAACGCAACGCAGAATCTGAATCCTCAGGAGGGCGCGGCCTCGGGCAAATCTCAGGTCTGCGAGCGCAAGACCATCAAGCCGGGCGAGGAGATTCCCGCGGCGTGGGGCGGGGGCGTCAGCAAATGGCCGTGGGAGATTCCGCTGCTCGCGCGCAACGTGGCGACGAAGCCCGAGCTGGTGGGCCACTTCGCGCCCGAGTATCCGGACTTCAACCTCCACATCCCCGACCAGATTCGCGTCGCCATCTTCCTGCGCTACTTCGATAAGTGGAAGAAGGAGCGCGAGGCGGGCAAGGACACGATGCCCAACTTCGTGCTGCTGCGTCTGCCCGACGACCACACGGCGGGTACCACTCCGGGCGGGCCTACGCCGAAGTCGCTGATTGCCGATAACGACCTCGCGATTGGCCGCGCGGTCGATGCCGTCTCGCACTCGCCCTACTGGGACGACACGGCGTTCTTCATTCTCGAAGACGACGCGCAGAACGGCGCCGACCACGTGGATGCGCACCGCAGCCTGGCGCTCGTCATCAGCAAATATGCGCCGCGTGCCAGGGACGGCGGCGCGTTTGTGGACAGCCGCTTCTATACGACGGTCTCGATGGTGCGCACGATGGAGATGGTGCTGGGCCTGCCGCCGATGAACAACAACGACGCCTTCACCAGCGTGATGTCGCCTGAGTTCAGCGGGCCGGGCGACCAGGCCCCGTTCACGGCGAACTATATCAATCGCGACAACGGGCTGATCTACACGGCGAACAAACCGACCGCGCCGGGAGCGCAGGAGTCGGCGAAGATGGACTTCACGCACGCCGACCGCGCGCCTGCCGACAAGTTGAACGTTATCCTATGGAAGGATGCGATGGGCGCGAAGCCGGTTCCGGCACAGTTGCTCGTGCATCATAAAAAAGCACAAAAGGATGACGATGACGACTAGTGTTGCGCCGTTTCGGCTGAAGCCGTGGTTCAGTGAGCGAGTTTGGGGCAAGCAGGACTTGCGCCCCTGGTACACGGAGACCGGAACGAAAGAGCTGGTGGGCGAGGCGTGGCTGACCGGGCCGCAGTGCGTGATCGAGACCGGTGAGTTCAGCGGGCGCGAGTTCGCCTCCGTCGCATCGCAGATCGGCGGCGAGTTCCCGCTGCTGGTTAAGCTGCTGTTCCCGAACGAGAAGCTGTCGGTGCAGGTGCATCCCGATGACGCGCAGGCCGAAGCGATGGGCGAGGTGCGCGGCAAGACCGAGTGCTGGTACGTGCTCGAAGCCGCGCCGGGCGCGTATGTCTCGCTCGGTCTCAAGGACGGCGTGGACGCGGCGAAGTTTCGCGCGGCGGTGGCCGACGGCACTGCGGAGGATCTGCTGCGGCAGGTGCCGGTGTCGGTCGGCGACATGCTGTTCGTGGACGCGGGCACGGTCCACGCGATTGGACCCGGCACGGTGCTGCTCGAAACGCAGCAGACCAGCGACGTCACCTATCGGCTTTACGACTACGGGCGTCCGCGCGAACTGCATCTCGAAAAAGGTCTTGCTGTGATGAAGGCACAGACGGCCGCAGGCAAAGTCGCTCCGCGCGCGATGGACGGCTTCGTGCGGCTCATCGAGCAGAAGTACTTTTCCGTGGATCGGTTCGACCTCTTCGATACTTCGACCGCAGGCAACATCGAGGTCGCCTTCGACGGTCCCGGCTGTCTGGTAGGTCTGTCGGGCACTTCGGTGGTGAAGACTTCCGGCGGTGAAGTTGAATTGACTGCGGGACGCGCGGTGGTCGTGCCGAAGGGCACGGGCAGCGTTGCGGTCGCGGCGGGCGCGGGAGCAGCGTTCGTGCGCTGCCAGGCCCCGGCGTAGCGGATTAGGGAAACTCCGTTTGATCCCTTCGCTAAGGGCACGGCTTCAGCCGTGCCGCAAACCGCTTGGATTTAACGCGGCTTTACAGGCTGCGGGAAAATGCACGCTTTGTGCCTTTCGGTGGGAGCGCAGGGCTTTAGCCCTGCGAAAATCCCAGCAAATTCAAGGGGCTTTAGAGCAAATTGCGTATCGCTGTGCAGTAGCCTTCCAAGGGCCAAAGGCCCGACAACATACCAGCCTGGGCCGGAGGCCCAGGTTCATGATGG
>Ga0070659_100004290_pt1 | contig 10177 bp, 8 predicted proteins | sample KBSC23metaG_FD_64666 | JGI IMG/M metagenome (GOLD analysis project Ga0070659, IMG submission 64666) | Corn rhizosphere microbial communities from Kellogg Biological Station, Michigan, USA - KBS C2-3 metaG | ecosystem: Host-associated > Plants > Roots > Rhizosphere > Soil ...
CGCCGAAGTCGAGCGCGCCCGCGCTGAACACCTTGGCGCCGCTCCAGTGCTCGTAGTAGGTCATCTCGGCGGTGCGGCCCGGCCCGAACAGGTCGGGGATGCTGGCGAGCACCTGCGTGGAGGTGGGCGACGCGGTCGAGCGCGCGTCGATCTCGATGCCGTAGAGGCCGAACGTCGCGCCGTTCGCGAGGCCGGTGCCGTCGAACGCCCACGGAGCGACGTCGGCGCCGACGACCGTGAACGGCGCGCGTCGCTGGCCCCGGTCCGAGGCGACGTACTGGTTGCCGAGCAGCGCCGCCTCGGGACGGCCGAGATCGCGCCATTCGTCGACGAGCGTCTGGCGCTGGTCCTTGCGCGTGACCTTGCGGAAGAAGTTGTTCGCAGCGAGGAACATCAAGTTGCCGCCCTTGTCGCGAAACCCCTCGACGAGGTCGTACACGCGTCCGGTGACGTACTCGGTGTGCCCTGGGAACACGAGCAGGTCGTACGCGCCGCGCAGGTCGGTCGGCGTCGCGAAGAGCTCGAGGTCCTCGTCGCTCATGATGTCGGCACGCTTGCCGGTCTGCGCGAGCCAGTGCTGGAAGCCGAGGTCGTAGCTGCGGTACCGGTAGGGCACGCCGTAGGTCGAGTGAGGGCGGGTGAGGTCGACGTCGTTCGTCTTCCAGCGCGCGTACCACGTGTCGCCCCAGCCGTCGCCGTCCGCGTCGTAGAAGTTGTAGGCGGCCCACGTGCTCGTCGGCATCACCACCGCGACGCGTGCCTGCGGAGCCGTCGGCCGCACGACGAGCGGCGCAAAGCCGCGGCGTCCGTCGTCACCCGTGATCTGCGCGGCGTAGACGCCGCTCGGCCAGTCAATGCCGACCGGGACGGTGATCGCCGCGGGGGCGCTGCCGTTCTGTGACCAGTCGACGTGGACCGGCGCGCCGACAGCGAGGCCGTTGATCACGTTGTTCGCGTACGTCGGCACGGTCTCGGGACCGCTGCGGAGCATCTGTACCGTGAGCCCGCTCGCGTCCGTGCGCACGACGAGCGTCGCCTCGGTTCCCGGCGCAGCGCTGCGCTCGGAGAACGCCGCGTCGATGCCGAGCAGCCGCACGACCGCCTGCTTCGTCTCGACTCTGCCGTCGAGCGAACGGGCCGAGATGCGCGCGATGTAGGTGCGCGGCGCGAGCGTCGTCGCAGGGGTCCAATCGAGCGTGTGGTGCCCTGCGTCGAAGACGCCGTGCGACGTTCGGAGGGTTCCCTCGGCGCCCTTCGTCGGCTGTTCCGACGCCGCGCCCTGGCCCGTCTGCAGGATCGCGAGCGTCACCGTCGCGCGCCGTGCGAGCGTGAAGCTGATCCGGGCCGTGCGGTCCCTGCCGCCGACGGTCGCGAGCAGCGGCCGGTCGCCGGCGAACGGGCGACCGCCGTTCACGATGCGCAGGTTGCCGAGCAGCGACGCCGGCGCACTGCGCGCGAACGCGCGCGTCCCGCGCGCGAGAAGCAGCAGGCCGCCCGCGCCCGCCAAGCCGAGGAGCCCGCGTCGCGAGCCCTGCCAGTGGCTCCTCCCGTGCGTCACCGGGGCGGAGCGTACCCGATTGCTGTAAGGTCCCCCTTACATGCGGCTGTTCCGGCACTGCGACACGGTCGAGGAGCTGCTCGAGCGGCGGCGAGTCCGCCGCCGGGCCGCCTGGTCGGTCGTCGCGCTGCTCGCGATCGGCGCACTCGCCTGGAAGGCGATCACGGCGCCCGACGGCGTCACCGACCCGACCGCGCAGGGGGCCAACCTCGCGCACGGCGCGGTGGTCACGAACAGCGCGCTGCTCGTGTTCCGCGAAGGGCTCGAAGCGGTGCTCGTGCTCGCCGCGTTCACCGCCAGCTTCGTCGGCGCGAATCGCCGTCTCCGCAGGCCGGTGGCCGTGGGCGCGGCGGTGGCGCTGCTCGCGTCGGTGGCGACGTGGTTCATCGCGATCGAGGTGATCGGCGCGCTCGGCGGCGGCGGCCTCGACGTGCAGGCCGCGACCGGGCTGCTCGCCGTCGCCGTGCTGCTCGTCGTCATGAACTGGTTCTTCCACAAGGTCTACTGGACCGGCTGGATCGCCGCGCACAACCGCCGCCGCCGTGCACTGCTCGGCACCGGCGGGTTGAGCGCGCTGACCGGGCTCGCGATCCTCGGGTTCACGTCGGTGTACCGAGAAGGCTTCGAGGTCGTCCTCTTCCTGCAGAACCTTCGCCTCCAGGCCGGCTCGGGCACGGTCCTCGAAGGCGTCTCGATCGGTGTCGGGCTCACCATGCTCGTCGGGATCGCGACGTTCGCCTTCCAGCAGCGCTTGCCGTACCGGCGCATGCTCGTCGCGACCGGCGTGCTGCTCGGGTTCGTGCTGCTCGTGATGGTGGGTGAGACCATCCAGGAGCTGCAGCTCGCCGGCTGGCTGCCGACGACATCGGTCGGCGTGACGTTCCCGGGCTTCGTGAACCTCTGGTTCGCGACGTTCCCGACGGTCGAAGGGCTCGTCGCGCAGGCCGTCGCAGCCGCGCTCGTGATCGGCTCGTACTTCCTCGCGGAGCACGTCCGCGTTCGCGCTCCACGCGCCCGCGCGGCCAGGCAACCGGCCGCCTCGCAATCCTCGTAGGAGTCGGGTCCACGCCGGAGAAAGCTTCCGGCAGTGCAACGGCGCGAGCTCGACTCTCGGCTGCTCATCATGGTCACGCTCGCGCTCGTCGCGTTCGGGCTCGTCATGGTCTACAGCGCAACCTCGGCGGCCGCCGCGATCGGCGGCAACGACCCGAGCTACTACCTGAAGCGCCAGGGCATCTACGCGGCGGCCGGGATCGTGCTCATGATCCTCGCGCAGCGGTGGGACTACCGCCGGCTGCGGGCGCTCGCGCCGCTGCTCGTGCTGATCTCGCTCGGCTCCCTCGTGGCGGTGCTGGCGATCGGGCCGCCGATCAACGGCGCGCGCCGCTGGGTCTCACTCGGGCCGGCCGCGTTCCAGCCGTCGGAGCTCGCGAAGCTCTCGCTCGCGATCTGGGCCGCGTCCTACTACGCGAAGCGAAAGCCGCCGCGCACCTTGCGCGAGTTGTGGCGGCCTGCGGGTGCGCTCGCCTCCGTCTTCGGGGTACTCCTCGTGCTCGAGCCGGACCTCGGGACGACGATCGCGCTCGTGATCATGCTCGTCGGCGTGCTCGTCGTCTGCGGCACGCCCGTGCGTGTGCTCGCGACGGCGATCACGTTCGCCGCCTCGGCGGGGATCGCGATGATCTGGGTAAGGCCGTACAGTCGTGCGCGGTTCTTCGCGTTCCTGCACCCGGCGCGCGATGCCGCGGGCAGCGGCTACCAGATCCTGCAGGCCGAGATCGGGATGGGCTCGGGGCACATCTTCGGCGTGGGGCTGGGACGCGGCGTGCAGAAGATCTTCTACCTGCCCGAGGCGCACACGGACATGATGCTCGCCAACATCGGCGAGGAGCTCGGGCTGATCGGAGTCGCCGCCGTGATCGGGGCATACGCGCTGTTCGCCTACGCGGGTCTCGACATCGCCGTTCGCTGCCGCGATCCGTTCGGCAAGCGGCTCGCAGCCGGCCTCACCGTGCTCGTCTGCGGGCAGGCCGCGGTCAACATCCTCGCCGTGATGGGCGCCGCGCCCCTGACCGGGATCCCGTTGCCGTTCCTCTCCTACGGCGGCTCGAGCCTCGTCGTGCTGCTCGCCGGTGTGGGGATTCTCCTTAACATCGCTCAGCGTGGCGGTACAGCGGCAGCTTCGGTGTCTGATCGCAGCCGGGGGGACGGCAGGACACGTGCTGCCCGCACTCGCAGTCGCCGACGCACTGACGAGCCGCGGCGTACACGTGACGTTCGCAGGGTCGCCGGATCGCGTCGAAGCGCGTCTGGTTCCTGAGGCGGGGTACGAGCTCGACACATTCCGGATCACGGGCCTGCCACGGCGGCCGTCGGTCGAGTTGGCGCGCGCGCTGATGCTCGCCGGCTCCGCGCCGCGTGCGTGCCGTCGCATCCTGCGAGACCGGCGGCCGGACGTCGTGCTCGGCGCCGGCGGGTTCGTCGCCGGCCCGATGGTCTTCGCGGCGTCGACATTGCGCATCCCGGCGGCCCTCACCGAGGCCGACGCGCACCTCGGTCTCGCGAATCGCCTTGCCGCACCGTTCGCGAAGCGGCTTCTGCTCGCGTATCCGATCGAGACGCGCTGGGCACGGAAATCACTGGTCGTCGGCCGGCCGATCCCACGGGCGCAACCGGTCACGCAGGCGGAGGCGCGCGAGATCTTCGAGTTGCCTACGACCGGTCCCGTCCTCGGCGTCTTCGGCGCGCTCGCCGGCGCGAAGGCGCTGAACGACCTCGTCGTCGACACGTGGGGCGTGAGTGGGCCGGCGATCCTGCACCAGACCGGGCGCCGCGACTACGAGCTCGTCAAACGCCGCGTCGATCGCCCCGACTACCGCGTGATTGCCGAGACCGATCGCTTCGGCGCAGCCGTCACCGCTTGCGACCTCGTGCTCGCTCGCTCGGGCTCCTCGGTGTGGGAGATAGCGGCGGCGGGCCGCGCCGCGATCCTCGTTCCGTATCCGTTCGCAACCGGCGACCACCAGGCACGCAACGCGCAGCACTTCGTCCACGCCGGGGGCGCGATCCTCGTCCGCGAGCTCGAGCTCGACCGCGTCCCCGAGCTGGTGCGGTCCCTGCTCGACGATCCGCCGCGGCTCGAGACGATGGGCGAGGCGATGCTGCGCGCGGCCAAGCCCGGCGCCGCCGACGAGATCGCGGACGAGCTGCTCGCGCTGACGCGATGACCGGCCGCAGGCTCTGGTTCGTCGGGATCGGCGGCGCGGGCCTCTCGGCGTACGCGCAGCTGGCGCGGGCGTGGGGGGCCGAGGTGGGCGGTTGGGACCGCGTCCGCACGCCCTACCTCGAGCCGCTCGGCGACGTGCAGATCGAGATCTCGCCGGAGCCGCGCGTTCCGGACGGCTGGGAGGCCGTCGTCTCGTCCGCGTATCCCGAGGTCCCAGGGATGCGACGCAAGGAATTCCTCGGCGAGCTCGTGGCCGCCCGGCCGTCGATCGCGGTCGCCGGCTCGCACGGCAAGGGAACGACCGCGGCGCTGATCGCCTTCGTCCTGCGGGAGACGGGTGCCGACCCGGCCTGGCTGATCGGCGCCACCGTGCCGCAGCTCGGGTCGAACGCCGGGTTCGGCGGCGGGTATCTCGTCGTGGAGGCCGACGAGTCGGATCGCACCGCGTTCGCCCTCTCGCCGGAGATCGCCGTCGTCACGAACGTCGAGCTCGACCATCACGCGGAGTTCGCCTCGGCCGCGGAGCTCGAGCGCGAGTTCGAGACCTGGCTCGCGGGCGTCGCACATGTCGTGCGCGACGCGCCGCCGTTCGACGGCGAGCTCGCGCTGCCGGGTGCGCACAACCGATCGAACGCCGGTGCAGCACTGCTCGCGTTGGAGCTGGCGGGCGTGCCGCGCGGCGAGGCCGCGCCGGTGCTCGGACGGTTCACCGGGACCGGCCGGCGGTTCGAGGTGCACGAGTCGGCCGCGCGCACCGTGGTCGACGACTACGGCCATCATCCGAGCGAGGTCGCCGCGGCGATCGCCGCCGCGCGCGAGCGCTTTCCCGGCCGCCGCGTGCGCGTGCTCTTCCAGCCGCACCTCTACTCGCGCACGCGGCATCTCGCGACCGAGTTCGCGGCCGCGCTTGCCGGCGCCGACGACGTGACGGTGACCGACGTCTACCCGGCCCGTGAAGAACCGGTTCCCGGCGTGACCGGCAAGCTGATCGTCGACGCGTTGTCGGACCGCGGCGTTCTCGCCGGGTGGACCCCGACCGTCGAGCAGGGCGTCGCCCGCCTCGACCGCCGCGGCCGCGACGGCGACGTGCTGCTCGTCCTCGGCGCCGGCGACGTCGATCGCGCGGTCGGGATGTTGACGTGATCGAAGAGAACGTCTCGCTCGCGCGGCACACGACGATCGGCACGGGCGGTGCCGCGCGGTGGTTCGCGCGGCCCGAGACGGCCGACGCTCTGCAGGAAGCGCTTCGCTGGGCTCGGGACAACGAGGTTGCGGTCGAGGTGATCGGCCTCGGCTCGAACGTCCTCGTCCACGATCACGGCATCGACGCGCTCGTGATCAGGCTCGCGGGCGAGCTCGCCGCCGCCGAGGTGCACGGGAACGAGCTCGTCGCCGGCGGCGGGGCGCCGAACGCGGTCAGCCTGCACCGTGCGCGCGCTGCGGGGCTCGGTGGGTTCGAGTTCGCCTCGGCGATACCCGGCACCGCCGGGGGCGGTGTGCGGATGAATGCCGGCGCCTACGGCCGGGAGTGGCGCGACGTCATGATCGATGCAGTCGTCGTCGACGCCGATGGCGCTCGCACGGTGCCCGTATCCGAGCTCGGCCTCTCCTACCGGCACTCCGCTCTCGCGCCGGGGCAGGTGGTGGCGCGTGTGCGGTTCCGACTCGAGCCGAGCTCACCGGAAGCGGTGAAGGCGAGGGTCGCCGAGCTCCTCGCGCAGCGCAAGGCGACACAGCCGACGAACAAGCGGACGTTCGGCAGCGTCTTCAAGAACCCGAGCGCAGAGCTCGGCGCGGGCCGGGCGATCGAGGAGTGCGGGCTCAAGGGCCGGCGGATCGGCGGGGCGCTCGTCTCGCCGCGGCATGCGAATTTCATCGAGAACGGAGGCGGGGCGACCTCTGCCGACTGCATGGCCCTGATGGCGGAAGCGCGGCGCCGGGTGCACGACCGGTTCGGGGTCGAGCTCGAGCACGAGGTGCGGTTCCTCGGTTCGCTCGAGCTGCCTCCGGTGTAGGGGATGGCTGCGCTGCGGCGAAGTGAGATGCCGTGGCCGCTCGCCGTAGGACGACCGCTGACGTCGCGCCGGCCTCGGTGCGCGGCAGCCTGCCGGACGTCCGGCACCTGACGCCGTCCGCGCGCTCGCTCGTGGTCGGGATCGCGCTGGCGCTGCTCGCCGTCTGTGCCTACGTCGGCGCGCGCAGTACATCCGTGTTCGCGGTCCAGACACTCGACGTGCGCGGCGGGAACGCGGACCTCCGCCGGCAAGTGCGCGACGCGCTCGCCGGCGAGCTGGGGACGAGCCTCCTGCGCGTGAACGGCGGCGTCGTCGCGGCGGACGTCGACCCGATTCCCGGCGTTCGCAGCTTCACGGTCGACCGCGCGTTCCCGCACACGCTTCGCGTGACCGTGACGCGTGAGGTGCCGGTCCTCGTCGTCCGGCAGGTACCCGGCAACGCCGCGTTCCTCGTCGGTGCGAGCGGGCGGGTGATCCGCACGCTCCCGCACTCTCGTCTGTCGCACCTGCCGCGTCTGTGGGTCACGAAGCAGGTCGACGTGCAGGTCGGCGGTGTGCTCCCGTCGCAGCTCGAGGCGGCCGCGACCGCGCTCGCGCCGCTCCGGGGAGCCGCCCTGCCGGGCGGGGTCTCGACGGTCAGCGTGGGGAAGGACGAGCTCACGCTCACGCTCGGCGGCGGGCTTCAGGTGCGCCTCGGCGACACGGGCGACCTGCGCCTGAAGCTCGCGATCGCGCGGCGCATCCTCGGTCAGACCGGAGCTGCGGGGGGCGGCACGGGCTATCTCGACGTCAGTGTTCCGTTGCGTCCGGTGCTGTCGACGGTACCTCAAGTCGAAGGTTGACCTTGAGGGTTATGCTGGTCGAGGTCGACCCCGTTGTGTTGACAGTGCAGGAAACCGACCGTACTCTGCCGAAGGAAGGAGGCGCTCGACAGCCCCACCCTGCACTCGAGCTTGAGGTCGAGCCACATTGACATGAGAGAACGTTCGGGCAACTACCTGGCTGTAATCAAGGTCGTCGGCGTGGGCGGCGGCGGGACGAACGCCGTCAACCGCATGGTCGACGCAGGCCTGACGGGCGTGGAGTTCGTCGCGGTGAACACCGACGCGCAGGCGCTCCTCGGCTGCGACGCCGACGTGAAGATCCACATCGGCGCCAAGGCGACTCGTGGGCTCGGCGCAGGCGCCGATCCGAATGTCGGCCGTGAGGCCGCGACCGAGTCGCGCGACGAGTTGAAGGAGGCGCTGAAAGGCGCCGACATGATCTTCGTCACCGCGGGCGAGGGCGGCGGCACCGGCACGGGTGGTGCGCCCATCGTCGCGGAGATCGCGCGCGAGCTCGAGGCACTCACCGTCGGTGTCGTCACACGTCCGTTCGCGTTCGAAGGACGACGTCGCGCACAGCAGGCCGAGGTCGGGATCAACGAGCTCTCCGACAAGGTCGACACGCTGATCGTGATCGAGAACGACCGACTCCTTCAGGTCGTCGAGAAGAAGACGCCGCTCGCCGACGCGTTCAAGCTCGCGGACGACATCCTGCGCCAGGGCGTCCAGGGCATCACGGACTTGATCACGGTGCCCGGCATCGTCAATCTCGATTTCGCCGACGTTCGGACGATCATGCGTGACGCCGGCTCGGCCCTGATGGGGATCGGGAGCGGCACGGGTGAGAACCGCGCCTCCGAGGCGGCACGGACGGCCGTCAGCTCACCGCTCCTCGAGTCGTCGATCGAAGGCGCCACCGGCATCCTCCTCAACATCAGCGGCCCGCCCGACCTCGGGCTGTTCGAGGTGAACGAGGCGGCCGAGGTGGTCACCGGCGCGGCCGACCAGAACGCGAACGTCATCTTCGGTGCGGTCATCGACGACCAGTTGAAGGACGAGGTGCGCGTGACGGTGATCGCGACCGGGTTCGGGGCCCAGCGGCGCCGCCGGGCGCGCACGTCGGTCGGGGAGGCGTCGTCGCCGCTCGGAGCGCGCCAGCCCGAGTTCGACACGGGTGACTCGCTCGACGTCCCGTCGTTCCTGCGGGACGAGTAGCAGTGCATCACAGGTTTACGCCGGGGGGAAAGCGGTAAACGAGGGGATGCCCTCTCGGGGCTGGAGTGCAGTCCCACACGACCCGGTCCGAAGCCTCGCCGGTCATCCGGCGGGGCTTCGCCCTTTTCGGAGTCCCCAGACGTCGCGCGGCCGGGCTGCCGCGTCCTCTGGCGGGCCTCGAGCCGCGAGGACTCCGTGCCCGTACGGTGCGTGACGGTTAGCATCGCGCGCGGATGCAAACGCTCCGCCGGACGCCCCTCTACGAACGTCATGTCGCACTCGGTGCACGGATGGTTCCGTTCGCCGGTTGGGAGATGCCGGTGCAGTACGAAGGTGTCATCCCGGAGCACAAAGCCGTGCGCACGGACGCAGGCGTGTTCGACGTCTCGCACATGGGCGAGCTCGAGATCGAAGGCCCGACCGCGCGCGACCTGCTGCAGGCGACGCTCTCGAACGACGTCGACAAGCTCGAGCCGGGTGAGGCGCAGTACACCCTGGTCACCAACGAGAGCGGCGGGATCGTCGACGACGTCATCCTCTACCGGCTCGACGCGCACCGCTACCTGATCGTCGCGAACGCGTCGAACGCGGCGACGGTGTACGAGTGGCTCAAGGACCGCGAGCTACGGGGCTCGGACGTGCGCGACGTGTCGGACGACTACGCGCTGATCGCCGTCCAGGGCCCGCGTGCGCTCGAGCGCCTCGGTCTCGCGCGCGCGAAGGCGTTCACCTGGGCGATGGGAGACCTCGACGGCGTCGAGGTGATGGTGAACCGGACCGGTTACACGGGCGAGGAAGGCGTCGAGCTCGCCTGCATGGCCGACGAGGCCGGGCAGCTCTGGGACGCCGTGCTCGGCCGCGGCGTCGTCCCGGCGGGCCTCGGCGCACGCGACACGCTGCGTCTCGAAGTCTGTTACCCGCTGCACGGCAACGACATCGGCCCCGGCTGGGACGCGATCTCGTCCGGGCTCGGCTGGGCGTGCGCGCTCGACACCGAGTTCACCGGAGCCGAGCGTCTCCGCGCGATCAAGGCGGATGGTCCCGCGCAGAAGCTCGTGCCGTTCGCGATGACGGAGAAGGCGATCCCGCGGCAAGGGATGGCGGTCGCCGGCGGCGGCGAGGTGACGTCGGGGACGATGTCGCCGATGCTGGAGATCGGGATCGGCATGGCGTACGTGCCGGCCGCGTCTGCGAAGTCCGGCACCGAGCTCGTGATCGACGTGCGCGGTAAGGAGCGCCGTGGTGTGGTCGAGAAGAAGCCCCTCTACAAGAAGGAGCAGTGAGCAATGGCCGCGAGCGAGTCGTATCCCGACGAGCTGCTGTACCACTCGGAGCACGA
>Ga0070659_100004291_pt1 | contig 10176 bp, 8 predicted proteins | sample KBSC23metaG_FD_64666 | JGI IMG/M metagenome (GOLD analysis project Ga0070659, IMG submission 64666) | Corn rhizosphere microbial communities from Kellogg Biological Station, Michigan, USA - KBS C2-3 metaG | ecosystem: Host-associated > Plants > Roots > Rhizosphere > Soil ...
CGAAGACGAGGCATCGCGGCTGCTGCTCGAACGGCTCGACGGCCGGCCGATGGCCGACCCGAAGATCCTACGTTTTACCGCGGGCAAACGCCGACGAGGTTGGATCAAGAACTGCCTCGCGGTCGGCCTTTCTTCAGGTTTCCTGGAGCCGCTCGAATCGACCAGCATCCACCTGGTCCAGGTCGCCATCATGAAATTGTTCGAAATGTTCCCGATGCGTGACGTGAATCCGGTTCTGATCGATCAGTACAATCGCGAAATGGACGTGCTTTACGATCACGTTCGTGACTTCATTATCGCCCACTACAAGGTGACGGAACGCGAAGACACGCCGTTCTGGCGATACTGCCGGAACATGTCCGTTCCGGATTCGCTCGCCGCGAAGTTGGAACTGTTCCGGGAGCGCGGGGAGGCGCACATGGTGCCCGGCGATCTGTTCAGTGAAACCAGTTGGTTTGCGGTTCTCTATGGGCAGGGCCTTATTCCCGAATCCTACCATCCGATCGCGAGCACACTTCCGGAGGACGAATTGCATTTGGCGCTGACGAGAATCAGGACCGCCATCAAGCAGCGCGTTGACTCGCTCCCCTCCCACGCCGGCTTCATCGAGAGTTGCTGCGCCGCGCAGCCAGCGACGACCGCGGCATGAGCGATCCGATTTACGCCGGGGTCGAGCTTGGCGGCACCAAGTGTGTGGTCATCGTCGCGCGTGGACCGGAAGATGTGCTCGAGCGGACGGTTATCCCTACAACCGCGCCGGAAGAAACGCTCGGAGCAATCGAAGCCACACTTCTCGACTGGCAGTCGGCACATGGGTTCCAGGCACTCGGCATCGCGAGCTTCGGTCCAGTCGTGCTCGATGGGCAATCGCCGATCTACGGTCACATCGTGCGCACTTCGAAGCGGGGCTGGAGTGACACCGATGTCGCGCGGCGGCTTCAGCGCGCATGCGGCGTTCCGATGGCCTTCGACACGGACGTCAACGGCGCCGCCCTTAGCGAGATGCGCTGGGGTGCCGGGCGGGGGATGCATGACTTCGCCTACATCACCGTCGGTACCGGCATCGGGGTTGGGCTGGTCGTCAACGGCAAGCCGACGCGCGGCTTCGCCCATTCGGAGCTCGGGCACATCCGCCCGGCACGCCTCGCCGGCGACGATTTTCCGGGCTCATGCCCCTATCACGGAGATTGCGCCGAGGGGCTGGCCTCGGGGACTGCACTCAAGGCGCGGCTGGGCAGCCGCTCGTTCGACGAGCTTCCGGACGAGGATCCGATCTGGGAAGCGGTCGGCTGGACGCTCGCGCAGCTGTGTCACACGATCGTTTGCGCGGCGGCGCCGAAGAGGATCGCAATGGGCGGCGGAGTCATGGACCGCCAGCCGCACCTCATCGACCGCGTCAACCAAATGCTCGAGCAGAGCCTCAACGGCTACATGCTGCTGCCCGGCGGAGGCGACTATGTGCGTCCGCCCGAGCTTGGGTCCAACGCCGGTCCGCTGGGAGCGATTGCGCTGGCGATGAGCGCGGTCAGCGCCTGAACATCTTCCGAAGGATCGGTTCGATCACCGTCGCCATGGCGTCGTAACCCGCCTCGGTCGGGTGGACACCGTCTGACGCGAGGCGGGGCTTCATCGCGCCGGTGCCGTCATCGAGCACGCGCCGGTAATCGACCCAAGTCGCGCCACTCCGCTTCGCAAACCGCTCGAGCCAGCGGTTCAGCTCCGCGATGCGCGGCCGCGTCTCGAGCCCGGGGCGCCACGGGAACGAGGCCGCGGGTGGCACCGGCGCGAGGAGGACCTTGATTCCGTGGCGGCGCGCAATGTCGCTCATCGCCTCGATGTTGTTCTCGGTCATTTTCGCGGTCATCGGTCCGGTGTTGCCGGCGATGTCGTTCGTACCGGCCATGATGTGCACGGCCTTGGGCTTCAGATTGACCACGTCGCTGAACATGCGCAGCACCATCTGCGAGGTCGTCTGGCCGCCAATACCGCGGTCGATCCGCCCGCGCGTGAAGAAGCCCGGGCGCTTGTCCATCCAGCCTTCGGTGATCGAATCCCCCATGAAGACGATGTCGACCGGCTCGCGCGAAGCGAGCAGCTTCGCATTGTCCTCGGCATAATAGCCGGTCATTCCGAAATCCCGCTCGAACCAGCCGTGGAACCATTCGGTCCAGTCCGCGCCGGCCGGCATGCTCTGCTTTGCAAAGGCCGCCTCGGATGAAAGCAGGAGCGGAGCGGCGAGAGCGCCCTGAAGGAAGCGGCGTCGTTCGATTGTCATATGCGGTCCAGTAGTGAGCAGATTTCGGGTCGAAGCGGACCCTGCGGAGTTACGCCTGCATCGCTGAACAGCACGTGGGTCCGTTCTGTCGGCGTGAAGCGCGGCCATTGGGCGAGGCCCGATCCGTTGGGGTCGCCAGAGCGGATGAAATTCACCCAGTAGGGCTTGAGTGACAGGCTGCGAGCAAACGTCGAATCGCCAAACGCATAGGAGATTTCCGCCGCGTGCGATGACTTGCCTCCGTTCGGCGCGGCGTCGAACTCATAGCGCCAAACGGGTGCTCCCTTGGCCGAGAGGATCTCCGCCATCTTCTCAGTGGGGCAGCGGAAGATGATGTCGGTTCCGATCTGGTCGTCGAGGCTGCCCATTCGCGGGTTGGCGGGTGGATCCGGCTGGTCGGCGCGGTAGAAGGCGCGGGCTTCGGCTTCGCGAGGGCCGAAAGCCTTGGCGATCAGCGGATCGCGATGAGGGCGCTCGACGCCGAATTCGACGCGGTTGGACCCAAGAATGATGGACCTGGCAGGCGCTTCGTTGAGAAGCTCGCGCGGACTTTTTGGAAAGACTTTCCCGTCGACCGTCGTCCGCAGCCACACCATGGTGTCCGATTCGAGCGCATCGTCGTGCAGCTTTAAATCGACGGCGAGCAGGGCCGGGACCGACATGCTGCGCAGCTTGCCGATGTCCCCGCCTGCGCCGAGCAAGGCATCGGCCTGATCACCGATCCGCTCGGCGTCGGTGAGGCTGCGAAACGGCATTCCGAACCCGGGCGTGCCGCTTTCCATGATCGCTTTCTGGAACAGCGCGTGCGCGGCGGGCGCGGCAAGCAGCAGGCTCACGTCCTGCGACCCGGCGGACTCGCCTGCAATGGTCACGTTCTGCGGGTCGCCGCCAAACTTCGCGATGTTCCGCTGTACCCATTCGAGCGCGGCGATCTGGTCCATCAGCGCGTAATTGCCCGACGATCCGCCCTGCTCCGCGCTTAGCTTCCGGTGCGACAGGAAACCGAAAATACCGAGCCGGTAGCGGACGCCGACAATCACCACCTGCTTACCGACGTCGGAGAGCACGATGTCGTTCGGCCCACCGGCGCGGTTGCTGCCGCCGTGGATCCACACGAGCACTGGCAGCTTGCCGGTCATCGAGGGCGTGCGCACGTCGAGCGTCAGGCAGTCCTCGCGGCCGATCACATAATCGCCGCGATTCCAGCCCTGGTCGTTCTGCACGCAGGAGGGCGGCTGATCGAGCGAAACGCGCACACCTTTCCAGGGAACCACCGGCTGCGGCGGCTTCCAGCGGAGATTTTCAACGGGCGGAGCGGCGAAGGGAATGCCGCGGAACAGAGTGCTGCCGCTCCACGGTTTGCCGCGGATCAGTCCGCCGTCGACTTTGACCACCTGTGCCGCCGCGGGCGCGCAGCAAAGCAGTGCAACGGTGATTGCAAGACACCGAATTAGAGCGCGCAAGGCCAGCTCCTCCCCGCCGAGACGTTAGCGCTAACTGTTCGCCTTGTGCGACAGATTTTTCGCTGCCAGTTTGCGCGCCGATTCAGGAGAGGGAGCTCAATGCAGCAGCAGCGGTCATCGGCCGGCGTCACCGGCGCCTATGTCATCGTCACCTGCCTGTTCTTCGCCTGGGGTTTTATCACCTCCCTCAACGATCCCGTCGTTACCGCGGTCAAGGGCATTTTCTGCCTCAGCAATGTCCGCGCGCAGCAAAGCGCGACCGCGTTTTTCCTCGCCTACGGCGTTATGAGCTTCCCGGCAGCTCTCCTGCTCGCGCGGATGAAATCCATCCCGACCATCCTCATCGCTTTCACCCTGATGGTGATCGGTTGCTTGGGGGTACTCGCGGCCGCGAATCTCGTCTCCTACAACTTGGTTCTGGTTGGCCTTTTCGTGCTGGGCAGCGGAATCACCGTTCTCCAGGTAGCCGCAAATCCGCTCGCGGCAGCGCTTGGGAGACCTGAGTACAGCCATTTCCGGCTGACTTTCAGTCAGACCTTCAACTCGCTCGGGACGGCCATTGGGCCCTATCTCGGCGCGGTCCTGTTCCTGAAGGGGATCGAGACCCAAAAGTGCGAGGCCACCACCCAAGCCGCTCGTCTGTCCTCGCTCGCAGGGATCGATCGGGCCTATTTTTGGATCTGCGGCCTCATCATCGCGCTGGCTTTCCTGTTCGTCGTCTTTCGCAAGGTCGTGACTGACGCCGCGCCGCCGCCATCGCAGGAAATCGCACAACGCGGCTTCATTGCCGTAGTTCGTGATGCCTTGTCTTCGCGCTGGGCTGTGCTCGGCGCGGTCGCGATCTTCTTGTACGTTGGGGCGGAAGTCGCAATCGGCACGCAAATGGCATTCTTCCTCCACTCAGACTCGGTGTGGGGTCGCAGCAATGCGCCATTCGCTTATCCGTTAATTGGCCACATCATGGGCAACGACGGAGTCTTTGGCGTCTCTGCTGAGGAGGCCGGGAAGGCCGTGGCTCTTTATTGGAGCGGCGCCATGGTTGGCCGTGCGATCGGCTCGGCATTGCTGGCGCGGGTGCGTGCAGCGATGCTGCTGGCTGTGTTCACAGCGGTGGCCTGCCTGATGTGCCTCTACGTGTTCACTGTCGGTGGAGTCGCCGCGGGCGTGATGGCCCTGAGCATTGGACTATTCAATTCGATCATGTTCCCCGTGATCTTCACCCTCACGCTGGAGCGATCGACCGCGAGCACCGAAGCGACGTCAGGCTTCCTCTGCTTCGCCATCATCGGGGGCGCGGCAATCCCGCCGCTCGTTGGCTTCGTTTCGGATCACACGAGCTACGTCAAAGCCTTCATCGTGCCGGCCGCCTGCTATGCCGTGTTGTTCCTCTTCTCGATGGCCGCGCACCGCGCGAAGGTTACGATCAGCGACGAACCGGCGGTAGCGACGATTCATTAGAGTTCTATGCCTGATTTTGCGGATCTCTTCCGGCTCTCGCCCGAGCGAAACGTCAATATTGAGACGTTCGGGGGCAAGTTTCCCGTCGTGATCGTCGATGGCTTTTATGAACGCCCCGAGGAGATCCGGGCGGCTGCGCTGACACTACAATATCGAGAGCCGACGCATCTCCGCTACCCCGGAAGACTCGCCCCGATCCCGGCAAATCCTTCGCTTCTTACTGCTGTCGATAGCGTTACTCACCTCGCCAACGCCGAATTCCTGTCACGCGCGCCGATCCTGCAGCGCGGAGAGCCGATCACCTCACTTCGCGTTGTCGAGACCGACTTTGCGATCGTCGATAGACATCCCGATGAGCTGGAGCCCATTCAGCGAAGACCTCACATAGATCTGGTCCCCGTGTTCGGGCTCGTATATCTCAATCACGAGGATCGCGGGGGCACGTTGTTCTTCCAGATCGTACGCGATGTGAAAGGAGCGGCCGGGCCAGGCTATTTCACCGAGGGTGACAAGTATTTCCGGCTAGTCGGAAAGATCGAGGCAAAGTTCAACCGCCTCGCAATCTATCCTGGCTTTGTATACCATTCCGGCGAGATCGTCGGTGACTGGATCAAAGGCGACGAGCGGTTCAGTAATCCGCGCCTGACTCAGCGATTCCTTCTTCGGCCGTAATAACGGTCCTTACACGGCGAGGTGCTGGCGGATGTAATCGCTCGCCAGCGGAAGCTTGAGCGCGGTCTGCTCGTAGCCGCTGCGCAGCTCGGCGATCGCCCGGAGCGCGCCGGCTTCGGGCATGGCGTCGACGAGCGGGTCGATGTCTCGCGGGATCAAGCCCTGCCCTAGCATCACGGCGACCCAGCTCGGCACGTCGAACAATTCATTGTTGTAGCGGAAGACGCGGCCGTGCTCGCGGAACAGCTCAAACTTGTGCTCGAGCGTGTCGGGTAGGTCCATGGTGCGGACATGATCCCAGAATGGCCCGGTGCGCCGGGTCGCATGATAGTGGAGGATGATGAAGTCGCGCACCGGCTCGTAGCTCGCGACCATCGCGCGGTTGAATTCGTCGCGCTCGACCGGGCTGATCCCGCGCCCGGGGAACAAGGCTAGCAGCTTCTGCACGGCGTGCTGGATCAGGTGGATGCTGGTCGACTCGAGCGGCTCGAGGAAGCCGGCTGACAGACCCATCGCCACGACATTCTTCTCCCAGGACTTGGCGCGTCGCCCGGCCTTGAACTTGAGCAGCCGCGGCTCGGCGATGGGCTTTGAATCCAGCGTTTCGAGCAGGATGCGCCCTGCCTCGTCGTCGGACATGTGCGCACTGCAATAGACGTGCCCGTTGCCCGTGCGGTGCTGGAGCGGGATGCGCCATTGCCAGCCGGCAGGATGTGCGGTCGAGCGGGTGAAGGGGAGAAGCGGCTCGTTCCGCTCCGACGGGACGGCCAGCGCGCGGTCGCAGGGGAGCCAGTGACTCCAGTCCTCGAACTCCACGCCCAGCTTCTTGCCGAGCAGCAGGCTGCGAAAGCCCGAGCAGTCGATGAACAGGTCGCCGCGCACGCGCCGATCGTCGTCGAGCCGCAGTGCGGTGACGTAACCCGTTTCGCTGTCCTGCTCGACGTCGACGATGCGGCCTTCGATCCGCTCTGCACCGAGCTTCTCCGCAAAACCGCGCAGGTACTGCCCGTAAGCCGCGGCGTCGAAGTGAAAGGCGTAGGCGATCTGCGAAAGCGGTTCGTCGGAGTTTCTGGATGAGTGAGCGAACCGATGGTTCGAGGCGGCAACTGCCGACATCGAATAAGCCGCGAGCGGCCCGACCGAAGGATGGTCGCGGTACTTCAGCCAGACTTGGTGGAAGGACAGTCCGTTCAGCGGCCGCCCGATTTCGCCGAACTGGTGGAAGTAGCGCTGGCCTTCCTCGGTCCAGCCGACGAACTCGATCCCGAGCTTGTAGGTAGCATGAGTCGCGCGAAGATATTCCGCTTCGTCGAGCCCCAACTGATGATTGAACTCCAGGATCGGCGGGATCGTCCCCTCGCCGACGCCCACCGTGCCGATCGCTTCGGACTCGACGAGAACGATACGGCGGCCGGCGCCACCAACAAAGCGCGCGAGCGCGGCCGCGGCCATCCAGCCCGCAGTCCCCCCGCCGACGATCACAATGCGCCGGATCGGCGCCCCTTCGTTCATCGGCCCCGTCTAGGTGAGATCGCCGCGCGCGACTAGCGCATCCGGTAGGGAGTCCAGTTGCCAAGAATGCACTGCGGACCGGGAATGATAGATCCCGGCTCAAGGCCCTGAACGCGGTCCCCGCGGCAATATTGGCTGCCGTACGCGCGGACGATGACGGTGTTCAGCTGATCGAGCCCCGGGCAGGGGCCTGCAAGCCGATTCACGTAGATCGTGCGGCCGTAGCCGTAGGCGAGCGTGCTCGGGTCGATCACGCGCAAGTTCTGGTTCGGGAATGTGCTGACGCAGCTTTGCGCTGGGCCCGCGGCATGGCCGGCGAGCTCGCGCGCGAGCCCGGCTCCGGGCGGCTCCGCGGGGCGCGTGCAGCTCGCTGTGGCAAGGGCGGCGGCGGAGATGAAGACTAGAGAGCGCATGATGTGCCTCCTCTACCTGCAACGCACAGTGTTCGAGGATCGATCCTGGGCGACAGGAATCCCGGTACGGTGTCGAAATGAACCGCCTGATACCATGGGAGCGGATGAGCCGGAGGTGAATGGCCGGTCGGCAGCGGCAGCTTGGATAGGCTCTGCCAATAGGCGATCGAGGCATCGCGCCACCACCAGGCTTCCCGCATCTGGCGGTCGAGGTCGGTGCTGACGGCGGCAAAGCGCTGCGGATCGACGTAGGATCGCAGCTTAGCCCACTGCCGCTTGTTTGCTTCGATCCGAGCAATTCCGCGGTCATAATGGTCGATCAGCGAGGCCCAGAGGGTGCTGCCGTTGCGCATGCGGTAGGTCCACGGGACGTGGTGGAAGAACAGCAAATCCTTATCGGCTATGCACCTCAGATCGGCGAGGCAGCGCGCGACCGGCGGCGCATATTGGGCGGCGGCGTTGCTCCCCGTCGAGGTGCGGTCGAAGCCGATCCCGCGGGCGTCCGCAGCATTGTAATAGCAGGGGTTCCAACTCGGCTCTTTCAAGTCACAGGACCACGGCGCAGGGCCATAGTGATGCCCGTTTTGGAACTGATGGGCTAAGCCAAGCGGCGTCATGTAATCCACGACGGCCTCGCGCGAGCCGAGCATCATCGCGACGATCGCCTGCACCCCGCGAGCATCGTTACTCCACGTCATGCGCGTCCACTCGTCCGCGATCTGCTTCGGTGAAAGCGATGGGTTCCACGCCAGCCGACCGAACGCATACCAGTTCGCCTGGTCGAAATTGGTCGCGGTCCACTGGCGATTGCTGCCGACGTTGGACACGCCCGCCATCGCCGCGATCGTTGCTTTCGCCGGAGTTCCGCAGCCCGGAGAGCAGGTGTCCGAATCCAGCACCTCCGTCCATATCGGGGCGAGGAAAACGACGCCGTCGCTTTGCCCCAAATATTCGCGGGTTAGCTGCACCTCGAGACCTACCCTCGTCTGTGGCATTTGTCCGAAGAGCGGGTGGAAAGGTTCACGCGGCTGGAAGTCGATGGGGCCGTTCTTCACCTGGACGATGACGTTGCTGCGGAACTTGCCTTCGAGCGGGCGGAACTCGTCGTAGGCCTGCTTGGCACGGTCCTCCTTCGAATGGCCGTAGACGAAGGCGCGCCAGAAGACGGTGCCGCCGTGCGGGGCGAGCGCGTCTGCGATGACGTTGGCGCCATCGGCCTGCGTGCGTTTGTAATCCCAAGGGCCCGGCTGGCCCTCGGAGTTGGCTTTGATGAGGAAGCCGCCGAAGTCGGGGATCAGGCGGTAGATTTCGTCAGCCTTGGCGCCCCACCAGGCCTTTACTCGCGGGTCAAGCGGGTCCGCGGTCGCGAGCCCACCCACTTGCACCGGGCTGCTGAATCGCGCGGTGAGATAGACGCGGATGCCGTAGGGACGGAACACGTTCGCCAGTGCGGTGACCTTAGTCAGATACCCGGGCGTGAGTATTTTTGGATCGGCGTTGACGTTGTTGAGCACGACACCGTTGACGCCGATGGAGGCGCTGGCGCGAGCGTAATCGACATACCGCGGATCGATCTTCGGCAGCGACTGCCAATCCCAAATCGACGGTCCGGCGTAACCCCGCTCCACGGTGCGATCGAGATTGTCCCAATGATTGAGAACACGGAGCGGCAGCTTCGGCGCATCGGTGACGTTCAGCCGATCGATCGGCTGCCGCGTCTGCATCAGCCGCAGTAGCGCGAAGGCGCCGTACAGCGCACCCGTGTCGCTATTGGCGGAGATCGTCATCACTTTCATGTTCCGGACGATGCCGGAGCGAATGCGGTAACCCTCGCGTCCGAGCGCAGGGTTGTGCGCCTGCGTATTGAGCAGGATCGCGCCATCCCGCAGGCGATCGGAGGTCCTTTGCCCGAGCATCCCGGCAATACCGCGGCGCAACTCGTCCGTCGCAGCTCGCATGGTCGGGGATTGAGAGGCGGCAACGATTGCAGTGGTATGCGGCGCATAGCGCGCCTTCCACTGTGTTTCGACCGGCCGATAGCGCAGCCAAAGATCGTAGCCGTCTTCGGCGTGCGCGGTGGTGGGCAGCAGCGCCAACAGGAGCAACGCCGCGGCGATTGCAAATTGTCTCAGTGCCGTTCCCTTCATGCCGGACTCGTTGACAAGATTCGGCACCAGCCTAGCATTGGTAGCGCTACCATAGGAGGGGTCTCATGGAGCTTACTCGGCGACAGGCGCTCGCCTCGGGCGCGGCAGCGCTCGCGAGCGGCGCAGCGGCGCGGGCGCCAACCCGTGCGCCGTCGCTCAAATCGCTCGCGCAGCGGAGCGGGCGGCGCTTCGGCTCGGCGGTAGCGTGGGGGCCTCCGGGCGCCGATCGACCCAGC
>Ga0070659_100004293_pt1 | contig 10174 bp, 9 predicted proteins | sample KBSC23metaG_FD_64666 | JGI IMG/M metagenome (GOLD analysis project Ga0070659, IMG submission 64666) | Corn rhizosphere microbial communities from Kellogg Biological Station, Michigan, USA - KBS C2-3 metaG | ecosystem: Host-associated > Plants > Roots > Rhizosphere > Soil ...
GACGTGGTAGAACGGACGGCCCTTGGCGCCACCGCGCGAAAGACGAATCTTGACCATGGTAGAACTCCAGAATTGCCGAACCGGCGGCAGGCACACGAGAGCCGTGCGCGGTAAACGGGGTATTTTAACGGGTTTTCATGAAAATGGAAGAGCTGCGCGACCTGGCAGCCTCATCGCATCGGCGGCAATCCAGCGAAAGCGGGAACCCATTTTGACTTTTGCAGCCAACCGCAAGATGGATTCCCGCCTTCGCGGGAATGACGACCGGTTTTGGGTGAGCTTCCGGCGCTCTTTCAGCGCATCGGCGGCAATCCGCCCATCCCGCCCATGCCCTTCATCGCACCGCGCATCTGTCGCATCAGGCCCTTGCTGCCGCCCTTGCCCAGCTTGGACATCATTTTTTCCATCTGCATGTACTGCTTCAGCACCCGGTTGACGTCGGCCGGCTGGGTGCCGGAGCCGCGCGCCACGCGGGCGCGGCGCGAACCGTTCAGCAAGTCCGGATGGCGGCGTTCCTTCGCCGTCATCGAGTTGATGATCGCGATCATCTTGTTCATTTCGCCGTCGTTGACCTTGGATTTCACGCTGTCGGGCAGGCTGGATACGCCCGGCAGCTTGTCCAGCAAGCCGGCCAGGCCGCCCATGTTGCCCATCTGCTCCAGCTGATCCTTCATATCGTTCAGGTCGAAGCGCTTGCCCTTCATCACCTTCTGGGCGAGCTTCTGCGCCTTGTCCTGGTCGACTTTGCGCTCGACCTCCTCGACCAGGCTCAGCACGTCGCCCATGCCGAGGATGCGCTGGGCCAGGCGATCCGGGTGGAACGGTTCCAGCGCGTCGGTCTTCTCGCCGGCGCCGAGGAACTTGATCGGCTTGCCGGTGACGTAGCGCACCGACAACGCCGCGCCGCCGCGGGCGTCGCCGTCGGTCTTGGTCAGGATCACGCCGGTCAGCGGCAGCGCCTCGTCGAACGCCTTGGCCGTGTTGGCGGCGTCCTGGCCGGTCATCGAGTCGACCACGAACAGGGTTTCGATCGGCGTGATCGCGGCGTGCAGCGCCTTGATCTCGGCCATCATCGCCTCGTCCACGTGCAGGCGGCCGGCGGTGTCGACCAGCAGCACGTCGACCACCTCGCGGCGGGCGGCGACGATGGCGTCCCTGGCGATCTGCACCGGATCCTGGCCCACCGCGGACGGGAAGAACTTCACCCCGACCTGCCCGGCCAGCGTGTGCAACTGCTCGATGGCGGCCGGACGATAGACGTCGCAGCTGACCACCATCACCTTTTTCTTCTTGCGCTCGGTCAGCAGCCGCGCCAGCTTGGCCACCGTGGTGGTCTTGCCGGCGCCCTGCAGGCCAGCCATCAGGATCACCGCGGGCGGTTGCTGGGCCAGGTTCAGTTCGGAGTTGGCAATGCCCATCACCATGGTCAGCTCATCGCTGACCACCTTCACCAGCGCCTGGCCCGGCGACAGGCTCCTGGTCACCTCCTGGCCGACCGCGCGCACCTTGATGCGCTGGATCAGGGCCTGTACCACCGGCAAGGCGACATCGGCCTCCAGCAGGGCGATGCGAACCTCGCGCAACGCCTCGCGAATGTTCTCGTCGGTCAGCCGGCCGCGGCCGCGCAGGCGATTGACGGTAGTGGCAAGGCGTTGGCTGAGCGATTCGAACATGGCGAGGCTATGGATAAAGTCCGGAGCGGACTGGCAAATATACCAGACCGGCCCCGGTGCTCAGGAATGCGGCGGCTGCGCCTCCACCCATGCGGCGATATCACGGATCACCTGCTCATCCACATGGCCCGGTTTGTCGTAATCCGCCGGCGACGGCGGCTGGCCGGCTGGCATGAACAGATGGCCCAGCCCCGGATACTCCTTCAACCGCACCCGCTGACTGTGCGCAAATGCCTGCTGCCAATGAACGAAATCGTCCTTCGGCGTGACCTGATAGTCCCCGCTGCCCTGCAGCACCAGCATCGGCATGGGTAGAGTCTTTGCGACGGTGACCGCGTTGTAGTCGCGCAGGCTGAGCCAATAACTGGCCGGCGCGTGGAAGAACGAGCCCTCCGGCGGCTCGGCGGGATCGGCATGGGCTAGCTCATCGCGCGCCTCGATGATGGGCGCCGTCGCCTTGTCGAGTTCGGCCGCGGGCGTACCTTTCAGATGCCCGATGTACCGTGTCTGCCGCACGATCGTGTCCAGGCCGAAGCTCGGCGGTGACGCCAGCAGGATCAGGCCGGCTAGATGCGCATCGCGCTTGCCGATGCGAGGCGCCATCAAGGCCCCCAGGCTGTGGCCGAGGACGAACAGGCGGCGCGCGTCGATATGCGGCTGCCGGCCGAGTTTCCGCAAGGCGCTCAGCGCGTCGTCGGTCACCTCGTCATCCACCGTGATCGCCTTGCCCGCCATCTGCGCCCCGTAGTCACGGGTCCGCTTGTCGTAACGCAGCGAGGCGATGCCAGCCGCCGCCAATCCGTCGGCGATATCCCGGAACGGCTTGTTCGGGCCGATCGTCTCGTCGCGGTCCTGCGGGCCCGAGCCGGCCACCAGCAACACTGCGGGAAACGGTCCCTTGCCGGCCGGCAGGGTCAACACGCCCTGCAACGGGCCCGGCGGCGAAGTCACCGCCAGCGGTTGCACATGCACGCCATCGGCGCGGGTGTGTGCAGCGACCGGCGGTGGCACGGCACGGCGCGCCATGGCTTCGACCGGAACGAACCTGAAGGTGCTGATCCTGCCGTCATCGTCGCAAGCCACCACGAAGTTCAGCGGCATCCTGGCGAAGCTCACCGGCGTGACCACGACCGCATGCCCATCCATGCTTTGCTGCTGCGGCTCGGCGTGTTTCTGGTAAGCGCCGGCCTGGCTCTGGATCTGCGTCCAGACCTGCTCAAGCGTGGCCACACTCACGGCCTGGCTGACGGCGGCGTTGAAATCCTTGCGCGCGCCGGCGTAGTCGCCACGCACCAGGGCATCCAGCGACGCGGCGGAACGGGCCACGCAGGGGTCGGTCGGCGTATCGGCGGCATGCGCGGCCGGTGCGGTAAACAGCACGCCGGCAAGCGTGATGGACAGAAAGGCGTGCAGTGTCATGATCAACCTCATTGAAGCTGGTGACAGTCAAAAGCCGGATCAGTCGTTCCCGCCCAGCCGGCGATAAACCAGGTACGAATACACGCAGGGAATCAGCGCCGCCGCCGCGATCACGGCCGGCACGAGCCAAGCCGGCCCGCCGATCAGCGCGCTGACCACCGTCGCCAGCCCGGCCAGCATGAACAGCCAGCCACCCAGCCGGTGCGTGCGCTCCCACACCGCATCGCTGGCCAGCGTCCACGGCGTGCGGATGCCGATGAAGAAGTTCTTGCGCAGCTTGCCCATGTAGTTGCCCAGCACCATCAGCAGCACGCCGACCGACAGCATCGCGATGATTCGCATCGGCAAGGCATAGCCGGCGCTGCTCAGCAGCGCAGACAGGCCGACCACCAGCATCACGCCCTGGATCGCCAGCATCACGATGCCGTAGACATGGGCAAACGGCGTGATCTCGAAACGACGCGGCGAAATCCGCGGCAACAGCGGCGTGAGAACGCCCAGCGCCAGCATCATCAGCGCGGGAAACGCCGCGCCCCAGAAGCGCGGCAGGCTGCCATTGACGTGACCCTGCAGGTCCCAGTGCGTCGGCACCTGCGCAGGCAATTGCGGGTACAGCCACACGGCGGCGATCACCGCGATCAGGAAAAACACCGCCGACACGATCAGGGTGCGGGTGAACATCATCGTTTGCCTCCGGAATTGCCCCTGGGCGGATTCTCCCTGGGCGGAAAAAGGTCGAGCACCATGCGCGCCAGATCCTCGAACACGGTGCTGTTGAGCGAATAGACGATGTACTGGCCGCGCCGCTCGGTACGCACCAGGTCGGCCTGCTTGAGCACGGCGAAATGATGCGACAGCGAGGCGCCGGTCATGTCGAACGCCGCGCCGATCTCGCCGGCACTCAGCGCCCCGCCCTGCAGCCGCTTGAGGATCGCGCGGCGGGTCGGGTCGGCCATCGCCCTGAAGACTTCCTGCTGTTTCATCGAGGGGATCGCTGCCCGGACATGGATAGATAATTAGACAAACATCTAAACATTGCAAGTGCCCGCGTTCCCAACCCATCCACTGCACTCCACCGGAACCGTATGCGACACTTCACGGCTATGGCCATCCATGTTCTTGCCCTGCTCGCCATCGTGCTCTACCTCGCCGCCGCGGCCGGGCTGGCGCGACCGCTGCTGAGCGGGGGCAAGCCGCTGAACCGCCTGGCATTGGGCCTGGCCGGCGTCGCGGTGCTGCTCCACGCCGGCATCCTGCTCGGGATGCACCGCGGCGCGCTCGACCTGCATTTCTTCGCCGCGCTGTCGCTGGTCGCCTTCGTAGTCTCGGTGCTGACCCTGCTGGTGAACCTGTCGCGACCGGTCGCCGCCCTGGGCGTGATCGTGTTCCCGCTGACCGCCGCGTTGGTCGCGGTGGACAGCTTCCTCGCACCACCTACCCTGCCCCAACCGATGGACTGGCAGATCAAGCTGCATGTCACGGTGGCCCTGATCGCATTCGGCGTGCTGTCGATCGCGGCGGTGCTGGCAATCCTGCTGGCGGTGCAGGAATGGGCGTTGCGCCATCGCCAGTTCGGCCCCTGGCTGCGCGCGCTGCCGCCGCTGACCCTCACCGAGACCCTGCTGTTCCGCCTGATCGGCGCGGGCTTCGTCCTGCTCACCCTCACCCTGCTCACCGGCGCGCTGTTCGTCGACAACTTGTTCGGCCAGCACCTGGCGCACAAGACGATCCTGTCGATCGCAGCGTGGCTGGTGTTCGGCGTGCTGCTGTACGGCCGCTGGAAGCACGGCTGGCGTGGTCAGCGCGCGGTGAATCTCACCTTGATCGGCATGGCCGTGCTGCTGCTGGCGTTCTTCGGCACCAAGGCCGTGCTGGAGTTGATCCTGCACCGCACCGGCTAGCGCCGCTTCAGCCGCAGGCGTCGATCGCCTCGCTCAAACGCTCCACGCCGATCACCTCCAGCTCGCCAAGCCGGCCCTTCTTCGGCGCATTCGCCTTGGGCACGATGGCGCGACGAAAGCCGTGGTGGGCGGCTTCTTTCAGGCGCTCCTCGCCATTCGGCACCGGGCGGATCTCGCCGGAGAGGCCGACTTCACCGAAGGTGACGGTGTGCTCCGGCAACGGCCGGTCGCGCAGGCTCGACAACACCGCCAGCAGCACTGGCAGGTCGGCCGCGGTTTCCTGCACGCGGATGCCGCCGACCACGTTGACGAACACGTCCTGGTCGTAGGCCGCCACCCCGCCATGCCGATGCAGCACGGCCAGCAGCATCGCCAGCCGGTTCTGCTCCAGTCCCAGCGTGACCCGGCGCGGATTGCCCAGCGAGGACTGGTCGACCAGCGCCTGCACTTCGACCAGCAAGGGACGCGTACCTTCGCGGGTCACCATCACCGCGCTGCCTGAAGTCGGGCCACTGTGCGTCGAGAGGAAGATCGCCGACGGATTCGGCACCTCGCGCAGCCCCTTGTCCGACATCGCGAACACGCCCAGTTCGTTGACCGCGCCGAAGCGGTTCTTGAACGCACGCAGCACGCGGAAGCGCGAGCCGGACTCGCCCTCGAAGTACAACACCGCGTCTACCATGTGCTCCAGCACGCGCGGGCCGGCGATGCCGCCCTCCTTGGTGACGTGGCCGACCAGGAATACTGAGGTGCCGGTCTCCTTGGCGAAACGGGTGAGCTTGGCGGCGGACTCGCGCACCTGCGACACCGAACCGGGCGCCGCGGTCAGCAGTTCGGTCCAGATGGTCTGGATCGAGTCGATCACCAGCACCCGCGGTTTCGCCGCCATCGCCTGTTCGAGGATGCGTTCGATGCAGGTTTCCGCCAGCGCCTGCAGCGGCTCCAGCGGCAGGCCCAGGCGCTGTGCCCGCGCAGCCACCTGCGCCAGCGATTCCTCGCCGGTGACGTAGACGCTGGACAGCTGCAGGCCCAGCGTGCCCAGCACCTGCAACAGCAGGGTCGACTTGCCGATGCCCGGATCGCCGCCGATCAGCACCACCGAACCCTGCACCAGGCCACCGCCCAGCACGCGATCGAGCTCGCCGATGCCGGTCAGCGTGCGCGCCTCGGTGGTCAGCATCACTTCGGTCAGCGGGGTGACGCGTGGCGCGCCGGCCGCGGCGCCGGCATAGCTGGAACGCCGCGCACCCACCGACACCGCGCCCGCCGTGGCCGGCTCCAGCACGATCGCACTGAGCGTGTTCCACGCCCCGCACTCGACGCACTGGCCCTGCCACTTGTTGTGCTCGGCGCCGCAATCGGTGCAGACATAGGCGGTCTTGGCTTTGGCCATGAGGTGTCCGGATCGACGATGTGGAGAAGAAGCCAGCTTAGCCGGCGGGCATCGCACGCGGCGAGACGTATCGGCCCGGCAGCTTGTCAGCCTTCGTCCTCGACGAACAGCACGCGCCGGGTCATGCCGCAGGTGAGGTCGTAGGAGATCGTGGCGGACTGCGCGGCGATGGTTTCGACCGGCAGCTCCGGCCCCCACAGGATCACGCGATCGCCGATCTTCACGCCGGGCGCGTCGCGCAGGTCGAGCGTGATCAGATCCATCGACACGCGGCCGATCAGGGACACGCGTCGATCGCCGACGAGCACCGGCGTGCCGGCGATCGCGCTGCGCGGGTAGCCGTCGCCGTAGCCGATCGCGGCGACGCCGACCGGCATGTCCTCGGGGCAAGTCCAGGTGCCGTTGTAACCGATGCGCTCGCCCTTGCCGATGCGGTTGATCGCGATCAGGCGCGTACTCAACGTCATCGCCGGAAGAAAACCGAAATCGGCGCCGCTCCTGCCCGCCACCACCGAGAGGCCGTACAGCAAACCGCCGGTGCGCACCCAGTCGCCGCGCGCGTCAGGCCAGCCCAGTACGGCAGCCGAATTGGACAGCGAGCGCGGCCCGCTGAACTGCCCGGTCGCCGCGGTGAAGCGGGCGATCTGCGCCGGCGTCTGCGGGCCGCCGAATACCTCCGAATCGGAAAAATGCGTGAGCAGGCCGATCTCGGGATCGATGCCCGCCATGGTGGCCAGGCGATCGTGCGCCGCGGCCACGCGCTCGGGCGCAAAACCCAGCCGGTGCATGCCACTGTCGACCTTCAGCCACACGCGGAGGCGCCCGCGCGCCGGTGACATCTCGGCCAGCCATTGCAATTGCGCCTCGTGGTGGATGGTGGCTTCCAGTTGCAGCCGCTGCATCTCGGCGAGGTCGCCCGCATCGTCCGGGCCGGACAGCACCACGATGCGCTGCCGATGCCCCGCCGCCCGCAGCCGCAGGCCATCGCCCAGCGCCGCCACCGCAAAGCATTCGGCCTCGCCGTTCAGCGCGCGCGCCACCCGCTCCAACCCATGCCCGTAGGCATCGGCCTTGACCACCGCCATCACCTTCGCCGGCGCAGCCAATGCCTTCAGCCGCGCCAGGTTATGGCGCAGCGCGCCGAGATGGATGGTGGCGACGGTGGTGCGGCTCATTGGGGGAGGGATGACCAAACATTCGTCTGTTGAGAGCCGGGACTCAATCGAATCCCCCCACGAACGAATCCGCCGCATAGTTGACGAACTTCGTGTAGTGACCGAGGAAGGTGAGCTTGCAGATGTCGGTGGGGCCGTTGCGCTGCTTGCCGATGATGATTTCGGCGATGCCCTTGTCGGCCGATTCCTTGTTGTAGTACTCGTCGCGGTAGATGAACATGATGACGTCGGCGTCCTGCTCGATCGCGCCGGACTCGCGCAGGTCGGACATCATCGGGCGCTTGTCGGCGCGCTGTTCCAGCGAACGGTTCAGCTGCGACAGGGCGATCACCGGCACGTTCAACTCCTTGGCGAGTCCCTTGAGTGAACGCGAGATTTCTGAAATTTCGGTGGCGCGGTTCTCCGTATTGCCGGGCACCTGCATCAGCTGCAGGTAATCGATCACGATCAGGCCGAGTCCGCCGTGCTCGCGATGCAGCCGGCGCGCTCGCGAACGCAGTTCCACCGGCGACAGGCTGGGCGTGTCGTCGATGAAGATCTTCGCGTCGGAGAGCAGCGCGATGGCATTGGAAACCCGCGGCCAGTCCTCTTCTTCGAGGGTGCCGTTGCGCAGGTGCTGCTGGTGGATGCGACCCACCGAGGAGATCAGGCGGAACGCCAGCTGCGAGGAGGACATCTCCATCGAGAACACCACCACCGCTTTCTTGCCGCCCAGCGCGGCGGTTTCGGCGATGTTCAACGCAAAAGCGGTCTTTCCCATCGACGGACGCGCCGCCACGATGATCAGATCCGAGGGCTGCAGGCCGGAGGTGAGTTCGTCCAGATCGGTGAAACCGGTGCTCACGCCGGTGAGCTGGCCACGGTTCTGGTAGCGCTCGGTGAGCAGCTTGAACGCGTCCTTGACCGCCTCTCGCATCGAGACGGAATCCTTCTTGCCGCGGGCGCCGGATTCGGCGATGTGGAACACGCGCTGCTCGGCGCTCTCCAGCACCTCGTGCACGCTCTTGCCCTCGGGCCGATAGCCGTCCTCGGTAATTGACGTGCCGGCGTCGATCAGTTGGCGCAGCACCGACTTCTCGCGCACGATTTCCGCATAGGCCGCGATGTTCGCCGCGCTGGGCGTGCTATTGGCCAGCTCGATCAGGTAGCCGGCGCCGCCCACCATCTCGGCCAGGCCATTGCTCTCGAACCAGTCGCCCAGGGTCACCGCGTCGCACGGCATGCCCTTGTTCGCCAGCTCGTTGATCGCGCGCCAGATCAGCCGATGATCCTTGCGGTAGAAATCGCCCTCGGCGAGCCGGTCGGCGACCTTGTCCAACGCATCCGGTGCCAGCATCAGGCCGCCCAGCACCGCCTGCTCCGCGTCGATGGAATGCGGCGGCACCCGCAGCGCCTCGATGGCAGGAGAGGAGGACTTGCGTTCGGGTACGAAGGACATCGATCTACCTCGGGGAAGCCACGCTGCGCCCGGCGCGCAACGCACCGACAGCTGCCGGGCGGGCCTGTCAACACATCATGCGCGGAGGCGTCTCAATCGTCGAGACAACAACCCTGTGGATAAGCTGTGGGGTGGTGGGGATAAGCCGGGATTCGGAAAAAACGAGATTGCGGCGAACCCGCCGCGCCCGGCTCCAAATGAATCCCGAATCCTCAATCTCGAGTCCCGAAAAGCAGACGGGCGCCGTGAGGCGCCCGTCATGCCTTGAACCAAAAGCCTAGTTGTCGCTGACCACGATCACCTTGACGGTGGTATGGACGTCGGCGTGCAGGTGCACGGCCACGTCGTACTCGCCGGTGTTGCGCAGCGGGCCTTCGCCCAGGATCACCTCGCCCTTGTGGACGGAGTGGCCATCGGCCGCCAGGGCCTCGGCGATGTCGCGCGGGCCGACCGAGCCGAACAGCTTGCCTTCGGCGCTGGCGTGCGCGGCGATGGTCACCGACACGTCGGCGAGCTTGGCCTTGCGCGCCTCGGCGTCGGCCAGCACGGTATTGGCCTTGGCCTCGTACTCGGCGCGGCGCTGCTCGAACGCGGCCAGGTTGGCGGCATTGGCGCGCACCGCCTTGCCCTGCGGCAAGAGGTAGTTGCGGCCGTAACCGGGCTTCACAACGACCTTGTCGCCGAGATTGCCGAGGTTGCGGACTTTCTGCAGAAGAATGAGTTCCATGATGCTTTCCTGTTCGTTAGCGCCGGTGTGGCCCGACGCAGCCAGAGGAGGGTTGTCCGAAGGTGTTGCACCCTCTCCCCATCGGGGAGAGGGCCGGGGTGAGGGGCCGGGGCTAGCGATGGTGCCTGTCGAAACGACTTCGATGAAGCTTGTCGCGAGCACCCGCCCCTCATCTGCCCTGCGGGCATCTTCTCCCCGAAGGGGAGAAGAAACGGCAAGTCAGACGTCGTGGTTGTCGGTGTACGGCAGCAGCGAGAGGAAGCGGGCGCGCTTGATCGCGGTGGCCAGTTGGCGCTGGTAGCGCGCCTTGGTGCCGGTGATGCGGCTGGGCACGATCTTGCCGTTCTCGGTGACGTACTGGCGCAGGGTGTTGAGATCCTTGTAGTCGATCTCCTTCACGTCTTCGGCAGTGAAGCGGCAGAACTTGCGGCGGCGGAAAAACTTGGAC
>Ga0070659_100004299_pt1 | contig 10170 bp, 10 predicted proteins | sample KBSC23metaG_FD_64666 | JGI IMG/M metagenome (GOLD analysis project Ga0070659, IMG submission 64666) | Corn rhizosphere microbial communities from Kellogg Biological Station, Michigan, USA - KBS C2-3 metaG | ecosystem: Host-associated > Plants > Roots > Rhizosphere > Soil ...
TCCACGACGTCCTCCTCGAGCTGGGCGCCGACATCCTCGACGCTCCCGCCGAGTACGACTACGCCCCCGGCTACTACGCCGTCTTCTGCCGCGACCCCGACGGCTTCAAGCTCGAAGTCGTCCACCTCCCCTGACGGCCGGACTCGCGGGCGGTCGCGCGAGGTCGGTAGAGGTTCAGGTCCCTCGTCGACGAACTCTGCGATGCCCTCCTCGGCACGCCGGCCGCGGTCGTGCTTGCCACTCACGACCGAACGCTGTGCCGAACGGTCCACTCTCCTCAGCGACGAGGCGCGCTTCGTGACCGGCGCGACGCTCTCGATGGACGGCGGGGTCACCGCCGGCTGAGTCTGCCGCCGATCTCTCGAGCGGACGACGACCGCCACACCGCCCGGAGCGGCCCGCCATCGGTCACATTCCTGCGCCGCCGCGGGTCAACCGGGTGACAGTCGATTTTCGCCGGTGCTGAGCCCCGGCGCTGAGAAAGGAAGAACCATGCACACCGAACCCAGGAGCCAGAGGATTGCCGTCACGGGAGCCACCGGTCGGGTGGGACCCCACCTCGTCGAGATCCTCGCGCGGCGGGGACACGACGTGGTCCCGATCGCGCGTTCCAAGGGCATCGACGTGGTCACCGGCGAGGGTCTCGACCAGGCGCTCGTCGGGGTCGAGACGATCATCGACGCGGCGACCGGACCGTCGCCCGACGAGGAGCACGCAACGGCGTTCTTCACCGCCTCGGCGCGGAACGTGCAGCGCGCCGGCGCCGCCGCCGGGGCGAAGCGGATCGTCGTCGTCTCGATCATCGGCATCGACAAGTTCCATGGCGGTTACAACGCGGCGAAGCTGGCGCAGGAGCAGACGCTGCTCGAGGGCCCGCTCCCGGTCCGGATCGTTCGCGCGGCCCAGTTCCACGAGTTCGTCGGTCCGCTCGTCGGGTGGACGATCCAGGACGGCGTCGCCCACGTGCCCGAGATGCGGACGCAGCTCGTGGCCGCCCGCGTCGTCGCCGAAGCGCTCGCCGATGCCGCCGAGGAGCCCGAGATCCAGAACGGCAGGATCACCGAGATCGCAGGCCCGCGGCCGGAGCGTCTCGCCGAGGTCGCAGCGATGCTCTTCGCCAGCCGAGGGGACTCGGTCGAGATCCGCGAGACCCGTGGCGGTCTGCTGGCGCAGCCCGACGACCCTGACGCCGTGGCCTACGCGGACGGCGCCGCGCTGCCCAACGCGGGCGCGACGCTCGCGGGCCCCAGCTTCGAGGAGTGGCTGAAGGCGGCATAGACAGCCCTGACCGGGGGGAGGCGCCGGCCCCGGGAGATATGCGGGCGCCCTCCGGCGTCGGCCTACCCGACCTTGCCGAGCGCCGCGGCGTAGTCGGCCATCTCCGGCCCGACCGCCTCCCCCGTCAACGCGGGTACGACGCCGATGTTGTCGACGATGAGCGACGCGTCGATGACCGCCTTGCGGAACTCCGGGTCGGTCGGCAGCGCGGCGCACTGGGCGGTCGTCCCCTGGACGAGGAAGAAGCCGCTGAGGTCGCCGCCGTGCGGGTCGAGCAGCGTGACCTCGACGCTCTCGATCCGGCCGTCGCTACTCATCCCGCCGAACATCGCCATGAACTCGTTGAAAACCTGTACCGCCCGCGCCTCCCGTCCGCGGACGGGCGTCCCGAACCCGATGAACAACGACCGCTGGGCCATGTGGCTCCCCCATAGATGGTGACTTCCCGACCGTCCCAGATCGGGTGGGTCGCGCGCAACCGCCGCGGTCGCCGGGCCTGCGACGGAGCAGGACCGGGTCCGACCCGCCCGAACGGCTACGACCGCGCTTGTGGAACGGTCTCGATGTCATCCGCTCGACGAGCTCACTCGGGCCGCTGGCGCTCGCTGAGCCGGGTCGCCGCCTAGGTCACGTCCCGCCGTCGCAGCACGAGTCCGGCGACGGCGGCGAAGCCGGCGATGAACGCGGCGAGAACGGCGACCGCCTGGCCGGGCGCCACGAACGGGCCGCCGAACGACCCGGGACCGTTCGACGAGATCGCCTCCGGCAGCGCGCCGAGCGCCCGCGCGAGCGAGTAGCCGTTGGAGCGCAGGAACACGCTGCTGAGCGGCTCGAGCGCGCCGACGCTGTCGGTGAACGCGCTCAGCAGGCCCTCTATCACGAGCGCGTACAGGATGCCGACGCCGATGGCCAGGGACGTGCCGCGAGTCAATACACCGAGCAGCGCGCCGAGCGCCGCCCACACCGCCAGGATCAGCCAGGTCGCCCCGAGCGCGCGCACCAGCAACCACGCCGACGGCGAGTGGACCGGGGCGTCCTCGATCCGCGCGATCACCAAGCTCGCCACCGCGCCGGCCACGAACGGCGCGAGCACGAACGGGACCAGCGCGACCCCGAGCGCCGCCAGCTTGGCGGTGAACAGCCGCAGCCGGCCCGGGCCTTGGGTGAACAGGGTCTTGAGCGTGTCCCAGCCGTACTCGCTGCCGATCGCGAACACGCCGAGCATCAGTGCGAACACGCCGCCGAAGAACGGGAAGCCGGCGGTCAGGTGGCCGGCCAGCGACTGCGGCAGCAGCTCGTTCAGACCGCCGACCGCGTCCTCGGGGTCGAGCGCGTACGGGATCACGTAGGCGAAGAACACGCTGAGCAGCGTCCAGAGGCCGAGCAGGATCCAGGTGGCCGCGCGCTTGCGCAGCACCAGCAGCTCGGCAGAGATCATGCGGGTCATCTCGTCAGCTCCAGAAAGACGTCTTCGAGGGATGCGCGTCGCGGCGACAGCTCCGACACGGCGATGCCGGCCTCGACCAGTGCGCGGTTGATCGCGGGTGCCTCGGCGGCGTCCGCGGCGACGTCGAACGCCCCGTCGACGGTGGTGATCGCGCCGACGCCGGGCAGTCTGCCGACGAGGTCGATCGCCTCCGGAAGCGGCTCGGCGCGCACGCGCAGGCCGGTGCGGCCGCGGAGCTCGTCGACCGTGCCCTCGGCGACGAGCGAGCCCTCGCGGATCACGCCCACGCGGTCGCTCATCTGCTCGACCTCGCCCATGAGGTGGCTCGACAGGAGAACGGTGCGACCGCCCTGGGCGAGCGAGCGGATGAAGTCGCGCATCTCGGCCATGCCGGCCGGGTCCAGGCCGTTGGTCGGCTCGTCGAGGATCAGTACCTCGGGGTCCTTGAGCAGCGCGGCGGCGACGCCCAGCCGCTGCTTCATGCCCATCGAGTAGGTGGTCGCCCGATCGCCCGCGCGGGCATCGAGGTCGACCTGGGCGAGGACCCGCGCGATGCGGTCCTCCCGCACGCCCCCGCGGCGCGCAAGGACGCGCAGGTTGTCGCGGCCGGAGAGGTAGGGGTAGAAGGCGGGCGCCTCGACCATCGCGCCGATCCGGCGCAGCCCGGCGGGCGCGCCGGGCGGCTCGCCGAGGACGGTGGCGCTGCCGGACGTCGGCCGGACGAGGCCAAGGAGCATCCGCAGGGTCGTGGTCTTGCCGGCGCCGTTGGGGCCGAGGAAGCCGTACACCTCGCCGCGTCGCACGCGCAGGTCGAGGGAGTCGACGGCCACGATCGCCTCGCCGTAGCGCCTGGTCAGGGCGTGGGTGTCGATCACGAAGTCCATGCCGCCAGGATCGTCGTCGCACGGCTCCCGCTCATCCGGCCGAGGGATGATCCGGGGTAGCCCTGAGGAGGACGACGGCGTAGCCCTCCGCGACTACCTTCAAGGGCATGACCGATCGCTGGACCGATGCGCTGATCGCGCTCGTGCTCCTCGCCGTCATGGAGCTCCAGCTCGCGCTTGGCCATGCGCCCGGGCTGGACCTGATCGCGATCGCCGGAGCAGTGGCGCTGGCACTCCCGATCCTCTGGCGGCGCAGCCATCCGCTCGCGGTCGCGGTCGCGTTCGCAGCGGCTTCTGCGCTGCAGGCGGCGGCGGGCGGCGGCGTGTACGAGAGCGCACCGCCGCTCGCCGGCGCGATCGTCACCGGCGCTGTCGTCTTCTACTCGCTCGGCACCTACGCGCCGGAACGCGAGGCCCGAACCGGGCTCGCGGCGGGCATCGCGGGCCTGTGGGCGACCGTCGTGCTCGCCCACCACGTCGACCTCGGGAGCTTCGTGTTCTCCGCTGGGCTCGTCGCCGTGTCGCCGTGGCTGGCCGGCCGCGTCACCCGCTCGCGCAAGCTCCGCGCCGTTGCGACGGAGCGCGCCGCGGCGAGCGAGGAGCGCCAGCGGATCGCGCGCGAACTGCACGACGTCGTCGCCCACGGTGTCGTCCTGATGGTGCTGCAGGCGCAGGGCGCCCGACGGATCCTCGACCAGGATCCCGCCCGCGCGCGAGACGCGCTGCAGGCGATCGAGGAGACCGGCAGGACCGCGCTCGAAGAGATCCGCCGCTCGCTCGGGATCCTCCGCGACGAGAACGCACGCGCCGACCTCGTGCCGCAGCCGAAGCTCGGCGACCTGGCCGCGCTGATCGAGGAGATGGGCCGCGCCGGCCTCACGGTCGACCTGCGCGTCGACGGCGACGTGCGGGCGATCCCGGACGGCGTCGACCGCTCCGCCTACCGGATCATCCAGGAGGCGCTGACGAACACGATCAAGCACGCCGGGCTGGTGCCGACCCGCGTCACGGTCATCTACGGCACCGACGACCTCAGGCTGGAGATCATCGACGACGGGCCCGGGCAGTCGGGCTCGGGCGAGGGCGGGCAGGGCCTTGTCGGGATGCGCGAGCGCGTGCGGGTCTACGGCGGTGAGCTCGAGGCGCACGCACGGAACGGCCGCGGCTTCATCGTGCGGGCGCGGATCCCGCTGGGCTCATGATCATCCGTGTCCTGCTCGTCGACGACCACGCGCTGGCCCGCACGGGCTTCCGCATGGTGCTCGACGCCGAGCCCGACATCGAGGTCGTCGGCGAGGCGGCGAACGGCACCCAGGCGATCCACAGCGCCGGACGGCTTCATCCCGACGTCGTGCTGATGGACGTCCGGATGCCCGAGCTGGACGGCATCGCGGCCACGCGCGAGGTCGCGAACGACAGCACCAAGGTGCTGATCCTGACGACGTTCGACCTCGACGACTACGTGTACGACTCGCTCGCCGCCGGCGCGAGCGGCTTCCTGCTCAAGGACGCGGGGCCGGAGCAGCTGACCGAGGCGATCCGGGTGGTCGCGGCCGGCGACGCGCTGCTGGCGCCGTCGGTCACGCGCCGCCTGATCGACGACGTCGTCGGCGCCGGCCGCCGCCGGCTTGCGCGGCCTCCCGAGCTCGACGAGCTCACGCCGCGCGAGCTCGAGGTGCTGCGGCTCGTGGCGGCGGGGCTCTCGAACGCGGAGATCGCCGAGCGGCTCGTGGTCGAGGAGACGACCGTCAAGACGCACGTATCGCGGGTGCTGGCGAAGCTCGGCCTGCGCGACCGCGTCCAGGCCGTGATCCTCGCCTACGAGATCGGGCTCTGACCCGCGACGCGACGCCCCGATCGCGTGTGCGCGGCCGGCATCCGAGCACCGGCGGTTTCCCGCGGCGGCACGCCGCTTCGGGTAGCGTCGCGCCGCGGCCCAGCGCATCGCGTGGCGAAGGAGGCGAGAACATGGCATCTGAGACGGTCGGCGGTTCGAGCCGCATACGGGCGAAACGCGTCTCGGCGGCTGACGCGGCTGCGCTCGTGCGCGCCGGCGACTGGGTCGAGTACGGCACCGGCCTCGCCCAGCCGGACGTGTTCGATGCCGCGCTCGCGGAGCGCGTGGACGAGCTCGAGAACGTGAAGATCCGCGCGTGCCTGACGGTCCGCCCGCGCGCCGTGCTCGAGGCCGACCCGGGCCGTGAGCACTTTCACTGGTTCAACTGGCACTACACCGGCTACGACCGCGCGAAGGGCGACGCCGGCCTGGCCAACTACATCCCGTGCAACCTCGGCGAGATCCCGGACTACTACCGGCGCTTCATCGACCCGCCCGAGATCGCCGTGCTCAAGACGTGTCCGAAGGACGAGCAGGGCTTCTACAACTTCGGCCTCGCCGCGCTCTGGCACCACGCGATCGTCGAGCGTGCCAGGACCGTGATCGTCGAGGAGTCGCCCGGGCTCTCGTACGTGGACGGCCTCGGCAACGCGGTGCACGAGAGCGAGGTCGACTACGTGATCGCGGGGGATGACGGACCGCCGCCCGAGATCCCGAACCCGGCTCCCACCACCGCCGACCGCACCGTTGCGGAGCTGATCGCGGCCGAGGTCGAGGACGGCAGCTGCCTGCAGATCGGCATCGGAGCGATGCCGAACGCCGTCTGCTGCCTGTTGCGCGAGACCGGCGTGCGCGACCTCGGCGTCCACTCCGAGATGCTCACCGACGGCATCGTCGACCTCTATCGCGCCGGCATCGTCACCGGCGCCCGCAAGACGCTGTACCCGGGCAAGGTCGTCTGCACGTTCGGGGTCGGCACGGCGATGCAGTACGAGACGGCCGATCGCAATCCCGACTTCCTCTGCCACGCCGTCGACCACACCAACCCGCCACACATCGTGATGCAGAACGACCGCGTGGTGGCGATCAACAGCACGACGCAGATGGACCTGCAGGGCCAGGCGGCGAGCGAGTCGGCCGGACACCGTCACATCAGCGGCACAGGCGGGCAAGCCCAGTTCGTCCGCGGCGCCTACGCCTCCGAGGGCGGCAAGTCATTCATCTGCATGTCGTCGACGTATGAGCGCCACGGCCTCCGCGCAAGCCGCATCGTCCTCGACCTGACCCCCGGCAACGTGATCACCAGCACCCGAGCGGACATGATGTACGTCGTCACCGAGTACGGGATCGTGAACCTCAAGGGCAAGTCCGTCCCCGAGCGAGCCACAGCGATGATCTCCATCGCGCATCCCGACTTCAGAGACGACCTGGAGCGCGAGGCCCGCAGGCACGGCCTGATCCCCAGAGGGGTCTTCTAACTCCGTTCGGCGCGCTCAGCGAGGGACCTGGCGGCGACCGACCATTCGAGCACGCGCTCCACGAGCTGGTTCGCGCCGTGCTGCGATCGACCCGTCGAGCAACTCTGCTCGCGCCGGGCCGCGGCGCCCGGCGGTCGCCGGCCCACGTCGTGTCAGGACGGTCGGCCCGCCGCTGCGGATGAGCCGGACGCCTGCAAGCGCGTGCTCGGCGGCGCCGCGTGCTCGAGCGCCCAGTCGAGCGCGTAGTCGGCGACCTTCTCCCAGCCCGGCGACGCGGGCAACAGATGCGGCCCCTCGAACTCCTTGACCTCGGTGACGAGCTTGTCGTTCCAGTGCTTGGCGTTCGAGCGCTGGATCGACGGCGGCATCAGGTGGTCGACGCTGCCGGAGATGAACAAGAGCGGCGCGCGGTCCTCGTTGTCGTAGTTCACCCAGGTGTCGTCCTTGCCGGGGTGGATGTTCGCGAGCGCGCTGCCCCAGAAGACCTCTCCGGACGCGGGGATGTGGTACCGCTCGTACAGCCGCCGCGCCTCGTCCTCGGGGAGGCCGTTGGTGAACGTGTAGTGCCACTGCTCGAAGGTGAGGCCGACGGCCTTGTGGCGGTTCGCCGGGTTCTTGAGCACCGGGAAGCTGGCGCGGACCTGCGACAGCGGGATACGCTTGACACCCTCGGTCGGCGCCGAGTCGATCGCCACGCCGACGGCGCCGAAGCCGCGGTCGAGCAGGATCTGGGTGAACACGCCGCCGGCGGAGTGGCCGATGATGATCGGAGGCGATTCGAGCTCGCCGACGACCGCCTCGAGGTGCTCCATGATCGCCGGCACCGTCACGCGCTCGATCGGCGTGGGGTCGGCGTTCAGCGCCTCGACCTCGACCTCGAACCCGGGGTACGCGGGGGCGAGCACGCGCAGCCCCTTGGCCTCGTAGCGCTCGATCCAGTGCTCCCAGCTGCGGGGTGTGACCCAGAAGCCGTGGACCAGGACGATCGTGTCAGGCGTGGACGTGGCAGGACTCATCGGCCGCCCTTTCGCTCGTGGTATCCCGAGTCACCCCGGATGGCGTGATCGGTGGTGCACTCCCAAGACCGGATAGCCGCTCTGGTCTGTGACATGACACAGGTAAGAGATGGCGCCGCTCGTCCGTCGTCCGGCGACGTCGCGCGGGGCTGGTGGGCGGCCAGGACCGGACGCCGTCGGCCGCGATGCGGCGCGCGGATGGCGCCGAGACGCGTTGCGCGCGAACCGTCGCGGCGGGGGGCAGCCCGTCGCCCAGCTTTCGCAGCCAGTGCAGCGCCTGCTGCTCGAGCTGGCGGCTGCGCTCCTTGCCGACGCCGATCCGCGCCGCGATCTCCGCGTGTGATTCGACGGAATGTCCGCCGAGCCCGTAGCGGTGAAGCAGGACCGCGCGGTGGCGCGCGGGCAGGACGCCGACCAGTGACCGCACGCGCCGCGACGTCTCGTCCCGCTCGGCGCGCTCAGCCAGATCGGGCGCGTCGCCGTCGGCGATCAGCTCACCCAGCGGAGCCCCGTCGTCGCCGGCGGGCTGATCGAGGGAGAGGCTCACCTGCGGGATGACTCGCAGCGCCCGCACGGTCCGTTCGCTGACCCCGGCGCGGTGGGCGATGGCGGCGTCCGTCGCGGGCGTCGCAGCGACCTTCCGGAGCTCGTCCTCGGCGCGACGGATCGCCGCGATCTGCTGCCGGGCAGACGACGGGATGCGGATCGCCCGACCGGCAGCGACCGCGTCCATCAGTGATCGATGGATCCACCAGACGGCGTACGTGGAGAACTTCAGGCCGCGCCGGTGATCGAACCGCTCCACGGCGAGGACGAGCCCCACGCTGCCCTCCTGGACGAGATCCTCGAACGGCACGCCCCGGCCGATGTAACGAGCGGCCAGCGAGCGGACCAGGGGCAGGTTGCGCGCCACCATCTCGTCCCTGGCCGCCGCGTCGCCGCGCTCGATGCGCCGCGCGAGCCGCACTTCCTCAACCGGCGTCAGGATCCTGGCGGGCACCGTGGCGCCCCTCTCAGGCGAGCGAGCTGAGCGCCGCCAGTGGGGCCCGCGCCGGCGGCACAGGTTTCGCCTCCGCGGCTCGGATCAGCTCTCTCAGCGCCGGCGCGGGCGTCTCGTCGCGGTAGAGCAGCGCGAAGCGCACCCGCCGGACCGGTTCGAGCGTGCGGACCACCGTCTCGCCGTCGGGCGACGCGGCGGCGGTGCTGAGCGCCAGCGCCTCGCCGGCGGCGACCGCCGTGCGCAGCGCCGGCCCCGGGCCGCCGCGCTGCAGCACCGGCGTGACGCCGAGCCCGGTGAGAACGTCGGCCACGGTGCGGTCGTAGCCGGCGCCATCCCGATGGCCGGTCACGACGATCGGCTCGCCGTGGAGCTCACGCACGTCCAGCGCACCGGGCGTCCAGAGGCGATGCCCACGACCGACGAGCACAACCCACGGCTCGGAGCCGAGTCGCAGGCACCGCAGCTCGGCCGACCCGAACAGCGACGGGGCGATCACCGCGTCGAGCCGTCCGTCGCGCAGGTCGCGCAACAGCGCGCCACCGTAGGACTCGAACACGGTGACCTCAACATCGGGACGCTCGCGTCCGAACGCGGCCAGCAGGGTCGGTGCGAACGCGGCCGGCATCTCCGCCGCCAGGCCGAGCCGCACGGTGCCCACCAGCCCGGCCACGAGATCGCGGCCGGTCGCGAGGGCGTCCTCGGCCGCCGCGAGCGCCGCGCGAGCGCGCTCGAGGAACAGCTCACCCGCGTCGGTGAGGTCGACCCCTCTCGTGTGACGGTCGAACAGCCGAACCCCCAGCTCGGCCTCCAGGCGGCGGATCTGTGACGAAAGGCCAGGCTGCGCTGTCCACAGCCGCTCGGCGGCGCGCGTGAAGCTTCGCTCCTCGGCGATCGCGACGAAATAGCGAAGGTGACGCAGTTCCATGTCGAATCCCTCACGCGGCGATGGCGGACGGCGCCGGTTCCTCATCCCCGTCAAGCGCCGCCACACGGGACGCAAACGCCCACGCTCGGCTGCGGGCGCGGAAGAGAACGGTGACGTGGGCTGGGTCGAACATGCGACGGTCTCCAGTGCTCTCGGGTCGCTCGGTCGACGTCACGATGTCACCGGGCGTCACCCGTCGCCCCCGCGCGGACCCCGGTCGGAACGCTGGTGGCGTCCCGTGGAACACGGGCCGCTCTTGGTGACGAACCAGGGATCGCGACGGTGACGCGGTGTGTCGCGGGATC
>Ga0070659_100004303_pt1 | contig 10165 bp, 5 predicted proteins | sample KBSC23metaG_FD_64666 | JGI IMG/M metagenome (GOLD analysis project Ga0070659, IMG submission 64666) | Corn rhizosphere microbial communities from Kellogg Biological Station, Michigan, USA - KBS C2-3 metaG | ecosystem: Host-associated > Plants > Roots > Rhizosphere > Soil ...
AAACATACCCTGCAATCCTTTCATTAATCACGCAAACAATCCAGGGATATTTTTGCAGACAGCTTGCAATGCGACTTTGCATTTCCTGTTCAGAAGGAACGTCTGTCTCAAAGGAAGTTGCAGTATTGATTACATAATTGGAATAGATTTCAAGAACCTGTTTTCCATCCTCAATGGTTGCCAATCTTATTTCGCCCATAAAAACGTTTCTACTTTAAAATTCTTACAGCTTGTTAAAACGTCAAAAAATGATTTTCCACTAAAACTCCGAATACTTATTTTTGCACCCCTTCGCCGAGGTAGCTCAGTTGGTTAGAGCACAGGATTCATAACCCTGAGGTCGGCAGTTCAAATCTGCTCCTCGGTACTAAGCCTCTTTCAAAAGAGGCTTTTTTATTCGTTCTAAATTCTTCAATGCGTTATTTTAAACTTCCGTAACTTAATAGTCCCTCCCTTTTTAAACTTATTCCTTCCCCCGTGTCCGCAGCTAAATTCGATTCATTTACTTAAAACCAAACACATATGAAACGTTTGTCGATTTTTGCAGCAACGACTCTTTTCTCTTTACTGGCTTTTGCTCAAAACAAAAACGTAAAGCAGGTAAAAAATGAAACATCCAACCAGCCTTACAAAGTAGGTGCAACCCACATTTCAGTTGGAAATGATGCTTACGCACAAAAAATTCTTTGGGCATGGAAGTATTATGATGACAATACACTCGATAAGGCAGCCGGTCTTCTTGCCGATGATGTTGAAGCTACGTTTCCTGACGGCTCGGTGGTAAAAGGAAAAGATAATTTTATGAAAGGCATTCAAGACGACAGAAACAATATTGTCTCATCCGTAAGCACCGTAGATGCCTGTGTAACGCTTAAAACTCCCGACGATCCTGAACATGAAGTAGTATCTATTTGGGGAAGCGAAACAGATACCAATAAAGACGGAACAACTTCAAAAGTTTACCTCAACGAAGTTTGGTTTTTTAATAAAGAAGGGAAAGTTGTTGAGTTCCACCAATTCGCTGCCAAGGGTACTGCTGATAAAAAATAAATTATTCAGAGGCTGCTTTCTCTTAAAACAGCCTCTTTTATTTTTTTGTTTCTCTATTAAGAGCCCAACCCATGGCCCGACAATACTATTAGCCTTCAATTGAAACTTTCAACAACCACTCCCGCTCATTGCTCCTTGCAAAAGGCTGGCAACAATATTGAATGAATAGGAATACTACAATAATAAAATCTATTCATCGGTTTCAATGAGAATAACTGTTTATCCCGGAAGTCCATTTCCGCTCGGCGCCACATGGGATGGTGAAGGTGTCAATTTCGCTTTGTTTTCTGAAAATGCTACTGCTGTTGACCTTTGTCTTTTTGATTCAAAAACAAACAAGGAAAAAAGAATTCGGGTTAAAGAAGTTGACAATCACATCTGGCATGCGTATATCCCTAAATTAAAGCCCGGACAATTGTATGGTTACCGGGTTTATGGCCCTTATGAACCCCAGAATGGTCATCGATTTAATCCAAATAAATTGCTAATCGATCCGTACGCAAAAGCGTTATCTGGAAAAGTAGAATGGAGCAACGCAATTTTCGGTTATGAAGTTGGAAATCCCGAAGAGGATTTAAGCTTTAGTGAGGAAGACAGTGCTCCCTACATTCCAAAATCAATTGTTATCGATCCATCCTTCAATTGGGAAGATGATAAAGCACCAAAAGTCCCTTATCATAAAACAATTGTTTACGAAGCTCATGTAAAGGGCTTCACCAAACTTCATCCAGATATACCTGAACAAATTAGGGGAACCTACTCTGCTATTGCGCATCCTGCAACCATTCAATATTTAAAAGATCTTGGCATCACTGCAATTGAGCTGATGCCTGTGCATCAATTTGTAAATGATGGTTTTTTAAGAGAGAAAGGTTTGGCTAACTATTGGGGATATAACACCATTGGATTTTTTGCGCCGGATATCAGGTACTCAAGCAATGGAAATTTTGGCGGACAGGTCAACGAGTTTAAAACAATGGTGAAAGAATTGCACAAGGCAGGAATTGAGGTAATTCTTGATGTTGTTTACAATCACACCGCAGAAGGAAATCATTTGGGACCAACACTCTCATTCAGAGGAATTGATAATAATTCTTATTACCGTCTCGGCGAAGACAAACGTTTTTATTTCGACTACACCGGAACTGGTAATACACTCAACGCAATGATGCCGGCAGTGCTTCGGTTAATTATGGACAGTCTGCGCTACTGGATTTTAGAAATGCATGTTGATGGATTTCGTTTTGACCTGGCATCAACTCTTGCACGTGAACTTCATGAAGTGGACCGGTTAGGTTCATTCTTTGACATCATTCATCAGGATCCTGTCATCTCCCAGGTAAAATTAATTGCAGAACCATGGGATATTGGTGAAGGTGGTTACCAGGTTGGGAATTTTCCTCCCGGCTGGGCCGAGTGGAATGGCAAATACCGCGATTGTATGAGAGATTATTGGCGCGGCGCAGAAAGCATGTTGTCTGAATTTGCTTTGCGTTTTACAGGCAGTCCGGACCTGTACAAAGAAGATTACCGGCGACCAACTGCAAGCATCAACTTCATTACTGCCCATGATGGATTCACTTTAACCGACCTGGTTTCTTACAATGAAAAACATAATGAAGCAAATGGAGAAAACAATAACGATGGTGAATCGCATAACCGTTCGTGGAATTGCGGCGAAGAAGGACAAACTGAAAATGAAAACATTATTGCACTTCGCAATAAACAAAAACGAAATTTTCTTACGACGCTTTTTTTATCGCAAGGCGTTCCCATGTTGGTTGCAGGCGATGAATTAGGAAAAACACAACATGGAAACAATAATGCGTATTGCCAGGATAATGAAATATCATGGATTGATTGGCAAAATGCAGATAAGGATTTACTCAGGTTCACTCAAAAACTTATACATTTTCAACATGCACATCCCGTGTTTTGTCGAAGAGGATGGTTCAAAGGCCAGCCCATTCAAAGATCGGGTATGGAAGATATTGCGTGGTTTTTGCCCAATGGGAATTCTATGAGTGAAGAAAATTGGAAGGAAGATTTTGCAAAATCACTGGGAGTTTTCTTAAATGGCAAAGCATTGAAAGCAGAAGGCCCACGAGGTGAGCATTTAACTGACAATAATTTTTACATCATTTTCAATGCATACGAAGGCGAATTGCCTTACGTTTTACCGCCTGAAGAATTTGGAAACTCATGGACAAAAGTGATTGATACAAATGAAAACTTTTTTGAGGAAGAAAACGGGCAAACATTTTCACCTGGTGAAACTGTGACGGTGCAAGGCCGGTCGGTGTTGGTTTTGAAAGAACCATTAGAGATTTGGAAGGGATAGACAAACGACAATTGAACATTGAATTTAACAAGTGAAGCCGCTCATCAGTTGTGAACAAAACTCATTATTGATTATTGATTACTGATTATCCATTATGTACAATCCTGTTTCGACATATCGCATACAATTTCAAAAAGAATTTTCGTTCGATGATTTTGAAAAGATTATTTCTTATTTGCAAAGGCTGGGCATTCAAACAGTTTATGCTTCACCTATTTTTGAATCCGTTTCTGGAAGCGTTCATGGATATGATGTTTTGAATCCTCAAAACATCAATCCTGAAATTGGAACAAAAGCTCAATTTGAAAACATCAGCCTTCAACTAAAACAGAACAACATTGGCTGGCTTCAGGATATTGTTCCAAATCACATGGCTTTTGATGTAAATAATACCTGGCTGATGGATGTTTTGGAAAAAGGCAAACATTCGCAATACGCATCTTTCTTCGATATTCTTTGGAACAGCAAATTATACAATGGACAAATAATGGTTCCTTTTATAGGAGGTTCGTTAGAAGAAACAATTCAAAAAGGTGAAACTGAATTATCAATAAAAGGAAATGGGATTTACCTGAATTATTATGAGAATCACTATCCCTTGCATCCAAATTCCTATGCTGCTTTATTTTGCCAAAGCGAAAGGTTAAGTAACGACATTGAACAAATCATTAAAGACATTTCAAAGCTTGACGCTATAGAAGAGCCAAAAATTTATTCTGAAAAATGGAATGATATCAAAATTCATTTGTTAAACGATGAGGCTGTAAAAAAAACATTGCAATCAGCAATTGAAACGGCAAACAAAAATAAAACCTTGCTTTTGAAAATTGCCAATGAACAGGTTTATCAATTATGCCATTGGCAGGAAACGGATTATCAAATTAATTTCAGGCGTTTTTTCACCGTCAATGGTTTGATTTGTTTAAACATCCAGGATGAAAATGTTTTTGATACTTATCACCAACTCATTAAAGGTTTTTTGGAAAACGGAATTTATTCCGGTTTAAGAGTCGATCATATTGACGGGCTTTTTGACCCCACAGTTTATCTTGACAGATTGAGAGCTTTAGCCGGGGAGGAAACCTACATCGTTGTTGAAAAAATCCTAGAGCCTGGAGAAAGTTTGCCTCGCCAATGGAAAATTCAAGGCAATACCGGTTATGATTTTCTGTCTCTGGTAAATAACGTCCTCACCAATAAAAAAAACGAAGCTGCTTTTACTAAATTCTATCGTGGACTCACAAAAGATAGAAAAACAATTCATCAACATTTGCATGATAAAAAGTCAAACATACTTTTTAAACACATGCAAGGCGAACTGGATAATCTGCAACATTTGTTCGTTGAATTAAAATTGGCGGATTCTAAAGACAAATCTTCTGTTCATCCTGAAGATTTGAAAAACGCAATTGCAGAATTTTTGATCCAGTGCCCGGTTTATCGTTTTTACGGAAATAAGTTTCCCTTAAATGAATTGGAAACATTAACGCTACAAAATCTCTTTAATCGAATAAGAAAATCAGGCGAGGTTCAACAGGAAGCAATTGCAATGCTGGACAAAGTTTTGCTTCAAAAGCCTTTGCAAAACGATGAGGATTACAATAGGCGTGTTTCGAAATTTTATCAGCGTTGCATGCAGTTTACAGGACCGTTGATGGCTAAAGGGGTAGAAGATACTTTGATGTACACCTTCAACCGATTCATTGCACATAACGAAGTTGGAGACTCAGTAGAGTTATTTGGGATTTCTGTTGATGATTTCCATAATGCAATGGTAGAACGTCAGGAGAACTGGCCGATTTCCCTAAATGCAACGTCCACACACGATACCAAAAGAGGAGAAGATGTTCGGGCAAGATTGAATGTGCTAAGCGATCTTCCGGATGCATGGTTTGGTGCTGTTGAGAAATGGGACCAACTGGCTAAGGATTTTAAGCAAAATAATTCCCCGGACAATAACGATGAATATTTAATTTACCAATCGCTTATTGGAAATTATCCGATGCCTGGTGAAGATGAAGATCATTTCGAAGAACGTTTTCTTAAATATTTACAAAAGGCACTACGCGAAGCAAAACAGCATTCAAACTGGACAACGCCAAATGAAGAATATGAAAATGCAACTGTGGAATTTGTAAAAAAGCTTTTGAATAAAGAAAATGAATTTTGGGAAAGCTTCAAAAATTTCCATTCACAAATTGTTGATTTCGGAATTGTCAACGCTCTGTCGCAGGTGTTGTTAAAATTTACTTGCCCGGGTGTTCCAGATATTTACCAGGGTTGTGAATTATGGGATTTTAGTTTTGTTGATCCCGATAACCGAAGAGCTGTCGATTATCGAAAAAGAGTCCAGCTTCAAAACGAAATTGACAAAGCAAATGTCAATGAAAACTTTCTTCAACAATTGTGGAGCCAAAGATATAATGGCAAAATCAAATTGTGGTTAACTCATCATTTGATTCAATGGAGAAAAGAACAAAAAGATTTTTTACAGCAAGCAGAATATATTGGCTTGACAACAGAAGGAAGGTACAAAGACAATATTCTTGCTTTTGCCCGCAAATACAGGCAAGTGCTTTATATAGTTGCCATTCCTTTGCATCTTGCTGAGTTATCAAAAGCACAAGGAAAAAGTTTAAGAGACATCGATTGGAAAGACACAACAATTCATATCCCCGAAAAATTATTTGGAAATATTGAGGATGTTTTGACACGGAAAACTTTTGAAAAAAAAATCAGGATCTCGGATATTTTCTCGGAAATTCCAATTGCATTATTGAAAACACGGGTTGAAGAACAAAACCGAAAAGCCGGGATATTATTGCACATCACTTCGCTGCCATCCTCATTTGCCATTGGCGACCTGGGACCTGAAGCAAAAAAATTTGCAGATTTTTTATACAGAAGCAAACAACACTATTGGCAACTGCTTCCAATCAATCCGACCGAACGCGGACAAGGCCACTCTCCATACAGTGCTATTTCAAGCAAAGCGGGAAACCCACTTTTAATTTCCCCGGATTTATTGGCAAAAGAAAAACTGCTGAACGCAAAGGAACTGCTGCAATATCAACAGGAAGAAAATTCAGAAGTTAATTATGCGAAAGCTGAAGAAATAAAAAATGAATTGTTCAATAAAGGTTACGAAAACTTCAACGCAAACAGCAATACCCAATCACAAAAAGAATTTGAGCAATTCTGTAAAGAAGAAAAAGACTGGTTAGATGATTTTGCACTATACTCAGTTTTGAAAAAAAAGAACAATGGTAAGCCGTGGTACGAATGGACAAGCGATTTTAAAGATAGAGATGAGCAGGCATTGAAAAAAATTTCAAGCAACAATGAGGATGAGATTAAAAAAACGAAATGGTTACAATTCATTTTTTTTAAACAATGGAGGGAACTGAAAAAATATTGCAACAGCATAAACATTCAGCTCATTGGAGATTTACCTTTTTATGTAAGCTATGATTCGGTTGACGTTTGGGCCGACAGGGAAATTTTTGCACTGGATGCAGTTGGCAATCGAAAAGCAATGGCCGGAGTTCCTCCAGATGCATTTAGTTCTAATGGACAATTGTGGGGCATGCCTGTTTTTAAATGGGACAGGTTGAAAGAAACAAATTACGATTGGTGGATTGAGCGGCTGAAGAAAAATATTGAATTGTTCGACCTGGTCAGGCTTGATCACTTCAGAGCTTTTGATGAATATTGGGAAGTGCCTGCAGGAGAAACAACTGCAAAAAATGGACAATGGAAAAAAGGCCCGGGCAAGGATTTGTTTGAAGCTGTTCAAAAACAACTGGGTCAACTTCCTTTTATTGCGGAAGATTTAGGAGACATCACAGAAAGCGTTTACCAATTGCGTGATACGTTTCATTTACCCGGAATGAAAGTGCTGCAATTTGCTTTTGGTGATGATATGCTAAAGTCACCGCATATTAATCATCATCATGACAAAAATTTTATTGTTTATACCGGCACTCATGACAACAACACAACACTTGGCTGGTATAAAAATGAAACGGACGAAAAAACGAAACATCAGATCAGTTTATATCTCGGTAAAAGTTGCAATGGAAATGAAATTCATAAGGAGTTGTCCAGGCTCGCCTATTCTTCAGTTGCAAAAATTGTCATACTTCCAGTGCAGGATATTTTAGGACTTGATGAAAATTCCAGAATGAACACACCTTCATCAACCGAAAATAATTGGAGCTGGCGATTGCTTCCAAACCAGCTTTCTGCAGATCATGAACACCAATTAAAAGAGTGGAGTTTCATCTACGATAGAAGTAATTAAACAAAAGATTTATACAACCCATTCCCTATTTTCTTCAATTCATTCAATGGACGGTACGCCTGACAAAAGCTGATTAAATATCTCTTGACAAATCTTGTTATTTTGAGAAACAATGTCAGGCTCGCTGAACATACCAAGATTTCATAATAAGGATTTTACAGTGCTTGCCGGCAGTATGCTGCCAATGGGCATGTTGATCAATTATTTTCTTTACGGAAACAGTTATTTCAGTTCATCAGCGCAATTGGCGATAACAACCATCGTTACATTCTTTTACTTAGGGGCAGCATTTCTCAGCTATAGTTTGGTTGCGATTTTTTTACGGACCCGTTTCCCGGACGATCGTGATAATTTCAAAAGGCTTGGTATCTGTTTAAGCATTTTTTTTCTCATGTCAGCAGTATATATTTCTTTGTTGCTGCTTGCCTACGATTACGTACATTTTTACGGGTACGAGTACATTGAAAACGATTTCACGAAAAGTTATATTACACTTGTTACTGTCAACATCTTTCTTACCTTTTTGAACGAAGGAATTTATCGTTTTGAAAAATTTAAAACCATCACTACTGAAACCGAGCAGCTGAAAAAAGAGTATATGCACAGTCAGTTGCTTGGATTAAAAAGCCAAATGAATCCTCATTTTCTTTTTAACAGTTTAAACAGTTTGTCAAGTTTGATCCATGAAAATGCCGACAGGGCCGAGGAGTTTTTAGATCACATGAGCAAAGTATATCGTTATCTTCTTCGCAACAACGAGGAAAAATTAGTATCGATAGAAACAGAGCTGAATTTCATCCAATCGTATTATTTTTTATTGAAGGCGAGGCATGAAGACGCTTTGGATTTGCGTGTTAAGGTTTCTGCTGAGGTTAGACAGCTTTGGATTCCTCCTTTAACTCTGCAGATGATTTTTGAAAATGCAATGAATCAAAATGCAATCAGCCGTTCAAAACCTTTGCAATTGATGATAAGAGATAGGCACAGAGGTCTGGAAATTATCAATACAGTTCAACCGAAGATCAACAACATAAATTCCAATGTAGAAATTGAAGAAAACATCAACAACAAATATCGCCTTCTTTGCGGATGTGAAATCGAAATTGATGAAAGCGACAATCAACGCTCGATTTTGTTGCCCGTGATTGCAAATAAAGAATTGTATTTAGTATGAGAACATGGATGAAACCGGCTAAAGTAGAATGGGTGTCATTTTTAATGATGATGCCGCTGCTTTGCATTTTACTAAATCAACTTTTATTTGGTGACAGGCAATGGCATGATTGGAAAGTCTGGGGATTCTCCTTTCCGGTTATTTATGTGCAAGGCGCTATTTCATGGTACCTGCACATATTTTCCATGCATTGGCTCAGGGTTGCATTCCCAAAAATCAAACAAACGAGTTTACGTCTTGTATTGTTAGGCATTACACATCTTTTCCTCATTTCTCTTACGTACATTGGCCTTTTTTATGGTTATGATACGATTTCATTTTTAGGGTATCACCTGCATTCAGCCCAATTATACAAAGCATTATTTTTCGGAGTGGCATTAACAATGGTTGCAACTCCGATGTGGGAAGCAGAATATACTTTCAAACAATGGAAAGAAAGTTTGGCAGAAAAAGAAAAATTGCAGCAGCTAACCTTGCAACAGGAATTTGATACTTTGAAGAGCCAGGTCAATCCGCATTTTCTTTTCAATTGTTTCAATACACTCTCCTCACTTATTTCAGAAGATACGAAGCAAGCAGAAATCTTTTTAAATGAATTGAGCAAAGTATATCGTTATCTTCTTCGCAACAATGAAGATGGCTTAAGCAGCTTGCAAACCGAAATTAAATTCATTCAATCCTACTATCAGCTGCTTCGAACAAGGCATGGCGAGGCTGTTCAACTTTCGATTGAAACTGATAAAAAATATGATCAGTATTTATTGCCTTCATTGAGCCTGCAATTGCTTGTTGAAAATGCAGTAAAGCATAATGTTCTTTCAAAAAACAGACCTTTGATGATCGATATTTTTACAACCGCAGGAAATAAGCTGGTTGTAAGCAATAACCTGCAGCAACGTACCATAAAAGTTCCTTCAAATAAAATTGGTCTTGAAAACATCAAAGCAAAATATGAATTGCTTGGCTGCAACGATTTTCATGTGTTGAAAGATCAAAAAACTTTTAGCGTCGTGTTGCCTTTGATGTGGAACAAAATGGCAGCGGATCAAAAAATTGTTTCATTACAACTAAAAAACTCCTGACATGAATATTTTGATTGTTGAAGACGAAGATTTGGCTGTGAAAAAACTGAAAAAAACTCTACTGAGCGTTGATCAGTCGGCGAATGTTGTAGGTGAGGCCGATAGTATTAAAAGCACCGTAAACTGGCTGGAAACAAATCCTTCTCCAGACTTGATTTTGATGGATATTGAATTAGCCGATGGTCAAAGTTTTGAGATCTTTAATCATGTGCACG
>Ga0070659_100004307_pt1 | contig 10161 bp, 9 predicted proteins | sample KBSC23metaG_FD_64666 | JGI IMG/M metagenome (GOLD analysis project Ga0070659, IMG submission 64666) | Corn rhizosphere microbial communities from Kellogg Biological Station, Michigan, USA - KBS C2-3 metaG | ecosystem: Host-associated > Plants > Roots > Rhizosphere > Soil ...
GGATCGCCGCCGAGACGCGGATCAACCTGGCGGTGATCGACCCCACCTCAGGCGAGCAGACTGAGATAAACGAGCGCGGCCCCGCCGTCAGCCCCGAGGAGGTGAAGCGGCTGTTCGACCGTATCGCCTACCTGGCCGGCGGCGCCAAGCTCTGCGTCCTTGCCGGCTCGGTCCCACCTGGGGCCGGCGACGACCTCTACGCACGCCTGGTCGCCGACCTCGGCCGCCGCGGCGTCCCGGTCGTCCTCGACGCCGAGGGCGAGGCGATGCTCGAGGGCCTCCGCGCCGGCGCCTCGATGGTCACTCCGAACGAGCGCGAGGCCGAGGAGCTGGTCGGGCAGGAGTTCGCCGACAAAGCCGACCTCTCGCAAGGGCTGCTGGAGCTGGTCCGCCTGGGGGCGAGCGAGGCGGCGATCACCCGCCCCGACGGCTGCGTCGCTGCGGTGGGGGAGAACGCCTCGCGGCGACTCCTTGAGGTCCACACCGAGTCGCTTGACCCGGTCTCGACGGTCGGTTCGGGCGACGCTTTCCTTGCCGGCTACGCTGCCGCCCGCTACGACGGCCGCTCGCCCGAGGACTGCCTCGCCTACGGCGTCGCCTGCGGGGCGGAGTCGACCCAGCACTTCGGCGCCGGCACCGTCGACCGCAACCAGGTGGAGAGACTGCTGGGCGAGGTCTCCGTCCACGACTTGGAGGTCCCCGCCGAAGTGTAGGCTGACTGTTTCACGCCAGCAGCAGCCTTGGAGGACTAACTTGGAAATCGAAATCGGCCGCGGCAAGAAGGGCCGCCGCGCTTACGGATTCGACGACATCGCGATCGTTCCTTCCCGCCGGACGCGGGACCCTGACGACATCGACATCAGCTGGACCCTCGGTCCCTACCGCTTCGAACTGCCGCTCGTCGCCTCGGCGATGGACGGGGTAGTCAGCCCCGAGACGGCGGTGCGCGTTAACGAGCTGGGCGGCCTCGGGGTGCTCAACCTGGAGGGGATCTGGTCCCGCTTCGAGAACGCCGAGGAGAAGCTGGAGGCGATCGCCGCCGCGCCCAAGCACGAGGCGACGCGGCTGATGCAGCAGATCTACACCGAGCCGGTGAAGCCGGAGCTGATCGCCAAGCGGGTGGAGCAAATCAAGGCCCGCGGGGCGGTCGTCTGCGGCTCGCTGACGCCGCAGAAAGTGCGCGAGCACTACGAGGTGGCGGTCGAGGCCGGCCTCGACATCCTCGTCATCCAGGGCACGGTGATCTCGGCCGAACACGTCTCGACCACGGTTGAGCCGCTCAACTTGAAGGAGTTCATCGCCGAGGTGCCGATCCCGACCGTGGTCGGCGGCTGCGCCTCCTACTCGACCGGGCTGCACCTGATGCGGACCGGCGCGGTCGGCGTCCTCGTCGGCGTCGGCCCCGGCGCGGCCTGCACCACCCGCGGCGTGCTCGGGATCGGGGTACCGCAGGCGACGGCGATCGCCGACGTCGCGGCCGCCCGCGCCCAGCACATGCTGGAGACCGGCGAGTACGTGAACGTGATTGCCGATGGCGGCATGCGCACCGGTGGCGACGTTTCCAAGGCGATCGCCTGCGGCGCCGACTCGGTGATGATCGGCTCGCCGCTGGCGCGAGCCAAGGAGGCTCCCGGTCGCGGCTTCCACTGGGGAATGGCGACCTTCCATCCCTCGCTGCCGCGCGGTACCCGCGTCTCGACCAAGCAAGACGGGACGCTGGAGGAGATCCTGCTCGGCCCGGCCAAGGAGAACGACGGCACCTTCAACCTGATGGGGGCGTTGAAAACCTCGATGGCCACCTGCGGCTACGAGGACATTCGCTCCTTCCAGCGGGCCGAGGTCATGGTCGCCCCCGCCCTGATGTCCGAGGGCAAGAAGCTGCAAAACGAGCAGTCCGTGGGCATGGGTTCTAACGGTCGCGCCGCTGTCTCCACGGGAGTTGCCGTCTCAGATGACTGAGCAGTCCGCTGCAGTCGTCCGCGAGCAGCCGCCCGCGGACGACGCGCGGGCTGTCGAGGAGGTCCTCGTCCTCGACTTCGGGGGCCAGTACTCGCAGCTGATTGCCCGTCGTATCCGCGAATGCGGAGTGTTTGCCGAGTTGTTGCCGGCGAACACGTCTGTGGAGAAGATTCGGGAGCGGGCGCCGAAGGGGCTGGTGCTCTCGGGGGGACCAGCTTCCGTCTACGAGGAGGGGGCGCCTGCGTTTCCTACTCAACTGCTCGACCTCGAAATCCCGATGCTGGGCATTTGTTACGGGATGCAGGCGATGGTGCTGGCGCTTGGTGGCAAGGTGGAGTCAGCCGAGACGGGCGAGTTTGGGCGCACCGACCTGGTCCTGCGCGACGGCGGTGGCCGCCTGCTTGGTGGCCTGCCGGAGGAGCAGAGCTGCTGGATGAGCCACCGCGACGCCGTCTTCGAGGCGCCGGAAGGCTTCACCGCCCTTGCCTCCAGCCCGAGTTCGCCGGTGGCCGCCTGCGAGCTCCCCGACCGCGGCCTCTACGGCATCCAGTTCCACCCCGAGGTCGTCCACACCCCCTACGGCACCGAGATCCTCACTCGCTTCCTGCGCGACGTCGCCGGTTGCGTCGAGCAGTGGTCGCCGCAGTCGGTGATCGCCGAGCAGGTGGCGAAGATCCAGGCCCAGGTCGGCGAGGGGAAGGTGATTTGCGGCCTCTCCGGCGGCGTCGACTCCTCGGTCGCCGCCCTGCTCGTCCACAAGGCGGTGGGGGACAGGCTTACCTGCGTCTTCGTCGACCACGGCCTGATGCGGATGAACGAGGCCGAACAGGTGGTCGAGGCCTTCAGCCAGTTCGGCATCCCGCTCGTCCACGTCGATGCCGAAGAGCGTTTCCTCACCAGGCTCGCCGGGGTCGACGACCCCGAGACCAAGCGCAAGATCATCGGCACCGAGTTCATCCGCGTCTTCGAGCAGGAGGCGGCGAAGCTCCAGGACGTCAGCTACCTGGTCCAGGGAACGCTCTACTCGGACGTGATCGAGTCCGGCGGCTCCGATCACGCGGCGACGATCAAGTCCCACCACAACGTCGGCGGCCTCCCCGAGGACCTCGAATTCGAGCTGGTCGAGCCGCTGCGAATGCTGTTCAAGGACGAGGTGCGGGCGGTCGGCGCCGAGCTCGGCCTGCCGGAGCGGATGGTCTGGCGCCAGCCCTTCCCCGGACCGGGCCTGGCGATCCGCATCGTCGGCGGCGAGGTCAACAAAGAGCGGCTCGACATCCTCCGCGCCGCCGATGCGATCCTGCAGGAGGAGATCCGGGCGGCCGAGCTCTACCGGCAGCTCTGGCAGTCGTTCTGCGTGCTTCCGGTCGTCCGCTCGGTCGGCGTGCAGGGAGACGGGCGCACCTACGCCTACCCGATCGTGATCCGCGCCGTCACCTCCGACGACGCGATGACCGCTGACTGGGCGCGACTTCCCTACGACCTGCTGGAGCGCGTCTCCAACCGGATCATCAACGAGATCCGCGACGTCAACAGGGTCGCGCTCGACATCTCCTCGAAGCCGCCGGCGACGATCGAGTGGGAGTAGCGAAGCAAGTGGGGTGACGGGGCCTATCCGGCCTCGTTGGATCGCGGCCTCCCGGTTTCGAAGTTCGCCAGCGCGACCACGGCAGAGATCGTCCGCGCGTCTCTGCCGGCTTTGCCGGCGCGGCGTTTGCTCGCCTCCTGTGCTTTCAGCACCTTCTCTGTTGCCTCAGTCAGGGCCGAAGTCACTTCCTGCCAGCCCTCCTCGTCGAGGAAGACCGGCATCCAGCCGAGCGTGGTGTCGTCGCGGTTGTCGATCGTTCCCGCTTCCAGCGCTGAGACCGCCTTGTCGAGGAAGGTCTGCAAGGAGGCGGCGGTGACGCAGCCACGAAGGGTCTTCGGCACCTTGCGCCAGGCCTGGTTGCCGATAAAGGCGTGCGGAGCGGCCTTGTAGAAGTGCTCAGTAGCGCCGCGCCGCTGCGCCGTCTCGACCAGTTCCAGGCAGCCGCAGCGATCGAGCGCTCGCGTGTGGTAGGCGACGTGGGTGAGGCCGACGTTGAGCTCGTGAGCGACGTCGTTAGGGCTCGCGACCCGTTCGGTGAGGATCTCGAGGATCTGAATGCGAAGGGGATGGGCCAGCGCTTTGACGAGCCGTTGGTCGATCGCTTCTGGTTGATGTTCCGTCATGACTGACTCTCCTTGAACCGGCGGAGAAACGCGGTTTCCCCGCTTGGGGTGGATACGCAGGTGTTCGTCGCACTCAATACGTATAAACCATTCAGTCGTATCAATCCAGAACAATCGGGTTCGGTAAAAGATGCGGAGTCGCCTGGAAAACGCCAGAAAATTAAATTCCAGCGACCCGGGTGACGGCAAAAATCAGCCCGAAGCCCGCGGCGGTGAGCGCCACCCTCGCCCAAGAGGACTGGGCGTGAGCCTCCGGCAGCAGGTCGGCGGCGCCGATGTAGAGGAAGATGCCGCAGTAGATGCAGAGGACGTAGCCGAGGGTGTGATCCGGGATTGCGGCCAGTGAGCCGACGATCGCGCCGAGGAGCGGCGCCAGGGCGTCGATCGTCAGCCATCTGACCGCTGCGCTTCGGTTGCCGGAGCGGCGCAGCACGTAGCTGACCGTGTTCAGCCCATCGGCGAAGTCGTGGCTGATGACAGCGAGGAAGACGAGCAACCCGGTGGTGGAATCGACGCCGAAGGCAAAGCCGATGCCGAGGCCGTCGAGGAAGCTGTGGATCGAGAGCCCGGCCGCCCCCAGCACGCTGACCCGCTCGCCAGCCAGCGCCGCCATCGCCTCGTCGCGGTTGTGGAGGACAAGCAGCCGCTCGACCAGGAAGAAGCCGAGGAAGCCAGCCGCCACCAGCGCAGTGGAGAGGTTGGTGTCTTCAACGCCCTTGATCCCCTCGGGGAGGACGTCGAGCAGCGCCACCGCAACGACGACGCCGCCGGTCAGCGCCAGCAGGGTCGGCAGCCGGTCGGAGAATTTCAGCCCGATTCGGCCCCCGATCAGGGTGGCGATGACGGTCAGCCCCGCCAGCGGGATCGCGACGGCTGGCATCAGCTCTCCTCGCGGCAGTCCGGACAGCGGCCGCGCAGGAGTACGTCATGGGCGGTGACCTCGAACTCGGCCCGTTTGCCGATCCCCTCGATCGCCCGCTCCAGCGCTGGGTCGGAGAATGGGATCAGCCTCCCGCAGCGCTCGCAGACCATGTGGTGGTGATGCCCGCCGGGGTCGTTGCGCTCGAAGGCGACACCCTCACCCCCGATATCGACCCGGTGCACCAGGTGCAGTTGCTCGAGTTGCTCCAGCGTCCGGTAGACGCTGGCTCGCCCTACCGAAGGCAGCCGCCGATCGATCTCCAGGGCCGTCAACGCACAGCTCTCGCCCTCCAGCAGTTCGATCACCTGACGTCGAGCTGCCCCGGCTTTGAATCCTGCCTCGTTGAATCGCTTCGACGCTCGCTCGGCCCAAGTCACAGAGAAGAGTCTACATGAAAATGAGACTCATTCTTGTTTTAGGAGTACTTGTCCCACTTCTCCAGGTAGGGAAGCGGGTCGATCGGTTCGCCGCCTTCGTACCAGCCGGGCGGGGTCCACATCTCGAAATGGAGGTGGCAGCCTTCGGCGTCGCCGGTGTCGCCGACGATGCCGATCGGCTGACCGGTGCGGACGGGGTCGCCGGTGTGGAGGGGGGAGGGTTCGGCCAGGTGGGCGTACATGAAGTCGAAGCCGGTGCCGCGGCCGTCGATGACGATGTAGTTGCCGGCGGCGCCCTGCCAACCGGCGTATTGGACCTGGCCGCCGCGGGCGGCGACCAGCGGCGTGCCACAGGCGGCCGTCACGTCCTGACCTTGGTGCGTGTGACCGGAGCGGGGGGCGCCGAAGCGCCCGGCGCCGAGGTTGAATTCGTGCTTGCCGAGCACCGGGAAGGCATATCCGTAGAAGGAGAAACCGAGGCTGAGGGTGGTCGAGGCGGTCGCCTTGCGGGCTGCCGGGGCGCTTTCGCCCTGCGGGCCGATCCGGAAGCTGTAGCGGCCATTATGGGCGGGGCGGCCTTCATTGGTGGTCCCGTCCCAGCGGATTCTGTTGGCGACTTCGGGGGCGACGTTTTCGCGGTAGAAGGTCTTGACGACTTCACCGGCGGTGTTGACGACGTCGATCCGCAGGTCGTTTTCCGACTGGGTGCTGCCGATCGTGTAGGTGAGACGCGGATAGCGGTAGCCGTAGTAGAAGGACTTGCGCGGGCTGGTTTCAGCCGCGATCAGGGTCAGGGTGCCGGCACTGGGGGAGCTTGCCGGGGAGCCGGAAGGGCTGCCTTTGGCGGTCGGCGCCGCACCCGGTCCTGCCGCTCCGCCGGTTTCCGCCGCAGCCACGCCCGCAAAGCAGGCCAGTAGCGTCACGGCTACCGCTATGCCGATCTTGCTCACCGGCCCTAGCCGGACGAACCCTAGGTTGCTCAACCGCTAACCCTCTCTTTCGATCGCCTGCGGAGTTAGCTGACGGGCTCGCGCTGAAAGAGTCGCGCTACGGACGGTTTTCGTCCGATTCGCCCCTGAGACCTGCAAGGCCTCTTCGGTTCCTCCGCTCCCGCACAGTGGCCTGCACGGGATTCGGCATTGCTCGGGCGGCAGCATACACCGCGATGCGGCTATCATCCCCCGGCCGCGTGGGAAGACCGCGCGGTTTTTGCGCGATGAAGACCTTTGTAGCTACTCCAACCAACCGCCAGCGCGACTGGTACGTCGTCGACGCCGAGGGCAAGACCCTGGGCCGTCTGGCGACGCAGATCGCCAACACCCTGCGGGGCAAGCGCAAGCCGGAGTACACGCCGCACATCGACACCGGCGACTTCGTCGTCGTCGTCAACGCGGAGAAAATTCGCGTCACCGGCGACAAGCTCGCGCAGAAGACCTACTGGCGCCACAGCGGCTACCCGGGTGGAATCAAGTCCCGAACGCTTGGCGAGATGCTGGAGCGCAAGCCCGAGGAAGTGATCCGCAAGGCCGTGAAGGGGATGCTGCCGCGCAACCGCCTCGCCCGCCAGCAGCTGACCAAGCTGAAGGTGTACGCCGGGCCGGACCACCCGCACGCGGCGCAGCAGCCGAAACCGATGGAGACTGATTGAACTTGATGGACGACGAGCAGAAAACGCCGGAGCAGGACGAGAACATCGAGGGACAGGAGTCTGGGGCCGCGGGCGAGCAGGAGCCACAAGCTGAACGGCCCGTTGCTGAGGAGCCCGTAGCCGAGGAGGTCACTTCTCCGGACGCCGATCAGGAGGTCGAGGAGACTCCGGAGCCGGAGCCGAAGCGCGAGGAGAAGAAGAAGGATGTGATTCCTGGCGCGGATCTGGAGCCGATTCTGGTTGAGCCGGAGGGCCCGGAACTAAGCGCCGAGGAGCAGGCGCGGCTGGAAGCTGAAGAAGAAGAGAAAGCGCGCCGCGAAGCCGAACTGCAGGAAGTCGAGGCCGTGACCGCGACCCGTGCCCCGGCGAAGATGGACAAAGGTGCTCGCTTCCTCGCCACCGGCAAGCGCAAGAGCTCGATCGCCCGCGTCACCCTTGTCCCCGGCGACGGCAAGGTCGAAATCAACAAGCGCAGCCTTGAGGAGTTCTTCCCGCGGCCCCTGCACCAGACGATGGTCAAGCAGCCGCTGTTGGTCTCTGGCTACGAGGGCAACGTCGACGTCCGCGTCCGCGTCCACGGCGGCGGCATCAGCGGCCAGGCCGGCGCGATCCGCCACGGTGTCGCCCGCGCCTTGACCGAGATCGACTCCGAGCTGCGCGGCGACCTCAAGCGGCGTGGTTTCCTCACCCGCGACGCCCGCGTCAAGGAGCGCCGCAAGGCCGGTCTCAAGAAGGCCCGCAAGCGGCCTCAGTTCAGCAAGCGCTGATTTGGACGGGGTGAAGACCGCGCGCAAGCTCTTCGGCACCGACGGGGTCCGGGGAGAGGCTGGGACCTTCCTCACTGCCGAGCTGGCGACCGCCCTCGGCCGCGCGACGACTGCCTCGCTGGAGGCGGAGCGGCCGCAGGTCCTTATCGTCCGCGACACCCGCGAGTCGGGCCCGATGCTGGAGGCGGCTCTCGCCGCCGGGATCGCCGCCGCGGGCGGCGATGCGCTGCTCGCCGGCGTCCTCCCGACTCCCGCCGCCGCGATCCTGGTCAAACGCCTCGGTCTCGACCTCGCCGCCGTCGTCTCCGCCTCCCACAACCCGTTTGGCGACAACGGGATCAAGTTCTTCGATAACCGCGGCATCAAGCTCCCGGACGAGGTCGAGGCGCGGATCGAGCAACTGATCGACGAGGCGCCCACGGCTGAGCAGCCGGGCCGCGTCACCGAGCTGAACGGCGGCCTCGAGGACTACCTGCGGGCGCTGCAGTCGGCCTTCCCACTCGACCTCTCCGGCCGCCGTGTCGTCCTCGACTGCGCCAACGGCGCCACCCACCGCGCCGCCCCGGCGATCTTCGAGCGCCTCGGCGCCGAGGTCGAGACGATCGGGGCCGAGCCCGATGGCCGCAACATCAACGCCGGCTGCGGTTCCACCCACATCGAGCCGCTGGCCGAACGGGTCGCCGCCTCCGAGGCTGAGATCGGCTTTGCCTTCGATGGCGACGGCGACCGGATGCTGGCCGTCGACGGCTCCGGCCGCGTCCACGACGGCGACGAGCTGATCGCCCTCGCTGCCCGTGGGATGAAGCAGCGCGGCGAACTCGACGGCGGCGTGGTCGTCACCGTGATGAGCAACTTTGGCTTTCACCAAGCGATGGAGGAGGCCGGTATTCCCGTTGCCGTCACCCAGGTTGGTGACCGCTACGTGATCGAGGAGATGCAGCGGCGTGGCTGGAAGCTCGGTGGCGAGCAGTCCGGCCACATCATCGCCTCCGACGTCGCCTCCACCGGCGACGGCATAGCCGCGGCGCTGATGACGATGCGCGAGCTCGGCAGCGCCCGGCTCGAGGACGCGGTGCCGATGGAGAAGCTGCCGCAGGTGCTGGTCAACGTCAAAGTTGCCGACCGCGAGTCGATCCAGGGCGCCGCCGCAGTTTGGGAGGCGGTCGAGAGCGAGGGCGCTGCCCTCGAGGGGCGCGGTCGGGTCCTTCTGCGCCCGTCCGGCACCGAGCCGTTGGTACGGGTGATGGTCGAGGCCCCCAGCGCCGACGAGGCCGAGACCGTCGCCGAGCGGCTGGCGGGTGTGGTCCGTCAAGAGCTCGCTTAACCCAGCCCGGCGGCTCCGGCCCACTACCCTTACTCGCCTTCGTGTGCGGCATCGTTGGATACGTGGGCGCCAGGCCTTGCGAGGAGCTGTTGCTCTCGGGTCTGGAAAAGCTCGAATACCGGGGCTATGACTCGGCCGGTCTCTCTGTGCTCGCCGACGGGCAGGTGGAGAGCGTGCACGCGGTCGGCAACCTCGCCAACCTGCGCGCCGCCGTCGCCGAGCGGGCCGACAACGGCGCCGGGCCGCTGCCGCCAGCCGAGACCGGCATCGCTCACACCCGCTGGGCCACCCACGGCCGCGTCACCGAGGCCAACGCCCACCCCCACGACGACAGCTCCGGCCGCGTCCACATCGTCCTCAACGGGATCGTCGAGAACCACACCGAGCTGCGCCGGCGCCTGCAGGAGGCGGGGGAGACCTTCACCTCCGAGACCGACGCCGAGGTCGTCGCCCACCTGATCGCCAGCCACTACGACGGCGACCTCGCCGCGGCGGTGCGGGCTGCCTTCGCCGAGCTGCGAGGCCACTACGCCTTCGTCGCCCTGCACGCCGATGAGCCGCAGCGCCTGATCGGCGCTCGTAAGGAGTGCCCGCTGGTCGCCGGAGTCGGCGAGGGGGAGGCCTTCCTTGCCTCCGCGATCCCCGCCTTCCTCGCCGACACCCGCACCGCGATGCCGATTGAAAACGGCGAGATCGTCGAGGTCGAAGCTGGCTCAATCCGTGTCACCGACGCCGATGGCAACCCGGTCGAGCGCGGCACCGAAGAGGTGACCTGGGATGCCGACGCCGCCGAGAAGGGCGGCTACGAGACCTTCATGCTGAAGGAGATCCACGAACAGGCCGACGCCGTGGCTGAGACGATCACCGACCGCCTTCCCGGCGACGAGGGAGTGGATCTCTCCGACGTCGAGCTCTCCGACGATTTCCTGCGCGGGGTGCGGCGGATCGTGATCGTC
>Ga0070659_100004310_pt1 | contig 10158 bp, 11 predicted proteins | sample KBSC23metaG_FD_64666 | JGI IMG/M metagenome (GOLD analysis project Ga0070659, IMG submission 64666) | Corn rhizosphere microbial communities from Kellogg Biological Station, Michigan, USA - KBS C2-3 metaG | ecosystem: Host-associated > Plants > Roots > Rhizosphere > Soil ...
CGGCGCAGCCGAGCGACTGGTCGAGCCTCTATCTGGAGCTGCGCCTGCGCGATGCGGCCCAGTCCGAGGAGTGCGCCCTCGTGATCTGCCCGCTCAACCCGTGGCACGACGGTGACTGGCGAAGCGGCGTCTTTCACTTCCGTGCCGCGCGCAGCTTCGGCTACGGGGCCGCAGCCGAGCTGTGCCGGAAGCGGCTCGGGACACTGGACGGCCTCGGGGTCGTCGCCAGGCTGAAGCTCGAGCGGCGGGCGACGGACGTGCGCCCGGTCGCCACGCAGGGCGTCGTCTAGGCGCGCTACTTCGGTCCGTCGGGGATGAACTCGGTGTCGAGCCCGAGCGTGCGGAACCACTCGACCATGGCCAGCTGCGGAGGCTTCTCGGTGCCGTAGTGCGTGCCGTCGACGACGGCGATCCCCGCCGTCTCGGCGAGCTCCAGGAACTCCGCGGCCCAGCGCGTGAAGCAGCCGCCGGTGACGTACGTCTCGCAACCGCGCTCGAGCGCCGCCTCCAGCGCCTCGCGGTCGGCGCCGCCCCCGCCGACCACCGCCACGCGGCCCGCGGCGTTCGCCCCCTGCCGGCGGCGCACGACCTTCACGGGCACCTCCGGGCCAAGGCACGCCTGGAGGCGCTCAGCGAGCTCGTCGAGCGTCCCGGTTCCCGGCCCGATGACCGCCGCCCCGCCGGGGATGCCCTCCGCGATGGGCAGGAACTCCTCCTCGACCGGCACGCCCATGCCGGCGGCGCACATCCGTGATGGCGAGATCTCGGGATGATGGTCGATCGGGGCGTGGACGTTGTAGAAGCTGATGCCTTCCGTCCGCATGCGCTCGAAGCTCTCCCGTGAGAGCGGCAGGAAGCCGGGCTCGTCGCCGTAGTCGATCGGGTGCTCGGAGAACAGGAACGTGCCGGCCTGGAGCCCCGCGATCACGCGATCGGACGGGAAGACGCACGTCGCCGCCCGCACCACATCGTCCACGCCGCGCACCAGGAGGCCGTTCCAGCGGCCCTCGTATCCGGGCTCCGCGTAGTCGCGCCAGTAGGGCTCGGGATAGACCAGCTCGAAGAGGTCGGCCCATTCGTCGCCGCGCACGTCGCGGGTGCCGAAGTAGGCGTCGAGGAGGCCGACCAGCTCGTCGCGGTTCATTCGCGCAGCTCCCCGCCGAGCTCGGACGCGAGCGCCGCCACGATCTGCCCGCGGGCAGCGTCGGCCTCGGCGTCGGTGAGCGTCCGCTCCGACGACTGGAAGACGAGGTGCAGAGCCATGCTCTTGCGCCCGTCGGCCACCGGCGGGCCGCGATACACGTCGAACACCTCGACCGCGGCCAGCTCGGCCCCGCCAGAGGCGCGGACGACGTCCACCACGCGCCCCGCCGGCACGCCCTCGTCCACCACGACCGCGATGTCCTGCCGCAGAGGCGGGAAGCTCGTCACGTCGCGGTAGAGCACCTGCTCGCGGGCCGGCCCGCGCAGGCGCTCGATCCCGAGCTCGAACACCGCCACGGTTCCCTCCAGGCCGTACGCCTCCGCCACCTCCGGGTGCAGCTCGCCGACGTAGCCGTCGAGGACCGCCGCCGACCGCCCGGGGTGCAGGAACGGCTCGTCCGCCGGCCGGAACCCGGGCGTGTCGACGCGGGCGGCGGCCAGGAGCGCCTCGACGACGCCCTTGGCCTCGAAGAAGCCCGCGCCCTCGCCCGCGAGCACGCCGGCCACGTGCGCCGGCTGGTCGGGCAGCTTGTCGCCGCCTCGCAGGAAGACATGGCCGACCTCGAACATCGCCACCGAAGGCTGTCCCATCGCCAGGTTGGTGCGGGCGGAGCCCAGGAGGCCCGGGAAGACGAGCGTGCGCATTGCGGTCCACTCCGCGCTCATGGGGTTCTGGAGCTCGACCAGGTCGCGGCGGCGGTCGTCGCCGCCGAGCCGCAGGCGGTCCGGGACGCCCGTGTCCCACAGGGTGAGCGTCGCCGCCTCGGTGAGGCCGGCCCCGCGCAGGACGTCGACCACCTGCCGCCGCAGCACCTCGTCATCGCCCAGCCGGCCGCCGCCCGGATGGCCGCAGGGCATCTCGGCAGGCACGCGCTCGATGCCGGCGATCCGCATGACCTCCTCGATCAGGTCGACCTCGCGGGTCGTGTCCGCGGCCCGCCAGGTGGGAACCAGCCAGCCGCCGTCACGCGGCTCGTAGCCGAGCCGGGTGAGGGCGCGCCCAACCTCCTCGTCGGTGTAGTCCACGCCGATCAGCGCCTCCAGGCGCTCCCTGCGCAGGCCGACGACGGGCGGCTCCGGCAGCTCGCCGTGCAGGTCGACCGTGCCGGGGACGAGCTGCGCGCCGGTCAGCTCGACCATGAGCTGCGACGCGAGCGCGAGCGCCCGCGGGACGAGGTGCGGATCGAGCCCCTTCTCCCACCGGCTCGAGCCCTCCGTCCGCAGGCCCAGCCGGATCGAGGAGCGCTGGGTCGAGGGCCCATCGAAGTTCGCGCACTCGACGAGCACGGTCGTCGTCTGGTCGCTCACCTCGCTCCACTCCGCGCCCATCAGGCCGGCGACGGCGGACGGCCGCTCAGCGTCGGCGATCACGAGGACGTCCGCGTCGAGGGTGCGCGCCTGGCCGTCCAGGGTCGTGACGGGTTCGCCGTCGGCCGCCCGGCGGACGATGATCTCGCGGCCGGCGACCTTGTCGAGGTCGAACGCATGCGTCGGCTCGCCGATCGCAAGCATCACGTAGTTCGTGATGTCGACGACGTTCGAGATCGGGCGCATGCCCGCGGCGGCGATGCGGGCCTTGAGCCACGGCGGCGACGGTCCCACCTTGACGCCGGTGAACACCCGGCCCGCCCAGCGCGGGCACAGGTCGGGAGCGTCGATCCGGGCGGTGACGTAGTCCTCGACCGTCCCCGCGCCGAGCGCCTCGGGCTCGGTTCCCGGCCATGGCGCCAGGTCGGTGTCGAGGGCCGCGGAGACCTCCCGGGCGACGCCGTAGACGTTCTGGCAGTCGGGCCGGTTCGAGGTGATCTCGAACTCGAGCACGTCGTCGGCGATCGCCAGGTGGTCGATCAGCGCGTCGCCGACCGGCCAGTCCCCGGGAAGCAGCATGATCCCGGCGTGGTCCTGGCCCAGGTCGAGCTCGCGCTCGGAGAGCATCATGCCGTGGGACTCGATCCCCCGCAGCTTGGCGACCCGCAGCTCCGTGCCGTCGGGCAGCACCGCGCCCGGGAGGGCGACCGCGACCGTCGCGCCGGCCTCGAAGTTCGAGGCGCCGCACACGATCTGCTGCGGATCACCGGTGCCGATGTCGACCGTGCACAGGCTGAGCCGGTCGGCGTTCGGGTGCTGCTCGCGCGTCAGCACGCGCCCGACCCGGTAGAGCTCCAGGCCGCGCGGCACGCCCCGCCGGTGCAGCGCCTCGAGCTTCGTCCCGGTCATGGACATCAGCTCGCCCAGCTCCGGCAGCGGCGTGTCGAAGGAGACGTAGTCGCGCAGCCACGAGACGGGCACCCTCATCCGAACTGCTCCGTGAAGCGCAGGTCGTTCTCCCACAGGAGGCGGATGTCGGGGATGTCGTGGCGCAGGCCCGCCACCCGCTCGACGCCGAGGCCGAAGGCGAAGCCCGACACCTCCTCCGGGTCGTAGCCGTCAACGTAGCCGAACAGGTTGGGGTCGACCATGCCCGCGCCGAGGATCTCGACCCAGCCCTCGCCCTTGCACACCCGGCACGGCGAGCCGTCGCGGGCGCAGTTGAAGCAGCTCACGTCGACCTCGACCGACGGCTCCGTGAACGGGAAGAAGTGCGGGCGCAGGCGCACCTCGCGCTCGGCGCCGAAGATGGCGCGCGCGAAGCCGAGCAGCGTCCCCTTCAGGTGCGCGAGCGTGATGCCGCGGTCGACGACCAGCCCCTCGATCTGGGTGAACATCGCCGTGTGCGTCGCGTCGGGCGTGTCGCGCCGGTAGCAGCGTCCGGCGGTCGCCATGTAGATCGGCGGCGGGCCGGCCTCCATCGTCCGGATCTGCACCGGCGAGGTGTGGGTGCGAAGGACGACGTCGTCGGCGACGTAGAACGTGTCGGTCACCTGTCGCGACGGGTGGGTCGGCGTGTGGTTCAGCGCGTCGAAGTTGTAGTGGACGAGGTCGATCTCGGGCCCGTCGACGACGACGTAGCCGAAGCCGACGAAGACGTCCAGGATGTCGCGCCGGGTCTGCTCGATCAGGTGCGAGTAGCCCCGCGGGTGGCGGACGCCGGGCAGGGTGACGTCGACGCGGTCGGTGCGGAGCCGCTCTTCGAGCTCCTTGCCGCGCAGCTCGCGCTCACGATCCTCGACGAGGCTCTCCAGCGCCCGCCGGGCCCGGTTCAGCTCGTCGCCGCGCGCCCGGCGCTCCTCCGGCGGCAGGGAGGCCAGCTCGCGCAGCGCCTGCACGAGCGCGGCCTTCCGCCCGAGCACCTCGATCCGAATCTCCTCGAGCGCAGCCGTGTCGGCGGCCGCTGCGATGCGCGCCGTCGCCTCCGATACCAGGGAGTCCACGTCCATGATGGCCGGGTAGTGTAAAGGTCGTGACCTCCGCCTACGACCGGCTCGGGCCGGGGTACGACGCCTGGTGCCGGTCGGTGCTCGAGGACATCCCCTTCTACGTCGACCTCGCGGTGCGAAGCGGCGGGCCGGTGCTGGAGCTCGGCGTCGGGTCTGGCCGGGTCGCCGTGCCGACCGCGCTGGCCGGAGTTCGGGTCGTCGGCATCGACTCGTCGCCCGCGATGCTCGAGCTGGCCCGGCGGCGGGCGAAGCCCCACAACGTCGACCTGCGGCTGCTCGAGGCCGACATGCGCGCGCTTCCCGACCTCGGCACCTTCGCTCTCGTGACCATCCCGTTCCGGGCGCTCCTTCACCTCTCCTCCGACGAGGAGCGCCGCGGCCTCCTGACGGCCGTGCGCGATCGGCTGGAGCCCGGCGGAATGCTCGCCTTCGACGTCTTCCACCCCGACGCCGAGGACATCGCCGAGACCCACGACCGCTGGATGGAGCGCGAGCCGGGGATCTGGGAGCGGGCCAGGTGGGACGCGGCTGCCCGCGAGCTCGAGCTCTCGGTCCGCACCGGGGAGTCCGAGGCCTCCATGCGGCTCTGGTGGCTCGACCCGGACGACTGGCGCCGGCTCCTCGGCGAGGTGGGGTTCACGGACGTCGAGGCGTACGGGTGGTTCGATCGCAGCCCGCTCTTCCCGGGAGCGGTCGACTCCGTGTGGATCGCCCGCCGGGCCTGATAGGGGCGCGCCCCGATGCGCGGACGCGCAGGCGTCGCACACGGTGAGAGCGAAGACCATCACCACCACGAAGAGGCCATCCGATGGCTGTGGTTGCGACCCCCGATCGTGCACCCGCCCTGCCGGCCCGCCGGCGCCGGCTGTACGTCCCACGGCGGGGCCGGATCGTGGCCACCATTGCGGTGGGCATGGCCTGGGCGGGGCTCTCGATCGCCATCGACCGGGCCTGGATCGCCGACCTGGCCGCGGTCGTGTCGCTGCCGCTCGCGCTCGCGATCGTCGCCGGCATCGCGATCGTCCCGGGGTATCTGAACGCGCAGCTCCTGACGAGCGTCCTGCTCGACCGGCCCAAGCGGCTGCCGGCATTCCCTCCGGCCGAGCCCGGCGTGACCGTGCTCGTCGCTGCCTACAACGAGGAGGCCGCCATCGAGCAGACGCTCGCTGCGATCCTGGCCCAGGACTATCCCGGCCCTCTCGGAGTGCTGGTGATCGACGACGGCTCGACCGACGCCACCCGCGACGTTGTCCGGGGCGTGGCATCGGCGGACGAGCGGGTGGCGCTCGTCGCCGCCGACCATGGCGGGAAGGCGGCGGCGCTCAACCTCGGCCTGGCGTGCGCGTCGACCCCGCTCATCGCCACGGTCGACGCCGACACGCTGCTCGTCCCGAGCGCGCTTCGGCGGATCGTCGTCCGGCTCCTCGTCGATCCCGACGGCACCGTGGCGGTCGCTGGAGCCGTCCTCGTGCGCAACAGCCGCCGCGGGCTCGTGGCCCGCATGCAGGAGTGGGACTACCAGCTCGGGATCGCGGCGGTGAAGCGCCAGCAAGCGCTGCTCGGCGCGACGCTCGTCGCGCAGGGCGCCTTCAGCGTCTACCGCACCGACGAGATACGGCGCGCCGGAGGCTGGCCCGATCGGATCGGCGAGGACATCGTCGCCACCTGGGCTCTGATCGAGCACGGCGGCCGGGTCGCATTCGAGCCGACGGCGGTCGCCTTCACGTCGGTCCCCACCAGCCTGCGCCGGTTCACGATCCAGCGCCAGCGGTGGGCGCGCGGCATGATCGAGGGGCTGAACACCCACGGGAGCGCGCTCCTTCGGCGGCGCGGGTTCTGGGTGCACTCGGTCGTCGCCGACGCGATCTTCCCCTTCCTCGACCTCACCTACACGCTCGCCGTGCCGGCCGGCATCGTCCTCGCGGCGCTCGGGAACTTCGCGATCGTCGGCCCCATGACGCTCGCCGTCCTGCCGCTCAACCTGGCCATGGCAGGGGCGCTCTTCACCCGGGAGCGAGCCGTGTTCGCCGAGCTCGGCCTACACGTTCGCCGGAACCGCCGCGGCTTTCTCGCCTATTTCCTGCTCTACCAGCTGATCCAGAGCCCGATCTCGGTCAGCGGGTACATCCTGGAGCTGCGCGGGGCACGCCGCGTCTGGTAGCCCGCCCGGCCGCTCGGGTAGGGTGCGCGGCATGGAACCGTACCCCGTCAGCTTCTCCGTCGATTACCCGGAGCGCCCGCTCAATCGCGCGAGCAGCGCGTTTCGGCTCTTCACGATCATCCCGATCGCGATCGTCATCGGCCTGCTCGAGCACGCCAACGCCTCGTACCGATCCGGCGGCAGCAACGACACCTGGTTCATGGTCGGCACCGCCGGCGGCACGGTCATCGCGCCGCTCGTCCTGATGCTGCTCTTCCGCCAGAAGTACCCGCGGTGGTGGTACGACTGGAACCTCGAGCTCGCCCGCTTCGGGAACCGCGTCACCGCGTACGGGCTCCTGATGGACGACACGTATCCGTCGACCGACGAGCACCAGTCGGTGCACCTCGAGTACCCCGAGGTGCAGGGGCCCGAGCTGCACAGGTGGCTGCCGCTCGTGAAGTGGTTCCTCGCGATCCCCCACTACATCGTGCTGGCGTTCCTGTGGCTCGCGGTGTTCTTCGTCGTGATCGTCGTCTGGTTCACGATCCTGTTCACGGGCCGCTACCCGCGAGGGATGTTCGAGTTCATCGAGGGCGTCCTGCGGTGGGGAAATCGCGTCGGCGGCTACGCCTTCGCGCTCGTCACCGACAAGTACCCGCCCTTCAGCTTGTCGGCATAGCGAACGCCCGCTGGCGGGCGGCCTCGTAGAGCGCGAGCGTGGCCGCCTGGGCGGCGTTCAGCGAGTCGGCGGCGACCGCCTGCGGGATCGAGCACGCCTCGTCGCAGCGTTCCACGAGCTCGGGCGGGAGCCCGTAGCGCTCGGCGCCGACCACGAGCACGACGGGCCGGGTCAGATCGAGCGACCAGAGCGGCGTCTCGCCTCCGGGCACGAGCGCGATCCGGGTGCCTTCCTCGGGGAGGTCCGCGCCCGCGTCGATCGGCACGCGGAAGACGGCGCCCATCGACGCCCGCACCCCCTTGGCGGAGAGCGGGTCGGAGCAACCGGGCGAGAGCGAGAGCCAGGCCGGCCCGAGCGCGCCGCACGCGCGGACGACCGTGCCGACGTTGCCAGGGTCGATCACGCGGTGCAGGTGGACGCCGAGTGAAACATTGGTACCCGGTACAGGTGTTTCACGGCGGGGAAGGGCCGAGAGGTCGAAGATGCAGACCACCCGAGCCGGATGGCCGAGCGAGCCCACGTCGGCCAGGAGGCGATCTTCCACCTCGTGTACCGGGCCGCCGCGGGAGAGCCGCTGGACGAGCGCCTCGTCGGGGGCGCGATCGGCGGCCACGAACGTCTCGGCCGGCAGGATGCCCGCCGCGAGCGCCTCCTCGACGACGTCCTCGCCCTCCGCCAGGAACTGGCCGAGCTCGCGCCGCCGCCGCGTGGCCTGGAGGCGCCGCGCGTGCTTCAGCCGTTCGTTCTGCCTCGAGGTGATCAGGCGGCGAGCGCGGCCTTCGCCGCCGTGGCGAGCGCCTCGAACGCCTTCGGGTCCGAGACGGCGATGTCGGCCAGCACCTTGCGGTCGAGGTCGATCTCAGCCTTCTTCAGCCCGAACATGAACTGGTTGTAGGAGAGGCCGTGCTGGCGGGCGCCCGCGTTGATGCGGATGATCCACAGGCGGCGGAAGTCGCGCTTGCGCGTACGCCGGTCGCGATAGGCGTAGGAGAGCGACTTCAGCATCTGCTCCTTCGCCTTGCGGTACGTGTTCTTCTTGAGCCCGCGGTACCCCGACGCGGCCGCCAGGACCTCCCGGCGCTTCTTCTTGCCGTGGACGCTGCGCTTGACGCGTGCCATCGCTACCTCCTTCCGAGGAGGCGGAGCGCCTCGCGGTTGTCCTTGCCGTCCATGACCTTGTCACGCCGCTTCTTGCGCAGGCGCTTCGGGCTCTTGTGCTCGAGCAGATGCGACTTGAACGCGCGGCGGCGCATCACCTTGCCGCCCGCAGTGAGCCGGAACCGCTTCTTGGCGGCTGATTTGGTCTTGGTCTTTGGCATCGCGTCTCCCTGTCAGCCCGTCGCCGCCGCGTCCGCCTGAGGCGCGGGGGGCTCCTGCGGCTTCTGCACGACAGGCGCCTTGTGCGGGGCGAGCATCATCACCATGTTGCGGCCGTCCTGGAGCGGCTGGGACTCGATCGTCCCGAGGTCCTTCACGTCCTCCGCGAGCCGCAGGAGCAGGTCCCTGCCCCGCTCCGGATGCGTCATCTCCCGTCCGCGGAACATGATGGTGACCTTCACCTTCGCGCGGGCCTTGAGGAAGCGGATGACGTGGCCGCGCTTGGTCGCGTAGTCGCCCTGGCCGATCTTCGGCCGCAGCTTGATCTCCTTGATCGTGATCGTCGACTGATGCTTTCGCGCGAGCTTGGCCTTCTGCTCCTGCTCGTAGCGGTACTTCGAGTAGTCCATGACCCGGCACACGGGCGGGCGCGCATCGGGGGCCACCTCGACCAGGTCGAGGTTCTGGTCCCACGCGTACTTCAGCGCGTCGTCGGTGCTCTTGATCCCGACCTGGGCGCCGTTCTCGTCGATCAGGCGCACCTGGGGCACGCGAATGCCCTCGTTGATACGGGTGGTCGGTTCCTGGGGCCGCTGGTCGAGCTGCCTGCGAGGCCTCAAGCTGCGAGCCTAGTCACGATCATTCCCAAACTGACGGTCTCCTCTCGTTCCACGAAAAAACGGGCACGCAGCCGCACCCGTTGTCCGATGTCCAACTCGGTTGAACCCGCCGGCGCCTGCCGGAATCGGGTGAGAAGCGGATGCCTCTGCTTGCCAGACGGGCAGTATAGCAATGGCTGTGCGAGCGCCAATTCGCGCCCGCAAACCCTTGACCGCTCCCCCCTCCTGCGCGATGATCGTCCGATGTTCCGAGACCGCACCCAGGCAGGTGCGGCGCTTGCCGCGACGCTCCCCGAGTACCGAAGGAAGACGAATGTCACCGTGATCGGGCTGGCCCGCGGCGGCGTCGAGGTGGCCGCCGAGCTCGCCCGCCTCCTCGACCAGCCGCTCGACGTGCTGTGCGTGCGCAAGGTGGCGATGCCAGGGCATCCGGAGCTCGCCATGGGGGCTGTTGCCCCTATGGGCGAGCGGTTCACCAACAGGCGGCTGGCGGCCCGGCTTCCGGCGGCCGTCGTCGACGCCGCCTACGACACCGCCACGGCCGCCGCGCGCGAGATGGACGAGCGCCTGCGCGGCGGCGTCCCGATGATGCTGATCGGGCGCGTCGCGCTGCTCGTGGATGACGGAGCCGCGACCGGCGCTTCGGTGCGGGCGGCGCTTGCAGCGGTCCGGAACGCCGGCGCCCGTCAGACGGTGATCGCGCTGCCCGTGCTCCCGCGGCTCGCGGCCGAGCGCCTGTCGCGCGAGTGCGACCGGCTCGTGGCCCTGCGCGATCCCCACCGCTTCCACTCGGTCAGCCAGTTCTACGAGAGCTTCGACGACGTGGGCGAGGATCGCGTCCGCGACCTGCTCTCCGCCGCCAAGCCGGCCGTCGAGATC
>Ga0070659_100004312_pt1 | contig 10156 bp, 9 predicted proteins | sample KBSC23metaG_FD_64666 | JGI IMG/M metagenome (GOLD analysis project Ga0070659, IMG submission 64666) | Corn rhizosphere microbial communities from Kellogg Biological Station, Michigan, USA - KBS C2-3 metaG | ecosystem: Host-associated > Plants > Roots > Rhizosphere > Soil ...
CGAATTTTAATTACTGGATCATTTTGTTGCGGATGATATCCATCAAGTCGGGTTTATAATTTTCACCAATTAAAATTTCGGCCGCAACATTTTTTAAACGAAGCAGGTTGCCTTCTATGCCTGTAATTTTTCCAATGGGAATGATGAAGGATTTATGCACCCTGATGAATTGTTTTTTTGATAAACGTTCTTCCAAATCTTTCATGCTGGTGTAAACAAGTGTTTTCTTTTCGCCGCAGTAAATAGCAACATAGTTTTTCATTCCTTCTATGTAATCAATTTCGTTGAGATTGATTTTTAGCAGCTTCCCTTTGGATTCCGTCTTCACAAAAACATAATCGCTGGCATCTGTGATGTTATTTTTTTCATCACTGGCTTCTTCAATTTCTTTCACTGCTTTTTGCACTGCTTGAAGAAAGCGGGGCAGGCGGATTGGTTTTAATAAATAGTCAACAACGTCCAGTTCATAACTTTCCAGGGCAAATTCGCTGTAGGCCGTGGTTAAAATTACTTTGGCTCTACTGTTGATAGCTTTAATAAAATCCATACCCGACAGTTCCGGCATTTGAATGTCCAAAAAAATTAAATCAACTTTTTGAGAAGCGACGGCTTGCAATGCTTCAATGGGGTTGGTGAACGTTCCTTCCAGCTGCAAATGCGGCGTTTGATTGACATAGTGCACCAATATGTCAATGGCGTGTTGCTCATCATCCACTATAATACAATTGATCATAGCTTATTAATGGTTAGTTCTGTAAAATAAAAATTGGAATCCTCATTAACACGAAGCAGGTAGTCTTCCCCGTAGGCAAGGTCCAAACGTTTTTTGATATTGTCCAATCCGATTCCTGTTGAAAGTTCCTTTGGGCCGTTTTTCTTTTTGTTACGGCATTGAAAATTCAAATGATGGTCGCGAACCAAAAGGTTGATTTCAATCGGGCTCGCAGTGCTTTTCAAATCACCATGCTTAAAGGCGTTTTCAACAAGCGTAATTAAAACAAAGGGAACTATGGTGGCTCCATTGATGACGCCTTCCACATTGAACTTTACATTAAGGTTATTGCTGAAGCGAAGCTGGTTTATCTTAATCACATTTCGGACATGCTCAATTTCATCTTTCAATGGCGCTCGGCCATCTTTTGCGTTTCCTTCGCTCAGTGCATAACGCATGATATCCGACAGGGTTAAAATCCCTTCAGATAACTCCGAAGAGTAGGGCAGTGATTTAGCGTACAAGAAATTCAACGTATTATGAAGAAAGTGAGGATTGATTTGTGCCTTAAGAAAATTAAAATTGGCTTGTGTCTTTTCTACTTCCAGCTGCAACTTTTGTTCTTCCAAAATTTTTCGTTGTTTTTGTTCATCTCGCAATTTTGTGAGGTAAGCAATTAAAAAGGCCAATCCCAAAAAAAACAAAGTATTTATGATCACACCTGCAACTACAACTGAAACAGGTGATATTTCATCTTGATTTTCAATCGGCAAAACAAAATAAGATCCAAGATGATAGCCGATGCAAATGAAGATCATTATTACAGAAAACGGCAAATAGGAAATTGGTTTACGTTTTTCAGAAATAAGATGATAATAGTAGTTCATTGCAAAGAACAGAAACAGGATGGTGTACAAAACACCAACACAGGTTTTGATAACAAAACGCCAATGGAAAAAATTCGGTATTTTTTCAGCTTCCTTTGGAACGAGAGATATCATTACCAATCCTACGAGTCCCAAGCAAACGTACACCGCCAGCGTAATCCAAAACACTTTCCAAAAAGAATATCGTTTTCTGAATTTGAACATCTCTTGCTTCAAAATTATTGTTTAATAAAACATATAAAGGAGGAATGCTCCTCCTTTATTGTTGTTGGTCGCTTTTACTTATTGTCCAACATTCAATCCTGTGCCTCCCTGTGTTCTTTTATTCTCTTCTTCAGCTCCTATATTCCGGTTGCGTGCCGCCTTTACCTGGTTACTTCCAAAGCGGTAAACAAAATTCAGTTTGATTTGCTGGCTCTCCCAATTGGCATTTACTCTTGTTAGCTGTCCTGCAAATTCCTGCTTGCCTGTAAAATGGAACGAATTAAAAATATCGCTGTAAGACAATTTGATCGTTCCTTTGTTTTTCCATATCAGCTTTGATAAACCTCCGTCAACGTTCCATAAACTGTTTGAACGGAAAGCGCCTTGTTGAATTGTTGGTGCGACATAAAAACCCGTAAGTTCCGCGCCCCATGTTTTTGTTTTTCCAAACTTATAACTGTTTTGTGCGTACAAAACCAAACCGAATGCACTTTGATCAACTTTCCGGCCCGGTCCAAAATCAGCCTTGTATTTGGCATAGTTGCTGCTCAAATTCGCAAAGACGGAATACGATTTATGTTGGAACGGATAACTAATATTAAAGCTCACAATATCCTGCGTTGCTAAATTCTTCTTAGAAACAAAACCTTTTGTTTTTTGAATCGTGTCAATCCATTGAGCGAACATATCTTTCACATGACTATAATTTAAAGAGGTGTTTAAACGATACTTGTATGTGTGAGATATTCCGATGCTATTAGTGTATTGAGGTCTCAGATTTACATTTCCTTTTTGAAAAGTGTACTCGTCAAGTTTGAATTCAAAAGGATTCAAATCCTGGTAGGCAGGACGATCAATTCTTTTACTGTACGTCAACCCAAATTGACTCATTGGATTTTTATTGAACGTTATGGCTGCACTTGGGAATACATCTGTGTAATTTCTTCTGAAACTGCTTTCATATTTACCAGTACCTGTTTGGCCGGTAGATACTCCTCTTGATACTGTATTTTCAACACGAACACCGGCTTGGATCATTATGCCTTTTAATTGACGATTGTAGTTCACGTATCCTGCGTTGATATTTTCTTTATAATCAAACAAATTGCTTTTGTCGTTGTTCAAAACTTCGCTGCTGCCACTCACATCGTAATTTTGAAAATCGTTATCCGTTTTTACGTACGATAATTTAGCGCCATAACCGAGCTTGCCTTTTTTAAAATTCTGTTCCCAGTCGGCCTTCAAAGAATTGATATAGATATTTGTTGGAGAAATCATTCTGGAGACGACGCTTCTTGTAATCGTTTGGCCTGATGCATCGTAATAATAGTTGGGTTGAAACTGGTTCGTATTAATATTGTAATAACCATGATCGGCATTTAGCGTTAAACTGCTACCGTCAGTTCCTGTATAACTATAATTCAGATTCAAGTTGATGTTGTTTCTTTTTAATGTGCTCGTGTTGTTTGCAACTAAGATTCTGTCAACGACTCCAGTTGGAATATATGAAATTGGTGTGCGGCTGTTGTTTGACATCGTCGGATTTGAAAAAGTTCCGTTCACCATTATTCCCACTGTATTCCTCTTATCAATGAAATAATCAACACCTGCTTTATAATTATGACTTTCGTTTTTCATCTTCATCACCCCGTGCTGGTTGAACAAAGAATCTGCTACGGTACGGTAGAGGTTTATTTTATTTCTGTTGTTCCCTTCATTGTAGCTGTAGTTGCCGAAAATATTTACCGATCTGCTTCTGTGATTTAATGTAATGCCTGCATTGTATTTAGGATAAAAGCCCTCATTTACACCCAGGTTTACGGAACCATTCGTTCCAAGAGATTTATTTTTCTTTAACCGAATGTTGATGATACCCGCATTGCCGGCTGCTTCATACTTTGCCGAAGGGTTAGTAATAATTTCGATCGATTCAATATTTGATGATTGAATTGACTTGAGATAATTGGAAAGATCTTGTCCTGATAAAGGAGTTGGTCGCCCATCAATATATACCTGCACGCCATTCTTTCCATTCACACTTAAATTTTCATCCTTATCTACAAGCACTCCCGGTGATTTGCGCAACAGGTCTAAAGCATCGCTTCCAACCGAGTTGATCGTTCCTTCGACGTTTAATATTGTTTTGTCGGCTTTGACTTCAACAATTGGTTTGTTTGCAGTAATGGTAACATTACTCATTTGCCCGGTTGCTTTTGCCAGCTTGAGTTCCGGAACAAATGCTGTTTCGCCTTTTACTTCAAAGACCGGGGAAATTGAAGGAGCAAACCCAACATGGGAAGCACTCACACGATACTTGCCCGGTTTTACATTATCAAAAATGTAATCTCCGGATTCTTTTGAAACAACAAATTTTAAAATTGCTCTTCCCGTGTCTTTTAACAGGCTGATTGTGGCGCCATTAACCGGCTTGCCATCTGCATCTTTTGCAATGCCGTTTACTTGTTGGGCATTTAAACTTAAAGATGTGACTGCTGCTAAAATCAAAATCAATATTCTCATAAACCTGGTTTTATCTGGTTGAATAATCGTTTCTTTTTTCGTGCACAAACGTATATCGATAAAAAAGGGAAAGAAAAATTGTTACACAAAAGCGGTTTTTTTCAATACAAACTGTGGTTATGAATGATCCAAGTGCTGAAACCCAGCCAGGGGACAAATGGCCCGACTATTGATTTATGTTGTCTGTAAACAGAATTTGATTAACTAAATCAAGCTTTATGAAAAGGATTTTTTGTGTATTGAGCCTGGCATTTGCAATAACAGTTGCGTCCGCCGGTTTTAATGAGACGCAGGCGCAGACAAAAACAAAAACAGTTACGAGCCATAAAAAGAAATCAGCCTTAATTGGTGCCGGTGCTGGTGCGGCAACAGGTGCAATTGTGATTAAACATCACGGTAAAGGCGCACTGATTGGTGGTGCCGTTGGAGCCGGTGCTGGTTATTTGTATGGAAAGCACAGAGATAAAACTCATCCTATGCGAAAGACAGTAGTCAAGTCAGGCAGTTAACGAGGTAAAAAGCTCAGACAAATGTTTGAGCTTTTATTTTTTCTGCATTGGAATAAATAATTAAGTTGCCATCTAATGACCTGGGCAGAACATTTAATTGATTATTACTTTAATCTCAATCCTCCAAAAAAATTGCCGGAAGACATCGAATGGTTATATCCACAGAAAGATGCGGCCGTAAGAAAAGTGTTCGAGGAATTTTGTTTTAAATACTACAGTGATAAAAAACCACGCAGGCTTTTTCTTGGAATTAACCCCGGTCGTTTCGGTGCAGGAGTAACAGGAGTAAACTTTACTGCTCCGAAACAATTAATCGAGCATTGCAAAATTGAACATCCATTTAAAAATCAATCGGAACTTTCTGCGGAATTTATTTATGAAATGATTGATACCTACGGCGGGTCAGAAAAATTTTACGAGAAGTTTTTTATCGGCTCAGTATGTCCATTAGGATTTATAAAGCACGGAAAAAATATTAATTATTACGATGACAAAGAATTGCTGAAAACAGTTGAGCCATTCATTGTAAAAAATTTGAAAAAGCTGGTTGATTTCAAAGTGGACCGTAGCGTTTGTTATGCAATTGGCGGAGAAAAAAATTTCAAATATTTGTCTTCCTTAAACGAGCGGTTTCAATACTTTGATGAAATTCATCCTTTGCCGCACCCACGTTTCATTATGCAATATCGGCGCAGGCAAAAGCAACAATTCATCCAGCAATATTTACAACTCATCACAAAATAGCGAGTCAAATATTTGTCGCTTTAGCCAGTTATTCTACTTTTGCCTTTCTTAAGCCAGGAATATGAAAATCTTCACCGGCCGACCAATACTTTAAGGCCGAATTTTTACAGGTGTTTTTTTAAATGGCGTTCCGCCATAGACTTTTATTATATTAATTTTTAATCCCCTTGTTATGTCGCAGGTAGTAACCTCTTCAAATAAATATTTTACGCTTTGGTCATTAGTAAAAAAATCGCTTCGCGGCGATGAATATGATTATACGCAAGGAAGCATTCGCCATGCAATTATTTTATTGGCCATACCAATGATTTTGGAGTTAAGTCTTGAATCGGTGTTTGCCCTCGTCGATATGTTTTTTGTTGGAAAACTTGGTGAGAATGCAATTGCAACAGTTGGATTGACCGAATCAGTAGCAGCCATAGTTTATTCGATTGCCATTGGATTAAGCACGGCTGCAACTGCAATGGTTGCCCGTCGCACCGGCGAAAAAAACGAAGATGACGCTTCTCATGCCGGTGCCCAAACAATTGTTTTGTCTTTGATGGCAAGTATTCTTATTACTATTTCGGGGATTGCTTTCGCTCCAAAGATTTTACAAATTATGGGTGCAAAAGCTGACGTGGTTAGAGATGGCGCCATTTTTACAAGAATTTTATTGGGCGGCAATATTGTTATCATTCTGCTTTTTTTGATCAATGGAATATTTCGCGGCGCAGGCAATGCGGCTATTGCCATGAGAAGCCTGTGGTTGGCCAGTATATGTAATATCATTTTTTGTCCTTTGTTTATTTATGGCATAGGACCTTTTCATGGCTTAGGGTTGAAAGGTGCTGCAATTGCCACAACCATTGGCAGGGGCATTGGTGTCTCGTACCAGGTTTATCATTTAATAAAAGGCACAAGTAATGTTCGCATAAAAGCAAAACATTTCAAATTCGAATGGACGATGATGAAAATGCTGATCAAAATCGCATGGCCTGCAACATTTCAATTTTTAATTGCTTCCGGGAGCTGGATTGTTTTGGCAGCATTGGTTGCAAAAACAGGGGGTACCAGTGCATCCGCCGGCTACCAGGTGGCTCTAAGAAATGTTGTTTTTTTTATTTTACCCGCCTGGGGACTAAGTAATGCTGCAGCAACATTGGTTGGACAAAATCTTGGGGCGAAACAACCCGAACGTGCAGAGCAAAGTGTGTTGATGACAGCGAAATACAATGCATTTTTCATGTCAGCGGTGATGTTGATGTTTATGTTTTTTGCAAGCCCGATTATTGGAGTATTCACAAACGATCCTGATGTTCATCACACAGGGACACTCGCCTTACGAATTATTGCTTGCGGCTACACGTTTTATGGAATTGGAATGGTGATGGCACAGGCTTTAAATGGTGCGGGTGATACTAAAACGGCAACACTGATCAATTTTTTTGGTTTTTGGATTTTTCAGATTCCACTTGCTTTTGTGTTAGCAAAATGGATGAACATGGGAGCGGTGGGTTCTTTTATTTCTATACCCGTTGCTGAAAGCTTTATGGCAATTACAGCCTATATCTTTTTTAAAAAAGGAAAATGGAAAACAGTAGTGGTATAAAAGTTTATTGTTCTGTTAGCCTTTAGTAATTTCAGTAAGGATATGACGAACAATAATACAATAGATACCAACCTGCTTCGCCAAATATTTTTTATTGCTGCCATAGTTTTCCTGGGCATTGTTTTATTCAGGGAACTATGGTTTTTTACCTCTGCATTTCTGGGCTCGGTTACATTTTATGTGTTGATGCGCAAAAGAATGTTCTATCTGACCGAAAACAGAAAATGGAGAAAGGCTTCTGCCGCCTGGGTATTAATGTTGCTTTCCTTCTTTGTTATACTTGTTCCCATAGGCATCCTGGGAAATATTCTTTACTCAAAGATCACTGATATCGTAACGCATTCAGGTCAATACCTAACCCAGTTAAAACATTTTGCCGATCAAATAAAAGATAAGACAGGCTATGAGATCGTCAAGCCGCAAAATATTGATCAACTTGGATCGTATCTTACCGTATTGCTTCCGAAAGTGTTAGGCGTAACCTTAAACACAATTACTATCATTGCCAGCATGTACTTCATTTTGTATTTTATGTTAGTGAACGGCCGGCGAATGGAGGAGGCTTTATATGAATACATTCCTTTAAAAGACAGTAATGTTGAGTTGATTGGAAAAGAAATAAGAGTGATGGTGATTTCCAATACAATCGGTATTCCATTAATTGCATTAATACAAGGTGTTGTCGGGCTCATTGGCTATTTAATAATTGGTATTAATGAGCCGTGGTTATGGTTTGTAGCAACTTGTATTGCGGCAATGATGCCTGTAGTTGGCGCAGCGTTAATTTATGTTCCATTAACAGTTTCATTATTTGTTTCTGGCGAAACCGGCAAAGGCATTGCAATGGCCGTTTGGGGATTTGGTGTTATCGGTCTCGTAGATAATTTATTTCGTTTCTTGCTCAACAAAAAATTGGGCGATATTCATCCGCTCATTACCATCTTTGGCGTGATCATCGGTGTTCAGCTCTTTGGATTCATTGGTTTAATATTTGGCCCTTTGCTTATATCGATGTTTATCTTGATGCTAAAAATTTATTCTTCAGAGTTTATTGTTAAGAAAAGAGAAATGAAAAGAGTGAAATAAACAAACACTGCAGTAAAAACACTTCGGACTTTTTCAAAAAATTAAGTTCTTCTACTTAATTTCTTAAAAATTTCTTAGGATCGTTTGCAAGTTGTTGATGAGCATAATATTTTCACAACCGCATCGTTTCAATAGTCCACCGAAAAACCTAGAATAGTGCGTAGAGTCTACATGCCATTATCCGTTGTTTGCCTTCTTTTTTCTTTTTTACTCCTACCTGTAGTAAAAGCTGGAAGTCATTCGGCTAATCCTGAAGTTTTAATTTCACAAAGCAGCGGCGCAGCAAAAATGAGTGCTGAAAGCTTCAGCAATCTATTGTACGATAGCCTTCAACTGGATGCTTTAGGAATGAGCCGCGAAGCACTGAAGCTTGCTTATAAAGGGCAGCAGAATCTTGTTAAAAAAGGAGTCATTTCAAACGATGATGTTTTAACTGTTTGCGATTTTTCTCAACCCTCTGAAAGCAAACGCATGTACATTATTGATGTGAAAAATTTCAAAGTATTATTGAATACCTATGTTGCTCATGGAAGAAACTCCGGGCAAAATTATGCTGAACGTTTTTCAAACCGTACAAGATCATTACAAAGCAGCTTAGGTTTTTATGTAACAAAAAATACTTATCTCGGCGAGCATGGTTTGTCTTTGCGATTAGCCGGATTAGATAAAGGATTTAATGATAGGGCTGCATCAAGAGCAATTGTTGTTCACGGTGCAACTTATATTGGCGATGAATGGCGTGGTTCTGCCTATATGGGAAGAAGCTTTGGCTGTCCTGCGGTGCCGGCGCGTATTGCTCCAAAAGTTATTGATCTGATTAAAAATGGTACTTGTTTGTTCATCTATCATCCGTCGAAAAGTTACCTGCACGGGTCTACGATACTTAACGGCTGATTTGGACGCAAACAAGGATGGATGACAAAGCCCACCGTACCCTATGGTTGGGCTTTTGTTTTTTTATGGTTATCAAAATCAAAAACGCTTTGATTTAATTTCCGGTTTTGGCGGGCAGAGAATAATATCCCTTCCCTGTTTTTTTGCCTAACTCGCCCTTTTCCACTTTTTCTTTTTGAATGTAGGATGGCTTTAGTCTTTCGGGTTGGTTTAATTGTTCATATACAGAGCAGCTCACTGCATAATTTACATCATTGCCAATAAGATCCATTAGTTTAAAAGGTCCCATCTTAAAACCCCTGCTTTCCAATAAACGGTCGATGGTTTCAAAATCGGAAATGCCTTCTTCAACCAATCTTAATGCCTCAATGTAATAGGGTCGTGCAACGCGGTTTACAATAAATCCAGGAGAATCTTTACAAACAACCGGCGTTTTGCCAAATGTTTTTGTGAGAGCTACCAGTTTATCAAGAACTTCCTGGGAAGTTTGTTCCGCTTTTACTACTTCAACCAATTTCATTATTGGAGCAGGATTAAAAAAATGAAGTCCGGCAACTCTTTCAGGTATTAAAACATGTTTTGCAATTTCCGAAACAGCCAGCGAAGACGTGTTGCTCGCAAAAATGGTTTCGTTTGAATTGATTTGAGCAAGTTGGTTGAATAATGAAACTTTCACTTCAATTTTTTCAACGACAGCTTCAATAATTAGGTCAGCAACGCAATCATTTGTGCTAGAGGTAAAATAAACTTGATCAAGAACTGCTTGTTTCTTTTCTGAATTGATTTTTTGTTTATCAACTAAAGCCTGCAAATCTTTTTCAAGTTTGCTCTTTGCCTTTTGAATGGCTTCCTCATTCAAATCATACAAAATAGTCTTGAACCCCGCCGAGGCCGAAACCTGTGCAATTCCGCTACCCATAGTGCCCGCTCCGCAAATGCAAATTGTTTTCATGCTGTGATATTCGTCAGTAAAATTATGGTACAATAATTTCTAACTTTATAAAAGATA
>Ga0070659_100004314_pt1 | contig 10155 bp, 3 predicted proteins | sample KBSC23metaG_FD_64666 | JGI IMG/M metagenome (GOLD analysis project Ga0070659, IMG submission 64666) | Corn rhizosphere microbial communities from Kellogg Biological Station, Michigan, USA - KBS C2-3 metaG | ecosystem: Host-associated > Plants > Roots > Rhizosphere > Soil ...
GTCGCCTCGATGATCCGAAGCTGCCCGTTCGCCCGCTCGACCCCGATGAAGCCGTAGGCGCGGCCGGCGATGCCAAGGCCCGCGCGCTCGCCGTCGCGGAGCGGCTTGAAGTGCAGCAAGGTCGTCGCCGTGAACCGCTCGCCGGGGAGCTTCTGCGAAAGGAGATTGCCCACCTCGAACAGGTTCGGCGAACCACTGATCGACTTGAGCCGAAGCCGGCCCCCGGCGGTCTGCATCCAGTCGTCGGCTGGGTTCGAATTCCACTGCCACTGCGGGCCGAGCGCACCGTCGAACTCATCGTTGGCTTGCGGAGCCGCGTTCGGCTGCTTCGGCAGCTTCGGCTTTGCGTGGCGGAGCACAGGCTCCCCGGTGCCGTCGCCGTCGGAATCGGAGCCGATCATGGGCCAGCCGTTCCTCCATCGCATCGGCTCCAGCCAGACGCGCCGGCCGTAGCTGTCCGTGTCCTGGAAATGGATGAACCAGTCCTCACCGTCCTGCGTCGTCACCCACGCGCCCTGGTGAGGACCGTTAATCGCGGTGCGGCCCTGGTCGAGCACATTGCGCGCCTCATACGGGCCGCGAAGATTACGAGAGCGAAACACGCCCTGCCAGCCCTGCTTCACCCCGCCGCTGGGTGCGAACAGATAATAATAGCCGCCCTTCTTGTAGAGCTTTGGCCCTTCAGTGACGCGCCACGGCATCGTTCCGAAGCTGGTCTTCACCGGCGGCAATTGCTTGCCGTCGATGATCGCGACGCCGTTGTCGACCGTTCGCGTGCCTTCGGCGTTCATGCGCTTCAGCGTGATCACATTGTTGAACCCCGCGCGGCTGCCGGCGTAGGCGTGCACCAACCACGCGCTGCCATCATCGTCCCAGAAGGGCGCGGGGTCGATGGCTCCCTTCGTTGAGTCGACCAGCACCGGTGCGCTCCACGGTCCGCGCGGATCGCTCGCTGTCACGACGAAAATCCCGCGGTCCGGGTCGGGATAATAGATCAGAAACTTACCGCCATGATAGCGGATCGCCGGCGCCCAGACTCCGCCGCCGCGCCGCGGCACGCGATAGTGCGCCTCCGGCTCGACCCGATCGAGCGCATGGCCGACGATCGTCCAGTTCACGAGATCGCGCGAGTGGAGGACCGGCAGGCCGGGTACGTTCGTGAAGGATGACGCGGTTAGATAATAATCCCTGCCGACCCGGACGACGTCAGGGTCCGAATAGTCGCCGGCGAGAACGGGATTGCGGTACGTGCCGTCGTCCCGATCGGAGATCCACACGGGATCTGAAACCGCGGCCGCAAGAAAGAGCAGCACCGGATACACGCCTTCAACTCCCCTCAACCGACGCAGCCTCGACCCGAGCGCCCATGCTGCACCCTCGCTCGATCAACGCAAACCCTGACGATTCGAGCGATTGCTGTTACCGATAACTGAAACTCTTGAGCGTCGCAACGGCGCTCTTTGCACATAGAAGGAGTTCAATCCGCAATCCCCCTTCGCAACGATCCAGTTGCATCGAGAATAGTATTGATGTTATCGATAGCACGAAAGTGAGGCCAGATTCTGCGCGCGGGGCGTGCCGTTCGGCCACGAGGGATCGAAACGGAGCAAATGGCCGATCGAGGGGAGGGCAAACGCAAGACTTCCGCTGTATCCGATTACAGCGGACGCCGCGCCGCCGTGACCATTTATGACGTCGCCAAGGTTGCCGGCGTCTCGGCAATGACTGTCTCGCGCGTGATCAACGATCACCAATATGTCAGCGAGAAGACACGCGAGAAGGTCTGGGCCGCGGTGTCCGAGCTCAACTTCTCGCCCAATCTGGCGGCCCGTGCGGCGCGCTCGGGAATGGTGCGGATCGGCGCGCTCTACAGCAATCCGACCTCATCCAATCTCGGTCAGTTCCTGATGGGCGCATTCCAGCAGAGCGCCGAGGTCGGATGCCAGTTGCTCATCGAGCCGAGCCCGCCCGGGGTCGATCCGGTCGAGGCGGTGAAGCGGCTCGCCGACGCCGGCGTCGACGGCGTGATCCTTCCGCCGCCGCTCTGTGACTCCGAAGCCGTGCTCGACCGTGTCGATGAAGCGGGCCTGGTTGCGCTGAGCTTCGCTTCGGCAACCCCAAGCAAGCGGACGTCGGCGGTACGGATCGATGACTTCAACGGCGCGAGAGCAATGACCCGATTTTTGATTGATCTCGGTCATGAAGACATCGCCATCATCCTTGGCGATCCGCAGCATTCGCCGGCCCAGCATCGCGAGGCGGGCTACCGAGCCGCCATGGCGGAAGCCGGTCTCAAGGTCGGCGCGGGACGGCTCCTTCAAGGCTATTTCACTTACCGCTCGGGCATGGAAACCGCCCAAGGTCTGCTCGACGGCGGTGACCTGCCGACGGCGATTTTCGCCTGTAATGATGACATGGCGGCTGGAGCGCTCGCTGCCGCCCACGGCGCTGGAATCAAGATCCCCGGTGAGCTCAGCGTCGCCGGCTTCGACGACACGCCGGTGGCGACGACTGTCTGGCCGGAACTGACCACCGTCCACCAACCGATCGCCGAAATGGCGGCGCGATCGGTCGAAATCCTTGCCGACCAGGTGCGCAGAATAAGGGCTGGCGAGACGCCGGAGCCCATGCAGGAGATCGCAGGGTGCCAGGTCCTGGCTCGCGGCTCGACCGCATCTCCTAAGAACTAGCGATAGGATTTGGGGCTTGGTGGCGGTGGGCCTCGTCGTTGCAGCGGTCATTTTCGTTCGCCGCATCAGGCGGGACGGTCCGCCCAAGTGGGACCCTCGAGCCACGAACGTTCGCGAGCTGATTGTCGCAGGTGTCTGGCTTTTCGCGTTCCCTAGCTTTTCGCGTTCTTCGGTGCGGTCGCCAATTACTACGCTGCCTGGCGGTTGTTTGGCAGCTACGACAATGGCACCGGCTCGCGGTCGATCTTGGAAATCCCCATGCGGGGAGTTCTTTCGGAGGCTGTCGGGCGGCTGCGGCTCGGAGCGGGTAACAGCGCCCAGCCCTAGGGCTCGCCGTCTGGCGCCGACAAGGCGTCATCCAGATCAATCCGCCATTTCGTCGGACGATCCGGCAAAAGTCCTTCGACAGGAAAGTTCTGGTGGACCCTCGCCCACTCGAAACCGATGCGCTCCTTGAGCGAGCGCGGCATTCGGTCCCAGGTGCGATCGTAGAATTGCATGCAGGAGTCGAACGTCTGAAATCCAAAGGTCGACAGCATCGAACTTTGGCACAGAACAAAGGCGTGGACGGAACTCAACTTTGAGCCACGAATGGCATCCGTTACGAGCCACCTTTGGGTGTCGGGGGTCAGATCAAAGTGCGGACTGACGATCGCTACACAGCCCCTAGCCTCAGGCCGACCCCACAATTCCTTCGTTGCCCTGATCTGCCTATTGGCGGCTTTTGCTGCCTGCTGGACTGAATTGCCCATTCTGCGCAGGAGGTTGTTAGCAACAGGTTCCGGCATTTTTTCGAGTGGCACGTTCACAGTGCCGAAGATGATGGGACCGCCGAATTTCTTAGTATCAGCATCAAACTGCTTGCCCACGCGATTTTGCACCGCGGGGTCATTCGGGCGATCCGCGTCGAGGCTCTTGATCTCAAAAATCCAGTCCTCTGCCGGAAAAATCACGTCGGCAATTTTGCTGTTGCTGCCCCTTGGCTTCAGCGTCCCGGCGTCGACGCCGCCGACAGCAAGCAGCACTGCCGTCAGGAGATCGTGCTGGTTCGCGCATTCGCGACCGTTGATATTCAAAGGATTGCATGCGCCCATTCTTGCCTCCCCTGCCTACAAGCATGACAAGGTTCGCCTCGGGCTTATAGGTTCACGGCTATCTTGCGGAGAGGCGACTATCCGGCGCCAGCCTCGAGTAAACGATCTAGCCGCGAGTAATGCACGCGATCATACTCCTGCATGGCCTCGTGAGCTTCCTCGACAGTGATTCTCCACGCGGATTATGATTCAACTGCTCGAACGGGTGCACGGTACCGCGCCCCAAACAGGACCCAACCGGAGTTCTGAGGCTAACGTGCTTCCGCGTGGGTGCGCGAGAATTGCCTAGCCGAAGGGGTGGTGCCGCTTGAGGGACTCGAACCCACGACCCCATCATTACGAATGATGTGCTCTACCAGCTGAGCTAAAGCGGCCTGACCTGCAGGAGGTGGGCGCCCCCTATCAGCGCCTCAGCGCGCGTTCAAGCGCTGGCTGAGCCGATGACCATTTATGCTTAACGCTTTGGTAACGGCACTCCGCCATTTTCGGGCAGAACTCGAGGGAAGTGGGCCCGGACGAATGGACAGTTACCGCGAACATCCGAGCGACTTCGATTTGCCGGCGTCTGATACGGCGCCGGAAGCGAACGACGTCTCAGCGGCGATCGGCACCGACGAGCGCCGGATGCACGTCCGCGCTTACAATTATTGGGTCTCGCTCCTCGAAGGCCGCGATTTTCCCTCAATCGAGGATCTTGAGCCGGCGGACGTTTCCGATTTTGCCGCACACAGCATCCTGCTCGATTTCACCTGCGGCCGCGACAATCCCGCCCTCCCTTATGTCGGCGTTTTGATTCGCGAGGAATGCGGTCTCGACGATGACATGCGCACGATTGACGACGTGCCGAGCCGGTCGCTCCTGTCGCGCCTCACCGACCATTACATGCAGATCATCGCCAACCGTGCCCCGGTCGGCTTTGAGGCTGAGTTTGAAAATCAGCGCGACGAGAGCATTTGCTACCGCGGCATCCTGATGCCCTTCTCGTCCGACGGGGACACAATCGATTTCATTTACGGCGTGATCAATTGGAAGACTGTCGACGCGCCGTCACAAGTTTACCCCCTGGCCGCCAGCCCTGAGCCGGCGGCCATTCAGATTGCCGGCATCGCTGAGGAGAGCGAATCCCTGCCGGAGGCGGAGCCCCAGGCTGAGCCAGAGTCCCAGGCTGAGCCGAAGCCTCAAGCTGAGCCCGAGCTTGCCGCAGAGGATCAACCGCTCGAGCTGACCGAAATCGTCGAGGTCGCTCCGTCCGTCGAGGTTGAAGCACAGCCCGCGCCGCAGGACCAGCCGGTTGAAGTTGCGCCGGCTGTCCATTTCTCCTGGGAAGACGGCGCGCTCGCGGAGGAGGACGAGGTCCCGATTGTCGAGCTGGACGAGAATGCCGGCTTGGCCGACCGCCTCTGGGCCGCCCGCGAGACCGCCGAATCGGTCAAGGCTGGCGAGGGCCGTACCCGTAGCGCGCTCTACAAGGCGCTGTCGCTGGCCTACGATTTCGCCGTCGCAGCGCAGCAAAACCCCGAAGAATATGCCGAGCTGCTCGAGGAATCGGGCGTAAAGGCCCAGGCGCGCGCGCCGATGACTCCGATCGTGAAGCTGGTCTTTGGCATCGATTACGACAAGGCAAGGCTCACCGAGTTCGCCGCCGCGCTGTCGTTCGCGCAGCGGCAGGAGATCGCACTCGGCGAATTTCAGGACTTCATCGAGAAGCAGCCGGGAGGCCTCAAGGCGCTGGTCGCAGCCGAGCGCCAGGCGCGCCGGCCGGAAGCGAAGGTGGACACCAAGGGCGAAATGGCCCGTGCGCGCCTGCGTTCGGCTCCGTCGATTTCGCTGGCCGATGTCCCGGCGGCCGAGGAGTTCGCTGTGGTCGTGACTCGTCGCGGCGCCGATGGCACGCATGAGGCGGTCGCGGTCGTTGACGACGAAGCGCTGATCGAGCGCGTGATCCGCCGCATCGCCTGATAGCGCTAACGCGCGATTCACGGCCGTAGCCGGGGTTGTCCCCCTCGTGAGGGCGGGTCTATAGGCCCGGCGCATCCTCACTCGCGGAGCTCATTTCTTTCATGACGGCCCATACGCGTCTGGACCCGCCTTTGGTCGAGTCGATCCGGAAGGCGCTGACCGGAAATGCGTTGCCAGGCGAGACCCAAGGACTGAGCCGCGAAGCCGAGCGAGAGGCCGCCGAATTCCTCAGTCAGGTTGCTGCCACGCGCAAACGCGGCGACCTCGCATTGCGCATCGAATCGATCGGTGGTGAGGCCGGCAATCGGCGCATGCGCATCGGCATCGTCAATGACGACATGCCCTTCCTTGTGGACTCCGTCGCCAATGCAGTCGCGCAGCGGCAGCTGACGATCCATCGCCTGCTCCACCCGGTCGTTTGCGTCGACCGCGATTCCGCCGGCGAGCTGCAGCGGGTCGAACCGCTCTGCGGTGACAAGAGCCGCCGGGAATCGATGATGTACCTGGAGCTGGACCGCGCCGATGCGCGGGGCCGGCAGGAGCTCGCCGCCGACCTTCGCCGCGTGCTCAACGATGTCCGGCTCGCGGTGCGCGACTGGCAGTCGCTCCAGGCCAAGATGCGCGCGGACGCGGCCGCAATCGAAGAATCCGAGGGCGCGGCGCTGCTCAATTGGTTCGCCGACGGCGCGATGACCCTGCTCGGCTACCACGTCGAGAAGCCGTACGAAGTTCCGTCCGGCGCGCTTGGAATCTTCAGCATTCCCGGTGCCCCGACCGACGAAGGCGGCTGCCTCGGCGCGATGCGCCATTTCGAGAAGGGCGGCGAAGTGCCGCTGATGGCCAAGGCCGAACGCAAGGCCACGGTGCACCGCCGCGTTCCGCTCGACCTCGTGGTCGTTCCTCTCAAGGGAGGCGATAAGGTCATCGGCATCGGGGTCCACGCGGGCCTGTGGACCAGCGAGGCGCTGCGTGTTCAGCCCGAGCACGTCCCGGTGCTCCGCGCGCGACTGAATCAGCTTGCCAAGGATTTCGGCTTCGATCCCAAGGGCCACTCGGGCAAGGCGCTGCGCCACGCGGTTGCCTCGCTTCCGCGCGATCTCGTCATCGCTATTGATTATGAAGAGCTGCGCGGCCTGGTGATGATGGCGATGTCGCTCGCCGACCGTCCGCGGCCCGCGCTGCTCCAGGTCCGCTCGATCCTCAAAGGGCAGCTGTTCACGTTCGTGTGGCTTCCGCGCGAAGAGCTGACCACCGCGCGCCGCACGGCGATCGCCATGCTGCTCGAGAATGAGGTCGGCCGCGAGATCACCAGCTGGTCGGTCGAGCTCGGCGACGGCGACCTCGCGCTGATCCGTTACACACAATATATCGATGAGAAAGCTTCGCCGCCCGACGCGGCGGGTCTCGATGCCGCCGTCGTCGAGATGGTCCGCGGCTGGGCGCCCGCGGTCGAATCCGAGCTGATCCACGCAGCCGGCGCGCCGCGCGCGACCCGCCTCGCGCTCACTTACATCAACACCTTCCCCGACGGTTATCGCGCACGCACCGCTCCGGAGGAAGGCGCCGCCGACATCCTACGGCTCACAGACCTCGCCGACGAGAATGACCGCGCGGTCCGGATCTTCCGGCTCGAGCATGATCCGGCAGGACATTTGCGTCTCAAGACCTATCGCCGCGGTGGCCTGATTCCGCTGTCGGACGTCGTCCCAGTGCTCGAGAACTTCGGCTTCCGGGTGCTTGAGGAATTTCCGACGGCGCTCAGTGGCGGCCACGGCTATATCCACGATTTCCGCGTTGAGGTCGGCGAAGGGGCCGATGTCGACGAGATCCTCGCGCGCAGTGCGGAAATCGAGCGTGCGATCGCAAACGTGCTTTGCGGCACGTCGGAAAATGACGAGTTCAACCAGCTCGTGCTTTACGCCGGGCTTGGCCAGCAACCGGTGGTCTGGCTGCGCGCCTGGTTCCGTTACCTGCGCCAGACGGGCAGCAGCTTCGGCCTGGTCACGGTGGTCGATGCACTGCGCCGCGCACCCAACGCGACGCGCGCACTGATCGGGATGTTCGTTGCCGCCCACGATCCGGCGGCGAAGAATCGCGACGCGCAGGTAGCCGAGTGTGGGGAACAGCTCGACCGCTCGCTCGCCAAGGTTCGCTCGATCGACGACGACCGAATCCTCCGGCGGTTGCGCGCGCTGGTCGAGGCGATCGTTCGCACGAACGTGTTCGCTCCCGCCGCCGCGGAAGCGTTGGCGTTCAAGATCAACAGCAGCCTGGTCCCGGGGCTTCCGCGTCCGGTGCCGTGGCGGGAAATCTGGGTCTATTCACCGCGCGTGGAGGGCATCCACCTGCGCGGCGGTCCGGTTGCGCGAGGCGGCCTGCGCTGGTCGGACCGGCGCGACGATTTCCGCACCGAGATCCTCGGCCTGATGAAGGCACAGGTGGTCAAGAACGCAGTGATCGTTCCGACCGGTGCCAAGGGCGGCTTCTATCCCAAGCAGCTCCCGCCCATGTCCAACCGCGACGCCTGGCTTGCGGAGGGCACCGAGAGCTACCGGATCTTCATTCGCTCGCTGCTTTCGGTCACCGACAATCTGGTCAACGACAAGGTCGCCCACCCCGACAGCGTCGTCATTCATGACGGCGATGACCCCTATTTCGTCGTCGCCGCCGACAAGGGCACCGCGACCTTCTCCGATGTCGCGAACGAGATCGCGCTGTCGCGGAATTTCTGGCTCGGGGATGCGTTCGCGAGCGGCGGGTCTAACGGTTACGACCACAAGGCGATGGGAATCACGGCCCGCGGCGCATGGATCTCGGTGCAGCGCCATTTCCTCGAGATGGGCATCGACGTTCAAACCGATCCGGTCACGGTCGCCGGATGTGGCGACATGTCGGGCGACGTGTTCGGCAACGGCATGCTGCTGTCGAAAACACTGAAACTCGTCGCGGCCTTCGACCATCGCCACATCTTCATCGATCCCGATCCGGATCCCGAGAAGAGCTGGGCCGAACGCAAGCGGCTGTTCGACCTGCCGCGGTCCAGCTGGGACGATTACGACAAAAAGCTGATCAGCAAAGGCGGCGGTGTCTGGCCGCGCACGGACAAGTCGATCAGCCTCAGCGCCGAAGCGCGCGAAGCGCTCGGGCTCGACGCCAAGACGTTCGACCCGGCGAGCCTCATTAACGCGATCCTCAAGGCGCCGGTCGACCTGCTCTGGTTTGGCGGCATCGGCACGTACATCAAGGCCTCGACCCAAAGCCAGGCCGACGTCGGCGACCTTTCGAACGACGCCCTCCGCGCCAGCGCCAGCGAGCTTCGCGCTCGAGTGATCGGCGAAGGCGCCAACCTCGGCATCACGCAGGCGGGCCGGATCGAATTCGCCGAGCGCGGCGGACGCATCAACACCGATTTCATCGACAATAGCGCCGGCGTCGACTGTTCTGACAATGAGGTGAACATCAAGATCCCGCTCAATCGCGAGATGCGCGAAGGACGGCTGGAGTTCACCAAGCGCAATACCCTGCTCGCGAAGATGACCGAGGACGTTGCCGAGATCGTCCTTGAGGACAACCGACTGCAATCGCTCGCGCTGTCGATCGCCGAAGCTGGCGGTGCCCAGGCACTTCCGGGGTATGTGCGAACGATCGAGCTCCTGGAAGCCTCGGGCCGGCTCGACCGCAAGGTCGAAGGGCTTGGCACCAGCGAGGAGCTGCTCCGCCGTGGTCAGGAGAATCGCGGCCTGACGCGGCCTGAGCTCGCCGTCGTGCTGTCCATCTCAAAGCTCGTGCTCCAGGATGCGGCCGAGGAGCTGCGCCCCGCAGAGGACGCGCTGGTCGGCCCACAGCTGTTCGACGCTTTCCCAAAGGCGATGCGCAAAGCGCATGCAGAAGCGATCCGCGCTCACCGGCTGCGCAATGAGATCGTCGCCACCAAGGTCGCCAATCGGCTCGTCAACCGGCTCGGTCCCGGCGTTGCGTTCGATCTCACCGAGGAGGAAGGCGCGTCGCTGCAGCAGGTCGTCGCCGCGTTCCTCGTCGCCGAGCGGCTGCTCGACCTCGACGAGTTGTGGGAAAAGATCGAGCAGGCCGACCTTCCCGAAACTGTCCGCATCGAGCTCTTCTCAATCGCGGCGGCGAGCGTTCGTTCGCACCTCTCCGACATTCTCCGTGCGGGTGGCGGCGACAAGCGCGTCGAAAAGCTTTGCGCCTTGCTTGAGCCAGGCGTGCGCAAGATCTCCGCCGCGGCGACTAGGCTCATCCGCTCCGAGGTCCGTAGCGAGGCGGCCGCGAGGCGCGACCGGCTCATCGCGCTCGGCGCGAGCGACGACATCGTCCGCGGCTTGGTCCGCCTTTTCGAGCTGGACGGCGTGTTCGGCATCGCGGCACTCGCTGCTCGCAACGAGCTCGACGAG
>Ga0070659_100004316_pt1 | contig 10153 bp, 8 predicted proteins | sample KBSC23metaG_FD_64666 | JGI IMG/M metagenome (GOLD analysis project Ga0070659, IMG submission 64666) | Corn rhizosphere microbial communities from Kellogg Biological Station, Michigan, USA - KBS C2-3 metaG | ecosystem: Host-associated > Plants > Roots > Rhizosphere > Soil ...
GCGCCAGCGCGCGCGGGGGCTCGTCCAGCGGCTCGTCGGTCAGCTCGAACGTGCCCCAGTGCACGCCCAGCGAGCGCTTGGCCGCGATGTCGCGGTGGATCTTGACCGCCTCGGCCGGGTTGACGTGCTGGTTGGCCATGAACCAGCGCGGCTCGTACGCGCCGATGGGCAGCAGCGCGATGTCGAAGCCGCCGCCGGCCTCGGGGGTCTGACGACCGGCCACGCGCTCGCGCAGGTCCTGGAAGTCGCGCGAGTAGGCCGTGTCGCCGGCAAAGAACAGGTGGCAGTCGGGAGCGAACAGCGCGAAGCCGCCCCACAGGGTGGCCATGCGGTCGCCCAGTCCGCGCGCCGACCAGTGCTGGGCCGGACACAGCATCACGTCGATGGCGCCCCCTGGCGCTTCGATGCGATGGGTCTGCCACCAATCGAGCTCGATGCCGCTGCGGATGCCGCGGCCCTGGAGCCAGGCCAGCAGCTCGAGCGGCACGATGAACAACGGCGGGCCGCCGGCCTGCGCGGCCAGGTGGTCGACCGAGGCCGCGTCCAGATGGTCGTAGTGGTTGTGCGAGATCAGCACGAGATCGATGCGCGGCAACTCCGCCAGGGCCAGGCCGGGCGCGGCATGCCGCTTCGGGCCCATGAAGGACAACGGCGACGCTCGCTCGGAGAACACCGGATCGGTCAGCACGTTGAGCCCGCCCAGTTGCGCGAGCACGCTGGCGTGTCCGATCCAGGTGACCGCGGGTTGCATCCGCTCGGCGGCCAGGGCGTTCGAGCGCAGGAAGGGCAGGTCGGGCGAGACGCGGGGCGTGGGCACGCGCGGTGGCGGCGGCAGGCCGTCGCGGGCGGCATTCCACTTCCAGCGGATCACCTCGGCCAGGCCGCGGGGTTTGAAGTCCGCATCGGTGTTCTGGAAGCCGTCGGGACGGTGGTGCGGCTTGGCGGGGTCGTAATGGGAATTCATGGCCGTCCGTCGGGTCGCAGCGGGATCGCTGCAGTGTACGGACGACGCGGACCTGTCACGCGCTGGCGCGTGCCGGCAGCACGTTCAGCGGGATCTTCAGGTAGCTCACGCCATCGCTTTCCGCGGGGGGCAGGCGTCCTGCACGCACGTTGACCTGCAGGGAAGGCAGGATGAGGGCGGGCACCTCGAGCGTGGCGTCCCGCGCGGTCCGCATGGCGACGAAGGCGTCTTCGCTCACGCCGTCGTGAACGTGGATGTTGTGCGCGCGCTGGTCGGCCACGGTGGTCTCGCAGCGAACCGGCCGGCCCTGGGGCGGATAGTCATGGCAGACGAACACGCGAGTCCGCGGTGGCAGGTCCAGGATGCGGCGCATCGAGCGATAGAGAAGACGGGCGTCGCCGCCTGGAAAGTCGGCTCGGGCGGAACCCACGTCGGGCATGAACAGCGTATCGCCGACGAAGACCGCGCCGTCGACCACGTAGGCCATGTCCGCCGGGGTATGCCCGGGAACCCGCATCGCGGTGGCTTCGACCTGGCCGATGCTGAATTTCTCGCCATCCTTGAACAGGTGGTCGAACTGGCTGCCGTCAGGCAGGAAGTCGCGTTCCAGGTTGTAGAGCTTCTTGAACGTTGCCTGCACCTGGCGGATGTGCTCGCCGATCGCGATGCGCCCGCCGACCTGTTCCTGCAGGTACCTGGCACTGGAGAGGTGGTCGGCATGCGCATGCGTCTCCAGGATCCAGTCGACTATCAGGCCCTGCGAGCGCACGTGGCTCAGGATCTTGTCCGCGGCGGTGGTGGCCGTGCGTGCCGACTTGAAATCGAAGTCGAGCACGGGGTCGACGATGGCGGCGTGCTTGCCGGAGCTCTCGGCGATGACGTAGCTGACGGTGCCGGTGTTCGGGTCGAAGAACGGGTGGATCGATGTCTGCGAGGTCATGCCGGCTCCAGCTTTCAGTCTATTGAATAATAGTATATTAAATGATATATTGTAAGCAAGCTCTCGACGCATCCTCATGGCCAAGACTCTCGACATCCAGCCCGCACGTTTGAGGCAAGCCGCGGCACAGGCCGTTGGCGCACTCAAGGTGCTGGCCAACGAAGACCGCCTGCTGCTCCTGTGCCAGCTCTCGCAGGGCGAGATGGGCGTCAGCGAGCTCGAAGAGGCGCTGGACATCCGCCAGCCCACCTTGTCGCAACAGCTCGCGGTACTGCGGGCCGAGGGCGCGGTCGACACGCGCCGGGAGGGCAAGCGCATCTTCTACAGCGTGGCCGACCCCCAGTTGCTGCAAGTGCTGGCGCTTCTTTACAAGCTCTATTGCCCCAAGGAGTGACCTGATGAACATCGCCTGGAACGCCATCACGCCCTACGCATCGCTGGCAGGGGGAGCCGTCATCGGACTGGCCGCTTCCTTGCTCGTGCTGTTCAATGGGCGCATCGCCGGCATCAGCGGCGTGCTGGGCGGGCTGCTCAAGCCGCAAGGGGGCGACACCGGATGGCGCTTCGCCTTCATTGGCGGCCTGGTCGCCGCTCCGGCCGTCCATGCGCTCTTTGCGGCAGTGCCGGCACCGCATTTTCCTGCCGGCTGGGGCGCCACCGCGCTGGCCGGCGTCCTTGTGGGGGTGGGCACGCGCTATGGCTCGGGATGCACCAGCGGACACGGCGTGTGCGGCCTGTCGCGCCTGTCGCCGCGCTCCCTGGTGGCCACGCTGACCTTCATGCTCGCCGGCTTCGCCACCGTGCTCGTCGTCCGGCACGGACTTGTCCATTGAGGAGCCACTGGATGCCGATCGTCACTGCACTGCTCGCCGGCCTCTTGTTCGGCATCGGCCTCATCGTCTCGGGCATGGCCGACCCGTCCAAGGTGCTTGGCTTTCTCGATCTCGCCGGCGCCTGGGATCCATCGCTCGCCTTCGTGATGGCCGGCGCCATCGCGGTCGGCCTGGGGGCCTTCGCCGTCGCCAGGCGCCGACGCACATCGCTCATCGGCCTGGACATGAAGCTGCCCGCGAGCACGACGGTCGACCGCCGGCTGGTGGGCGGAAGCCTTCTGTTCGGAATCGGCTGGGGCATCGCCGGCTTGTGCCCGGGGCCCGGCCTGGTCGCTCTCGGCATGGGCCAGCCCAAGGCCGCGGTGTTCGTGCTGGCCATGCTGGCCGGCATGGGGATCTTCGAAATGCTGGAGCGGAAATGAAAGGCGGTGGACGCGTCAGCGGGGGCGTTGGAGAGGCACTGACGGGACGGCTGTAGCCAGCGAGACAACCACCGGCGCCTGCTTGCAGCGCCGTGCTCGCCGACGCAGCAGGTACCAAGCCGCCGGCACCACAAGCATCGACAACAGCGGCGCCGTCACCATGCCGCCGACCATGGGCGCCGCGATGCGCGCCATGATTTCCGAGCCCGTGCCGTGTCCCCCCATCATCGGGATCAGGCCCGCGAGCACGATGGCCACGGTCATCGCCTTGGGGCGCACCCGCAGCACGGCGCCCTCGCGGATGGCCGCAAGCAGTGTCTGCTCGTCGTCCGGTTCGCCGGCTGCGAGGCGACGTTTCAGTGCGTTCTCCAGGTAGACCAGCATCACCACGCCGAACTCGGCCGCCACGCCGGCCAGCGCGATGAAGCCGACGGCCGTCGCCACGGACACGGAGTGACCGAGCAGCCAGACCAGCCAGAAGCCGCCGACCAGGGAGAACGGCACGGCTGCCATGACCATCGCGGCGTCCGCGGCGTTGCGAAACAGCAGGTACAGGAGCACGAAGATGACGGCGAGCGTCGCCGGCACCACCACCTTCATGCGCTCGGTCGCGCGCTCCAGGTATTCGAACTGGCCCGACCAGGAGATGGCGTAGCCGGCTGGCATCGCCACCTCGTTCGCGACCGCCGACTGCATGTCGCGAACCACCGAGCGCAGGTCGCGCCCGCGCACGTCGACGTAGACCCAGCCCGAGAGCCGCCCGTTCTCGCTGCGAAGCATCGGGGGGCCTTCCTCGACATCGACGCGAGCGACGTCCTGCAATAGCAACTGCGCGCCCTTGTCCGTCACGAACGGCAGCATCCGGAGCTTGTCCAGCGAGTCTCGAATCTCGCGCGGATAGCGCACGTTGATGGGGAAACGCTCGCGGCCGCTCACGACCTCGCCGACGTTCTCCCCGCCGATGGCGGTCGACACGATGGCCTGGACGTCGGTGACGGACATTCCGTACCTGGCCGCCGCAGCGCGGTCGACGTCGACGTCGATGTAGCGGCCACCCGTCAGTCGCTCGGCAAGCGCAGAGGACACGCCAGGCACGTCCTTGACCACGGACTCGATGCGGGTTGCCAGCTTGTCGATGGTCGCGAGGTCGGGCCCTGCCACCTTGATGCCCACCGGGCTTTTGATGCCGGTCGCCAGCATGTCGATACGGTTGCGAATGGGCGGCACCCAGATGTTCGACAGGCCCGGCACCTTTACCGCCCGGTCCAGTTCCTCGACGAGCTTGTCGGGTGTGATGCCCGGGCGCCACTGGTCGCGCGGCTTGAACTGGATGGTCGTCTCGAACATTTCAAGAGGTGCCGGGTCGGTTGCGCTGTCAGCACGGCCGGCCTTGCCGAAGACGCGTTCGACCTCGGGCACGGTCTTGATGAGGCGGTCCGTCTGCTGCAGCAGCTCGGTCGCCTTGGACACCGACAGGCCCGGCAGCGCCGAGGGCATATAGAGCAGGTCGCCCTCATCGAGAGGCGGCATGAACTCCCCACCTACATGCGCCAGCGGAATCGCGGTCATTGCGAGCACGACCGCCGCGATGCCCAGAGTCGCCTTCGGGAAGCGCAGCACGGCTTCCAGGGCAGGACGGTAGATGCGCATCAGGAAACGATTGAGCGGGTTCGACGCCTCGCGAGGGATGCGCCCGCGCACCAGGAGTCCCATCAACACGGGCACCAGGGTGACCGACAGCGCGGCCGCTGCGGCCATCGTGTACGTCTTCGTGAACGCCAATGGCGAGAACAGGCGTCCCTCCTGGGCCTCGAGAGTGAACACGGGCAGGAACGACAGCGTGATGACCAGCAGCGAGAAGAACAGGGCTGGGCCCACTTCGACGGTGGCGTCCGTCACGAGCTGCCAGCGTTCGGCGACGGTCGGCTCCCGACCGTTCTGGTGCTCGAAGCCCTCGATGTGCTTGTGCGTCGCTTCCAGGAGCACGACCACGCCGTCCAGCGCCGCCCCGCACGCCAAGGCGATGCCTGCAAGGCTCAGGATGTTGGCGTTGAGGCCTTGCCAGCGCATCACGACAAACGCGATGCCGACCGCGACTGGCAGCGAGATGACCGCCACGAGCGCGGAACGCAGGTGGAACAGGAAGACGGCGCAGACCAGCGCCACCGCGATGAACTCCTCGGTGAGCTTGACCTTCAGGTTGTCGATGGAGCGGTCGATGAGCTTGGAGCGGTCGTAGGTCGTCACGACCTCGACGCCCTTGGGCAGGCTCGACTTGAGCTGCTCGAGCTTGGTCTTGACCCCTTCGATGGTGGCGCGGGCGTTCTTGCCCGAACGCATCACCACGACACCACCGGCGACCTCGCCCTGGCCATCCAGCTCCGCGATGCCGCGGCGCATCTCGGGGCCGATCTGGACGAACGCGACGTCGCGCAGGAGCACCGGCGTCGCACCGATGACGGCGATGGGAATGCCCCGGAAGTCGTCGAGCGACTTCAGGAAACCGCGCGAGCGAATCATGTACTCGGCCTCTGCCATCTCGACGACGGAGCCACCCGAGGACTGGTTGGCGTTGCGCAGCGCATCCATCACCATGGCTTGGGAGACGCCCAACTGCCGCATGCGGTCCGGGTCGAGCACCACCTGGTACTGGCGCACCATGCCGCCGACGCTGGCCACCTCGGCCACGTCCTGCACGGCCTTGAGTTCGTACTTCAGGAACCAGTCGTTCAACGCGCGAAGCTCGCCGATGTCATGCTGGCCGGTCTTGTCGACCAAGGCGTACTCATAGACCCAGCCCACCCCCGTGGCATCGGGTCCGAGAGCGGCCGTGGCGCCAGCAGGCAGCTTGCTCTGCACCTGGTTGAGGTACTCCACCACGCGCGACCGTGCCCAGTACGGGTCGGTCTTGTCCTCGAAGAGGATGTAGACGAACGAGTCCCCGAAAAAGGAGTAGCCCCGAACCGTCTTGGCACCCGGCACGCCGATCATCGTCGTCGTCAAGGGGTAGGTCACCAGGTCTTCGACCACCTGGGGAGGTTTGCCGGGGTAACTCGTGCGAACCACCACCTGGGTGTCGGACAGGTCGGGGAGGGCGTCGACCGGCGTGCGGAGCACCGAGAACACAGCGGTGGCCGCCAGGACGAACGTGGCGACAAGGACGAGAAAGCGGTTGGCGACTGACCAGCGGATGAGGGAGGCGATCATTGCGCAACTCCCAGGCGGTGGACGGACGCGAGGACGTAGCCGTCGCCCTTCTGCTGGAACTCGAAGCGGACGCTGTCGCCCGGCTTCACGTCGGCGAAGGCCGTGGGACTCGGCTTCGTGAACGTCATGGTCATCGTCGGCCACTTCAGGTCCGCGACCGCGCCATGAGAAATCGTAATGCCGTCAGCGTCGATGCTCTCGACTCTTCCCTGCGCCGAATGCGCCGAATGGTTCGAGGGGGAAGCAGCGGACGCAGGAGCCGATGCCGGCGTTGGAGATGCCATGCCTCCCAGTACCGAGCGCAGTCGCGCTTCCGAGTCGACAAGGAACTGTCCGCTGGCAACCACCTGGTCGCCCTCCGATAGTCCATCGACGACTTCCAGTTGCTCCCCAAGGTCGGCGCCCAGCTTCACCTCGCGCGGCTCGAAACCGCCGTTGTCCTTGCGCACGATTGCGACAGCGCGAGTGCCCGTGCGGAGGACAGCCTCTGCCGGGACGACCAGCCTTGAGGCGGCGGGGCCGGCGACCTGCAAGCGCAGCAGCATGCCCGGAACCAGCTTGCCGGCCTTGTTGTCGACCTCGAAGCGAGCCTGCAGGGTTCGGGTCACCGGGTTCACCTGAGGCAGGATTTCCTGCATGGTGCCCGAGAACGTCTGGCTCGGGTCGGCCTGCAATGCGGCGGTGACCTGCTGGCTGCGGCCCAGGCGGACGGCTCGCGCTTCCGGCACTTCGGCCACGGCCCACACCTTGTCCAGGCCGGCGATGCGAAACAGCGTCATCCCAGGCGAGACGGCCATGCCTTCGCGAACGCCCAGTTCAGTCACGACGCCAGAGGCCGGCGCCACGAGGGTGTACCGCGCTTGCGCAGTGCCGCCGTCCTCTGCCTGGCGTACGAGCTCGGACGGGATGGACAGCGCCTGCGTGCGCTCCTTGGCGGCTGCCAAGAGCTCGGCAGAGGCTCCAGAGCGCTTGAGCGCCGCAATGTCGTTCAGCGGCCCGAGCCATTCCGGAGCGAACACGGTGCCGAGCGCTTGGCCCTTTACCACCCGCGCCATCGGTGCGCGGACGGCAAGGCGTTCCAAGTAGCCGGCCGTGCGCGTCTGTACGGCAACGTTAAGACGTTCATCGAACTGCACCGTCCCGACAGCGTCGAACGAGGAGCTCACGGCGGCCCTGCTCACGATCGCCGTGCGGATGCCCAGGTTCTGCTGCACTTGCGAGCTCACCCTGACGCCATTGTCGCTGGCGCCTTCGGCGTAGACCGGCTGCAGCTGCATGTCCATGTAGGGCGACTTGCCAGGCTTGTCGAAGCGGGCGCCAGGCTTCATCGGGTCTTGCCAGTACAAGACCTTTCGCTCGTTCGCGGACGCGGCGGCAGCCGGCACGGCGAGCCGAACCTTGTCATGACCGCTGGCCGAGGAGCGACCCAGGTGGAACGCGCCGCCCGCGATCAGGACAACGGCCACGACGATGGCGGGAAGTTGGAAGCGGCTCATTGCGCTGCTCCTTGGGTGATGGGTTTGAAGACGAGTCGGGCCTGGGTCTTGGCGAGGTCTTTTTGAAGGCCAAGCAGCCTGCGCTGTGCTTCGACTTCGGCGTGGCGCCCTTCGAAGAGCATCACCAGGCTCGCCTGGTTCGAGCGATAGGCTGCGAGCAGGGAGGCAGTGCGCTGCGCCAAGGGTTGCAGCACGGCGGATTGGAAGCGGTCGATGCGCTCCTGCAGGCGCTTGGCATCGCTCGCGAGCGCCGCATGCTCGCCTGTCGCCGCACGCCGGGCTTCTGCCAATTCAGCTTCGGCCTTCTCCACCATCGCGAGCTTGGCGGCGGTCTCCCTGTCCTGACGTGCGGCGGGCGCAACGGGCAGCGGGATGCTCACGCCGAAGGAAACCAGGTCTGCGCGTCCCTGCCGCTGGCCATAAGACAGCTCGTAGGTCCAGTTCGGCTTTCGGTTCAGCCGTGCGACATCGACCTCATGGCGAGCGACGTCGAATTCAAGCTGCTTCGTCACGACGACGGGGTCGCGACCGACGAAGTCATCGAGACTCGGCACCGCTGCGAGCCGTGGCACCAGCAGTTCTTCTGCACGTGTACCGGTCCATCGCTGGAGGGTGGCCTCAGCAGCGGACTCCTGCTGGCGAACCTCGGCAGAGTCGTCCTCAGCGGTTCCGAGCGCGCTGGACAGGCCCAAGACCTCAGCGCTGTTGCCCGAGGCCGTGGCCAGCCGTCCCTTGCCTGCTTCGAGCTCCTCGCGGGCGTGCTCCTCGTTCAGTGCGGTGAGCTTGAGGGCTTGTCTGGCGTAGTAGGCGTCGATGTAGGCGGCGGCGGCTTGCATCCGAGCATCGGCCGCTGCGACCTGTTGCATGACCGATTCGCGCCGAACGACCGCCGCGGCAGCGGCTTCACGCGCCGCGCGCTTATCCGCAGGCACCCACTCCAGCGAGATGCCCACGCGCTTCATCGTCATGTCCTCGGCGGAAGTGCTGAAGCGGTTGGCGCGCGTGGCCGGGAGGTTGTCGATGCCGACGCTGAGCATCGGGTCGGGCTGCTGGCCGGCGGCCCGGGCCATTTCGGCCGCGCTCATGGCGCCCGCCTGGGCCGACCGCGTCAGCTGGGAGCGGTGGACTGCCAGGTCAATCGCCTGGTCGATGGAAAGTGGTGCCGCGACGGCCCATGTGGCCGGCAGCAAGGCGGCAGCCAGGGCGACTGCGCGCAGGAGGTGTTGAGACATGGAAAGCTCCGAGGACGAACGGGAACGCGGCTGGCCTGCGGACACTTGCCGCGGCAGCACCGGTCAGTCGACGGAGCAGGTCAGACTCGGAGTCTGAGCGTGGAGAGGAACAACGGGTCGGGAGGCGGCTGCGCCTCGACCGATGCCTTCGGAGGAACGGCACGGGCTTCCTGGGCATGGAGCACCAAGGGCAGCTCGAGCACCTGAACGAGGGCCGGCAAGCTGACGACAGGCAGCTTGACGCCTTCGAAGGTCTTGGCCGGGTCGGCCGCATGTTCATGGCACAGGGCAGGCCGCTGCTTGTCCATGCCGTCGCATGGCTGCCCGGCCGCCATCATCGCGGCCATCGAGCCTGCGTCAGCCAGCTGTGGGCAGACGTAGTTCGCCATCGCCAGCTGTGCAAACAGCAGCGAGAACACCACGAAGAACGCGGTGGTCAGACAGTGGACGCGACGACGCAGCATGAGCATGGGCATGGACAGTGTATCGACTCGGCGTTGGTCGCGCGTGCCTGACAGGCAGGTGCCTTGATGCAAGTCAGGCACGAGACCCGTCGATCGCCAAGCGAAACCACAACAACCTGCCGAGCGCAACGTTGGTTGTCGTTGCTTCGACTCATGACATGAAAAAACCCGGCCGCGGCCGGGTTTTGCTCGAGCGCTCCTGAAGAATCAGGCGGCGGTCTTCTTGGACGGCTTGGTGGCCGTCTGCGTGGCCTTGACAGCCGTGTTGGTCAGCGTCTGGAAGTTGGCTTCGGCGACGTCGGCGGCCTGCTTGGTGGCCTTCTGCACGCTCTCCATGGCGTTGGTGGCGGCGGCGATGGCCGACTTGACCAGGGCGGCGGCGGACTCGGTGCCGGCCGGGGCGTTCTTGACGGCGCTGTCGACCACGCCGTTGAAGTTGGCCTGGGCCGAGGCCAGCTGGGCTTCGGCGACCTTGGTCACTTCGGCGTTGGTGGTCGCGGCGATGTCATAGAGGTGGCGGCCGTAGGCGGCGGCCTTCTCGGCGGCGGGCTGCAGCAGGCCGGCTTGCAGGGCCAGCAGTTCCTGGGCATCCTTG